>BNJS01000489.1_pt1 | contig 55618 bp, 90 predicted proteins | sample 8540461 | NCBI WGS metagenome assembly BNJS01 (sample SAMD00202454, study PRJDB9452) | human saliva metagenome | isolation source: human saliva | place: Japan
ATCCATTTGAGGAATTGCGCGCATTGCAGCGTGCAGCTGTTTGACAATCCCCTTTACTCACGACACTCAGCCAAGCTGTCGCAACTGATGTCTATACGGTAGATAATACACTGGCTGTTTGAAGCACACGTGCCAAACTTTGCCGAGGAAGACCTCGATGTAAGCTCTGATAATGCAGTGCGCTCGTCATCCGTGGCGAACGGCACGAAAACCGAGGACAAACAGCGCAACTACGTCGTTCGTGAGAGCAGCACAAAGCTTTCTGCCGTCGCGTACAGGTACCAGATGGTAGCGATGTTGAGCAGATTAAGGCCCATCTGGAGGACAGCATTTTTGAAAGTAACGGTACCACTGAAGCCACTACCTGCGCCGCAAAAATTGCCGTCAAGAAAATAGCCAAGCACGACAAGAAAACGAAAAATAGCGTGCAACACTCGCAGTATACCTTTATACCAACAAAAGCTGGCGTATATGCCAGCTTTTGCGTACTATTCACCATTCCTCGTGCTGAGATTAGGATAATAAAAACACCCCTATAACAGAGGTGTTTTTAGAGAGATATAAGAAGACTTCACTTACTGCGCTTCTCGATAACTCTCCTGCGCGACGTTTGCGGAACTTCCTCATAGTGGGCAAGTTCCATCGTGCTGAGCAGAAGCTCGCCCTGCGACATTGAGCGAATGTCGCTGGTGTAGCCAAACATGTTTGCCAGCGGCACGATAGCCTTCACGAGCTTGGCGCCACCCATCAAGTCTTCCATTGCATCAATACGGCCCCGGCGACTATTGAGGTCACAGATGATATCACCCATGAACTCCTCAGGCGTCGTCACCTCAACCTTCATCACCGGCTCGAGCAAGACTGGGTTAGCCTTGCTTGATACCAGCTTCGCGGGCAGCCAGGCTGAGCAGCCAGATTGAAGGCGAGCTCGCTAGAGTCAACATCGTGGTAGCTTCCCGTCGTGCAGAGTTGCCTTGACGTCGACCACTGGGTAACCAGCAATCACACCGCCCATCGAGCGTCTCCTTAATACCCTTTTGCACGGCTGGGCGGTACTCTTGTGGCACCACACCACCCTTTAATTTCGTCGAAGAATTCGTAGCCCTTTGCCTGGCTCGTTCGGCTCAAAGCGCACCCAGACATCACCGTACTGGCCACGACCACCAGACTGTTTGGCGTGCTTACCCTGCAGCCTCAGCCGTGCCCTTGATGGTCTCGCGGTAGGCGACTTGCGGCTCACCAACATTGGCCTCAACGTTAAACTCGCGCTTCATGCGGTCGATCAAAATCTCTAGGTGGAGCTCACCCATACCGCTCATGATAGTCTGGCCTGTCTCTTCGTCGGTGTAAACGCGGAAGGTCGTCTTCTTCGGCCAGGCGCTGCAGAGCAATACCCATCTTTTCTTGGTCGGCCTTGGTCTTGGGCTCCACCGCGATCGATACTGGTGGCTCAGGGAAGCTAATTGCCCTCAAGAGCAATCGACGCGCTTGATCGCACAAGGTATGCCCCGTGAAAGGTGCCCCTTCAGGCCCACCACGGCTAGCAATGTCACCAGCGCCCGACGCTGTCGATCTCTTCGCGCTTATCGGCGCGCATCCGGACGATGCGCCCCACACGCTCCTTTTCACCCGTCGTTGTGTTGAGGACATAGCTACCAGCAGTCGAAAGCTGACCACTGTACGACACGGATGAAGATCAGCTTACCCAACAAATGGGTCGGCAGCCAGCTTGAAAGGCTAGTGCGCCATTGGCTGCTTATCGTCAGCTGCGGCTTACTCTCATCGCCAGTCTTGGGGTTCGTACCCCAGATCTCACCAACGTCAGTGGGCTTGGCAGGTAATCAGCCATCAGGTCAAGCACCTTCTCGACGATCACACCGCGGCCGTCACCACCTGTCACCAAGAAGAAGTCACCAGCCAAGACACGCTGACGCAAGCGCTGCCTTGAGCTCGTCGATACGTGATGGCATCCTCACCTTCGTCGAGGAACTTCATCATCAGGTCGTCATCGGCTTCAACGGCGTTCTCCACCAGCAGGCTGCGAGCCTCTTTCGCCTTTTCGAGCATATCGGCTGGGATTTCACCAACCTTGAGCTCGTGGTCGGTGAAAGTCGTGATAGGTGTAGGCCTTCATGTCGATCAGATCAACCACACCATTGACATCCTTCTCAAAGCCAATTGGCAGGTGGATTGGGAAACGCATGCTTGCTCAGGCGTCGATGGATCGACTTCAGATCGACTTGTAGAAGTCGCCACCAGTCTGATTGATCTTTGTTAATAAAGCAGATGCGTGGCACGCCGTATTTATTGGCCTGGCGCCATACGGTCTCACTCTGTGCTTCTACACCCCATCTTGCCATCAAAGACCGTCACTGCGCCGTCGAGTACGCGCAGGCTGCGCTCCACCCTCGGCAGTAAAGTCGATGTGCCTAGGGGTATCGATGATGTTAATCTTGTGACCCTTCCAGAAAGCAGGTCACGGCCGCAGCTGGTAATCGTAATACCACGCTCTTTTCTCTTGGTCTCATCCAGTCGGTGGTAGCACCACCATCATCACCGCGCACGGTACCAATCTTGTGGTTGATACCGGTTCGGTACAAAATACCTTCATGTCGTCGTCGTCTTTGCCGGCGTCGATATGGGCAATAATACTCAATGTTGCGAAAGTCCTGCAGAGGGACATCCCTTGAGTTGCCATGGGGGCCCTTCTCTCCTTACGTGTTTTTAGCATGAGTAATACAACTCTCAACGATTGATTATAGCATGGATTGGGTGTGGGTGGTAGAGTAATTATCACCCTGATGAGTCCACCCGCTCCCGCTAGCCAGGGAGCCGTTCGCCGTTTTTGACCACACGTCGTAGCGGTCTGGCGCGGTGGTGCGCATTGCTTGGGGCACCGCATCGTACTCACCTGGTGGTAAGCCGCTTGTGCTGACATAGAGCAGCTTGTATTCGGTTTGCTGAGCATTGGTGATGTAGAGGTAGGTGTTGTTCGTTCCATCAGTGGTACTACCCTGTGTGACGCTGGGGAGCGTGGTAATGTAGGCTGGCACCAATTGGCGCAAGAATGTAGCGCTATCGCGGCGCTGGTAGGTAGGTGGTACTACCAGCAGTCTGAGCAACCGGGTATGCACCATTTTTGGTATAGTAGCGATCAAGTGCTTGGCGCATTGCCGTGAGATCGGCTACGCGGGTTCGCCCCTGTGCACCGGCTTGGATACGTTGGTACGAGACGAGCGTCAATGTAGCAAGGATGGCAATAATAACGATCACAACCAGCAACTCTACCACAGTATAGCCAGCGTGTTTTTCTGCATTAACCGATTTTTCATAGCGCTCATGCTTTGCATTATGCATGATACTGCAGGCGTTTAGGCAAGGGCCATTGCTGCTAACCTAGCTGGCAGTGTATAATGGCACTATGCTACCACGTGGATCATCCCCTTCACCTCAGTATCGGCGCTCACGCCTGACGCCGCGTGGGTTGGCTATTCGCTTTGCTTTGGCTGGTCTAGCGGTCAGTACCATCGCGGCAGGGGTTATTTATCTCGCAACTCGGCCGCACAAAGCCGAAAACACCGAGCAGCACACCGAAGCAAAGACTGGCTCACGCGAGCAGCTCACCGCTACCAAGACACTCGAGCGTGCCAAGAAGTACTTTAAGGGCACAGAAGCCGTTAAGTCATCGCTGTCAACACCGGTCAAGGCCGAGGGCTCGCTTTTATTCTATCGCTACTGATCCCAAGCAAAACGAAGAGTGCTGCCGCTACCCCTGCCCAAGGCTGAGGCCAAGCGCAATGTCACTGCTCTGGAGCACATGCTCGAATACGACCAATTTACGCTATGTCGTGCAAGATGGCGACAAAGATGGCCCATACCTCGCAGACTTTACACGCAGTAATGGCGACGTAACCCTGCCAGATTAGCAATACCCCACTCGACCCAAATGACCCGAAAAACAAGAAACTCGCTTCGTTGAGTTTAAATGTCTTGATGCTGCAGATTATAAAGACTCGCAAGCAGCAAGCTCCTCTCTACTAACGCCTACTCGCCCGCCGCAAGTTCGAGTTATAACGTTGGCATTATCGGCACTATGACGGTGCGCGAGTAGACTTGCAGGCTATCGCTTGGCGAGAGATACCACTGGGCAGGTGTGCAGCCCTGAGTCGCACCTCTTTAATTCACAAGGGACAGCGCTGTTTTATCAATCGAGCGATGGCCGCTGGTCTTTCTTTCCAGATTCGCCAGAACGATATGCTCTGCTGTGACGTCTATAAGGCTCAACTTCGCAATGCCAAAAAAGTCGACCTGCGGCAAATCTACGAAGGCGACAAATGCCGCGACCTCAGCAAAGGCGAGGTAGTGACGGTAGAGATGCCGAAGTATCGGTAGTGCGTTGATCGAAGATCCTATTTGGTAGGTATGTCGAACACGATAACCTTTGCTAGTTTCTGCATGATATGTATGAAACTATCCTATAACTGGTAGATACGAGCAATGATGAGTGTAGTAACAATGAAACAAGAAGGTGACTATATGATACAGTTCGCCTACCTCCTTGGCAAGCATAAACAAGAAGTTGTTGCATATTTCAATAAGACTTCTGATTTTCTATGGTGGGATGCGATTAAGACAGATGATCCCCCGTAGAATTATTAAGAGTGCTGTGTTGGTTTGACGATTCAACAATTGCTGTACTAGATTGGCACGATGATATTCTTATTTCTTTTACATTTGATCTTGCACCAGAAAACGTGAGACCTGGCGAGGATTATGACAGTCTAGATGATGATGGATTTGATATATACTGCCCGATTAGTTTAATGACGTATGCTTCTAGGTTAGATACGGCTGAGAAAATCATTGACACATATGGTCCTCCAGATCTCCTCAGGGAATATAATGACGCAAAGAGTCTTTACTATATAATTCTGCACGATAAATACGTTTTGTTTTCATTTTTAACAAATTTGGTGTTATGTGGTTGTTACAGACAGGTCTAGTTGAATATTGTAAGGAGCTCTCATGAGTTGTTAGTAGTGTATGAAAAGTGTAAAATAAAAACACTCACAGTCCCAGATCAAATTGGTTTCAAGTTAAACAGTTTAGACCTGTCGATCCTTGAATCTCGTGGAATCCCCTTCTTAAGCGGCGCAGATGTGTTTACTCCACTGCCAACACTTATCATTACAGGAGACTACCTCAAGTTTGGGATACTCGATACAACAGACTATCTTGCTATCAAAACCATCTCAGTCATCATATTGTAGCTGGATTATAGATGCTAACAACGCAGCACCGGAGATATTTTGTAATTCCTCTTACTGCAATATAGTGCAGACATTTACACAGTTCGTCACGAGACCTCCCTTTACAATTCTGACGAAGCATGGGACGTACATCGAATCTCTTGCGCGGTCGGCTAATAAACCAAGAAGCGTGGTCAAAAATATCGACTCAAAGTGCGATAGAATCTGGCACCTATTGGAGTAAGGTTTGTGATGATATAACCGTTGGGAATTGGAGTGAGTAGTGCTAATAGTCACTGATTTGTTATATAATTAAAGTTAGTAAATCAACCAAGCCAATTTTACAGAGGAAATATGGAAACGAGACTAGATGGTCCCTATTACAAAATACATAAGCCTGGTTGGAAACAGGTGTAGATCAAGGCGTGGAAATAGTCGCCAATATCACCGATGGCTTAGCTGCAGATCCAGTAATACATAATACAGATCCAAGCTTTCAGCTACGGACTCATCAGAGTCGTACTGGTTGTACCACAAATGCAGGTCTCGAACTACATTGGCGTGACGACGTACTTACTGATCTTTTCTCTCCATATTCAAGATGACAACTTTCATAAAAGCACCCTACATACCACTTTCTCACTTTCAGCTGCTGACTTCCTTCCTAATACAAGCACAATACAGGAAGTCGTCAGCATATTCGGAGTTCAGAATTCGAAGGAGGACTCTGGGGAGAAAAACCCATGATACAGAGCAAACGAGGAAAAGTATGTTGCATTTTTGGCTTTGATGACAAAGAGAGGTTATGGTCGGTTAAACTCGGACTGTATCGCGCTTTAAGAGGATAACTCTGTCTGCCAGTTTAGATTAACATCAAAAAAGCCAATAGAAAACTCGTCGTTATCCTGACGAGTTTTTGTTTTATTCGCATTGCTAATCACAATATCTGCCACCAGTGCTGTTTTTGTCCTAGGTTTTTGGACGACGTTGGTCAATCGACATGAAGGCTCGCTGACCCTTCAATAACTCGCCAATTGACATAACTTTTCGGTCGTGGAGCAAAACTCTCTGTCAAGAATTGTTTTCGTCGACTCTACCAGCTCATCTTCAGGCATCACAAGCGCTTCCTCCTTGCTTGTGTGGATAATACAGATTAGTAGCTATGCGCGAAGTGCGTTTGTCAATTTGTGTTGTTAGGTAAGAGCCCCACTCTCTCAAGTGGGGCTCTTCTGCTCTAGACTAGCTTTCACAGCTCATCAGTAGCAATTGTCACTTGGCTCAGCCTCTTCAGCCTGGGCTTCGGCGACAAACTCATCCTCCGGAGAGTCATTCTTCCTCGAGTGGCAGGGTGTGCACCCGTACCGACCGGCACTTTGTTGCCGATGATGACGTTCTCCTTAAGACCCTTAGAGTGGTCGGCGCGGCCACTGGTGGCAGCGTTGATTAGCTACAGCGAGTCGTGTCTTGGAACGATGCAGCAGACAGCCAGCTATCACTCCAGATACTCACCTTGGTGATACCAGCAGCAGCTGTGCATACTGAGCTGGCGTTTTGCCCTGGGCAACGAGTTCCTTGTTGGCATCAACCACTGATGCCTTGGAGATGATGTCGCCCATGACGAAGGTGCTGTCGCCTGGATCATCAATCTGCACCCGGCTAAAACATCTGCCGGACGATGATCTCAAGGTGCTTGCCGGCCACATCCTGACCCTGCGCAGCATAGATGCGAAGCACTTCGTTGATGATGTAGCGCTGGGTTGCCTCTGTGCCCTTGAGGCGCATGAGGTCGTGCAGGTTAAGCGAACCAAGTGTCAGGCGATCGCCTGGCTCGACCATATCGCCCGGCTTGACGACGAGGTACATCTGTGCCAGGGAATCTCGTAGCGGACTGGTGCTGTCGCGTTGCCGGTGAGGACAAGCGAGTCACCAGTAGACTCAACCACTCCATCAAACGGTGCAGTGAGTGGCTGTGTGCCATCGTCGAATGACGCAATGACATCGCCAACCTTGACCTTGCTGCCCGATTGTACCATCAGCCATGCGGCCATCGAGCAGCATGCGCTCTACCTTGCCTGCTTGTGGTGTGACTTGCACAACGTACTTCTTGCCATCTTCCCAGATATCAACCAACCCAGCGACCTCCGTGACGTAGGCCTGACCCTTCGGGTTGCGCGCCTCAAAGAGCTCCTCAACACGCGGCAGACCCTGGGTGATGTCTGACCCACCAACACCAGAGCTGTGGAAGGTGTTGAGCGTCAGCTGCGTGCCTGGCTCACCGACCGACTGCGCGGCGATGACCCCAACTGGTTGCGAACCATCGACGAGCTGGCCAGTTGCCATATCGATCCCGTAGCTCTTGCGTGGAATACCGTGCAAGTTCTTGGTAGAGAGGACAGACTGGATACGTACTTGGTCGATCGACTGATCTGCCTCGATGGCGTTGGCAATCTCACGTGTAATGAGCTGGTCGCGGTCGAGGTGGCCCGGCACTGCCTCAGCGGTGTAGCGGCCAAACAAGCGGTTGTCAAAACTCGATCATTGTCTCCTCAGACTCATTGCGGTAAATAGTGAAGCCATCGTCGTCACCCTCTTCGTCCTCAACGGTAAAGACATCCTGCGAGACATCGACCAGGCGGCGCGTGAGGTAGCCAGAGTCGGCCGTCTTGAGGGCGGTATCGATCAAGCCCTTGCGAGCACCACGCGTTGCCACGAAGGCTTCCAAGCTCGATAACCCCCGCTTGAAGTTACTACGCACTGGCAGCTCAATCTCGCGGTTGGCGGCATCCACCTGGATACCGATCATCGCACTGGCTAGCTTAATGTTGTTGACGCTACCACGAGCACCAGAGTTCACCATCGTTGCGACAGAGGTGTCCATGTGGGCCAATTGGCTGCGTAAGAAGTCTTCTACCTTGCGGTCGACAGTGCGCCAGTTGTTGACGGTCAATGTATAGCGCTCGTCCTCAGTGATAAGCCCTTGGTCGAGCTGCTCCGAGATCGCAGCAGAACGTGCGTCACCCTCAGCCACAAAGTCGGCAATTTCGTCGAAGCTGAGGTAGTCTTCCATACCAGTCGACACTGCAGCAGTGGTGGCAAAGCGGAAGGCTAAGCCCTTCATGCGGTCGGCAGTGATAGCAGTCTCGGCAGCGCCATAGCGTCGTAAAGATCTGACCAGCACCCGCTTGAGCTCTTTCTTGGTCTGGACGTTGTTGTTGTAGGGGAAGTCCTCTGGCAGGATTTCGTTGAAGAAGACACGCCCTAGGGTAGTTGTCCGGATCTCACCCTTAGCCCGGATGCGAATCGGGCTCTGCAGGTGGAGCTTGCCCATGTCGTAGGCTAGCTCAGCAGCCCGGCTGTCGGCAAAGACGGCAACAGTGTCAGTCTGGGCCGAGGGTTTTTCGTATGTGAGGTAGTAGTTGCCGAGCACCACGTCCTGGTCGATACTGAGCGACAGGGCGCTCCCGTCGGCAGGCTTCAGCAGGTTATTGACGGCACTCATCAGCTCGCGTGCTTCGGCCTGTGCCTCGGCGCTGAGCGGCAAGTGAACAGCCATCTGGTCGCCATCATAGTCAGCATTAAAGCCGTTAGCGACGAGTGGGTGAAGCTGGATCGCCTTACCTTCAACCAGCTTTGGCTGGAAGGCTTGGATACTCAGACGGTGCAGCGATGGCGCACGGTTGAGCAAGACGTATTTGCCTTTAATTACCTCATCCAGCGCATCCCATACAACTGCTTCACCTGCCTCGATCAAGCGCGTTGCACTCCGGATGTTGTGTGCATAATCGCCCTTGATGAGCCAGCTGATGACAAATGGCTTGAAGAGCTCAATTGCCATCTGCTTTGGCAAGCCACACTGGTGAATCTTGAGCTTCGGGCCCACCACGATAACCGAACGGCCTGAGTAGTCGACGCGCTTACCCAGCAAGTTCTGGCGGAAAGCGCCCTTGCTTGCCCTAAGCATATCGCTAATACTCTGAGGCGGCGGCGCCCACCAGTTGCATTGACGGCACGAGCCACCACGAGCAGCCGAGTTGTCGATCAGCTATCAACCGCTTCTTGCAGCATACGCTTCTCATTGTGCTGAATTACCTCTGGTGCGTTGAGCTCGATGAGCTTCTTGAGACGGTTATTACGGTTAATGACGCGGCGGTAGAGGTCGTTGAGGTCACTGGTCGCAAAAGCGCCCACCACTCAGGGCTACCATTGGCCGCAGGTCTGGTGGAATGACTGGCAAAACCGTCATACACAGGCTTGATGGCTTAATGCCCGCTGCCTGCATACCCTCCAGCACTTTGAGGCGCTTGAGCAGCTTTTTCTCGCGTTGACCACGCGCGCCTTCGGCTTCTTCTTGCAAATCAGCGATGAGTGCGTCGAGGTCGATATCATCAAGGAGCGCCTTGAGTGCATCACCACCCATACCAACCTTCACGAGCTCTTCGTACTCTTCGGGGCAGGTTACGGTAGTCGGTGTCGCTCAGGAGGGCGCACTTTTGCAGACTCTCGAGCTGGGCTTTCTTTTGGCTGTAGGTTGCCTCAAGCTCTTCGTACTCGCGTGTTTGCTGCTCGGCAAGAGCCTTCACATCTGCCCCATCAGCCTCAGCTTCGCGCTGAAAGCGAATCTTTAATGGCGGCCCGTGCCGCCTCGGTCTCAGCCTCAAGGTCAGCTCAGGTAAGCATCGCGCGTCTCAGCATCAACGTCGAGGATGACATAGGTAGCAAAGTAGGCGATCTTCTCGAGGTTGCGCACCGTAATGCCCAGCAAGAGGCTCATCGCACTTGGCGTGCCACGCATAAACCAAATGTGCGCTACGGGGGTTGCTAGGCTAATGTGCCCCATCCGCTCGCGACGCACGATCGACTTGGTGACGAGCTCGCCATTCTTTATCTACTGCAGCTTCGCGGCTGCGCACACCCTTGAGCTTGCTGTCGTGTGGGTTGATATCTTTGACTGGGCCAAAATACGCTCACAAAACAGGCCATCGCGCTCAGGCTTCTGGGTTCGATAGTTGATTGTCTCCGGCTTGGTGACTTCGCCGTAGCTCCACTTGAGGATATCCTCAGGGCTGGCGACGGCCAAGCGTACCGCGTCAAAAATTGGCGATATCGTGATCTGTTACCACGTGGGACATCTTAGGCTTCCTCCTCGCTTAGGGTTTTTCACTGTGTCAATATCTTGGACGGACATGCCGCTGTCATCGGCGATTGTGCCAATGCCGTCGGATTCGTCAAGATAGGTTGCTTCATCATCACTCTCGTCAGATGGAACGGTTTTGTCGGCAGGGCCTGCAGCAGCAATGACATGCTCGGCATCGACCGACTCGTCAGACTCATCCAGTAGGTCAACACGCAGACCCAAGCCTTGCAGCTCCTTGACAAGCACATTAAAGCTCTCAGGCAGCTTTGGCCCGGCAATAGGCTCATCCTTAATGATTGCCTCGTAGGCTTTGGCGCGGCCATAGACGTCGTCTGATTGATTGTCAGCATCTCCTGCAGAGTAGTTGCGGCGCCGTAAGCTTCGAGTGCCCAGACCTCCATCTCTCCGAGGCGCTGGCCACCATTTTGAGCTTTACCACCGAGTGGCTGCTGAGTCACCATGGTGTATGGGCCGGTGCTGCGGGCGTGGATCTTGTCACTCACCATGTGGTGGAGTTTGATCATATGCATCACGCCGACCGTTGTACGCTCCTCGAATGGCTCACCGCTCAGGCCATCGTAGAGTTGGCTCTTGCCGTCGCGCGCAATACCAGCCTTTTTCAAGCTCATCACCTGATGGTATCGACTGGCACACCATTGAATGGTGGCGTGGCAACCTTTGTAGCCGAGCGCCCGTGCAGCCATGCCAAGGTGCGTCTCAAAGAGCTGGCCAAAGGTTCATACGGTCAGCACACCGAGTGGGTTAAGGATCACATCAACAGGTGCCGTCGGCCAGGTATGGCAGTATCCTCTACCGCCATAACGCGGGCGCATACACCCTTGTTGCCGTGGCGACCAGCCATCTTATCACCCGACGCCAATCTTTGCGCAATTGGGCGACAAAGATCTGAATTTGCATCAATACACCCGTCTTGAGCTCGTGGCCATTCTCGCGGCTAAATACCTTGACGCCAACAACTTTACCGCCACCAGCATTGTTCATGCGCTGGCTGGTGTCGCGCACATCCTTGGCCTTTTTCACCAAAGATTGCATCGTAGCAGGCGCTCCTCACTGCTGAGCTCTTGCTCACCCTTTGGCGTAATCTTCCAACCAAGACATCGCCCGCCTTGACCTCAGAGCCAATCTGTACAATACCGCTCTCATCCAAGTGGCGAAGGCTGTCCTCACTCACATTTGGAATATCGCGTGTCACGATCTCTGGACCAAGCTTTGTCTCACGTACCTCAACAGTGTAATCCTTGATGTTGATGCTGGTAAGGGTATCATCTTCTACCAGGCGACGGCTCAAAAATCACTGCGTCGTCCATGTTGTAGCCACCCCACTGGCATAAAGCGACCAGCAAGTCCTTACCAAGGGCGAGCTCACCATCAGCAATGGACGCGCCCTCGATGAGGGTGTCACCCTTCGCAACAGTTTGGCCACGGGTTACTCGGACTTTTTGGTTGATACAACGATCGTCATTGCTCTTGGCAAAGTGGATTAGGTCGTAGCGCTTGAGCGCCATCAGCATAGCGCACTCGACTGCTTCGCCATCAGCCCGAATCACTTCGCCATCAGCCTCGGCCGTCACAAAGCTGACTCGAGTTGCGCGCCACCTCGTGCTCAATGCCAGTGCCAACCGTTGGCGACTCTGGCTGCAAAAGCGGCACTGCCTGGCGCTGCATGTTGGAGCCAGTCAAGCTGCGGTCAATACGGTTCTTCTCGATAAATGGCACGAGACTCGCGGTCGACCCAAGGATCTGCTTGTGTGCAGCATCCATGAAAGTGACTTCGCTGGTATCTACCTGCCCTGGCTGGAGGAACTTGCGCGCACTAACGCGATCGCGCACGAAGGTGCCATCCTCATTAAGGCGAGCACCAGCATCGGCAATCACCTCAGTTACTTCTTGCGAGGCATCGAGGTAGACGATTTCATCAGTCACGCGGCCATCAACTACCTTGAGGTATGGTGTCTCAATAAAGCCGTATTCGTTGATACGTGCGTAGGTGGCGAGGTTAAGCACCAGACCAATGTTAGCACCCTCCGGTGTCTCCACCGAGCAAATCCGGCCATAGTGGGTAGGGTGAGCATCGCGCACCTCAAAGCCGGCTCGCTCGCGGCTGAGGCCACCAGGGCCCATCGAGCTCAGGCGGCGCTTGTGACTCAACTCCGACAGTGGATTCACCTCATCAAGCAGCTGGCTCAGCTGGCTACTGGCGAAGAACTCGCGCACTGCTGCCACTACCGGGCGAGCATTAATCAGCTGGCTCGGCGTAACCGTCTCGAGGTCACTCATGCTCATACGGTCCATTGCATTGCGCTGCATCCGGAGCATACCAACGCGGAACTGGCGCGCCACCAACTCGCCAACCAGCTTTGACGCGGCGATTGCTCAGCGAGTCGATATCATCAGCTGGCTCTTGTGTGTTGGGTGCAGACGAATAATTTCACGCAAGACACCAATCAAATCACTCATCTGCAATGTGCGATATTCGGCCGTATTGGGCACATCAACACCTAGACGCTGGTTGATCTTGTAGCGGCCAACGCGGCTGTAGTCGAAACGCTTAAAGTCGAAGAACATGCGCTCAATCATCTGGCGAGCATTCTCTACCGTAGCGAGGTCACCTGGGCGCAGGCGGCGATAGACCTCAATCAACGCTTCGTTGATGCCATGCGCTGGATCCTTCTCGAGCGTGGCTTCGATGTATTTCATCTCACCAGTGTCAATATCGGCAAAGGCCTCGCGAATAGCCGACAGCTTGCTCATACCAAGAGCACGCAGCAAGGTGGTGGCTGCAATCTTACGGCGGCGATCGATCTTCACGTAGATTGCGCCTGATGGACTGGTCTCAAACTCAAGCCATGCCCCACGGCCTGGGATCATCTTGGCACCATAGAGGTTGCGCCCTGCCACGGTCAGCACTAAAACAGTACACCAGCACTCCGAATTAGCTGGCTTACCACTACGCGCTCTGTTCCATTAATGATAAACGTTGCGCGTTCGGTCATCAAAGGGTAATCGCCCATGTAGATGCTCTGTTCCTTGACTCGCCGGTCGTCTTATTGATAAGCTCGACGGTGGCTTGCAGTGGTGCGTCGAAAGTCAGGTTGTTTTCTTTGCAAACTACTCTGTATGCTTGACTCGCCAAAGAGGCATAATCCCAAAGCGCAGCTCGAGCTTCTGGCCAGTGTAGTCTTCGATTGGGTTGAGCTCTGCGAAAATTTCGCTCAAGCCCGTCTCGACGAAGTCCTTCCAGGATTCTTCTTGGTGAGCCAGCAAGTCGGGTACTGCCAGCGCGGTGTCATTGCTGGTACACACACGCGATGGAGCAGTTGTTGCCGTGGTGGGTAGGCATGTAAACTCCTCTTGAATTATTGTTATCTATCCGCACGTGTAAGGACTCCAAACCCCTACTCGTGCATTTGTTGTGGCACCCGAAGCTTTACTCAATATAAGTTTTCGCATGCAAAACGCCACGCCACCGGCGTAGTCCGCACCTAACCCATATTACACAACCTTCATTAACATCTCATTATAGTCGAATGAGCTGCGAGTGTCGTCAAGCATTTTTCTGTTTGAAATTTCAAAATCTATACTAGAGTTGTATAATTATTCTCACTCATACAAGCCTCGAGGCGTGCCACGCTGACATTGTATACATATCGCCCTGTTTTGGGAGATATACACAACTGGCTGGACTGGTCCGTGATTCCAAAAGAGCACACTTTGTGCTTGGATCTTTGACAGCACCTCTCACGAACATACTGTAGAAACGCACCCTCTTCTGTTGACGGTGATAGCGAACCCTTCGTCAATTGTCCGATCTCGGCGTTTGGCGTCAGCCACCGACAACCAAACCATCGCGCATGGCCTGGACAGTTGACAGCCGTTCTTTGCGAGTAGTTGCTCACGCTCAGCCTGCGTGCATTAACGCAGACACGCCACCTGCGCGGGTATCCCACGATATCGCCTTCCCTGATGAGTGAGTCAGTCGCACGCGCATCACATCTCCCATAACGGTTTTGGGTGCGCATAAGCTCCTTAGTGTCTCGCTTGGCCTGATAGAAAAGCGCAAGCGCCGCCATACAGGTAATAGTCAATACGATTGTTACCAACATAACGACAGTCTTCACGCCGTGAGACTGGAAGCGTCGTGCGTCTTTTGCTTGAGATGGAGTGTTTATAGACTGGGTTGTCGATTGAGTCGCTATGTTGTGTCATAGCCTTCACTGTCGCACAAAGCAGCTACTCAGCTGCTGTTGCGTTTGCGCGCTGGCCAATCACCTCATCAGCCAAGCCATACGCCACGGCGTCTGCGGCACTCAGCCCGTGGTCGCGCTCCATATCGGCCTTGATTTTATCGAGTTTCTGACCAGTGTTGTCTGCCATGATGGCAGCTCAGCCGCTCCTTGAGGCAATGCTCTCGCGTAAACTGATTTCTTGGTCTGTCACTTTGCCGCGCGTGCCGCTGCTCGGCTGGTGGATCATCACCCGGGCGTTGGGCAAGACAAAGCGCTTACCCTTCGCACCACTACTAAGCAAGAAGGCTCCTATGCTCGCCCGCAGGCCAATACCAATCGTCTGCACATCTGGCGCGATGTACTGCATAGTATCGTAGATCGCCAGGCCATCATACACACCGCCACCAGGGCTGTTAATATAGAGTTGAATGTCCTTGTCTGGGTTTTCGTTGGCAAGATGGAGGAGCTGCGCCACAACGACATTGGCTGTCATCTCGGTTACTTCTTCGCCGAGGAAGATAATGCGATCCTCGAGCAGACGTGAGTATATATCATAGCCACGCTCGCCATCGCGCGTCCGGACGATGACGTTGGGCACTAGGTAATCATTCGGTTTCATCATAGCACTATTGTAACGAGAAAATTAGCACTCGTCAATATAGAGTGCTAATTTCTGCTATACACGCAGTGGTCCCGCTTGCTACTTTTTGGTATTCTGTGCCACCAGCCAGTCGATCGTCTTCTCCGTCAAGAGGCGGTTGGCGATCTCGTGCTGCACCTCTGGCTCATCAAAGCGCGCAACCATGGTTGCATCATTAGCATATTGCTGCTTGAAGGCACTGATGCGCTCTTGTAGCTCCTCTGCTGTGGCTTCGATCTTCTCAGCCTTGCTCAACTCAGCCAGGACAAGCCCAGCCTTAATGCGCTCATCGGCCGCTGGTTTAGCCTCCTTCTCGATCCACTCGTCTTTTGTCCTATATTCCTTCTCGGCAGGTACTGCTCGAGAGTCCGGCCGCGGTGAGCAAGGTTTTGCACTAGTCTTGTTCGATCGAGCTGAAGCCGATCGGCCCGTAATACCTCTGGGACGGCTACTGTGCTGGCGATCGGCCAACTGCTTGACAGCTACGTCGCGCAGCCTCGTCATCTGCTTCACGTTGCTTTTTGCGCAGTAATTTTCCTTTCAATGTCTTTTTGAGGTCATCAATAGAGTAAATGGCCCCAACCTTCGCAGCAAACTCATCAGTCAGCTCAGGCAATGTCACTTTCTTAACCTTCTTGACGGTCGTATCAAAGACGACCGCTTGGCCAGCTAGTTCGCTCGCATGGTAGTCCTCCGGGAAGGTGAGTTCAACCGCCTTCGTTTCACCAGCCTTGAGGCCAATCAATGCCTCTTCGAAGCCTGGGATGAATGACTTACTGCCGAGCACAAGCGGATAATCTTTCCCGGTGCCACCAGCAAAAGGCGTACCATCGCGCTTACCGACAAAGTCAATCGTCACCTCGTCGCCGTCCTGGGCTAGCTTCATCAGTGTCCGTACGCTCGGCCATGCTGTGGCGAATCCGGTCAAGGATCTCCGTTACTTCTTCTGGCGTAACGGTTATCTTCGCATGGCTTTGAGCTTGAGTTTCTTATAGTCACCGAGAGTAATCGTGGGCATAACCTCTGCCTCAGCCGTGAATTCGAGCTCGCTGCCGGGCACGAACTTCTTAATCTCCACCTCTGGGCGTTCAAGCACCTGCACATCACTCGAGGAAGGCGGCAGCAACTGCTTTGCTCAGGGCGTTATTCAGCGTCTCCTCGGCGAGGATGTTCCGGATAGTATTCTTTGCAACCACACTCGAGCGGGCATGACCCTTGCGGAAGCCATCAACCTTGGTCGTCTTGGCGAGCTTACGCAAGGCAACCTGGCGAGCTGCCTCCAGTTCGTCTGCACCAACGGTAATCGTGGCGCGTACTTTGGTGTCTGATAGGTGGTCTAGTGTCGTCTTCATAGTTGGTTGTTGTATCTATGTCGCTGGCGGTGTGAAATAGGCATGACAGACCTACGTATGTATGCTGTTTCGCAGGACGAGCAAAGCGAGAAGCTAACAGAGATAAGCTATAGCTATCATAGAGACATAGATGGTGATACTACGATAAAATCGAAGTCATCATCTTCACTGCGCGATGGCTGACGACGGTAATCCTTAACGGCACTAACAACGCGCTCCAGGCTGAGCTTTTGCTCCTCGCTCGTCGCAATGTTCTTGAGGGTGTATATCTCGTTCTCCAGCTCATCCTCACCAACGAAGAGGAAGTATGGGATCTGTTTCTTGATTGCTGCCTTGAGCTGCTTGTCTAGTTTGCGGCCAGTGAAATCGACTTCCACATTGACGTCCTCATCACGCAGGTCGTCCGCTAGCTCGAGCGCACCGCGCATTGCCCCGCCAAGGACGATCATATAAATATCGGTTGTGGAGCTAAACTCTGGTAGCAGCTGATGCGCCTCGAGAAAGAGCTGCATCATCGATAGGCCTGGTGCATAGCCGACCGCACTGATAGGCTCAGCAGCAAACATCCCTACTAAGCCATCATAGCGCCCACCGCAAAGAGCGAACGGTTATTATCTGGATGAGTGTCGAAGAACTCAAAACACTGTACCGTGCCAATAGTTCTAGCCCACGCATGAGCGTGATATCGAAGATGGCATTCGTCGCGCCACTGCGCTCAAGTAGTGTAAAGAGCCGCTGCACATCGCGCACCGCCTCACTATCGCGAATCGATTCCGGCAGGTCGGCCATAGTACGTGCCGTCAAGAGCTGAGCAATCCGTTGTAAGCCGACCAGTGCTGCTGCCTCACCAAAGATCTCAATCGCCTGATCGCGAAAAAGGCCCGTGGTGGAATCTTGCTCTTGCGGTCAAACAGCCGGATCATCAGCTGAGCCTGCATCGGCGTCCAGCTCAAGAAACTGCGCCATCATGAGATTGATCAACTGGCGGTTGTTGAGTACGGGATGGTGTACATATCATCTGTCGCGCCAAAAGGCCTTCGCGATACGGCTACCCAGGTGCGATAATCTCGGCCTCGGCCCGCATGTTATCAACGCCAAATATGATCGACGATTCATCTGCCAAAATTCACGCTCGCGCCCCCGTTGTAGCCGCCGTAGCGCATAAACGGGCAATGCTAAACCAACGCGCTGGATAGGCGATCTCTTGGCGGTGCTTGGCAATCATCCGGCTGACGTCTGTCATCTCTGGGACGGATCGCTACCTGTCGATCACCACGGTCAATAAACTGATACGTCTGGTCATTTCACTAACTGATCACCACTCTTGGCGGCATACACTTCAACCGGCTCAAGCGGTGGTGCATCGTATTCTTCGTGAGCCGTAGCTGGCCAGCAGTGACGCCAGGTTTGAAAGATGATTTGCGCACGCGAAGATCTTCCGGATACCAATCCCGCGCCCCCGATATGATTCCGATGAAAGTGTCATAGTTACTGCTATTTTTGCATAAACGGCATGGAAAACAAGCCCTTGGCCGGATTCACTACTCTATAGCGCCACGCAGCCTACTGCACCTCGCTATCGTATGTTTTGCAGAAAAGGGAGCAGAAGTAGAATCTCTACTCCTGATCTGTACAACCGATGCTGCTGCACCCAGGCGTCATCGTAATACCCGCTGCTACGCCGACATTGAGGCTACGCGTACCGACAAACTGCTCAATGCAGCAATACCCGTAGCCGACTCCGGCAGCTCGGGACGAATACCAGGCCCCTCTGCCCCAAACGAAAGCACGGCACTGCGCGGCAGCGGACCGAGTGAAGTGGCCGTGAACCAGCAACGATTATCGACCGCGATGGTGGCCGGTCAGCACAGCCTGCAAAGAAATCTTCAGCGTTTGGTGATAATGCACGTGCAGATACGTATCCGTCATCATCGCGCGCGCTTTATTCCACTGCCGCCGACCAATGATATGGACATGCCGCACCCCAAAGGCATTGGCACTGCGGACGATCGTCCCCATATTGAAATCGCGCACGACATTATCGATCGCATATGAAGTGCCGAGCCATGCTCATCAAGATCGGAAACGATCGGCGGTGAGGCAGCCCTTTATAGCGGTCTACCACATTTGCGACGGTCGGCTTCAGCTAGTGCAGAGGTGGCCTCATAGTACTCATTGGTGATATTATGCTGCTATTCCTATGGTATCAGTATTATTTTCTTCGGCAGGCTGCTGCGCCATCCCGCTAATCTTGCGAATGATGCGGATGCCCTCTTCGGTAAGCTCACCCTGTGTTGGCTGTCCGGTGCGTGATGATACAGCCAGGCCGTACAGTAAGCGTCCCGCAGTATCTGGCGTAAGATCTTCGCCTGATCGTGTAGCAATTAAACCTAGCGCACCAACCATCCGTCGGCGCACCTCAGCATACTGCTTATCTCCAGCTTCACCCGAGTTGGCGGTGCCGCACTCCTCTCGGATTTCTTCGTTTTTTGTCGTATCCACTTTAGTTTGTCGAACTTTTGGGACGATGAACGGGTAGAGGTCATATCATTACTCCTTACATAATCTAAAATAGTGGCAGACCCGCCACAGTTTATTTACCTGATTGTACCACAAAACTCTTTACGCAGCGACGAAAATTCGTATACAATACACGGTAAGAGCCTGCGGTGCGTATATCTGCGGATGTGGCGGAATTGGTAGACGCGCCAGCTTCAGGTGCTAGTGCCCTGCAGGGCGTGGAGGTTCAAGTCCTCTCATCCGTACCAACAAGCTTGCGAACCCACCCCAGTCGAAACAGGCTGGGATGCGGTTCCCAGATGTTGAACAACGCTCACCCACCAGGGTGGGCGTTGTTCGTGTTGTGGAGCTCGTGGGCGCGTCGTCAGCGGTGGTGTGGCCGGGCTGGCAGGCTGAGCCGGGTGCTGCAGGTAGTGCGTGTGAGCGGCGGCGTGCAGCCTGGGGCTGGTTAGCTGGTCGAAGGGTGGGGTGAGCAGAGCGCTGAGGCGAGCACCGGAGCCGGTGTCGGCGAGGTGGATGGGGCGCGAAGTCACGGATTGGCGTGTCAGCATCAGCTCCTCCTCCCCCACTGGCATCGCCCAGTTCCTTCTTCCGGCGCTGTGCCGCTCCATCGTGTGCGCCCGCGTCCTGCTCGGCTGCTTGCCACCGTCGGTCGCGCCATCGCCTTGGTCAGGCAAGATGACCCGCCCGTCCTCATCGACTGAGCGGGTTCACCAGCACCCAGCTGGAAGAAGACTTGGTTGAGCAGCTTCTTCAGATGGTCGGGTGCTGCCGTGTAGAGGCGGTGGCAGTCCTCGAGGAGGTCAAGGGCCTGGGTGAGGTGCTGGCGGACTTCAGCGGCATCGGCCTGGTAGGCGGCCAGCTGGCGCTCGATATGGTTCAGCTCGCTCGTGAGCTTGGCTGTTCCTCCTTGAGCAGCTCAGGGGGCACCGCGCCCTTCGTAGTGGGCGTGGAGCAGGCGGCGCTCTGTCCTCGATGTTGGTACGCCGGGTGGTCAGGGAGCGCACTGCTCTGGCCTTGTCTCGCTTCGATCTGGCGCTAGCTCGTCCCGGACGTAGTGCTCCACGAGCTGCGATCCTGCGCTGCGCTGAGCTGGATGCGTTCGGTAGAGCGTCGCTCATCCGCTCTTCGACGACGTCGATCAGGACGGCGCGGAAGGGCGCAGTCGTGGGTTCGCTGCCGCCTGGCACAGATGAAGTAGGGGTAGAGATCGCCTTTGCTGTTGCGCGTGTTTCTGCACGAGCAGCCGGGCACCGCACAAGCCGCAGTACACCGGTGCTTTGAGGATGGTGGTTGTGTGTGGCGCTCGCGCTCGCCGAAGCGATGTGAGTCCAGCACGGCCTGGCACCTGGCTCAGGTCTGGCTTCGTCACCAAAGGGCTCCTATGCGCCCGGCGTACTCCACGCCCTTGGAAGGAATGACAGCCTTGTAGTAGGGGTGGCGGAGCATGCGATGCAGCTGGGCACCCTGATACCACCTTGGCCGGCTTACGGGCCGTCGGCACGGTCGTCAGCCCCGATCGTGCAGGTGAGCGGCGAGCCTCTGCGTCGTCCACTGCCCCGTCGCATACTCCGTAAAGCGCCAGCAGGATGAGCGGTGCGCGCTCCTCATCCGGGCGATGGTGCGGACTCTCGGCCGTTCTCGTCTCTGGCGCGGACGTTCATATAGCCGAGCGGTGCCTTGCCCAGCGTTCCACCGTTTCTGGCTTTCTCGCCCATCCCCTTGATGACCTCATTGGCGAGGTTCCGGCTGTAGAACTCGGCGATGCGCTCGCGATGCCGTGCAGCAGCATGCCGCCAGGCGTCTGGTCGATGTTCTCGCTACGTCGACACCAGGCCGCACACCGCCTCCTCGAAGGCCCGGTTTGATCTCCACATCGTCCGCCTCTATTACGAGCTAACCGATCGACTTATGGACGATGACGTAGTCAATCCCACCATCTTCCTTTGAGGTAGGCCAGCATCTTCTGCAGCTCAGGCCGGTTGGCACTACGAGCCGACTCACCGCGGTCGGCAAACTCGCTTGACCACCAGCGCCCCCATCGACTGGGCTTGCGCTTGTTGGCCTCGCTGAGCCGGCGAGGGAGAAGCCCTCCTCCGACCCGCCACGCTGAGCCTGCTCGCGGGTGGAGACGCGGATGTAGAGACGGCCCGCTTGGGGGTGAGCTGGGCGGCCATGGCCGCAAACGGGTCAGCTCCGACTGCCGCTGCACCGCTTCGTGTTGATCCTGCTTCCATACACGCATCCTCCTTTTCGCTTATCCGTTTGTCTGGACATATCCAGCCACCATGGCCAGCATCTCTTTCCATTGACGCTCAGAATGCATGAGAAGTCAAGCCCAACTTGAATATGCATCTACGCACAGGGTGACATACAGTCATATCTCGATACAATAGGAAGTCCGATTCTGACGACAATACAGCACAAACTAGTATTCCAACCCACGCGAGTCAGCAAAATTATCTTCACCAGCAACGATGATTTGTCATTAATTAAAAATATTTAACGAAACTATTTCAGATGAAACTGTAGGTATACACACAACACTTTAGTTGTATCTTATGAATTACGTACTTTCTACGAGCAGGTCAAGACAAGCCGTTAGGACGTGTGGTAAAAATAATGCATGCGTCTAGACCGTTAGATCACCGGCTATTCGCTCTTGCCATGCAATACAACTGACGCCTATCGACATTTCTCTCAACGAAAGGAAGCAGCAATGTCTATCAACCTAAACTCCTCCTTCTCGTGGCAGGGCGCAGCACTGGCGGCTAATACGCTAACGCCTGCCAGAGCTCACCTGCATTTGCTGCAGGAATCCTGAAAACAGGTGTTCATGCAGGCCCTCAAATTCCTCACGGAGGTCATTTCGGATAGCGATGGCACTGGGACAAAGGGAGCGAATACGGTATCGTCTGGTCGAACCACTATCATCCATTTTAGAGTCCACGGAACAACGGTTTGTTGGAATTAAGACATCAGATCACCAAATGTTCTACCTGGCGAATGGTCGTATGCACTACCGATGCTGTATGTGGGGTACAAATCATGCATTTTATCGAATCTTTTGACTCCTTTTACGCTCACCTCCCTGCGCAAGTTTGCATGCCTATGCGAGCAAAACCGACAAAGGGCACAAAATGAAAGAAGTACTTCAGTCACCCACATGGGGATAGCTTGGATTATTCTAGGGATTTGCGCCATGGGTGTCGCAATGACAGCGACGGCTATACATAATCTACCAGAAAATAGTCATACACCAAGTCTTAAAGCCACAACATCAAGCACACGAAACTGAAACACGAAATCAAAAGTGCTTCTGCAAAATGCTTCTTCGAGCTGAGCATCTCGCATACTACTAGACGGCAAAATCACCGAAGACGAGCTCTCAGAGGTTAAGCATCAGTTTGTTAATTGTGTTACGAATTTAGGTATTTCAAACATACAAGTGCATGAAGATGGCACAGTGGAGTTTCCTACACCTGATGATTTTACCGAGCAAACAAGCAGGCAAATCGACCTCTGTGGCAATCACACTGGGTTTGACGAGGTAATGGCATGGAATAATGCTACTAAATAGACGTCGTCTGTCTAATACGACGAAGATGCGTTCACGGGACCGATATGCCGCTCTTATAGCATTTAGGAATGCTCGCACGTAACGCTATGACGACTACTTTGCCACAGGCAAAAGATAATACCAACAACACCAACAAGCAACAGTACAGCACCGCTAACGTAATCTGAATATACTTCAGGCCATGGCCGCACTATCGAGTATAATGTGGTTTTCGAGTCACAAAGGGCTCGAGAATTACCCCGATCAGCAGGATGAACAGAATACACGCGATGACTTTTTGCTAAGCTGCAATCAACCGCACACCCCAGTGGTGCACATAGCACAAGGCAGCAACAAACCAAAATGAGATTCGCCATAAATATCGTAGAGCCATACACCCCAAACAAGATAGCCAACACCGTAATGGAGTAGCAGCGTGAGTTCTGCAATGCAGCACCACTGATCTGCCGCTTTACCAAGCCTTTGAGACCTCCACCCTGCCAAGAATGGCAACGCTGCCCAGACAGCACTCTGCATTAAATAACTTACTAAATATCTTGCGGATACAAGAGTATAGCTGCCACTGCCCTTCCATTTCTTGGGGAAGTAGATGATTGCTGACAAGCGATAGTATCGCTAACGCAAGGGATAGAAGAACGACGAGTCAGGTATTTATGGCGAATTGTTTGCATGATCTGATCATAGGGAATTGCTGAGTTGCCGTCAATACGACTTGTTTCACTGACATTAGTCAATTTACACACATTCCACGGCAGTGAAACTTTAAATAATGCTCTCAAATTGATTGTCCTACTGTTCGCGCTGCCTGCGCTCTTCCTCCCCTGAGCGCATCAAGCCGCCGCATCCACGCGCCTAGCCTTCGTCGTTCCACAAGGATGGTGGTGTACCGCCGCTAGTCGGGGCGATGAGCTCAGCTTTGGTCTGCTTGGCGGTATACCGTAGCGCGTGGCTGGCGGCGTAGAGCAGACTGGGTCGCGCACTGCTGGCGGGGCGGGCCGGGTAGCAGGAGAGCCAGCCCGAGCGGCGCCCGTGGTGCATGACAAATTGTCTACGTGCCCAGCCTACAATTCCCTGTCTTCTCTACAGACTCAAAAGGAGAACAACAGGTTGTATCAACCTCCGTTGCCACTTGACTTTGGAGAACAGCTGTGTTCGTCTCGTATTTCTATGTCGACAAGGGCGACCAAGATAACTATATGAACACTCTTGGATCTAAGTGAATCATAGATGATCGAGTCAGGTGAAACGCACCCAACGCGAGACTCGATACATGCGAGAACAACGTGGAACTATGATGTGTCCACAAACTTCTTTCTGCAAAATTAACAGATATCATCTTAGTTGCCTTAGATCCTATTACCCACATAACTCCATCGGCAAGACCAGCGCGTGAATATCAAGTTAACCATGGAGTGATTATGGTTATGCTTGTCATATGACGGCGATTTCGCTATAATTTAGCAAAAATTATAGCGAGGGTTTTCATGGATGTCGAATAGCGAACACAGTCTGCAACAACGTAAAAGTATCTCTTACGATGCTTCCGAGAGACCTCGAGCAGGTGAGCAAACATTCGCTTCAGTTCGGCAGTCTTGGCGCCATCGCCTGTAGCCCGGACTGCCTGTATTGCCGAGTTGGAGAAATGCACCCTTCACGGACAATGCAGAGCAGAAAGAACGAAGAGATGGCAGAGCAAACACTTACCTTAGCACGAAGCAAGATGGCATAACAACCAAGATAGAGAACGCGAAAGTATCGTCCGAGTTTTCTATTCCTGAAGATCTCTATGCTGGCGAAAAACTGCCCACTATCACAAATGGTAATCAAGGCAATCTAAACGGAAACAAACCGATTGTTGTCAAGATTCATGCAGGATCTCCGATGGACTCGATGGCAAAAGCCCCTAATCGAAAGTCTGCGGTTGTACTTGCAAAGCCAGATTGAATACCATGATATATTACTTCGTTATCTTATGGAATATCGGAGCAAACTAGAAGAGTTGGGTCAAATTGATGAGTATCGTAGTGCAATAATATCTCTTCAATTTGAAGTTCTTGATACAAAAGAATAGGTTGCTGAGGAGGCTTGATCGCCTCGTTAACGGACATCACCGCTTTTGTGGTTGAATCAGCAGTGATAGATTGATGTCATATATCTGGAGATTGGATGGCGTAGCCGACCCTGGTTTCAAACATACCATCACCTGGCTGTATATATCCCCATCAGGGAACAGTCCTACAAAGTCGATACACACACTACAGAAAACTGATTGACGCGGTTACTTAGAATAGTGAGACAAGTATACTATTTCGTTGATCAACACTCATGTTCATTAGCCTCCTTTTCTTTCTCTATTTTATTGAGGTGTGGCAAGAAATCAATGTTACAAATAGCAAGCATGCTTTCCTCTACAAGTTTGCCCAGTCCACCGTATATTCATTGCGCAGCATTGCGGTGATGGTGCGGGCTTACGAGGGATTGGTTTTGTCCCAGGATTAAGAATGCCGTGAGGTCGAGGCTGTTTGATTTGCTGGTGAGAGCTGTAGGTCTGGGTTTTTGCGTAGCACGGACGAAGCGTTTTTGAGCCGACCCTCACCACCGCTCATCATCAAATGGCCATCATATAGCGCGCAAGACAGCTTAGTGAGCTCGTCGTAGAGCTTAAAGATCTTCTGCTTATCACTCACTTTGCGGAGCGGAGGCGCGGATAGACGCCGTAGAGATTCAGCTAGGATAGCCAGCAAGAGGTGGCAACGTGCAGCACGCCCAGCAGCGGCTTGAGTGCTGAGTGAATTCTTCGAAGCGCTGCGGCGCACATAAAACCCCTCAAACAAGCGCGGTACCCCAACATGCGCGGCATCAGGCCAGCGATACTGATCAAGCGCAGCAAACCCTACCGCCACATCTTCATCACCGTCATCTTCAGCGATGGTGACGACAGTCTCACCACAGATTGCAACTGCTCGAGCTTAGCCTGTTTGCGAGCACGCGTCCAGGTGTTAAAGTCATCGAGTGTCACGAGCAAAACTGCCTGTGGTGCAAAACTGCTGAGCAGCCGCTTCGTAAAAGGCATATCTTTTCCCATCACGGCGGAGCTGCTCAAAAATCGCTGCGTCGAGATGAGCTAAGCTGTGCTGGTTGGAGTGCGTCAATGTCATCAATCGCCGCCTGAGCCTCGCTACTGCTCGAAATACCAGAGCGGCCATCGTCCGCCGAAAGCTAAAGAATTCTGTCTTGAGAATAAGCTCGTCAATGATCCCTAGCGTGCCCTCGCTCCCCACAAAGAGCGGCCCAAGGTCAAACGTCCCGTCCGGTTTGTAACCCGCGCAATACCACTGTAACCAGACGTGTCATATAGGGGTTAATCTGCTCGATCAGCGCTGCATTATCAGTAATAATCGCATCGACACCACGATAAATATCCTTCAAAGCCCAGGCAAACCCCTTGCGCCGGCTGAAGCTCACGCCGCGAGGACGCTCTGTCTGCATAACGTCACCGTTGGCGAGTACAACCTCGATCTGATCAATCGCTTCGGCTGGATCGGTCGCTCGGCTGAGAGCGTCCGCGTGCACCAGCTGCAATAGCTCCACCAACTGTACCTCGCTGGCCAGTCAGTGGCCCCAGCCAGCACCGTGCACAGCCTAGTGCCGCTGCCACCGCACGTGCTGATACACCTGGCTGGACGCGAACCCGCTGCGATTTGCCATCATATTCAAAGATCGTGTCGAGCGCTGTCGTATCGAGTAATATCCCCTGCCCTACAGCGCCACCCAGCGCACCACAGCCAGCGCCGCGTGTAACGACCGTATCGTGTGGCCTTTCTCGGCCATTTGCCGGGCAAAACGGGTGATCTTGCGAATATCACTCACAAGACGCGGCGCTACCACGAGCTCTGGCGTTGCGGCTAGAATACCGGCATCTGCACTGACTGACGCACGCCAATCGGCCCGAGTCGAAACAGACCCGGCAATATGACTGCGTAAATAATTTGCAATTTTACTCACACTTCCCCCGTTAGCTTACTGCTTATACTATAGCACAGGGCAGCACATTTACACCAGGTGCGGTACAATAAAAATGTGAACCTATCGACACAGCTCTCCCAGATCAAAGGCGTTGGGCCAAAAACAGCTGAGCAGCTTGCCCAAGCTGGGCTCTTGACCGTCAATGATCTCATCATGTTTTTGCCACCGCAAGCACGACGATTTTTACTGCGGCGAGCTCAATCCTGCAAACCCTGACACCAGGCAATGTGACGATCACGGCGCGCTGCGAATCAATCAGCACGCGCACGGTGCGGCGTGGCCTCCGTATTACCACAGCGGTGCTGGCGGATAGCTCGGGCAAGCTCAATGCCGTGTGGTTTAACCAGCCATATCGGGTGCAGCAACTCGCGAGTGGTGATGAATGTTACTTTCGGGGACAATTTGAGTATAAGAATGGCCGCTATCAACTCACCAACCCAAGTGCCGAGCGCGTCAAAGGCTTGCCACCCACGTGACGCCAGCCTTCGCCCATCTACACGCGGTGCACGGCCTCAAGAGCCAGCTAGTGCGCAAACTACTCACTGAGCTACGACCACTGATAACAATGCTGCCCGAGACACTCCCCTCGCACATTGTTGCACGCGAAGGCTTAATGAGCCGGAGCGAGGCGCTACTTGCGATGCATTTTCCTACCATCAGAGGATATCGCAAGAGCACGCCAGCGCTTTGCCTTTGAGGAACTCTTTAGCTTACTGCTTGCTAGCCAGCTCAATCGCCAGGCGCATGCTCAGCTCCAAGGCTATGCCATACCGTTTGAGCAAGCTATCGTAAAGTCATATTTTGTGGAGTGCTCTGCCCTTTACTCTCACGGATGATCAACGCCGAGCGGCCTGGGATATTTTGCAAGACTTTCAGCGCAGTACACCGATGAGATCGCCTCCTCCAGAGGTGATGTGGGGAGCGGCAAAACGAGTGGTCGCTGGCCTGGCCGCTCGCTCAGGCTGCCAGTGCTGGCTACCAGACCGCCTTGATGGCACCAGCAGAGATTCTTGCCCGTCAGCACGCTGCCACACTCGATGCATTACTTGCGCCTTTGGCATCAAAGATTTGGACTGCTGACTGGCAGCGTGACCAGTGCTGCGCGCAGTGAGGCTTGTCCAGCACATTGCACGCGGCGAGGTAGATGTCGTGAGTGGGGACGCATGCACTCATCCAAGACTCAGTGAATTTTGCGCGGCTTGGCTTTGTTGTCATCGACGGAGACAGCATCGCTTTGGGGTGGCGCAGCGCCAGAAGCTCGCTGAGTAAATCCGGCCACCTATGCCACACCTCCTTGCCATGGGCCGCCACTACCAGATTCCTCGCAGTCTACGCTCTGACCGTCTATGGTGAGCTTGATATTAGCATCATTAGTGAGCGCCCTGCCGGGTCGTCGCCAGCCGATCATTACCAAAATTATTTCTCCCGCCTCGCGCCCAGCCCCTGTACCAACGCGTCACGGGAGGAGCTCGGGGCTGGCAGCCAAGCCTAGTCGTCTGCAGCCTCATCGGTGACCAGCCAGATAATGACGCGCGCAGTGTTGGAGACAACTGGCCGCCACCTCAAGAGTAGCAGCACCTTAGGTCGGTGGCGAATTGGCTTGCTTCACGGCAAGATGAAGCCTGCCGACAAAGAACGAGTGATGCAAGAATTTCACCAGCATGCGTATGATGTTCTTGCAGAGCACCACAGTAGTAGAAGTTGGTGTTGATGTGCCAAAATGCGAGCAGTGATGATGATCGAGGATGCCGAGCGATTTGGTCTTGCCCAGCTCCACCAGCTGCGTGGCTGAGTGGGACGTGGTGCACGCCAGAGCTACTGCTATCTTTTTGCTTTAATAACCACAGTAGGCCGAGCCAGCGTCAGCGCGAGGTGGAGGCCTCTAGCGACGGCTTCCACTTAGCGAAGTCGACATGTGCTGCTCCGCGGCGGGCGAAATTTACGGCAAAGCTCAGCATGGCGCGCTCAATCTGCGCATTGCGAGTCTAGCCGGACAGCAGGCAATTGCCCGAGCTCAAAAGCAGCGCAAGCCTTTATTGCCAGTGGTGATTCACTCGAACACTACCCAGAGCTCCAAGCAGCCGTGCAACTGCAATCAACGACTCACGACACTCAATTAAGCTGAGTAATCTTAGCTATTTATAATTCTGCCTTTTTCATTCTCCATTCTCACCCATTTAGGGTTGGAATGTCATTTTAGAAATATTTCGCCCACATTCCAAACCTTCTCTCATAGTAAAATTTTTCATCATTTCATCTAGAAGTGCAGCTACTGTTTGTTGCATAAAGTCATCAAATCTATATAGTATGAGGAATACTAGGTATACGTAGTATTTTCAGAGAAGAAACGTAGGGTGAATGGACAAGCAAAATCAATCAGGCCTCTCCTGCTCGCATAGCATCGGCTCGCTACATCCCACTGAGTAGCATGGAATACCATCAAAATAATGAAACGTGGATAATCTCAACAAAACACATCCATAGTAACGATTCAGCCACGCCAAAATCTGCTATACTATATGAGATATGTACGGTGGAACAACCTTTTCAGAGACCAGTCGGGGCACTTGGGTTGGTGTTCATCAGCGAATCGACCAGCTCACGGCGCTGACCTTGGCCAGATGTGCAGCCACCATGTCGCCATTCTTCACTTCCCAAGCTCGCGCGACATTCTCCATTTCGAGGGCAATAATGGTCCCGACGGTATCAAACGCAAAAGCCCCAGCGTCGATGAACCCTGGCACTATATCGACCCTACCAAGCCAGACGACCGCGACCTCAGTTGTTATGATTCCTCGATCATCATTACAATCTTGTCCAAGCGCTACGCCACAAAAACACAGTGCGTGCATGCCGTTTGAGGCAGCGTGGATGTCGCACGCTATCGTCGATGGCCTACACCGGCTCATCACTATCCGCTGGGTGATAAAATCGAAGAACTCTGGGGCCGCCCCAAAGAGAGCGCCTTACCGTCTTAGATAAGAACTTCATTCACGGGACGACGGGCTCGATACCATCAACAAAAACTGGGAATACTGGGGGCGAAAGGCGTCTTTGCAACGCATATTCTCTTCGAGCTTGGCGTGGCCGCCTCGATGCGCACTGCCCGTTTTGCAGACACCTGCCCATCGCCCGAGTGGGTAGCTGAGGCAAACAGCTTGGCCTCGAGGCAGTCTTTTTGCGAGCAGTGCAGCGGGTGTATGCACTGATATATCACACTTTTTGGCGTAATGGCTGGACGACGGCAGCTTAGCCCTGCAGACGCGCAATGAGCTCATCCCAGAGATTGTCCGCACTGTTGCCTTCGCGTGGTACAGTGCACTGTGTGAGGCTTATCCATTATGAAAATCCGAGTCATTGCTGGACGCTATGGCGGGCGCTGGCTCGATGCAGATAATCGCCGCACCATCCCATGGGCGAGCGAGTGCGCAATGCGCTGTTTAATTCGCTTGGCGATGCAGTGCGGGATGCTCGCGTCCTCGATGTCTTTGCTGGTACTGGTGCCGTTGGCCTAGGGCGTTGAGCCGTGGAGCTCGCCAGGCGGTGTTTGTCGAGCGTGACCGCCTCGCCTTACCATCCTCCGCAAGAATATCGCAGCGCTTGGTACTGATTCATCTGCTACTGCAATCAAGGCTGGCGTCGGCCCGTGGCTTGATACTTACTATGATGGAGCCTTCGATATCATCTTTTGCCGACCCGCCCTACCACGATCTCAGCTTACAACAGTTAGCCGACTTTTACCCTTCTCAAACCAGGCGGATTTATGGTATTATCACATACAGGAATAGGTGAGGGGCCAAAATTAGCAAACGACATTGTTGGTGGACAATCGTGATTATAGGAAACGCACACCTCACCTTTTTCCGCCGAGCTGATGGACGCAGCTGGTTGCAGATACACCAGCTCATTTGGTATAATAATGCCCTGCTATGCGGATGTGGTGGAATTGGTAGACGCACGCCTGTAGGGAGCAGTGCCCTCGTGGCGTGAAGGTTCGTAAGTCCCTTTTCATCCGCACCAACTATCATGTTTTGTTTTTGTTGCCGTTTCTTGCGGCACTATAATTTGCGGCATGGAGCTTTTTGCATCCTTCCTCAAAATTCTATAGAAGTGTTCGTTTCCCAAATATAATCCACTTCAAAGAGTAAAATCCGTTGGGCGCGATAAATGTTGATAACCCCCATCAGATAACATAGACAAAACAAACACTGGTATTGCAAAGTAGAAATTATAATATATAGAGTACAGAAGGAGCAACAAATGAGCCAACAGTTAGAACGAGAGCGTACATTCCTCGCAAAGAGCTGCCGCAAGAAATCAAGACAGCCGAGCCAACTCGCATTGTTGATATTTATATCCCAGACACACCAGCGCATTCTCACCTTCGGCTCAGACAAAACGGCCAAAACATAGAAATCACCAAGAAGACCTCCGTTATAGCAAGCGATGCGTCCGAGCACGATGAGCAAACCATCCCTTTGACGGAGAAGAATTCGCAGCACTCTCACGTTGCAGTGCAAGCGCGTTGCAAAGGACCGCTACCGCGTCGTGATCGATGGTGCACCTGCTGAAGTTGATGCTGTTTATCGAGGATCTCGCTGGGCTTGTGCTGATAGATTTTGAGTTTGATACAGAAGCCGAGAAGGATGATTTTACTCCACCAAGCATTGCCCTTGCCGACGTCACGCAGGAGGATTTCATCATGGAGAGTCTGCTCGCCGGCAAGACATATGACGCATTGTGCCAGAGCTTGCGCGGTTTTGTTATAAAAAGCTTAGTAGAGAGCAGCTTTAGTTAGTTTATTCGGCATTCACTATAAAATACTCACCCCTACTGGGTGAGCATTTTTATTCATGGCCCGTTCTTACCTGCCATTATATGTGATAGCAGCAACACGGAACTTGTTTTAGTTTCTCAAAACAATTCTCCATAGTAGTCAGCAGAAGGGAGCCCCTGCACTCTCCAGCCACTTCCATTCTTCATCAGTAGGAGCTTTTGGGCTAAGCCTGAATTCATGAATAAAACCATAAGCATCTCTACTTCGCTGTCTGTTAGTATAGGCGCTACTGGATCATCACGAGAGTCCAGTGGTGTTTGTCTGAGTTATCTACTGTCTTCGTAGAAGCCTTATCTATACTGTCCTTGACATTTCCTGCTCCAATTTTACTCCGTGACGCCCAAAACCCCCGTCAATGCATAGGCGGTTGTTTCCCAGCCATTGACGGCAATGCTGTCGATACCCATCGCGCGGACTCGGGTAGTCGTTGCCGCCTTCTTCGATCTTATCGCACCAAAGAGAGGACTTCACTCTCTAAGCCATTAGCTTCAAGCAGCTTCTTTATGCCATAGGCTTTGTCGATGCCAGGGCGGGTGATATCGGTGCTAGTGGTGCCACCAATGCACTGCCCGAGGCCAGGCAGTTGTGCCGCCACTTTGTCGCGATAGACTGGCCGGAACATCCTCGCCTTCTCTGCCCAGGCGTATCTTTTCCTCAGGAGTGGCCTGCTGACCCAAGGCAGATATAGATCTGGCTCTGGCGATCCTCGATAATCTCACCGCTGGGTGCTCACACGAGATCCCCATCTCCCGTGCAGTCGGCTCAAGCACACTCGATTTGCACTTTTGCTCATCCGTCAAGTCCTCGGCATCGCAGCTGCCATTCCCCGCCCGCCTGGGTCGAAGCGGTAATAGCGCGTGCACACACGTCGGCATAGCGTGAAACTTGCCCTGTGAGCTCGGGCGACACATCAAGGCGACTAGTCACCTGCTTTTTGGATCTGCTTGAAGTCTCCACCGGTGATGAGCGCACATCATGCTTCTCCAGCAAACGCCCCAGCAGAGCCGCCATCCGGTCGCTCACGGGTGACTTCTGTTACTGCTAGCGTATCGTCTAGATCAAATGCAATCAATTTTTCATGACAAATTCTCCTCTTGTAGCTAATTAATGTGCCATTATCATACCATAAAATATGGCAAATACATAATCGAGATGATCGAGTTGCTACCCTTCTGCCGAGCATAGCCATCGAGAACACCTGTCTATCGCACGTGACACGAGGCTGTTCTTGCCCTTGGATCAAGCTTGGACTCGTCGCTGGTTGATCACTGGTGATTTTTGTGCCATCAAGGCTAATGCGTTGTTTTAATGAGGGCGACGTGCTTCGCCATTGCTGACGCAGACCTCAGCCTCCACCAGAGCGGTCACCACTGATTGCGGCGAGACGGTGGGGATCTCGTTGGCCAGCGCGTCAAGATCTTCCTCGCGCAGTGTCGATAGGTCATTGCCACCAAAGAGCACACTGGTTACTCGCTCCACACTCTCGCGGCGCTCATGGCCGTGGACGATATTGGTCACTTCTCGTGCGAGGTGTCTTTTTGCAGGGTGCGCGCGCCAGGGTTAGCGTGGTGGGTGTCAATCAATGTTTTCGATGGTTGCTGATCAAGCAACGTGTAGATCTTGATCAAATTCGCTCGTCTCGTCATCGCGGATTGAGCCAGAATTGGTAGAATTTGTATGGGCTCGTCAGTGCTGGGTCAAGCCCGAAACTGCACCACCTTCCGACTTGCCGAACTTCACTCCTGTCTGCTTATTAATCACCAGCGGTGCCGTCAAGACATGGGCCCCGCCACCCTCGAGCTTGCGAATGAGCGACACGCCTGTCACGCTATTACCCATTGGTCGGCACCAGCCAATTGCAGCGTCGCACCCTTCTCGCGGTACAGATGCAAAGTCATAGCCTTGAATCAATGCATAACTAAATTCACCATAGCTAATGCCTGTCCCGCCTTCGCCGATCCGTTGCTGCACAAAGTCGCGGTCGAGCAGTTGCGTCATACTGACGTGCTTACCGATCTGGTGCAAGAAATCGATATAATTAACGTGAGCAAACCAATCAGCATTATTGACTACCGCCAAAATCCTGGCCGCGAAATATCTGCAGAAACTGCGCCGTTAAGCCCTCAACGCTGCGCGCGCTACGGTCTCGGCATTACAGGTCACGTTCTTGCTTTTTGCCGTCCTGGGTCGCCAATCGTGCCGGTTGCACCGCCCACAAGCAACAGTGGTGTGTGTCCATGGTCAATGAAATGCCGGCACAGCATCATGACGGCCAAGTTACCAATCGTCATACTCGGTGCACTGGGGTCGACCCCAAAGTAGAAGGTGCGTGGCTCATTAATGTCAGTAATATCGGCAAATGTCGTTTGGTTGAAGTAAATCCACGCAGGTTAATTCCGCTGCTGAGTCATATATCCTCCACTCTGCTCTCTTATACTCATGTGTGCTGTTGTGTAGCACGAAGAAAGAGAGGAGTCACGTGGCGGGGAAAGACTAGCCCTACCCACCCACATAATGCTGATAGTATGCAGAGGATATCGTGTGTGGAGAATAGAGATCGTGGTCAAAATGTAGTTTTATCACATCGAGGTTAGCGTCTACTCCAATCTTGCAGCCAAGCGCCGCACTAAAAGACGCCGAAAGCCCGCCCGCTGAAAGCGGAATGGCTTGGCGAGCCCTGCAGAAGCGCCCCTCAGCGGCTGCTCTATCGGATGCATCCACGCCGGGTGGCACGTTTTATTTAGCAAGCGTGGAGCTTTTGCCATCCTCAGGTGATTGGTAGGTTTTTCGCCCGATGCTGGCCCTCGGTGTTGCTGGGCTCTTCACCTACTATCGTAAAGACCTCGATGCAATTCGCCCGAGGCGAGATCGACAAAGCGCGTCCAGACCACCGTTACCGAAATACCTCGACCGCAGCGGCCAACTCCTCTGGGAAGACAAAAGGTAACGGCGATTACAAGCTGGTGGTTGACGGCAACCAGATTAGCGACTACGTGAGAAAGCGACAATCGCTGTGGAAGACCGCGATTTTTACAACCACCACGGCATCAGCCTGGCTGGTATTTCTCGCGCTTTCTTGAGCAACTCACGAGGGTAATGCTGTACAGGGTGGCTCAACACTGACACAACAGCTCGTTAAGCAAGCCTTTTTCGAGAAGAGCGAAATCGAAAAAACGCGGCCTGGATGGCGTGCCACGCAAGATTAAGGAGGTGATTCTCTCGATTGAGGTGGAGCGCATGTATGGCAAAGACCGGATCCTCAATCTCTACCTCAATGAAGCATCGTATGGTGGCCGCCGTAATGGCGTCGAATCGGCTGCCCGCACCCTGCTCCAGAAGCCAGCCAAGGATCTCACCCCTAGCCGAATCGGCCCTACTGGCTGGTATTCCGAATAGCCCAGGACTCTACGACCCATATTACATACCCAGGTAATAAGCGCCCTCATTGCACGCCAGCACAAGGTGCTTGATAGTATGGTTGAGATGGATTACATTGACTAAAGAGCAGGCCAACGAAGCAGACAAGTTGCCATTCTTGACACTGTGAGACCAAAGGCTGAGCAGTATGCCGACATAAAAAGCGCCGCACTTCGTCCTGATGGTACGCGACCAGCTCGAAAAGAGCTGGGCAAATCGACCGTTAGCAAGGCGGCCTCACTGTCACGACTACGCTTGACTCTACACTCCAAGGCAAAGCTTGAAACTCGTGATGCAAAGTATGTTTAATGGCAAACACTAATTCTCACTGTGGTAATACCAACTGCGCAACCTATGCTGGTCTTTTACCAGTGTGCAGCCGCCATTGAGGATAACAAAACAGGTCAGATAGTAGCGCTGGTTGGGGAGTCGAGACTTTAACTATGACGTCTTTGTCAAAACAATGCCGCTACGCCTTTTATCCAGCCTGGCTCATCCATCAAGCCACTCGTCTATGCCCAGCTCTTCCAAAACAAGGGTAATGGCAGGACTAACTACGGGAGTGGTTCTGTCCTCTCCGACTCAAAGATCGGCTTTTGGCAGTTGGACGCCGCAAAACGCCGATGGCAAGTTCCAAAACAACATTAATCTCCGCCAAGCTCTGGCTCGCTCACGTAACATCCCCGCCATCAAAAGCTATGCAAGAAAATGAGCGTAATAAGCGTGGCACCTGGCAGAACTATTCGCGAGATGGGAGACAGCGCTTACTGCACCCAAGGCGCAGATGCCCAAGCTGGTTTATCGAGCGCTATCGGGAGCTGCGGTACACGTCTCGTCGACCACGTCAACGCTATTGCGTCTTTGGCGCGGATGGGCACCTACACCCGCAATCAACCGTTCTCAAAGTAACCAACAGTACTGGCCAAGTCCTTAACGTACACAGCAGCTCTACGAAGCAGGTGATCGATCAGCAAGCTGCCTACATTGTCAACGATATCCTTGGCGACTCGAGTTGCACGGGCAGACCTCTGGTGGTGGGCAAGACTACATGCCACAAAATGAATCGCCTCAAGGCGAAAACCGCCGTCAAGACTGGTACATCAAACTCCGAGATTAATGGCAGTGGTAGCGAAGGATATTTGGACTGATCAGCTACACCCCAGCGCTGTCGATGGCTGTTTTGGTTGAGCAACTCTGATACGTCATCCGCTCCGCAACGGTAACTCGCTCATCCCCGCTATGCTACTCGACTACACCACTGGCCGATGCGACGCAATATTACGTTAGCCAACACAAAGCATCGTACAGCGACTGGTTTTTCTGCACCAAGCGGTATCCAGCGGATCAACAACGAGAGTCTATCCATCGTATTACAACAAAAACTCTAACCGCAGCAGCAACACAATGTCATTCGATCAGTATCTAAGAAAAAGGCACAAGCTGCACGCCAGAGTCGGCCCGCGCGTTGACATCCCCGTCACTCGGTCAAGACTCTCAGGCAAAGAGAGCTGTCTCAGCTCAAGATGGCTATGACGCCACCAGCAATGACGACACCATCGCTGTACCCGACTCCAAGCGCAGTGTTTCCGTCGCCGTAAGCTCTGGTGGGCAATCGGCGACGGTATACTCCGCAGGGCAGTCACCCATCAACAGTTTAAAGTAAAGGTAGGTGACCAGCTCGTTGGTACGCGCCACGTCAGTAGCGATGGCGACGCAACATCTCTATCCCCTCCTCTGCTGGCAAAAAGCTTCACGGTGACTGCCACATTGACAGACAGTGTATACTACAGCGACAAAAATACCGCTCATGGCCAGCGAACAAGCTAGTGCGTTTGTGAGAGAACAATGAAATACCCTGCGACTGTGTATGCAGGATATAGATGGAGTTTAAATATAGGATTATATATCAACTCAAACGTTTGATTTATTCCCAAAATAGCCTACACCCCTTCGAATAAGATATCGGGGATTGAGGCATCTCCATAATGGGAATATCGGGAGAAATTTGACTTACGATTAAAAGATAGAATACATCTGCTTTGGAGTCGATCATCGCGATTCTAGCTCATCCAAGATACATCCTTAGCCTATTATCTCTCACAGCATGCCTTCGCGCAATCATCATAGCACCTGCACCTCATCACATTTTCTCCAGCTTCACCGGACGTAATTGTGGACTCACGATCACATGAGACGCTAGGGATCTAAGCGAGCAATAAAGGTTCCACCACCTCACCAACTGCCGATGCAGTCCGCGCTCCTGCCAGCCAGGTAAAGTTCTCGTGAGAGCGGTTCAGGCGTCGGTAATCCATGGGTTGCCAGCAATATCGTATAGACGCCACCCGCCTCTCAATAATGATCTGCTGCGGACGTTGTCCCAGATCTTGCTTTGTTTGGTTGGCGCAGGCGCTATGGCACCCCTCGCAACCATTGCTTGGTCGAAACACCGTTGGAGGAGCGAAGATTACGGATCCGAGGATGATGGTGTCATAGCTCAGCCTCGCACTTTGTACGGGCTGGTGTCTTCGGCGGCTGTCACATACCATACGCGACGAGATCATTAGCAAGGTCGGATTCGCGCGAGACATGGATCTTCTGGCCATTACACCAGGCACCTGCACGCCCTTTGGTCGCACGTAGAGCTCTGCCAGGCAGGCAGGGCAATGCCACCAGCTACTGGCGTGTCATGATCGAGGCGGCCCAAACGCATATGCCATACTGCGGTAGCCCCCACCGCAAAGTTGTTTCGTCCCATCGATCAACAACCACCCAGGTGTAGCGCGACCCGTTATCGACACAGCCCAGCTCCTCGTCGATGATATTATGGTCAGGTATACTGTGCGAATTGCGTCCGTCAGAAATGGCCGATCTCGAGGTCGGTCTCTGTCAAGACTTGATTGCGATCTCCGCCTTGGCGAGATGAGAGAGATTGCCGAGGGTTTGCGACGGCAATCTTCGCGGCGGCGGTGAGGTGGTGGTGGTGAAAGTCTCGTTAGGTATGCATAGTCGACTTCCTTCATGACATTATTACTGCAGTAGTATAACACCCTGAGAATCACTTTATCAAAATCGAGACAATATCTCTTTGCTATCCGCTAGCTTTTGTAATGATCCCTTCCTGAGACCAGTCTAATCTTTCAAGTCATGGTGCTAGCGCGCATGAGTGGAACAGCTTCGGTGCATCGTCATGATCCGTTTATCTATGTACACCTTCAGCTCTTGGGTGCCGCTATCTGGATGAATCGTTTCTTTTTGCCGAAATCTTTCAAATAGACGAGTAGATTCGTCACTATATTCACCTGATCTACGGTACTCCGCGCCCCAGCCTGACGGTCAGATCTACTACATACTTCGACTGTTTTGAGCAAAAGCACCACTCTCTATGTAACCACAAATCGCGCTAATACTGTTTTGACTGCAACGAATCACACGACGCACACCGCTAACGTCAGCAGCACTCAAAACCCCGCGACACAGCAAAATACCAGATGTACACGCTCATCCGTCTGCTTCACGCACCAAATCAAGTAGCGCTGCTTCGTGGTCAACACGGCGGCGTGATGATGAGCGACGTCTTCGTGTTCTTTGGAGGTAGCTTGCTGGGCGTCTGTGAGGTGCGTCGTTGTTGATTGCTTGGTATGTCTAGATCGAGGATGAAGTAGCCCGTGGAGACTTTGGGCTGTGGCGGCTCGCGCGCGGAGAGGTACGCTTGGCTGGCTGCTTTGAGCTGCGGCTGCTCCACTGGTTTTGCTCATGGCGCTGCTGGGCTGGCTTGCGCTGGCTGCTCTCTCTTATCGGCCTTCTCTACCGATGTTTGAACGGTACGAGCTCGTGGCGACTGGCGAGAGCGCGACGTCTTGCTCGGCTTGGGCCGTGGAGTGGGTTGGGCTGCTGGCTCCTCTTGCGCCGCTGCTCCGATGATGCTTCAGCCGAGTGAGCTTTTGGCAGGCTGAGGTGCTGGCTTTTGACGAGCTTGGCCAAGATCATCTGCCTGCAGCGGTCTGAAGGTTGCGAATAATCTCCACTTCACAGGTGCGCCCAGCTGGCTGCTGGCTGCCTCCACGACCACCATTGTGCCATCAGGTAAGTGCCCACCGCCTGATGAGCGTCTTGCGCCCCTTTTGGAGGCGCCAGCGTCAGGTTGCTCGCCAGGCAAATGCGCCATCGGATGCTTTGCGCCAGCTCATTGATGTTGAGCACGCCAATCCCTCCACAGCGGCGACTTTGTTGAGATTATAGTCGATCGTAAGCAGCCACGCGCCATACTGCTTTAGCTAGGCTCAGCAGCCGCTCGTCAACTCCCTCACGCTTTGCTGCCATCCTGCAAGAGCTCTACCAACTTCATCCATCGCCTGCGGCTCCGTCACGAGCATCGAGACCATGGCGCGCACGAGCTCGCTTTGTCGCTGTCGGCATGATCTGCCAAAAATTGCAGCTCGCCCACCACACTCCGTGGAATCACCAGCGTGTCGCAATAAATCCCCTGTTTTGGCAACGGCCGTGATGCGGCCATCCATCACACCGACGTATCGACTGCGCCAGTGCTCGCCTTCGTTTGCGGGTGTGTTGCGTGGCGACGAGGCAGGAGACAGCTGACTTCGCCAAGAATAATCAGTGTGATGATAGCAGCAACAAGAGTAGATGTGCATATTGTTTCCTTTTGTTATGTGTTTTTAGACGAGGTGATGAGTGCACTGCGGATGGTCGCAGCGCATCATGGATGAGACGGTGTCTTGAGGCCACAATGCAGCACCGCTTTGGGTAGAGCCGAGTTTTTGCGCCTCAAGCACGCGCCGCTCAGCCGCTTGGGCACCGCTGCGCCTACCACCGCCAAGGCCCACCTCGCCAAACACTACCACGCCATCATCAAGGCGTCGGCCAGCAGCAGCAGCACCAGGCACTGCCATGACGGCGGCTAAGTCGCCGCCCGATCAGCGAGTTTGGGCCCGCGACGACGTTGATGTAGATATCTTTATCGGATACCCTCAATTTGGTGCGCCGCTCGAGAGCCCAGCGATCGAGGTTAAGTCGGTTGAAGTTCAAATCCGCTGGCTGTCCTCCTCTTAGGATACGAAATGGGTTGGATTGACGAGTGCTTGGATCTTCGACAAGGATGGGGCGGTTGCCCTCAAGTGTAGCCATGTACCACCGATCCATCGGCATTTTGGCGTTCGGCAAGCGTGCAGCTGAGGTTCTCGACCACTGTTAGGCCATGCTCACCCACCAGCAAAAATCGCTGACTTCATTCGTGCTACCATGGCGGTTCTTGATGGCCCGCACCACGCCTTAAAGCCGCCACGCAGCGATCGCCTCAGGCTGCAGCACCACATCCACGGGATGCTCCAGTACCTTGGGCGCGATCGACCCTTCTTCCTGCGTCACACTGGCCCACCAGCACTACCGCCGTCCCTGATTGTCAGCCGCTTGAATAATAACGTTGCTGGCGTTAGTAGTAATTTGGCGGCAGTGCCTGGTGCACTGGCGATCTCAGCTAGGCTCAGTGTCTGAATCGAATCGACATTTACTAGCTGGTATTGGCCAGTGCGGACAGGTAGCCGCAAATACCGTCGGCGCTCGTGCTTGCGGGCAAAAGACGACGCCTCGTGCTGGTCGGCGCAGTCGCGCCGCTCGCAAGCGCCACCTTGCCCCGACCGACTCCTCACCACTGATATAGAGCACCCGCTTGCTGCGCAGCCGCATGCGCTACCTGGAGCAAGAGAGTGCTCTTTGCCCGCTCACCCGGTTTGCCCCGCCAGAAGCAGCACACCACCCGGCAAAATACCACCACGCCGCTGCATCCAAGTATCGGCGATGCCCGCTGCAAAGCCGAGCTGCTGGCTCATCCTGGCTTGCAGCAGTGATTGGCCGCGGCTGTAGCAGCAACGCAGCTTGGCCAGCGCCCGTGCCACGGCCGTTACCCACCGGGGCTGGCGCGCTGGCTCAACGAGGTTATTCTGACTGGACCACATTGCTCACACTTGCCCGTCCACTTTGCGAGCGCGCACCACACTGCTGGCGAGACCAAACATCGTGCGGGCTCGTGCCGTACACCTGCTCCTTGGGCTGCTCCAATGCCAGCCCGAGTGCTTTGGTCTCGCTCATTGGCGCGTACCGACAAGGCATTGAGCCGAGTGATCTTCGCATTATATAGCCCTCGCGCCCGAGTTAATCGCGGCGAGCGCATGCGCTCATCAGCGCTTCGCCGACGCGCCACAAGAGCCTACTTGCGCGCTGCCTGAATGATGCGTCATCGCGAAAGCCGCCATTTTGGGCTCTCGCTTTAAATACTCTTTAATATCCAGCGACATGCTCAGCCATCTCTCTTTGTACTGGTAGCTCGAGCGTCGAGCTGGGTAGCTTTCTTGCTGATTGCCTCGCTGGGCGCTTTGGCTTGCCAGTCGACCTTTGTCGAGGAGCGAAGCTTGGTAGGCATCACTGCGTGCGACGATCGCCGCACGGTCACGAAAATACCGACCATAGATGCTGCTCTAACTCGCCGCTGGTTGTACCAATCTGCGTGCCAACGATAGAATGAGCTCTCATTAGCTGCACGCCTGCCTGGCTCGGCCTGGATCATAATACTCTCACCATTGAGGCGATGACCGAGCTGGTCTTGATCTTGGCGGCTCTCGCTTCGATACAAGCTGAGTCGGTCCGTGTCGCCCACCTGGGCTGCATGTCACTCATATGCGGCGATGCACGAGCTCGTGTGCCGTCGTGACGGGTTCGGCGTTAGTCAGTTCTTTGGATTCTGACATTATGCAGACGTAAATCCGGCGCAAGTGGTAGCAACCAGCGATGGCTGCCGTGCGCTCGGTCGATTTACAGCTTTTGGTAAACCAGCCTTGTCCTGTAGTTGTGGCTGACTCAGCGCCCGAGCCCGGCTGCCGACCTCATCGGTCGGCTCAGAGCTGATCAATCACCGCTTGCATTGCACCATCGGGCTGGCACCGACTCGCCACCGCAGCATCCGTGAGCTCCGCCATGGGGTCAGCCCAGTAGCCCAGGCCATGCCGCGATCATCACCAGGCCGACCAGTGTCGAGAGGAGGCGCTTGGGCCTTTTCGCTACGTGCGTCAATCGTCAGCTCCTCGTACTCAACCGTCAAGCTCGACCCTTTGGCGTAGTGACGGGCCCAGAATTCCATCTGCAAGGCGATGCCCAGCTCATCCTCAATCGTGCGCCGCAGCGGCCCGCGCTCCCAAAAGGTGCGGCTGCAGCCCTGAGCGATCGGCCGTCGCTTTGCCGCTGGCAGCACCTTAACGGCAAGGCTCTGACGGGCCAAACGCCGATTAAAGCTCGGCAATCTGCAAGTCGAATATCTTTCCAACCTCTGGCTTAGTGAGTGGGCGGTGATGATTGCATCTGACCGGATTGATTAGCTCCGGTCGCATGAGATCGCTCCAGTGTCTCACGAGTATACGACTCATTGCGTCGCTGCTGCTGTGCTGTATCGTCCTCGTCGGCCACGTTTGGCCCGGAAGCGAGTTGCTACGTGTGCTGCATCTTATCTGCACCGAGATTGCTGGTAAGAATGATAATCGTGTTGGTGCAGCTCACTGACACGGCGATGAGTCGAGTCGGTCAATGTGCCATCTTCAAGCGCGAGCTGCAGCAGCATCTGGAAGATATATCGGGGTGAGCCTTTCGATTTCATCAAACAACACGTCACGCACTATAGGGTTGACGCCGCACCTTATCTGTCAGATTTGCCGCCATCGTCGTAGCCTACACCAGCCAGCAGGCGCACCTCAACAAGCCGGCTCGCGGCGGTATGCTTCTCGCCAGAAACTCACTCATATCGATCTTACCAGCGCGTCGTCTGGCTGGAATACCTCCACGAGCAAGCACACGCCAGCTCCGATCTTGCCAACACGGAGTTGGCCCCCATAAAAGACAAAGCTGGGCCGATCGGTCCGCTGGCTGCTCGCCACCCCGCTACGACTGCGCCGGAATAAGCGAGCCACTTTGCGCTAACTGCTCTTCCCGGCCAACAGATACTTCCCAAAGAGTAGCTTTCTGAGATTGCTGCAGGAGCTTCGCCTCACTTGTGCGAACTTTCTCACGCAGAATGCGCGATCATCCAGCAATAGCTTCGAGGCACATGACTCACCGGTGAGCACTCAGTGAGTTTGCGACCTTGCTCGCGGCGAGCCCGTACTCGAGCTGATCAGTTAATTGGCACGCGTCGCTTATACAAGGCAGCACGCTTCAGTAGTCTTCGTTGCCACGGCGTCTTCCATCTTCTCGTTGAAGCGCTTTGGGCTCACGGACATACTCGCGCTGCTTGCTTTACGGCGTCACGTCTTCTTCACGCGTACCAGAGCTGCTGCTTCGTCGGTGACATCAATCGCCTTGTCGGGCATAAAGCGATCGGCCACACAGCGGTGCACCATACACACCGCCGACTCGATCACCTCATCGCTAATCTTCACCCGTGGTGCTTCGTAGCAGCTGCGCAGCCCCTTGAGGATTGCCAACCGTATCACTTCACGCGAAATGGCGCGCTTTAACGAGTGCTGGTCTGAAAGTGGCGCCGAGGCGCGCTGCCTTTTCTCGATATGCTTGCGATATTCACTCCAGCCGTCGTCGCGCCGATGAGTGCAACTCACTGCTGGAAGCGCTGGCTTTGGGGATATTAGCTGCGTCCATCGCGCCACCTTCTGCTGAGCCAGCTCCCGCACAAGCATGTGCAGTTCATCGATAAAGGCAATAATGTTGCCCTGCTTGGTAATTCTCGCTTGCGATCAGTGCCGCCGACGCTCCTCAAACTGCCCCCGATACTTAGTGCCAGCGACACCGCCGCCGTCATATCGAGCACACCACCCGCTTGTCGAGGCGGAAATTATCTGGCATCAACTCGCGGACGACCCGCTGCGCGAGGCCTTCAACGATGGCGTCTTACCTACCCTGGCTCACCCAGCAAGACAGGGTTATTCTTGGTGCGACGGCTGAGAATTGTTACAAGGCGTTCGGTCTCGCGTGCGCGCCCTACCACAGTATCAAGCTCACCATCGGCTGCCTTGGCGGTTAGGTCAATGCTATGTTGCTCGGCGCATTACCCCGTGGCGCTGGCCGGTACTTCGTGTATCAGTGCGAGTGCTTGTGCCACCACGGCTCTTCTTCACGTATATCATCAAAAGTGGGCTTCGAGAGGTTGCGGACAATCGCCCTCGGTATCTGCATTTCGCGTAGCAATACAGTTGGGTACGGGCGTTATTTTGCTTGGTGGAGCGTTTATAGAGAATATGTGCTCTGTGCCGAGGCTCATCATGCTCCATCATATTCCTTCGCGATTTCATCCCACATCCGAAGGGCGTCATTAGAGGCCGTCTCGGCGGGCCAGTTGCCCTGTACCAGTCCGTACCGTAATGTTCTTGAGCGGCTGCAGGTGGGTAAGATCCTCCGCCCGGCGCAGCGTAATGCCAGCATCAGCGAGCACGCGGGTATAGGACTGGCACTTTGGCTCAGAATGCCAAACGTAAGTGTTCAGTACCAATGGGGTTGCCATACCCACGGGCAATTGCATCAGCATACTGGACGCTCAGGCGAGCATCATCCACTCAAATGGCTGTCCGTCCCCAAATCATCTTCCATGTCGTCCTCAAAATCTGTGGCCAAAAGCCACCCTACTCAGTATACGCCTTGTGGCACTCGTCAGGTGGAGTGCTAATGGCGCAAAACCCTGCTCAATATGAGCGAAGTTGGCGTATCGCAGCGCTTGCAATTACGCTTGGTTTTCAATGGCGCTAAAGGGGTCATCCTCGATATTCTTGCGTGGCTTGCACGCTCAGCTGGCGGCTTGCTGCTGTCTCGATATCAAGCTCAAAGCCCGTAAGGCGGCTCATAAAGCGAACATTCACCCACTACGGCCAATCGCGATCGACTGCTGGTCTTCATCACATATACCTTGGCGTGCTTGTGCTCGCGGTCAATCTCGACCCGCACTTCCTCAGCGGGGGCTGGGGGCATTGCAGATGTACGTATCGGTGTTTTTCGTCGTACATAATGATATCGATCTTTTCTTGGTCACCAATCTCATTAACAGCGGCGTTACGGCCGTACCGCCCACCAACAAAGGTACCAACCCAAGGTTCGATCCTGGCGCTGCAGTACTCAGAACAACCAGCTTAATTGCGGCGACCTGCTTCATGGGCAGTCATAATCTCAACTGCCCCTGTCTCGAGCTCTGGGCCTCCTGGCGGAAGAGATACTCCAATGAAACTTCATTACCACGGCTCAGGATAAACTGTAGACCACGATTATCGCGCTCAATATCGCCAGTAAATACTTTAATGCGGCTGCCTGGCACATAGCGCTCGCCTTGGATTTGCTGCTCACTCTCGCCCAGCGAGATGCCAGTTGCCCAGTTCAGCAGCCACCCGGCTTAGCGCAGCTCAACCCGCTGGACAATACCCGTCACCTTGGTACCAATCTTGCTCTTCGAACTCTGCAACTGCACCAGCATCAGCCTCGCGCAGGCGCTACGCTTCCTGCCAGCAGTCTGAGCAGCCACGGCCAAAGCTCGTCACGTATGTACCTCCTCAACGGTACCGCCCAGCTCAGCATCAGGGTTTGTTACGTGCTTCGCCTTCAAGCTGACCTCTGTCGATGGGAAGTTAACACCACTCAACGATCCTCACAGATGACCGAACACATAGCGGTGCGCCATCGTTGAGGTTGAGCTCTGCGAACGTTCTGGTCGCGCTCACCATTATCGCAGCGCCAGGCGGCAGCAGTGCTTGCTCAGTCACACCCGACCAGTTTCCTCAGGCAAATTCTTTTCATCAGCGATCGTGCGCAAAGGCTAACGTAAGCTGCTTAATAATAAAGTCTTCCATATTGTCCTCCTTTCTTAGAAAACTCCGACCTGCCAGCCCGGATATCTGCCATCAGTGCCTTGGATGGCGCAAAGGATGTCAAATGAAGTGGCGGGTTCTTGTCAACAATCGTCAACACATCACGGAGGTCGGCGATGACCATCGTGCGTGCCCTGGCAGCGAAATTTGAGCCAGCCAAGGCTACTCCATTGCCTGTCGCAGCGAGGCGGTACGTCGTTCGATCCATCGCCCACAGCCAGACGGTCGCTCGGCGGACCTGCTGCTCGGCAGCTAGCTCGCGGAGCTGCTGTAACAGCTGCATCGTTATCTGGCGCATCAATCCGACACAGCATGTCGTGGTCATCAAAGATAAATGATTGCTCTCGCGCAAAGCACCACGCCAAACTGCTCTGCTACCATGCTCACCGGATATCCATGCACCAGGTTGATGGCCACGCGGCGGTGGCCCGCGCCCGGGCCTCTGGCGACCATTTGAGCATGGCGCCGCCGATTGTACTGGCTGAGGACACGCTGCACCGCCTCTCTGTGGCAGTCGCCCGCTGCCGATACCGCTGCAATAGCCAGGCTTAGCCCTCGGCATCAGTTATCTCACCGGGCGCTTGTATATCAAGGCAGCATCTTCTTCTGGTGCCAGCAATACCCATGGCGGATTGAGATTACGCCACGAGTTGTCGCCAGATCAAGGTGTGATTGAGGTCAGATACAATAAAGCTTCGGCTACGTGTGAGTACTCCCTGCCCGGGGCACGTGGCGAGGACGCGCTGCATGGCAGCTTTTCGCCTGTGGTGACCCGATGGTATTTACGTTTGACGGCAATTTGCCGGGCAACATACTGGCATCAGGGCAACCTTGGCTGGCGACCACGTCGCAGCATCGCCATCACCCTTTTGCTGGTTGGCCGGGCCATCGACTGCCAGAAGCTCAGGCGGGTCATTTGGCGAAGCTGCTGCCGCTGCTCTACTGAGCTGCTGTGCCGGTTGCCAGGCATTGCTGGGGAGCTGGCGGTCGATCTGCCGCGATACTCGTGCCACTCCCTCGCTGGAAGGTATACGCTTACCCGTATGGGTCGTCAGAGCTGTACTGGCTGCACGGTGCCGCTCACCACCGCCTGCTTGGTCGCGCACCAGGATGATATTGCGCGTGTCGCAGCCATCATCGTTGCCCAGCCCGCGCCGTTAGTACGCATACGGTCTGGGTGCACGGCCCTTAACGGGCAATGCCTCCAGTGTTATGATACCTCACACCCATTACCCTGCGGCATTGACTTGATTGTGCGCAATTGCCACGCTGCATATATCGCCAGTGCAACAATGATAATACCAGCGAGCAAAACATCGTTGTGATGCGGCGACGGCGATATTCCATAGTTATATATCATAACATAGGGTTACTTATGAAACACACACTCTATCAATGAAGCAGCAAAGAGGGTTACGCTGAGAAACTAGGTTGAAAGTTAAGGATCCACCACCAGATATCTCAGCAGCAATATAGCGAGCAGGTACTACAATTCAGTATACTAGTTTTATGCAACGGGTTACTCTCATCATCGACTTTTTATACTAACTCACTATCAGCTGGCGCTGGATGTCAATCGCCAGCAGCGGCGCTTCCTGGGGCGGTGACGATCACTGGCGGGACGACGCAGGCCGATATGCCAATTCAAATTACACCAAGACCTCTCCACAGTCATCAACGACGATCGACGGCCAGCCAGCCTCTGTGGAGACGTAATGAGAGATGAGAATCTGCGCTACACCTGCCAACGCTAAGTGTCAGCACTCATACCATTACTCTCGCGTACGGAAACAACCATTACCGACTCTCTCCATGGCCTCTACCCTGTTAATATCAGCATGATGAATTTGCGAAGAAAGGGTGCTTATGACGCGGTTCGAGGTCATCATGCGCGCGATCCCTTGTATTGATGAGCCTGCCGCCGACGACCTTCGACATAACCGTCGACTGGGCAAAGGCATCGGTGCTTGGCAATATGCCTGTGCAAACGCAGCAGGAAGCAGATGGTCGCTCCTGCTACCTTTACCCAAACGCCAGCGCGGGTACCTACCACCAATGGCTCTCGTGATGGGTGAGTTGCAACGCCCACATCACTGTCGGACGAAGACGGCGTAAATTGTCCGTCAGGCTACGCCAGCGCAAGCTCCTGCGAGCCTTGATTTCGCTCTTGAGCATGCCATCCGCTCAATTGAGTTCTTTAATAGATACTTCGACACGCCCTGCCTTGCCTAATCCGATCACGTTGCGGTACCAGACTTTAGCAGTGGTGCGATGGAGAACTGGGGCTCATCACCTACCGTGAGTCTGCCTGCTAGCCGATCCAACCACGACGACCATCGCCGATAAGCAATGCATTACCACCGTGTTAAGTCACGAGCTCAGCCACCCAGTGGTTTGGCAACCTGGTGACGATGAAGTGGTGGGATAACCTCTGGCTCAACGAGAGCTTTGCCAACTGATGGAGTATCTGGCGGTCGATGCCATCACCCCGAGTGGCACGTGTGGACAGATTTTGCAACCGAGGTGCGCTGGCGCTGGCCGTGATGCGATTGATGGCGTACAGCAGTCCAAACGGCTGTTCGTCATCAGATGGGTCGCACGCTGCTGACGGGGCGATTGTCTACGCCAGGTGGACGCCCTCCTCTACATGCTCATGCATTGGCGATGAAGCCGCCTTTCCATACTGGCCTGCAGGCATGCACACTACTCATGCCTGTAAATAATGCCGAGGTGATGACCTATGGCACGCGCTGAGTCAAGCCAGCGGGCGCGATGCTACGCCGCGAACCCTGGATCCGCACTCCTGGCTACCCAGTTGTCCACAGCTTCACTCAGCGGTTCGCGAAATATTACTTGAGCAGCAGCGCGTTTCTTTATTGGCCCACGCGGCCCGATGACACACGTAAGCGAATCCTCCGCAATGTCACCAACCATGCACCAGCACTGCTCACCACACAGCGCACGGTAGTAGAGCATAGTCTGGATGAGCCAGTATTCAATCCGCGGCTTGTATCTCGCGCTTCATTACGCAGTGACGACGCACTGTTAGAGCCACTTGCTTGGCAAGGTGCAGGCGGTGAGCTATCGCCATCCAGTCGCTCACTCACTCACCCCAACAGCTGTTACTGGCTCAGGTGCGCATCGACGCCAGCTTACTTACCCTCTTGACGCTTACCGCAATGGGACAGACAGGCATGTTTGGAGCGTAATGTCACGTCGGTGGTTGCCCACCTCAAGCTCTTCGTTGAGCCACATGGCGCTGCCGAGCGGGCACTGCGGCAGTTCGTGGGCCAGCTCGCGCTCCAGCAGGTTATGACCGCCTTGGCTGGAGCGCCCGCCCCGATGGGCCGAGAACGACGCAAGCTGCGCTCGGTGATCGCGTAGCACATGCTCTACGGCGAAACGTACGGTGATTGCCGAGGCGCAGCCCAGCGCTACGCAACGCGGGTGGCCCTATTGGTCTCGATAGCGAGCTACACTGACCTGATTGCCAGTGGCGTTGTCCGTCACAGCCAACCCGGCCTCAGCAACTGATTGATGAGCTTCTGGCAGCTTTTCAGGCAACTGCCAGTAGCGACCTGCGCCAAGACATCGCCAGCGCCGTGACGAGGCACGCGCGACGCCGCGAGTATTCTGAAACTGCTCCCCATAGCAGTGGATACCGGGACAGTTTCGCACCCAGATACCGTCTTTTGGTTTGTTTACTTGCTGCGCAGCCGCGATGCACGTGACGCTACGTGGCAATGGCTGCAAAATAACTGGCGGTGGGTCGAGCACTTTAGTAGCGACAAAAGCTTCGACTACCGCTTCCACGCTATACTGGCAACATTCTCGCTTCGCGCCAGCAGCAGGCGAGTATCAGCGTTTCTTTACACCACTGCGCAATGAGCCAGCCCTCACCCGCGGCAGTAGATATGAGTATCACAGACATCACTGCCCGCGTCCGAGCTCATTGGGCGCGATGGCCCAGCAGTTAACAACAGCGCTCACGAAGGTGTGAGCGCGAACCACGCCCGCTTACGTTTTCCGATACTATTCGCTTTTTGCCAATGCAAGCTAACCTGTCAGAAACAGAGGTGCGCACTCTACCGGGCAAGAGCGGTGAGAAGGTTAATCACTGGAAAAGCTATGAATCTATGGCTTAAGTCACAAAGAACCATCACTATATTAGCTTCAATCCGCACCACCGCGGCGGGCTGCCACTAGTGGCAATCCGCAATAAACTGGAGATTCATAGTAGTGACGATGTGCTCGTGGTGCACATAGAACCGCGCGGCATAGTGCATTTGATTGCGCTTCTTGCGGGTAATCGCTGCGAGGCCGCTACCTGCATAGTCATCCGTGCGATGCTTCACCCCTCAACCAGAAGTATAGTGTGTCTCCACGTTTCGAAATAATATCAATCTCACAATATTTTGTCCGCCAGTTGCGCGCCACAATCTGATGGCCGCACTGCTGCAAGCGTCTGCTGCAGCGTTTCGCCAGCATGGCCGTCTGGTCGTCGTATCGGCTTGCTGCGTAATTGTGGTCTGCTGAGTGAGGGGCTATCGTTGCGGTAGTGCTGGAGCGGATTCAGGCTGAGCCACGATGCAGGCTGGCGTCACTCCGCGTTGGCAATCACTGCTCCAGTGCTGCTACGCTGTGCCATAACCAGCATGCGCCGCAAAGCCCATAACCAGGAGGTACAGCATGTCTTGTGGCCTTATATTGATCGCGCTACCTTAGCGATGATCGATGCCGCCGATACCGCCAACAATGCATCTGCTTTAAGAGTAGCATCGTGACGCTCCGCTCTAGTACCGTCAGCCAAAGTGCACTTGCCGTGATACAATCTCGGTGAGCGTAATGGCCTGCTCGCGGCACCTGCTGCTGCGCCGCCTCTACCGCTCGCCGCGTTGCTGAAGCGGAGGCTTGGCTCATCCCCACCTCATCCAGCTCCACCGCCCTTACCCAACCAAAACGCCCGCCGCCGCGCCTGCTCTTGAATGGGTTGAGCAAGGGGCTTCCGCGGCGCTTTTTCGTCAATTTCTTGCTATCGTCGGGCCATCTATTGCCACTACCCAGCACCACTGCGCCAACCGCAGCGGCCCGCCGCTGGCCACGCCCGACTTCGTCAATCCGGTATCATACTATGATTGTCTCGCCATTTTGCCAGCACCGGCGCACACTGCCGATCTTCGCCTCGTTTAACTTCCCGCCACCAGCAGCCTCCCATATTGTCAAACAACATAGTGATGTATAATATACAACCTTTGGCTCTGGCTAACGCTTCGTGTTTCTTGCTGGTTACTATTTCCTGTTGCGAGTCTCGTTTCATCCATTACAATCAGGGCATACCCTCAGCTCCAGCAAATATCACATTATTGCAGGAGGAATGTGGCAGGGACGCTTTTGGTATGCACTTCTCGCTACCCGGGTAGTTTGCGCCGCCATTCCTGGGTGTGCTGGCGTCCCCACCGGGTGTCTGCAGCAGTGCCAGTGCCATACCATACAGCCGCACGGTGTACACACCAACGCCAGCACAGGTGCATATACGCTTGATAAAACCAATCCATACGGGTGGTCGTGCTACAGCCTCAGCTACTCAATTTCCCTCTTCTCGACTTCACCTTCGTCAAGGGGCAGCCTCAATACCGGGCATATTGCCACCAGTCCGCCATCGCAGCACACGTACCACCATCGTCGACCGTCAGCAAGCTCCAACCAACCTGGCAATACGTGCCATAGCATTCACCACACAAAAGATAGAACAAATAAACTGTACCGCGTCATAGTAATAACACGAAGGATCATTCATACCCACCATGGAAATCACCGGGTAGCCCTCCTCATACTAGCAGTCGCACTTAACGTCGTGTATATTTCCTCTTGCTCATCTGTGGCATCCTTGGGTCGTCGGCAGGCCGACGCAAGCAAATCAAACGGCACGTGGCCGCAATCGACGAAAATCTCAGGCGATTCGCGCCATCCTCTCGAGCAAGCAAGAGATCTCGCAAGACAAATGGCATCTCGTATGCGAAGTATAAAGCCACCCTCAAGCGCGGTGGCTTTGTTCTGCCAAGTTGACCCCAGCTGTCACCGTATCGCGGCGAACAACCCGCTGCCACCCCACCGCGCCCCTGGCGGCGCAGCCAGACAAGGCGCTCCAGCAGTGTTGGCCGTATCCCAGTTGGTATCATCCAGCGGCGAGCGAGCTGCGCCGTGCCGCCACCAGCAGCTCAAATGGCTCACGTGCAGTAAGCGCCGACACCAGCGCAAACAGCGAAAATACCTCCACTAGCCAATGCCGATGCCAACCCAGCGCATGGCCAAGGTAAAGCCATGGGCAGCTGATGATATCCACCACCGATGAAGTGAGTATTAAACGCCGTGTCTTGCCCATCGATCAACGGCGATGGTACATCACCACGAGATAAAGAAGACAACCCACACGCCAGGTACGGTAGCCAACGTGCGGCGCCGCTCGTGCGCATAGCCGTAATGCTGCAAGATGGGCGGTAGACTACCTCCTTAAAGACAATTGGTATAACAATCAGAGACAATAGTAAAGATACTCATATTATCTAGTATAACATCAGATACAATCTAGCTGCTACAAACTTGTAACATCTCCTTGGTATCGCTATTGCAGCGGAGCGTTGCGTAATATCTATACCTCATCCATATATCAGACTCTTCCTTTTCGGTGCTCAGGAAGTTATCACCAAAACCTCATAGGCCAAGCACTCAAAGGCAAAACAGACTAATGACGTAGCTCTCCTAATACAAATCCGCCCCTGATATAGGCCAGTGCAAAAAGCTTTCTTAGGGCTATTCTACCACGCGGCTTCGTGGCGAGCGGCGGCCTCGGCAGCCTTAATCAAGCTCAGCCTGCTTAGCATCTTCGGCAGCCTTCTTCTCAGCAGCGTCTTTGGCCTTCTCTTCTTTGAGGCAGGCAGCCTCGGCCTCAACATGAGCATCGTACGTTGTTAACCGCCTCACGGTCGAACTGTACAGCAGTCAGGCGAGCCGACTTACCACTGCAGCCACGCAGGTAGCTCAAGGAGATTGCGGCGCACCTTAGCGGCGCATCACCTCGACCTTCTCTCAACGAGTGGACTGTGCAGCCAGAACGACTTCTCTACTCCCCACACCTTTAGGTAATCTTACGCACAGTAATGCGGCTGGTGTACTGGCCCATGATATCGGTGCGGATCACCACGCCTTCAAACATCTGAATGCGCTCTTTATTTGCCTTCTTACAGTTTTTGGTGGACGCGGACTGTATCGCCGCTCCGCCACATCAACGACAGCAGGCTTTTTCTGCTGGTCGATGACTTTTTGGATCAATTACAAAACTCATGACTTTCTCTCTATTTAATTATTGGGTATTAGTTCAGTTATTGATTGTACCATATTACATGTGCAGGAGAAGAGGGAGAGTACTTTTGCATCAATACTCCAAACATCGCTCAACGCAAAGACTAACAGCCACTCAGCACCACGAAGAGTTTTTTATTATAACAAAGACCTCTCTACCCCTACTTTTTGGTGTATTGCCTCATATGCAGCTAATTGTCTTTCCTTTCGACGAAGTATCAATACCAACTGATGATGCCATTAACAACGCATGCATCTTCAAAATTACCCTTTACAACAGTCAATTTACCGGCCAGACCTCATATACATCGCTGGGCTTGCTATCTGGTCCATTTGCTCCTGAGTGTGTAAAAACTCTACTTTTTGGACTGTTAGTTTCTCTGCTTCATTGCCTTGCTCGTCTATTCTGTAGCTGCCTGGGGTCTTCGTCAGCTGTAGACCAGTTTCCTTGTTGGTCCTGCACATAGAAGGTCATGGTTTTATCCAGGTACATATAATATTACCATGCTCATCTCAACGAAAGGTTAGAATACACTGTACTCTTTCCACTTTCACCGTCCGGAACAACTAGAGCCGCGCATGACATTGGTTTTTGTCCTGCTTTTGGCATGTCGACTTGTGTACGAAGGCCTCATTAGCTTCCGCAGACAGCTTCTTCCTCACCAGGCCAGGCCTTTTCTGTCGACTGCTGCTCAGGCGATTGGGTTGGAGTGCTGAGAAAGATGGTATCTCCGTTGCTTTGTTAGTGGGGTAGGATTGCTTAGGCTGCCAGAGTCTTGTTGCGTGCTGGCGCTTCGATGGATGGATTTGCGCTTGGTGTTGCTGACGACGTTGCTTCGGCGGTGACAGCAGGTTGATCTGGTTGTGCTTCATTTCGTGGTGTTTCTGCAGAGCACGCCCGCCGCACCAAATGCAAAGCTAGGCCAGCACCTGCCCCAATAAAGCTCTTTGTCTTCTTCTTCACATTATCAGCTAATCGTTCCTTGTTTTTCTTTCCTCCTCTTTCTCTATCATCACTGGTGGATGTTACCTGTTTTGGATTATAATCTAAGCTTCTACCGCACTTTGGTATATACATAACTAGTTTAGCTAGTGATGCTTTCTTGGGCTGCGCCCTTACCTTCGCGGCGGTTCACTACCTGTACGCTCTGTTCTCGTACGCTTGCTGGAATTTATGCTGGAGCGCACGCGCGGCATCATTGCGCACTGGGTTATACCGCATCGTCTGCAGGTGTCGTATGCATAGAGAACGGCACAAGCGCCTCGCCAGCGGACGGCAGCACACAGTGCGCAGCTGTTTTTTTGTTGATAAGCCCAGCCTGCCGGCTTTGTTGAGGAATATCTCTAGGTCGATACTCCAGAAGCACTTTGGCTCCCTATCTCAGGCAAATCTTGAATGCAGAAATACCTGCTTGTCTGCATCATCAATCGCTATTTTCCTGTGAGAATCGATCAGTGGCTGCAAGCTCTACAGCCCTGCTCGATCTGGGCGCGTAACTTCTGCACCTGAGGCGGCCTCTGCAGCGCGGGAGGGCTTCTTGCTGCTCTTTGGCTTCTGCTGCTTGACAGTTGGCAGCAGCACAGGCGGCTCGAGAGCTCGCTTTGCAGGTGTATAGTCACACGACGTATGGCGCTGCTGACCGGAAAGCATTTTCTGCGCCTGCAGCGGCTGAGCGCGCCTCGCTGCGAGTAGTGTTGGCTGCTTCGCACGCTGCGGCTGCGGTATCCTGTGACGTCCTCAGTACATCTGAATCCGGTGTTCGGCGGCGGCCGCCACTGGTCTCTCTTCTGTTATTTAGTCCTTGCACGCCTTAATGTCTGCCGACACCACGATAGACATTGGTTGAATAGCCTCGCTAGCCATGCTCATTTATGAGGTATCACTGTAGCCGCGCTGGAGGACAAAATACTACGCTCCAGCTCTTCTGTAATGATCATAGTGGGGCTATCTGATTTTTGTACACTATACAGCAAGGCATTTGCTCGTCTATACCGCTCGAGCTTTATTTGCACTTTAGCGGATCATAAATTGCATCACTAAACTCTTGCACTGTCCACTTCCTTGTAGATTCTGCAGAACCTCCGCGAGCCGCTGGCTGTATCTTTTTGATAAAATCTGGTGTCATACGGCTACCATGTATCCAGCTTATTGCCTAGGCATGTGGTGTTCAGTCATCATCAGGAAGACATCAGGAAGACATCAATATACCGACTCGCCTCCCTCGCAACCGATTGCGCCTTCTCGACCCTTCTTTGCCCCCAGATACGAATTGCTGTTTCCTCAGATGCGACTGCCAAAGGTGGCTCAATGGGACCCGCATATAATACATCAGCTCAGCGTTGATCTCACCAATCCTATCTTCGACGATTGGCGCCACTGCCTTAATGCAATAACTGA
>BNJS01002264.1_pt1 | contig 55539 bp, 74 predicted proteins | sample 8540461 | NCBI WGS metagenome assembly BNJS01 (sample SAMD00202454, study PRJDB9452) | human saliva metagenome | isolation source: human saliva | place: Japan
TTGTGATAGAATAGAAGGAGTTGATAAAAGGAGGAAAGCATGGAAGAATCAAAAAGAATTAAATGCCGTATTGATGTGATTATATTAGCTGGAACCATTCTCCTCAAAAAGTGGTTCAGAGATTCATCGCGTAGAAGATACCATGATTCGGATTGCGCATTCGCAGAGGGATTGTGGTTGTAATGTTCTTGCCATGCCTGCCGCTATCTTTTTCTCGATTGAAAATACCAATATTTCGCGTATGAGCGCGTTACCTCTCTTCTATAACATCGAAAAAGTCAGCGATGTGAACCCAGATTTCTCGTCAGCTGGTTGAGGGGCGGATTGATTTAGAGACGGCCTTCAAACAATTGACGGCCATACAAACTCAATCGCTTCCCTATACCAAGTTGCAGGTGACTCTGGCTGACGACCTTTAGTGCTCCTTTCTTTTCAGTTGTATGTTTGGTGGAAACATCTGACGACACTTGGGGCAGGAGGTGGCTAACTGCCTTATTTGGTTTTTGCCTTTTCTCTCTATGTGGAAAAATTTATCCGAATTCCCTTTGTGACGGCCTTTGCTGGAGCCTTTGTCTTTGGGATGATAGCCCAGTTTTGGGCTCGCTACACAGGTTTTCCCTCAACAGCAGATTTGATTATAGCTGGTGCTGTCATGCCTTTTTGTACCAGGTATTGCCTTGACCAATGCGGTTCGTGATATTATGACCAACCACATAAACTCTGGTATGAGTAAGATGTTTGAATCTCTACTCGTACCCTTGCTTTCAGAGCAGGAACTTCTGTCGCCTTGGTATTGATGAATTAATATGACACTAACAACCTTTTTATTACAAGCAGTGGCAAGTCTTCTTGCTATTATCACTTTTTTAATCGTACTCAATGTTCAACGCTCTATGCTCTTACCTGGAGGGATTTTGGGCATGGCTGTCTGGCTAATTTATCTCTTGCTCAAGGAACCGACCAATGTTATTGTGGCTACTTTTATTGCCGCCATTATCGGTTCTTGTATCAGCCAGATTTTAAGTATTCTTTATAAGACACCTGCTGTGGTCTTTATCTTAGCCATCTTGGCACCTCTGGTTCCGGGTTATCTTTCTTATCGAACAACTGCCTTTTTTGTGACGGGAGATTACAGTCATGCCATTGCTAGTGCAACCTTGGTTGTTATGTTGGCTTTGGTGATTTCCATTGGAATGGCTAGTGGAACAGTGATTCTCAGACTTTATTCTTACTTACGAAAACAGCATAAAAGTTAGATTCATAAGGGACTTGATTTGGTGAATCAAGTCTTTTTTCTCTCTTTTACTGCCATTTGTGATAAAATAGTATAGAACGATTTTTTACAATGAATGATAAAACAGAGGTAAATATGACAATCGGTATTGATAAGATTGGTTTTGCGACCAGTCAATATGTCTTGAAATTACAAGACTTAGCAGAAGCGAGGGGAATTGACCCTGAAAAATTAAGCAAAGGACTCTTACTCAAGGAATTGAGTATTGCGCCCCTAACTGAGGATATCGTGACCTTGGCGGCCAGTGCAAGTGACTCTATTTTAACTGAGCAAGAAAGACAAGAAATCGATATGGTCATTGTGGCGACTAGAGTCAGAATTGACCAGAGTAAAGCTGCGGCCGTCTTTGTGCATGGTTTGCTGGGATCCAGCCTTTTGCTCGTAGTTTCGAGATTAAAGAAGCCTGCTATGGAGCGACAGCTGCCCTTCATTATGCCAAATTGCATGTGGAAAATTCTCCAGAGTCCAAGGTTTTGGTCATTGCCAGTGATATTGCCAAGTACGGTATTGAAACTCCAGGAGAACCAACTCAGGGTGCTGGCAGTGTGGCCATGTTAATTACACAAAATCCACGCATTATGGCCTTTAATAATGACAATGTGGCTCAGACTCGTGACATCATGGATTTCTGGCGTCCAAATTACTCAACAACTCCGTATGTAAATGGTGTTTATTCTACCCAACAATATTTGGATAGTTTGAGAAAACGACTTGGCGAATATCAAAAACACTACAACTTACTTTTGAGATGATTTTGCGACTGTTTGCTTCCACTTGCCTTATCCTAAATTAGCGCTAAAAAGGCTTGAAAAAAATCATGGATAAGAGCCTGCCTCAAGAGAAAAAAGACCTCTTGCAAAAGCATTTTGACCAGTCTATTCTCTACAGTCAAAAGGTGGGGAATATCTATACAGGTTCCCTTTTCCTCGGACTCTTGTCTCTCTTGGAAAATACAGATAGCTTGAAGGCTGGCGATAAAATTGCCCTTTATAGTTATGGAAGTGGTGCTGTGGCTGAGTTCTTCAGTGGTGAATTGGTTGAAGGATATGAATCTTATCTGGATAAAGACCGTTTGAACAAACTCAACCAACGAACTGCCCTGTCTGTTGCTGACTATGAAAAAGTCTTCTTTGAGGAAGTAGAGTTAGATGAAACAAATTCTGCCCAGTTTGCTGGCTATGAAAATCAAGATTTTGCCTTGGTTGAAATTGTTGACCACCAACGCCGTTATAGCAAGGTTGAAAAATAATGAAGATAAGTTGGAATGGATTTTCTAAAAAATCATACCAAGAGCGCCTCGAGCTGTTACAAGTTCAGGCGCTCCTTAGTCCTGAGAGACAAGAGAGTTTGGAGCAGGATGAACAGATTAGTGTAACTGTGGCAGACCAGCTGAGTGAGAATGTAGTGGGAACTTTTTCTCTGCCTTATTCGCTGGTCCCAGAGGTTCTCGTTAACGGTCAGGGAGATACACAGTTCCCTATGTGACAGAAGAACCCTCTGTGGTTGCTGCGGCCAGCTATGCCAGCAAAATCATCAAGCGTGCAGGTGGTTTTACTGTACAAGTCCATCAGCGCAAGATGATTGGGCAGGTAGCCCTTTATCAAGTTGCTGATCCTGAACAAGCGCTAGAGAAGATTGCCAGCAAGAAGGCAGAACTCTTGGAGCTTGCTAATCAAGCCTATCCTTCCATTGTTAAACTGCGGGGTGGGGCGCGTGATTTATATGTAGAACAGCTCAAAAGCGAAACAGACTTTCTAGTCGTTTATCTTCATGTCGATACCCAGGAAGCCATGGGAGCCAATATGCTCAACACCATGTTGGAAGCCTTGAAACCAATATTAGAAGAACTCAGTCAGGGACAAAGTCTCATGGGAATCCTGTCCAACTACGCGACCGATTCTCTAGTGACTGCAAGCTGTCGTATCGCCTTTCGTTACTTGAGTCGCCAAAAGGATCAAGGGCGAGAGATTGCGGAGAAAATAGCTTTGGCTAGTCAATTTGCACAGGCTGATCCTTATCGAGCTACTACCCACAATAAAGGGATTTTTAATGGTATTGATGCCATTTTGATTGCCACTGGTAATGACTGGCGTGCCATTGAGGCGGGAGCCCATGCCTTTGCCAGTCGAGATGGACATTACCAAGGTCTTAGCTCTTGGCGCCTAGACTTGGAAACAGAAGAATTGGTTGGTGAGATGACTCTGCCCATGCCTGTAGCGACCAAGGGTGGTTCTATCGGCCTCAACCCTCGTGTAGCCCTCAGTCATGAGCTACTGGGAAATCCTTCTGCCAAAGAATTAGCCCAGCTTATCGTTTCTATCGGTCTCGCCCAAAACTTTGCGGCCCTCAAAGCCTTGGTGAGTACAGGAATCCAGCAAGGCCACATGAAATTGCAGGCCAAATCCTTGGCACTCCTAGCAGGTGCCAGTGAGTCCGAGGTAGCTCCCTTAGTTGAGCGACTCATCGCAGATAAAACCTTTAACTTAGAGACAGCCCAGCGTTATCTAGAAAATTTAAGATCATAAAAAACTCAGACGAATTGGTCTGAGTTTTCTTGTGCTTATACTCAATGAAAATCAAAGAGTAAATTAGGAAGCTAGCCGCAGGTTGCTCAAAGCACTGCTTTTGAGGTTGTGAGATAAGACTGACGAAGCCAGCTCAAAACACTGTTTTGAGGGTTGTGGATAGAACTGACGAAGTCAGTAACCATATCTACAGTAAGGCGACGCTGACGTGGTTTGAAGAGATTTTCGAAGAGTATCAAATACTTTTTCCTGGTAATAGGGTGACTGGTAAGAAGTAACCTGTTGTGGCAACTTCCTTGCCTTCAATCTTCTGCAAGAGGAGGTCAACAGTGAGGCAGGCAATCTCTTCCAAGGGTTGCTTAATAGTAGCCAGTTGAGGGTAGTAATTCTCGATAAAGTAGGTACCATCGTAACCGATGACCTTGAGCTCTTCTGGTACAGAAATTCCCAGTTCCTGAGCAATTTTAATGACTAGAATAGCAGTCAAATCATCCGAAGCAAAGATGGCATCTGGTTTTTGTCGAGTCAAGATATTCTTGATTTCCATTTCTTTTCTGACGGGAGAAAAATCACTGGAAACATTGATAATAGGAGCTTTTGGGAGTACGGATGCAAAACCAGCGTGGCGTAGTCCGGTTGGCGAATTGGAATTGTCATTCCCTGTAATCATAATGATAGACTGGGCGCCTGTCTTGACTAAGGTCTGGGCTGCGAGAACCCCACCAGCATAGTTGTCAGAAGAAACGACAGGGATGTCTGGTGACAAGTTTCGGTCAAAGGAAATAATCGGTGCTGTCACACGATTGTAGTCTTCGATTCCCAAGTTGTGACTACCAGAAATGATGCCGTCCACCTGATTGGCTTCCAACATTTCGATGTATTCGCGTTCCTTTTCAGAATCGTGCTCACTGTTGCAGATGATGGTCTTATAACCATTTTTGAAGAGTTGGTGTTCCAGCTTATCAATCAATTCTGCATAGAAAAACGTTGGAAATATTGGGGAAAATCAAACCGATTAACTTAGCTGACTTTCCTTGTAGACTACGAGCCAGATTGTTGGGTTTGTAGCCCAATTCTCGCATGGCTTCATTGACTTTTTGAATGGTTTTTTTCAGAGAGATAACCTTTTTGTTGATAACCCGAGAAACGGTAGTAGGACTGACGCCTGCAAGTTTGGCGACATCAGTTAGTTTTGCGACCATAATCTAATTCATAGTAAGTTCCAGTTGGGTTTCCAGATTTAATCAGGATACCATTTTGGTCCGCATGTGGGAAGACACGACCGGAAAATACTTTTTCTCCTTTATTGATGAAAATTTCAAAGACAGAGTTATCGATGAAGATTGTAGCAGTAGTAGCCTGATTCTCGATAGGGCAAGAACGAGTAGTTCCAAATTCTTGGGCATACTGTTCTCCAGCCTGGCTACGATCCACTGTCACTTGACCATTTACAAGGTCAAAGTTGATGGAAAGTCCCTTGCCTTCTTTATCAGCAAGTAAGACAATCTCGCTCTGGCTATTGGCTTCTAATTTTAGTTCAAGTTCGTAGGTGTTCTTTGTGTGAGCGCGGTTTGAGAAGGCTTCTTCAGAGGCACGAAGGTCCTTGACAGCTGCGACTGGGTATTGGTAGAGTTTGCCATCTTTGATAGTCAGTTCTTTGACCAAAGAGAAGGTTCCTTGGTGGTCAAAACGGTCAGATGGATATGAAACATCAGGCAAGCCAAGCCAGCTAACAGCTAGAGCACGTCCATCAGGAGCGTTGAAGGCTTGAGTTGCATAGGCTTCGAAACCATAATCCATGTTTTGAAGTTGAGACACATCTACCATTTTGGCATTTTTAGGGTCAAAGGAAGCCCCAATCTTATACATATTTGGAAAGATATTATCGTAGTCTAGAACTTTCTTATCCAATCCTTGTGGGCAGTAGAGAAGGACAGGTTGCTCTCCTACAAAGACCAGATTTGGACATTCCATCATGTAGGCAGTACGGTCGTTAGCAAAGTCAAGGTTGCCAACGGCTTGCCAGTTTGTATAGTCGTTGTCTACAGCCTTGTAGAGACGGACGAAGCCTTTTTTTTCCAAGTCCTGTCCACCTACGATAGCATAGTATTGGCCCTTGAAGTTAAAAATTTGCGGATCACGGAAGTGGTCAGTAGAGTCTGCTGGCTGGTCGATCAAAATCTTGTCAATCTTCGTAATCTTGCCATCCTTATCCATCAAAGCTCCAATCTGGTAAGGGTGACGGATCCAGTTTTCATCACGAACATTTCCTGTATAAAATAGGAACAAGTTATCGCCAAACTGCATGGCAGAACCAGAGTAGGCACCGTGGCTATCTAATGGAGTATCTGGTAAAACTTTGATTCCAGTTTCTTTAAAGTGAATCAAATCATCACTTTCTAGCTGTGCCCAAGATTTCAAACCGTGGGCTGCACCAAAAGGAAAGTTCTGGTAAAAGAGGATCCACTTGCCATCAAAGTAAGAAAAGCCATTTGGGTCGTTGAGAAGTCCTGTTTTTGGCTCAACATGGTAATGAGTATGCCATGGAGATTGAGCCATATTTTCCTTTATATTTTGAATTTCTTCTTGCGTCCAATCTTGATAAAGTCTGTAACGACGCTCAGTTGTCCATTCCATTCATTCATTCCTCCAAAAATCTTATCACTTTTAATAGTAACCGTTTTCGATAAAAATGCAAGCCTTTTATGTTAAAAAAGAGAAAAAACTGTCAAACGTTTATCACAAATCAAAACCAGAAAATCAATCAACTTTTCAAGAAAAGATGACAGAAAGTGAAGTAAAATCCTTTTTAAGCAAGGCTTCAAACTTATTTTTTCAAGGAATGCCTGATAAAATAGTCAAAAACAATCAATCTAAAACGTGTCCACTAAGTGGATAGAATATTTTTCTGCAAAACGCTTGACATATTTCTAAAACATGATAAAATAATAGTCGTAAGGGCGGATAAAATCGCTTTCAAACAAGAACAAAATTTTATATAAGGAGATTTTTGCAAATGAACAATCAGGAAATTGCAAAAAAAGTCATCGATGCCTTGGGCGGACGTGAAAATGTCAACAGTGTTGCCCACTGTGCGACTCGTCTTCGTGTCATGGTCAAAGATGAAGGAAAAATCAATAAAGAAGTGATTGAGAACTTGGAAAAAGTTCAAGGTGCTTTCTTTAACTCAGGTCAATACCAAATCATCTTTGGTACAGGTACAGTTAACAAAATGTACGATGAAGTTGTTGCACTTGGTTTGCCAACATCATCTAAAGATGACATGAAAGCAGAAGCTGCTAAACAAGGGAACTGGTTCCAACGTGCTATCCGTACTTTCGGTGACGTTTTCGTTCCAATCATCCCAGTTATCGTAGCGACAGGTCTCTTCATGGGTGTGCGTGGTCTTTTCAACGCTCTTGAAATGCCACTTCCAGGTGACTTTTGCAACTTACACACAAATCTTGACAGATACAGCCTTCATCATCTTGCCAGGTTTGGTTGTGTGGTCAACCTTCCGTGTATTCGGTGGAAATCCTGCCGTTGGTATCGTTCTTGGTATGATGCTTGTTTCTGGCTCACTTCCAAACGCTTGGGCAGTTGCTCAAGGTGGTGAAGTAACAGCTATGAACTTCTTTGGTTTCATCCCTGTTGTTGGTTTGCAAGGTTCCGTTCTTCCAGCCTTCATCATCGGGGTTGTCGGAGCTAAATTTGAAAAAGCTGTCCGCAAGGTTGTTCCAGATGTCATTGACCTCTTGGTAACGCCATTCGTGACACTTTTGGTCATGTCTATCCTTGGACTCTTTGTCATTGGACCGGTCTTCCACGTCGTTGAAAACTACATCCTTATCGCTACAAAAGCGATCCTCAGCTTGCCATTTGGTCTTGGTGGTTTCTTGATCGGTGGGGTTCACCAATTGATTGTCGTGTCAGGTGTGCACCACATCTTCAACTTACTTGAAGTTCAATTGCTTGCTGCTGACCATGCTAACCCATTCAACGCTATCATCACAGCTGCTATGACAGCTCAAGGTGCTGCGACTGTTGCGGTTGGTGTTAAAACTAAAAATCCAAAACTAAAAACACTTGCTTTCCCAGCTGCTCTTTCTGCCTTCCTCGGTATTACAGAGCCTGCTATCTTCGGGGTGAACTTGCGCTTCCGTAAACCATTCTTCCTTTCATTGATTGCTGGTGCAATCGGTGGTGGATTGGCTTCTATTCTTGGACTTGCTGGTACTGGTAATGGTATCACCATCATACCTGGTACAATGCTTTATGTTGGTAACGGACAACTTGCCCAATACCTTCTTATGGTAGCTGTATCATTCGTTCTTGGTTTCGCTCTTACTTATATGTTTGGTTATGAGGATGAAAAAGAAGTTGCTACTGAAGTAGAGACAGAACGTTTGGTCCAAGAAGAAACAACTGGCAACATTCCAGCAGCTCTTCAAAATGAAACACTTGTAACTCCTATCGTTGGTGATGTTGTGGCTCTTGCTGATGTCAATGACCCAGTCTTTTCAAGTGGAGCTATGGGACAAGGTATCGCTGTGAAACCAAGTCAAGGTGTGGTATATGCACCAGCTGATGCTGAAGTTTCAATTGCCTTTCCAACAGGACACGCTTTTGGTTTGAAAACAACTGATGGTGCTGAAGTTTTGATCCACGTTGGTATTGACACTGTATCTATGAATGGTGAAGGTTTTGAAGCAAAAGTTGCTCAAGGTGACAAGGTTAAAGCGGGCGATGTTCTTGGAACATTTGACTCAAATAAAATTGCTGCAGCTGGACTTGATGATACAACAATGGTTATCGTTACAAATACAGCTGACTACGCTTCAGTAGCTCCAGTCGCAACAGGTTCAGTTGCTAAGGGTGATGCTGTGATCGAAGTGAAAATCTAATACTCTTCGAAAATCAAATTCAAACCATGTCAGCTTCGCCTTGCCGTACTCAAGTACAGCCTTCGGCTAGCTTCCTAGTTTGCTCTTTGATTTTCATTGAGTACAATATTCCCTCTCAAAATGAAAACGAACAAATGACATGTTTGTTCGTTTTTGCTTGAATGGTAAGATTTACAGAGGAAAATCTAAAAAATAGAGAAATTTAGACTTTCGAAATATGCTATAATAAAGAAAATAAAAACAAGAGGTTTATCATGACAAAATTATATGGAAGCTTGGAAGCGGGCGGTACAAAGTTTGTCTGTGCTGTCGGTGATGAAAACTTTAACGTTGTAGAAAAAACACAATTTCCAACAACAACTCCAATCGAAACAATCGATAAAACCATCGAGTTCTTCTCAAAATTCGACAACCTTGCTGGTCTTGCAGTTGGTTCATTTGGTCCGATTGATATTGATAAAAACTCAAAAACCTATGGCTTTATCACAACGACTCCAAAACCAAACTGGGCAAATGTGGACTTGCTTGGCGCTCTTCGTCGCGCCCTCAACGTGCCAATGTACTTACTACAGATGTAAACAGTTCTGCTTACGGTGAAGTGGTTGCCCGTAACAATGCTGGTGGTCGTATCGAAAACTTGGTTTACTACACCATCGGTACAGGTATCGGTGCAGGTGTCATCCAACGTGGTGAGTTTATCGGAGGTGTGGGTCACCCTGAGATGGGTCATTATTATGTTGCTAGACACCCAATGGATATTGAAAAAGAGTTTAAGGGTGTTTGTCCTTTTCCATAAGGGATGTCTGGAAGGCTATGCAGCTGGTCCAAGTTTGGAAGCTCGTACAGGTGTTCGTGGGGAAAAATATTGAACTCAACAACCCTGTTTGGGATGTCCAAGCCTACTATATCGCTCAAGCTGCGGTTAATGCGACAGTGACTTTCCGCCCAGACGTGATTGTCTTTGGTGGAGGGGTCATGGCTCAACAACACATGCTGGACCGTGTCCGTGAGAAATTTACATCTCTTCTCAATGGTTACCTACCAGTACCTGATGTGCGTGATTACATCGTGACGCCAGCAGTCGCAGGAAATGGTTCTGCTACTCTTGGAAACTTTGTCCTTGCAAAAGAAGTTTCAAAATAAAGCACAAAATCCGCTTGGGAAACCAAACGGATTTTTTATGTGTCAAAGCATTTGCCAGAAAAAGTCAATAATATAGGTCAGACCGTAGGTATAAACCACGAGAGTAAAGGGCTTGGTCAGAACGATGATAATCATATAGCGCTTGAAGCTCATCTTGGTCAAGGCAGCCAGCATACAGAGAAAGTCAGCTGGACTAATGGGCCAAATCATCATAAAAATAAAGAAACGGTCAAAACGATTGCCCTTATCCAACCAACCGATATACTTGTCGTAGGTACGCTTGCTGACGACAGACTGGACAAAGGCAGCTCCATAGAGGCGCACTAGATAAAAGATAATGGCACAGCCAATGACAATGCCGATATAGTTGTAGATGGTGCCTATGATGTGACCGTAAATAAAGACTCCTGCGACAGAAGTCAAAGCCCCAGGAATGATAGGGACGACCGTTTGTAAAATCTGTAAAAAGATAAAGAGAGGTGGTCCCCAGATACCTGCCTGCTGGATAAAGGCAGAGAGGGTTTCCTTAGACTGTAAAATCCCAGCCTGATAAGCCCAAATACAGAAAATCAAACTCCCAACCCCACCGACAATCGATGAGATATTGATAACTTGCTGCAGAAGGGGAGAAACAGCTTTCATTTGTTTATCCTGTGACATGTAAACTCCTCATAGATAGTATAGTTCTACTATACCATATTTTGGAGGAGAAAGGGGGAAGATTGCTTTTGCGATGGGAAGAGTGATGGATTTTGAGACTAAACATGCTATAATAAAGGAAGCAGACAAGTAGCAAAGGAGAGAGTATGATACAGGTAAAACCAGAACTGGAGATAGAAAAGCAACTGATCAACCAACTGGTGACTGGGGAAAGTCAATGGACTTACAGAGATGACCTTAAAACTGAAGAGCAGTTATGGGAAAACTTCTTTGAAAAGCTAGCCCAGAACAATGTGGCACTATTGGCAGATCATCCTCTGACAGAACAGGAAAAACGCCAGATAAAGAATCAACTAAACTTTGTTAGCTACTATGATGCGGCCAAGTGGTTGGTCGGCGAAAATGGCATTGCCAAGGTTGAGGTTCAGAGAGAAGATGCTAGTTTGGGGGACTATCCGTTTTATCTGTCATTTGGCGAGACAATATCGCAGCTGGTAAGTCTAGTTATGAGGTTGTCAACCAAGTCGAGATAGATAAGATAAATCCTCAGGATCAAGACCGCAGGCTAGATGTGACCCTCTTGATCAATGGCCTTCCAATGATTCAAATCGAGCTTAAAAAGTCCCAGAGTTGCTTTTCTAGACGCCTTTCATCAAATTAAGAAGTATGATAGGGAAGGCAAGTTCCGTAGCATCTACTCTAGCTTACAGATGTTTGTTGTGACTAATAAGATAGATACACGCTATATCGCTGCAGCTAGGAAAATAAACTCAACAAGCAATTTCTAACCAAGTGGGTGGATAAAGACAACCAACCCATAACGAGCTTGACCAGCTTTGCTCACGAAGTCCTTTCCATCCCTCGTGCTCATCAGATGGTTATGCAGTATTCTGTCCTTGATGATAGCAAGAAAGCTCTTATCCTCTTGCGTCCTTACCAGATCCATGCAATCGAAGCAGTGCAAGAAGCCTCTCGCCAGCAAGCATCAGGATATGTCTGGCACACGACAGGTTCAGGTAAGACCCTGACTTCTTATAAGGTAGCTCGGAATCTCCTCCAGATTCCTTCCATCCAAAAGACGATTTTTGTCGTTGACCGCAGAGACTTGGACCAACAGACTACTTCGTCATTTCTCTCCTATGCGACCAATGATGTCATTGATATTGATGAGACGGATAATACTCATGATTTGGTCAAGCGACTAGGAAGTAACGATAAGCGTGTGGTAGTAACCACCATCCAGAAAATCACCACCATGATGCGTAAGTTTGAGCAAGGACTTTACCAGCGTGATGCTGACAAAATCAAGGGTCTTCGAGTGGCCTTTGTCGTGGATGAATGCCACCGTGCCGTAACACCTCAAACACAAAAAGACATTAAGGCCTTTTTCCCACAGTCGCTTTGGTATGGTTTTACAGGCACACCTATATTCAAGGAAAATAAACGCCAGCAGGTCGGTGACCTAGCCCAAACCACCCAACAACAGTATGGAGACCGTCTCCATGAGTATACAGTCAAGGAAGCTATCCATGATGGCGCAGTTTTAGGCTTTAAGGTGGATTATCGCAATACCCTCATCACGGATAAATCTGAAAATGACATACCAGATACTGTCTATGAGAATGAGGAGCATATGCTGGAAGTCTTGGATGCCATTATCAATAAATCTCGTCAACAGCTAGGCTTCCAAAAGGGAGTTGGTAAGACCTATAATGCTATCCTGACCGTCAAGTCAATTCCTCAAGCCCAGGCCTACTATGACCTGCTCAAACGGGTCAAGGCTGGGGAGACGAGAGTCAAGGTATCGGAGAGGGTCAAGCAGGTCCTTCCAGACTTTCCAAAGGCGACCATCACCTACTCGGTCACAGAAAATGAAGAAGACTCAAGAGCCAATCAAGATCACATGAAGCAAGTCTTAGAGGACTACAACCAAGAGTTTGATACTCACTTTACCATGGCGGATCTTCGTGGCTTTAATACGGATGTCAATAACCGCCTAGCTCGAAAGCAGGATAAATACCTCTATCGCAAGGAGCAGTTGGACTTAGTCATCGTTGTCAATCGTCTCTTAACGGGATTTGATGCCCCTTGTCTGTCAACTCTTTTTATTGACCGCAAACCCATGCAACCGCAGGACTTGATACAGTCCTTTAGCCGAACCAACCGTATCTTTGATTCTAGTAAGACCTACGGTCATATCATTACCTTCCAAAAGCCTCTAGCCTTTAAGGAAGCAGTAGATAATGCCCTCAAGCTCTACTCAAATGGTGGTGAAAACGAGGTCCTAGCCCCAAGCTGGGAAGAGGAAAAGAGAAACTTTTTGCGAAGTTGCAGTGATTTCAAAAATCTTGCTACTGATGACTATGTGAACGGTCTAGATCTCGAGCAAGTCTCTACGCCTGAGTTGAGGAAACTAGCTAAAACCTATCAAGCCTTTGATAAATACCTAGCCTCTATCCGAGTGTATAAAGAGTATGATGAGGAAGAGCTTTACAGTCAGACGGGACTTGATGGAGAAAAGTTGGAAAGGTATCTGGGCCTTTATCGAAATGTCCTTGCAGAATTAAAAAGCCGAGTAGAGGATGATGACGATGGAGAGCCACTTGATATCCACTATGAACTGGAGTCTATCCAAGTAGACGAAATCAACTATGCCTATATCTTAACCTTGATTCAAAGCCTGATTGAACAAGGTCAAAGTCAAGAAAAGAACCTAAGCAATCAAGATAGGGAGGCAGTGGATAACTATATTCAGAGTCTTGAGAAGACCAATCCCAATCTTGCCCAGATCATCACTGAACTGTGGAGAGAAGTTCAAGAGCATCCAGAAAGCTATCGTGGTCAGTCTATCGCAAATATTTTGGATCAGATGATAGAGGATGTCATCCAGCAACATATCCAAGTCTTTAGCAAGCGCTGGTATGTCGGCAAGGATGAACTCCGTTACTATGTCGAACACTACCGTAAGGGAGCTAAAAAACAACTAGGAGAAAGCCAGCTGACTAAGAGCCAGCGCTATCAGGACTATAAACTAGAGGTGGCGGATGCCCTCAATCCTCTTCTCTATAAAAAACAAATCAAGGAAGCCTATACCCAGCTAGTAGAGGAAGTCATTGAGCAATTGAGGGTTGGAAGATAGGTAGTTTTGGAGAAAAAGTATGAATTGGACTACGATTTTTGCAGGAATTGCTGCATTTGTTTCAATTGTGAATGTTTTTGTAACTATTAGAAATAATAAGGCTCAAATACAAGCCCAGATTATCTCAAGTTCTCGTGTTCAGTGGATTAAGGAAGTTAGAGAAATCTACTCGAATTTTATTAAATTAAGTACAGAGTTTCATAATGAGTTATTGTTTTTTAAGAGTATGTGATAATGAAGAAAATTTTGATAAAAATTTTAATATGTTGAGAGGAAATTTGTGGTCAAGTTATTATCAATTGATTTCTTATTTTTCCCAAGAACGACAGTGATGGAAGAAAACTGCGAGATTGTAAGTATATTTAATGAATTAGTTAATTTTTTGGAAGAAAAGTTGGAGTATTCTTATAGAGATATCACTTTTTCGAAGTTTGTACCAAGTTTTCAGGAATTGCAAAGATATGATGTGCCTGAACAATATAAAGCTATGCTGAATATGGTTTCTGATGAATTTTCTTGTTATATGAAAGCGGAATGGGTGAAAGCAAAATTAGAGGTGGAGCACTAATTTAAGTTTTCTCAGCTATAAAATAAGAGGTGTTGTATAGAAAGGTACAACACCTCTTATTTTTATTTTTTTGTCCCTAGATTGACATCTTTGTCCCATGGTGTTATAATTGGTTTAGTATTTTAAATGGAGGTCTAGCAATGAAAAAAAAGCAAGTGATTAACTTAATTAAGTATTTTACAGAGAAGAATGAGTCTGGATTTAGGACCGAAGCATATGAGATAGCAAAATCTTTTGATAAAAATGGAGACTATCAGTTAGCTGAATATATAATGGCATTGCTTTCAGATGCTAATACTTTTGTTCCACAAATGAATGAAGAAGATATTGAATCGTTAAGGAAGATATCACTGCTGAATTTAGAATCATTACCTTTGCCAGAACCTATCTCTAAAGATGTGATTGGAATCGTGAATGCTGTTCGGAGGAATATTGGAGTAAATAAGTTTCTATTTGAAGGGGCACCAGGGACTGGGAAGACAGAGACAACAAAACAAATAACTCGCTTATTGGAACGAGAACTTTATATTGTAGATTTTGAAACAATAGTTGATAGTAAATTAGGACAAACGTCAAAGAATATTGCTTCACTCTTTAAGGAAATAAATAGTTTTTCTAAACCAAACAGAGTAGTTATATTGTTTGATGAAATAGATGCTATCGCTTTAAATAGATTAGATACCAATGACTTGAGAGAAATGGGGAGAGCAACTTCTGCTATATTGAAGGGAATCGACTCACTAAACGATGAGGTTGTTTTAATTGCCACGACTAATCTGTTTGATGTTTTTGATAAGGCTTTAATAAGACGTTTTGATGCGGTAATTAATTTTAATAATTATAGTCAAGATGATTTATTGGATATTTCGAATGTTTTAATGAGTGATATTTTAAAAGATTTTAAACAATCTGGGAAAAATAGTAAATTATTGAAAAAGATTATCTCTCTGATGAATCCAATTCCTTATCCAGGTGAACTGAAGAATATCTTAAAAAGTGCAGTGGCTTTTAGCAGTTTAACTGATAAATACGATTATTTGAGGCGGATCTTTACAAATGCATATAAATCGATAGATGAAGTTTCAATTGAAGAATTAAAAGAGCTTGGTTTCACAGTACGTGAAATAGAGATTTTGAAAGGTATTTCAAAAAGTCAGGTTTCAAGAGAGTTAAAAGGATGTTAAAGAATGAATGAATTATTGCAATTAAAGGGGCGTTTTGAGCAAAAATCAAGTAGTGGTCGACCAGGTTCTCCAAAGTTGTTGGCTAATCAAATTGTAAGTGATATTAAAATTAAAAAGAGCTTGAAGAACTTAAAGAATATTGGTTAAATATCTCATATTTTTGAAGGAGCTTTAATTTCAGTAACTTATGTAGATGTTGTTGCAAAAAGTAGAAGAATGAGAGAACTATTTAAAAATAGTAGAATTCAACCAAAATGATTGCGTTGTTGGAGCCAAATTTATTGATAAAACTTCTACAGAGAAGCAACATGTTATTACTTATTACGTAGATTTAGATGTTTTTGGATGAATCGATTAATACTTTGAATATAGTTGCATCATTACTTATTAAAAGATTTCAATGGAGAGATTTCTACAGAAAAAAATTAAATTCGATTAGTGACAGGACAGATAATTATGAACCAGGAATAATTGCTAGAACAAAATTTTTACAAGCTATTGTAGACATTAGTTCGATTGAAAATTTTGCAATACCCAAAAATGAACTTGATGAACTAAGAACATCAATTATTAGTATCTTTGATACCAAAGTGCCTACAAGTGAATTATTAAAGAGAGTTGGTTTAAATGTTCCTGATTACAGAGTGATTGATGAGACAACGATATTATTGACTCCGGATCAGTTAGAAATCTTAAATGAAAAGGCTCCTTATCTGATTTCTATGGCTACTACAGATTTATCGAAATTGGATGCTCAGAATTTTGAGATTTTTGATAGCGGGCATAGAATGACAATTCCTTCACCTGCTGATGAACCGGTAGTCGGAGTTATTGATACTATGTTTGATAGTAGTGTTTATTTTTCTGAATGGGTGACATTTCAAGATAAGGTAAATGCCGATATTCCAATTAATCCAACTGATTATGAACACGGTACAGCTGTATCTTCGTTAATTGTTGACGGTGCTTCAATTAATCCGGAATTAGATGATGGTTGTGGCCGTTTTAGAGTTAAACATTTTGGAGTTGCAAGGGGGTAGCAAGTTTAGTTCATTTTCTATACTTAAGTCAATTAAAGAAATAGTTGCAGATAATAGAGATATTAAGGTATGGAATTTATCATTAGGTTCAGCATTAGAAATTCAAAAAAATTTCATTTCTCCAGAAGCTGCTTTGTTAGATAAAATACAATATGAATTTGATGTTATATTTGTGATAGCAGGAACAAATAAAACAGTGAGCGATAAAGCTAGAATGAAAATAGGGGCACCAGCAGATTCGATAAATTCTCTAGTTGTGAATGCCGTTGATAAGGATAATAAACCAGCGACATACTCTAGAGAAGGTAAAGTGTTGTCCTTCTTTAATAAACCTGACATTTCTTATTTTGGAGGGGATGGGAAAAACAAAATAAGAGTTTGTATGCCTACAGGAGAATATTTTGTAGCAGGAACATCTTTTGCGGCACCTTGGATTACTAGAAAAATAGCATATTTAATCCATAAGATAGGGTTAAGTAGGGAGGTAGCGAAAGCTTTAATTATTGATTCTGCAATATCATGGTCAAAACCAAATAGTTCTATGAATTTAATCGGGTATGGTGTAGTACCTCAAAAAATCGAAAATGTGCTTAACGCCCAAGATGATGAGATTAAGTTTGTTATATCTGGAGAATCAATCATGTTTGATACATACAATTATAATCTTCCAGTGCCTGTTGTTGATGATAAGCACCCTTACATTGCTAAAGCAACGTTGTGTTATTTTCCAAAGTGTTCTAGGAATCAAGGAGTTGATTATACAAATACAGAATTAGATATTTATTTTGGTCGACTTAATGGACAGAAAATAATTACTGTAAATGATAATAAACAAAATGATAATGTGTCCCTTTCTGAAACAGATGCTAGAGGTTTGTATAGAAAATGGGATAATATCAAATCAATTATAGAGTACGTTAAGCCAAATGGGCGAGCTAAGAAGGCATATGGTGATGGTTTGTGGGGGTTTAGTCTTAAAACTAAGGAACGACTTAACAACGGTGATGGTAGAGAACTTAGGTTTGGAATAGTTGTAACACTTAAAAGAAATGAAAGGGATAAATAGGATTTCTGATTTCATTAGTCAATGTTCTATGCGTGGTTGGCTTGTGAATAGAATTGATATTCAGGAAATGATTGATATTTATAATGTTGCTGAGGGAGAAATTCATTTTGAAGATTAATTTTATTAAAAAAAGCTTGATGAAGGTTAGATAAAAATATGATAAAGCAAGATATTCCTAAAAATAAGATTCTATTCCTATCAAGGTGCTTGGACAGAAAATAAAATTGCAGATATAGTCAAAATATCTGCTGGTGGTGATGTAGATAAAGTAAAATTGAAGGAAAGTGGAAAATATCCTGTTATTGCAAATGCTTTGACAAACAAAGGAATTGTTGGATTTTTATGAAGATTATAAAGTGAAAGCTCCTGCAGTGACTGTTACGGGTCATGGAGATGTTGGATATGCAGTAGCAAGACATGAAAATTTTACTCCAATTGTTAGACTCCTGACTCTTCAATCGGAAAAAATTGATGTTGATTATCTTGAAAATCAGATTAATTCTATGAGAATTTTAAATGAATCTACGGGTGTTCCTCAATTGACAGCTCCACAACTTGGGAACTACACAGTGTATCATCCTAAAATTGAAGAACAATCCGCCATCGGTACCCTTTTCCGTACCCTCGATGACCTTCTGTCTAGCTATAAGGATAATCTCGCTAACTACCAATCTCTCAAGGCAACCATGCTCTCTAAGATGTTTCCCAAAGCTGGACAAACAGTTCCTGAGATTCGTTTGGATGGATTCGAAGGTGAGTGGGAACTAATCAAGTTAGGCGAAGTTTGTGATTTGATTACAAAGGGAACAACGGCAAAATCTCAATCAGAACAAGGAAAGGTAAATTTTGTCAAAGTTGAAAACTTGAAAGATAACGAAATCTATTCTGTTGTTAAGATTTCAGAGGAAGAACATTTGGGAAGTTTGAAGAGATCTATTTTGTTTGAAGGAGATATATTATTTTCGATTGCGGGTACTCTTGGTAGAACTGCAATCGTGAGAAATAATGTTCTTCCAGCTAATACAAATCAAGCTCTTGCAATTATTAGAGGATATAAATTAGATGCTTTATTTTTTTATTAGTAGTATTATCTGGAGAAGTTGTGAAAGATTATATCCGAAAAATCCAACAGTAGGTGCACAGCCAAATTTGTCCTTAGAACAAGTTTCATCTTTGAAAATACAAGCTCCTTCCATTGAAGAACAACAAAGTCATCGGTGCCTATTTCTCAAACCTCGATAACCTCATCAATTCTTATCAAGAAAAAATTTCTCAGCTTGAGGACTTGAAAAAGAAACTCTTGCAGGATATGTTTATATAAAAGGAGTGCAGTAAAATGTCAAAAGTAAAATTAGAAACTCTAAAGAAAGAAGAAAAACCTGTAGTAGCTATTTGCTATGATTTTGATAAAACGTTGTCTCCTGATGATATGCAAGCCCAAGGATTTATACAGAAGCTTGGGTATGAAATCAGTGAATTTTGGAAGAAATCCAATGGATTTGCCAAGGATAATAATATGGACAAGAATCTTGCCTATATGTTTACGATGAAAACAGAATCTGCAGGAAAGGTTTTATTTACAAATACAGAGTTAGCCAAGTTTGGTTCAGAGGTAGAACTATTCCCAGGAGTCGAAGACTGGTTCGAACGTATTAGAAAGTATGGGGAAGACAAAGGGGTTATTGTAGAGCATTATATCATTTCATCTGGTTTGAAAGAAATGATAGAGGGAACCTCAATTGCTAAGAATGGTGCTTTTAAGAAAATTTACGCAACTTCTTTTTATTGTGATGAAAATGGTGTTGCGGTTTGGCCTGCTCAAGTTGTTAACTATACAAATAAGACTCAATTTCTTTTTAGAATTACCAAAGGTATTTTAGATGTAAATGACGATGCAGTGAATGATTTTTTTGCTGAGAATGATTTACGAGTTCCTTTTAGAAATATGGTTTATTTAGGGGATAGTGATACGGATATTCCATGTATGAAGCTAGTCAAAACAAGAGGTGGCTACTCAATAGGTGTATTCAATCCAAAAACGAATGACAGAAAGAAAGTTCACAAAATGACTCAGGATAATCGTATTGATTATTTTGTTCCAGCGGATTACTCAGAAAATACAGAGCTTGATAAACTAATCAAGACGATTATTAAAAAGACGGCTTATAATGAATTGTTAGAAAACAAGAAAAATGCTAATAAACTTGAAGCAAGCTTAAGAAAGCGAAAAAGAAATCCAAAACTAAGGTAATTGTTTGCTAAATTAAAAGAATACCGATTAGGATTTATCGAAGCTAGTATATTTATATACAAAAAGGAGTTACCATGGTATCTGTAACACAACGTATAAAAAGAAATTAACCAACCTCGAGGTGGTTATCTGCCTATCAAGTTATTTTCAGTAGAGCAGTTCGAAGATCACAGAGTTCTGCATTCGGTAGAGTCTATATCTCCTAGTTTAGTGGGGATTTGTGTGGACTACTTGACCCGTTTTATGAAAGGGGTAGAAGCCCGTGATGCTTTCAGAATTTCCCTCATGGGAGTTCATAAGGTTGACATGGGAGACCTAGCAGAAGCACTTCTCGATTTGGTGACAGGATTGGATGACTTATCGATAGAAAGTGCCTGTCGTCCAGCTTCTTTTGATGTTGTTTTTCGTGCAGGGGTTAAGTATTATAAACCTTTTGAAGAAATTATAGTGGATGCTGAAACGATAGAGAATATTCGTATCATGGTGGAGCGAAGTCTTTGCTTTTTTGACCTCTATGGTCCTTTGGTAAAGGATGGCTTTCATTTTCTTGGAGGTTATACAGATACGATTGATAAGGGGGATGGAGATTTTCTTACCAAGGATACATTATGGGACTTTAAGGTGACTAAAACAGCTCCTAATAAAGACCATACACTACAAGTCCTTGTATACTATATCATGGGGCTACATTCCTTTGACTCCGATTTCCTTTCTATCGAAAATCTTGGATTTTATAACCCTCGAAAAAATATCGTTTATCAACTTCCAGTATCTTCTATTCCTTTAGATTTGATTCAAACGATTGAAAATGAAGTGATTTGTTATAAATGATTGCTTGTTTAAAAAAATAATTGTTAAACTTAGAAAGAAACATTATGGAAACAACACAAACTTCCCAGTCGCTCTACCAAGCCCTGTGGAACTCAGCGGATGTTCTCCGCTCTAAGATGGATGCCAATGACTACAAGTCCTATCTTTTGGGCATGGTCTTTTATAAGTACCTGTCAGATAAGATGCTCTTTTTCGTGGCGGAGACTATGGAGGAGGGGAGTGAGAGTCTAGAGGCTGCCCTTGAGGTCTATCGCAATTACTATGAGGATGCGGACACCCACGAGTATCTTCTTGTGGTTATGAAGGACGAACTCAACTATAGTATCAAGCCTGAGTTGACCTTTACGGCTCTAGTAGCACGTGTCAATGAGGGGACTTTCCAGTTGGAAGATTTGGCTCAGGGTTTTCGAGATATTGAGCAGAGTGATGAACTCTATGAAAACCTCTTTGAAGATATTGACCTCTATTCCAAAAAGTTAGGGGCAACTCCGCAAAAGCAAAACCAAACGGTGGCGGCGGTCATGAAGGAGTTGGCTGTGCTAGATGTGGCTGGTCATGCGGGTGATATGCTGGGGGATGCTTATGAGTATCTGATTGGTCAGTTTGCGACTGACTCAGGTAAGAAGGCTGGTGAGTTCTATACACCTCAGCCTGTTGCCAAACTTATGACTCAGATTGCCTTTTTGGGTCGTGAGGACCAGCTAGGCTTTACCATCTATGATGCGACTATGGGGTCTGGCTCCCTCTTGCTCAATGCCAAGAAATACTCTCATAAACCGCAGACAGTGGTCTACTTTGGTCAGGAGCTCAATACCTCGACTTATAACTGGCTCGGATGAACATGATTCTCCACGGTGTTCCAGTTGAGAATCAATTTCTCCACAATGCCGATACACTGGATGAAGACTGGCCGACTCAAGAACCGACTAACTTTGACGGTGTTCTGATGAACCCTCCATACTCTGCCAAGTGGTCTGCTAGCTCTGGCTTTATGGCGGATCCTCGTCTCTCTCCATTTGGGAAACTGGCGCCCCAGTCCAAGGCTGACTTTGCCTTTCTCTTGCATGGTTACTACCATCTCAAGCAAGATAATGGAGTCATGGCTATCGTCCTTCCCCACGGTGTTCTTTTCCGTGGCAATGCGGAGGGAACTATTCGTAAGGCCTTGTTAGAAGAAGGAGCTATTGATACGGTAATTGGTCTTCCAGCCAATATCTTCTTTAATACCAGCATTCCGACCACGGTTATCATTCTCAAAAAGAACCGCACTAACCGTGATGTTTACTTTATCGATGCTTCTAAGGAGTTTGATAAAGGGAAAAACCAGAATATCATGACGGATGCTCATATCGAGAAGATTTTGGAAGCCTACAAGTCTCGTGAGAAGATTGATAAGTTTGCCCATCTAGCAAGCTATGAAGAAATCGTCGAAAATGACTACAACCTCAATATCCCTCGCTATGTAGATACCTTTGAGGAAGAAGAAGTCGAGCCACTGACAGATATAGTCAGTAAGATCAACACGACAAATCAAGCAATCCAAAACCAAACCGCTTCCCTACTTGAAATGTTCGGTCAACTACACGGAACCACACCAGAAGCCGATGCTGAACTTAAAGAGTTTTTGAAAGAGTTTGAAGGGTGATGGGCTTAATTAATTCGCTCATTTTATAAATACAACTTTGTTTCCATATTTCCTGGAAACGGATAGAAAACAAGGAGAAACATGGAACAAACTAACCAAAAATCCCAGTGCCAACAACTCTGGGCTAGAAACAAATACCTCGTCTTGAGCCATTCCAGCAATATTTACAATGAGATTCGTCAGTATCTCAAGCAAGAAGAGGTGGAGGTGAGTCTTGTTCAAGAGATGATTGACCGTGCCTGTCAAATCCCAGAACACAGGGGTCAGGTTTGCAATGCTTTTCAGCATATTTGGGGATATTTCAAAAAGAAAGCGACAGAAGCTGAGAGAAAAGACTACATGCTTTTGCTGGATCGCTATCGCTTTGGACAGGCTTCTAAGGAAGATGTGATTGATAAGACTCGAGACTTGCTTAAACGCTATCCAAATACCTACTTGCTGCATTCGACTTTACTGAAAGGAGACTCCTATGAGACTTTGGCATGAGGCTTTGATTTCACAACTTCCTCGTCCTCAACTCTTGGGGCAACATCGAGAGTGTTGCGCCCTGCGTGGCAATGGCTGGGGCAGAAAACATGCGACGGTGGACTATGTCTTTACCCACTCGCCCTATCGTCTCTATGCCTATCATCGCTTGATCATGAAGGAAATGGCTGACCGAGGCTTTAAGGTCAGTCCAGAGTGGCTGGACAAGAACTACCGTGGCAAGACCTGCCCTCCTTATCAAGATTTAGCTGAGGAGAAGCTGAGCAGTCCAATCTACAGCGAACATGACGATGCCTACTATGAGGAGTGTCTGGACAATCTCCGAGAGAAGGGGATCAACCTATAGTCTTTTCTAATAACAAGTCATAGTCACTTATAAGAATTACTAATAACGTGTTTGAGAATTCTAACAAAAATACAGCAAAAAACAAGTTACACAAAGGATTTGAGGCATGTGTCTCAAGTCTTTTTCTTTTGTTCAAAACAGAGATATAGTTTAAAACTATATCAAAAGCCTAATTTTTACAATTATACAGATGATTCCTTTTTCTGTTAAGATAGTTTCAACAACAAATTTTGGAGGACACATCATGTCAACTACAATCATCGGTTTCCCTCGTTTGGGTGAATTCCGCGAATTAAAATTTACAACTGAAAAATACTTTAGAAAAGAAATCTCAGAAGAAGAACTCTTGGCAGCCGCAAAAGACTTGCGTGCGAAACACTGGAACATTGTCAAAGAAAAAGGCATCACTGAAATTCCATCAAATGACTTTTCTCACTATGACAACTTCCTAGATGCAGCTTTCCTTTTCAACGTGGTACCTGCTTCAGTTCAAAACTTGGACTTGTCTGACCTTGAGCGCTACTTCGCTTTGGGTCGTGGTTACCAAGGAGAAAAAGGAGACGTTCGCGCCCTTCCAATGAAGAAATGGTTCAACACCAACTACCACTACATCGTTCCTAAATTTGAAAAAGATACTCAAGTTAAACTTGCAGGTCACAAGATTTTTGATGAGTTCCAAGAAGCAAAAGAACTTGGATTGAACACTCGCCCAGTTCTTGTAGGTCCATTCACTTTCCTTCAATTGTCAGACTTTGAAGAAGGCGTGAAAGCAGAAGACTTCGTAGACAGCTTAGTAGCTGCTTACCAAGAAGTTTTTGCAAAATTGGCAGAACTTGGTGCGACTCGCATCCAATTGGATGAAGCGGCTCTTGTAAAAGACTTGACAGCTGAAGAAAAAGCTCTCTTCTTGAACCTCTACAACAAACTCTTGGCTGACAAAAAAGGTCTTGAAGTCTTGCTTCAAACTTACTTCGGAGACGTTCGTGACGTTTACGCTGACCTTGTAAACTTGCCAGTAGATGCTATCGGTCTTGACTTCGTTGAAGGTAAGAAAACTCTTGAATTGGTTAAAAGTGGCTTTCCAGCTGATAAGACTCTTTATGCAGGTATTGTCAATGGTAAAAACATCTGGCGCAACAATTACGAAAAGAGCTTGGCTGTTCTTGAGCAAATTCCAGCTGAAAACATTGTCTTGACAAGCTCATGCTCACTTCTTCATGTGCCATTTACAACTGCTAATGAAGAATTTGAACCAGCAATCTTGAACCACTTTGCCTTTGCAGTTGAAAAATTAGACGAAATCCGTGATTTGAATGCTATCCGCAATGGTCAAGGTGAAGAAGCACTTGCAGCTAACAAAGAACTCTTTGCTACTGAGCGTGTGGGTGAAAATGCGGAACTTCGTGCGCGCATCGCTGGATTGACAGATGCAGACTACACTCGTTTGCCAGCTTTTGCAGAGCGTGAAGCTATCCAAGAAGAAGCTTTCAAACTTCCAGCTCTTCCAACAACAACTATCGGTTCATTCCCTCAAACAAAAGAAGTTCGTGCTAAACGTTTGGCTTACCGTAAAGGTGAATTGTCTCAAGAAGAGTACGATAGCTTTTCCTTTGCTGAAACAATTGACGAATGGATCAAATGGCAAGAAGATATCGACTTTGATGTTCTTGTCCACGGTGAATTTGAGCGTAATGACATGGTTGAGTACTTCGGTCAAAACTTGTCAGGTTACCTCTTCTCTAAAAATGGTTGGGTACAGTCATACGGTATGCGTGGGGTGAAACCACCAATCATCTGGGGTGATGTAACACGTCTTAACCCTATCACTGTCAAATGGTCTAGCTATGCACAAAGCCGTACAAACAAACCTGTTAAAGGTATGTTGACTGGACCTGTTACCATCCTCAACTGGTCATTCCCACGTGAAGACATCTCTATCAAGGATTCTACTCTTCAAATCGCCCTTGCCATCAAGGATGAAGTGCTTGACCTTGAAGCTGCAGGCGTGAAAAATCATCCAAATCGACGAGGCTGCTCTTCGTGAGAAATTGCCACCCGTCGTAGCGACTGGTACGAAGACTACCTTGACTGGGCAATTCCCTGCCTTCCGCTTGGTACACTCAACAGTAGCGCCAGATACTCAAATCCACACTCACATGTGTTACTCAGAATTTACAGATATCATCCCAGCTATCGACAACTTGGATAGTGGACGTTATCTCATTTGAGGCTAGCCGTTCAAACCTTTGAAATCTTGGACGAACTCAAAGCGAAAAACTTCCAAACAGAAGTGGGACCTGGGGTTTACGATATCCACTCACCTCGTGTGCCAAAATGAAGGCGAAATCGACAATACAATCGAAGCCATCCTTGCTAAAGTGCCAAGCAAGAAAGTTTGGATCAACCCAGACTGTGGTTTGAAAACACGTGGTATTCCAGAAACAAAAGAAAGCTTGATCCGCCTTGTTGAAGCAGCGAAAGCTGCGCGTGAGAAATTGTAAGATAGGATTTTTCAAGAAGTGCTGTTTGGTCAATCTGCCTGTTTCACTTGGATTCTAGGAATCCAGCTAACGAAAAACAATTAGAAAAAGGATAAGGACTATGTCACGCCAAACACCGTCACTCTCATTTGAAGTGTTCCCTCCCAATCCAGCTGTGGGTAATGATAACATTATTTCTGCTCTTCAAGATATGCAGGAGCTAGCGCCGCACTTTATCAGTGTGACTGCCAGCAATAATAAATTTAATATCAAGGAAACGACGGTCCGTTTGGCTGATTTTATCCAAAATGACTTGGCGATTCCGACTATTGCTCACTTGCCAGCCATCTATTTGACCAAGGACAAGGTTGCTGAAACTATTGCGGACTTGGACAAGGTTGGAGTGCAGAAAATCTTGGCTCTTCGTGGGGATATTATTCCAGATGTGGAACCACAAAAGGATTTCCGCTACGCAACTGACTTGATTGAGTTCATCAAGGAACAAGCCCCTCACTTTGATATTGTTGGTGCTTGTTATCCAGAAGGCCATCCAGATTCACCAAATCAGATTTCAGATATTCAAAATCTTAAGAAGAAAGTAGATGCAGGTTGTTCGAGCCTCGTAACTCAGCTTTTCTTTGACAATGAGCGCTTCTATGATTTCCAAGACAAGTGCATCTTGGCTGGGATTGATGTTCCCATTCATGCAGGGATTATGCCAATTCTGAATCGAAATCAGGCTCTCCGTCTCTTGAAGACTTGTGAGAATATCCATCTTCCACGCAAATTTAAAGCCATTTTAGACAAGTATGAGCATGACCCTGAGTCGCTCAGAGCAGCAGGACTTGCCTATGCAGTGGACCAAATCGTGGACTTGGTAACTCAGGATGTTGCAGGTGTGCATCTCTACACCATGAACAATGCGGATACAGCAAAATACATCCACCAAGCAACTCATGCCTTGTTTAATCATCAGTCTCTCGGATAATAAAAAGCAAACCATTCTTCTCAGGTGAGAGGAATGGTTCCTTTTTAATGGGGCTCTTTGTCAACTGTAGTGGGTTGAAGAAAAGTGGCTCTTTGTCAACTGTAGTGGGTTGAAGAAAAGCTAATATCTAGAAAGGACAAATTTCGTCCTTTCTTTTTTTGATGTTCAGAGCGATAAAAATCCGTTTTTTGAAGTTTTCAAAGTTCCGAAAACCAAAGGCATTGCGCTTGATAAGTTTGATGAGATTATTGGTGGCTTCCAGTTTGGCGTTGGAATAGGGTAGTTGAAGGGCGTTGACAATCTTTTCTTTATCCTTGAGGAAGGTTTTAAAGACAGTCTGAAAAAGAGGATGAACCTGCTTAAGATTGTCCTCAATAAGTCCGAAAAATTTCTCTGGTTCCTTATTCTGGAAGTGAAAAAGCAAGAGCTGATAGAGCTGATAGTGGTGTTTCAAGTCTTCTGAATAGCTCAAAAGCTTGTCAAGAATCTCTTTATTCGTTAGTGCATATGAAAAGTAGGGCGATAAAAACGTTTATCACTCAATTTACGACTATCCTGCTGGATGAGCTTCCAGTAGCGCTTGACGGCCTTGTATTCATGGGATTTTCGATGAAACTGATTCATGATTTGGACACGGACACGACTCATAGCACGGCTAAGATGTTGCACAATATGGAAACGATCTAGAACGATTTTAGCGTTTGGAAAAAGTTGTCTAGCCAAGTCATAGTAGGGGCTAAACATATCCATAGTAATGATTTTCACTCGACATCGGACTGCCCTATCATATTTAAGAAAGTGATTTCGGATAATAGCTTGTGTTCGTCCCTCAAGAACAGTGATAATATTGAGCTTTTCAAAATCTTGTGCAATGAAGCTCATCTTTCCCTTAGTAAAAGCGTACTCATCCCAAGACATAATCTCAGGAAGACAAGAAAAATCATGCTTAAAACGGAAGTCATTGAGCTTGCGAATGACAGTTGAAGTTGAAATGGACAGCTGATGGGCAATATCCGTCATAGAATTTTTTTCAATCAGCTTCTGAGCAATTTTTTGGTTGATAATACGAGGATTTGGTGATTTTTTTCTTGACGAGAGAGGTTTCAGCGACCATCATTTTTGAACAGTGATAGCACTTAAAACGGCGTTTTTTTAAGGAGAATTCTAGTAGGCATACCAGTTGTTTCGAGGTAAGGAATCTTAGACGGTTTTTGAAAGTCATATTTCTTCATTTGACTTTCACAATCAGGACAAGATGGGGCGTCGTAGTCCAGTTTGGCGATGATTTCCTTGTGTGTATCCCTATTGATGATATCCATAAATTGGATATTAGGGTCTTTGATATCGAGTAGTTTTGTGATAAAATGTAATTGTTCCATATGATTCTTTCTAATGAGTTGTTTGATCGCTTTTCATTATAGGTCATATGGGACTTTTTTTCTACACAAAAAAGGCTCCATAATATCCATAGGGGGTTACCCACTACAAATATTATAGAGCCTTTAATGGTAAAGACCGCACTTTTTAAGAAAAATATGATAAAATAGACTCTGTACGTACTTGATACAAAGATGAGGATATTAAAAAATAGAATGCATTCTAACTGAAAGGTTTAGATACTTTAGCATCAAATCTTTCTGATGACTAACGGTAGGAAAGAGCGACACGAACGAGTCAAATCGATGTTATTTGACGAGAGAGTTAGTAAAGCATTTAGCTAATTGCCTGATAGCGATTAGCGTGAAAGGATTAGATGCTTTAGCATCAAACCTTTCTAATGATTTGTATCTTGAGTAATTGAACACGGGCTAAATCCCTAGTGAAAAAGATAGATTTCCTGGTGTACATGGTACACTGCGTCAATCTCCTATTTTCATACGGGATTCTTCACGCCCTTTGTATCTTGATTTTTGTAGGCAAGACGTATAATATTATCAATCCAAAGGGGATTAAAATGACAAAACAAGTGTTTCAAACGACTTTTGCGGGTCGTGAGTTAATTGTAGAGACTGGTCAGGTTGCTAAGCAGGCAAATGGCTCTGTTGTTGTACGTTACGGTGAGTCAACTGTCTTGACTGCTGCCGTGATGTCTAAGAAAATGGCAACTGGGGATTTCTTCCCTCTTCAAGTCAACTACGAAGAAAAAATGTATGCAGCTGGGAAATTTCCTGGTGGCTTTATGAAGCGTGAAGGACGTCCTTCAACGGATGCGACTTTGACAGCACGTTTGATTGACCGTCCAATCCGTCCTATGTTTGCGGAAGGTTTCCGTAATGAAGTACAAGTCATCAACACCGTGCTTTCTTATGATGAAAATGCTTCTGCACCAATGGCTGCTATGTTTGGTTCATCCTTGGCGCTTTCTATCTCAGATATTCCATTTGACGGACCAATTGCTGGGGTACAAGTGGGCTATGTAGATGGTCAAATCATCATCAACCCTAACCAAGAACAAGCAGAGCAATCTCTCCTTGAATTGACAGTAGCTGGTACCAAGCACGCCATCAACATGGTAGAGTCTGGTGCCAAAGAATTGTCAGAAGAGATCATGTTGGAAGCCCTTCTCAAAGGGCACGAAGCTGTTAAAGAATTGATTGCCTTCCAAGAAGAAATCGTTGCGGCAGTTGGTAAAGAAAAAGCAGAAGTGGAATTGCTTCATGTTGATGCTGACTTGCAAGCTGAAATTATCGCAGCCTACAACAGCGACCTTCAAAAAGCGGTTCAAGTAGAAGAAAAATTGGCTCGTGAAGCTGCAACTCAAGCAGTTAAGGACCAAGTTACTGCCGTTTACGAAGAAAAATATACAGACCACGAAGAATTTGACCGTATCATGCGTGATGTGGCTGAAATCTTGGAACAAATGGAACACGCTGAAGTGCGCCGTTTGATTACAGAAGATAAGGTGCGTCCTGACGGTCGTAAGGTCGATGAAATCCGTCCTTTGGATGCGGTTGTTGACTTCCTTCCTCGTGTGCACGGTTCAGGTCTCTTCACTCGTGGACAAACTCAGGCTCTTTCAGTCTTGACCTTGGCTCCGATGGGAGAAACTCAAATCATTGATGGTTTGGATCCAGAGTACAAGAAACGCTTTATGCACCACTATAACTTCCCACAATACTCTGTAGGGGAAACTGGTCGTTACGGTGCGCCAGGTCGTCGTGAAATTGGTCACGGTGCTCTCGGTGAGCGTGCCCTTGCTCAAGTCTTGCCAAGCTTGGAAGAATTCCCATACGCTATCCGTCTGGTAGCAGAAGTTTTAGAATCAAATGGTTCTTCTTCTCAAGCCTCTATCTGTGCGGGAACGCTTGCCCTTATGGCTGGTGGTGTGCCAATCAAGGCGCCAGTAGCTGGTATTGCCATGGGTCTCATCTCAGATGGAAACAACTATACAGTCTTGACAGATATCCAAGGTTTGGAAGACCACTTTGGAGATATGGACTTTAAGGTTGCAGGTACTCGTGACGGGATTACAGCCCTTCAAATGGATATCAAGATTCAAGGGATTACTGCAGAAATCTTGACTGAGGCTCTTGCCCAAGCCAAGAAAGCTCGTTTTGAAATCCTTGATGTGATTGAAGCAACCATTCCAGAAGTTCGTCCAGAATTGGCTCCAACTGCTCCGAAAATTGATACCATCAAGATTGATGTGGACAAGATTAAGATTGTCATCGGTAAGGGTGGAGAAACCATCGACAAGATTATCGCTGAAACAGGCGTTAAGATTGATATCGACGAAGAAGGAAATGTGTCTATCTACTCTAGCGACCAAGATGCTATTAACCGTGCTAAAGAAATTATTGCTGGTTTGGTCCGTGAAGCCAAAGTGGATGAAGTTTACCGTGCTAAAGTCGTTCGTATCGAGAAATTTGGTGCCTTTGTTAACCTCTTTGACAAGACAGATGCCCTTGTTCATATCTCTGAGATGGCTTGGACGCGTACCAATAATGTCGAAGACTTGGTAGCAATCGGGGATGAAGTTGATGTTAAGGTTATCAAGATTGATGAAAAAGGACGTGTGGATGCTTCTATGAAAGCCCTTCTTCCTCGTCCTCCAAAAACCTGAACGTGATGAAAAAGGCGAAAAATCAGAGCGTCCTCACCGCCCACGTCATCACAAGGACCACAAACCTAAGAAAGAATTTACAGAAACACCAAAAGATTCAGAATAAGAAAAGGAGAAATGTATGGGATGGTGGCGCGAAACCATTGATATCGTAAAAGAAAATGATCCAGCGGCCCGCACCACTTTGGAGGTTTTGCTGACTTATCCAGGTGTCAAGGCCTTGGCGGCCCACCGTCTTTCACATTTTCTCTGGAAGCATGGCTTCAAACTCTTGGCTCGTATGCACAGTCAGTTTTGGCGCTTTTGGACTCAGATTGAGATTCATCCAGGTGCCCAGATTGATTCAGGTGTCTTTATCGACCATGGTTCAGGCTTGGTGATTGGGGAAACAGCGATCGTTGAAAAAGGTGTTCTTCTTTATCACGGGGTGACTCTTGGTGGGAAGGGTAAGGATGTTGGCAAACGCCATCCGACCGTTCGAAAGGGAGCTCTCATATCAGCCCATGCCCAAGTTATCGGACCTGTGGAAATCGGTGAAAATGCCAAGGTCGGTGCAGCAGCAGTTGTTGTGGCAGACGTACCTAGTGATGTGACGGTTGTCGGTATTCCTGCCAAGATTGTCCGTGTACATGGTAAAAAGGATGAGCCGGTCATTCACGAAGTCGAAGAAAAACGAGAGTACTATGTCAATAAACTCGAGCAGGCTAAAGAAGCCAGTCACAGATCGTCGGGGTTGTAGAGGGTACCTATATGATTCAAGCAAGAAACAAGTTAAGCCAAGAGGAGCTATCTGAGGCGAAAAAACTAATTAACTGTTGCCAAAACTATGACGGTACCTATCGTGATCCCTATCTCTCTAACATGCTTAATTTTGATCCAAACATGCCCGCCTTTTTCCTTTATTATGAAAAAGGCGAACTTGTTGGTCTATTAACTGTTTATGCTGATGACCAAGATGTGGAAGTGACGATACTGGTTCATCCAGATCATCGTCGTCAAGGAATTGCGAGTGCTTTGTTTACGAGTTTTGAGAAAGAAACGGTTGCTTTTTCTATTCGTTCAGTCACTTTTCAGACAGAACGTATTTTTCTAGAGCGTCATCCTGATTTTGTCAGCAACTGGGGATTGGTTGAGGATGAAGAGACAGAAACCTGGTTAGGTAAGGATAGAAGACCTTATCCGTTAGCAAAACTTTCTAATCTTGAAGTTTTGTTAGCAGATAGTGCGTATCAGGAGCAAATTAGCCAGTTAAAATTTCAGGCGTTTTCAGAGGAACATGAATCGAGAGAAGTTGTGGATAGATATGTCGCTGAAGCTCTGAAGGATTCAGAAAGTCGCTTATATATTTTGTTAAAAGACGGTCAGGTTATTGGAACTTGCACGGTAGATTTATCGACTAATACGAATTACTTCTATGGTTTAGCAATATCTGAACCTGAACGTGGGAAAGGCTATGGAAGCTACTTAGCAAAATCACTTGTCAACCAACTAATTGAGCAAAATGATAAGAAATTTCAGATTGCAGTAGAAGATAGCAATGTAGGTGCCAAGCGCTTGTATGAAAAAATTGGCTTTGTCAAACAGACCCAGGTGGTTTATCTGAATGAGAAAGGAGCAAGGGATTCCGAAGTGTAGAGACATTCGGACTGAAATTCAATTGAACTCTTAGTGATGAAACTAACTGTTCTTGGATTTTAGCTTTTCCTGACTATGATTTTATGATTAAAATCTATGACACCATGTCTCGTGATTTGCGAGAATTTGTCCCGATTGAGGACGGCAAGGTCAAGATGTATGTTTGTGGGCCAACCGTGTACAACTATATCCACGTAGGGGAATGCCCGTTCAACGGTAGCTTTTGATACCATTCGTCGTTATTTTGAGTACCGTGGGTTATGAGGTTACCTATATTTCCAATTTTACGGATGTGGATGATAAGATTATCAACCGTGCCAAGGAAGAAGGCATCACGCCTCAGGAGGTTGCGGACAAGTACATCGCTGCCTTTCGTGAGGATGTGACGGCCTTGGGCGTCAAACCTGCGACTCGCCATCCGCGTGTGGTGGAGTTTATGGCTGACATCATCCGTTTTGTGGAAGATTTGATTGAAAAAGGATTTGCCTATGAGAGTCAAGGGGATGTTTATTTCCGTGTGGAAAAATCCCATAACTATGCTAAATTGGCTAATAAAACCTTGGAAGATTTGGAGCTAGGTGCTTCAGGTCGTACCGATGAAGAAACGGCTCGTAAGGAAAATCCTGTAGACTTTGCCCTCTGGAAATCTGCCAAACCAGGCGAGATTTCTTGGGACAGTCCTTGGGGACCTGGTCGTCCGGGCTGGCATATCGAGTGTTCGGTCATGTCAACAGAGATTTTGGGCGATACCATTGATATCCACGGTGGTGGAGCCGACCTTGAGTTTCCTCACCATACCAATGAAATTGCCCAGTCAGAAGCCAAAACAGGCAAGACCTTTGCCAACTACTGGATGCATAATGGCTTTGTCAACATCGATAATGTCAAGATGTCCAAGTCCTTGGGGAACTTTATCACTGTTCATGATGCCCTTAAAACTCTTGATGGGCAAGTGCTTCGTTTCTTCTTTGCGACTCAACACTACCGCAAGCCTATCAACTTTACGGAAAAGGCAGTGCGTGATGCAGAGACCAATCTCAAGTATCTGAAGAACACTTATGAGCAACCATTTACAGGAAATGTGGACGCCCAAGAGTTACAAGCATTTAAAGATAAGTTTGTAGCCGCTATGGATGAGGATTTTAACGCTGCCAACGGTATCACAGTTGTTTTTGAAATGGCCAAATGGATTAACTCAGGCAATTATGATGCAAGTGTCAAGCAAGCTCTTGCGGATATGTTGGAAGTCTTTGGAATTGTCTTTGTTGAGGAAGTTTTGGATGCAGAGATTGAAGACTTGATCCAAAAACGCCAAGAAGCGCGTGCTAATCGTGACTTTGCCATAGCGGACCAAATCCGTGACCAATTGGCAGAACAAGGGATTAAGCTACTTGACACCAAGGATGGAGTGAGGTGGACACGTGATTGATGTCAATCTCATTAACGGGATTGCGTTAGCTTTTGAGGGGGACGCGGTGTATTCTATGTATATTCGCCGTCACCTCATCCTCAAAGGCATGACAAAGCCCAATAAACTCCATCAAGAAGCGACCAAGTATGTCTCAGCCAAAGCTCAGGCTCGCCTGATTTCCCTTATGTTAGAGGAGCAGGTCTTAACAGAAAAAGAAGAAGAAATCTACAAACGTGGTCGCAATACCAATAGCCACACCAAGGCCAAAAATGCTGATGTGGTGACTTACCGTATGTCCACAGGTTTTGAAGCCGTGATGGGCTATCTCCATATGACTGAAAATCTGGAACGTCTTGAGAGCTTGATTTCGTGGTGCATCCAAAAAGTGGAGGGCTAGGACATGATGGCAAAAGAACTACAAGACTGGTTTCCTGAAGCTCAGATTTCAGACCAACCAGTAGAGAAAGAGGGCTATCTCACTCTCCCTTTAGCTTCTCAGCAGTGGATTTTGCTGGAGGAAGCTGGGTTCAGCGATCGTGAAAAGCAGTTGGTTGCCCTTTTGACCCAGCAGGAGCAGGCTCGTTCGCTCAATCCTTGGTATTCTTTATCTGATTGAGGGGAAGGGACAGGCACCGCAAGCTTTTAAAAAGATTCAGCTGGTTTATTGTCATCTTTCCTATTTTCAGCAGGAAAATCTAGCTTCTTGGCTAGATATGATGCGGACCCTTTTTCCTAACTGTCAGACGGTGCTTCAGGTTGGAGCTCAGGATTATGTTTTTGTGCTTCAACAAGATAAGTACACTTCTGTACGAGCTATTTTAAGTGATACGATTGAAGCGGTTGAGTATGACTTTGGACTTCGTCTGTCAATCATGTTGGGTCAGGTTTGGTCTCAGACAGGCCATCAAGCCCTATCAGACTTAATCAAAGCTGAGCGCGATTTGTTTAAGACTTGGTGGCGTCAGGGTCATCAAGGTGTTCATACTTTTTCTCAGCTCTATCTTTGGAGTATGGGAGAAAGACTCGTGGACTTGAAGGCAATCAAGGAATGCCTGCACCAGATGATTTTGGATCAGGACCAGATTCAGGAAATCATCCTTTCACTGTGGGAAAACAGTGCAGTCCTGACAAAAACAGCTCAACAACTCTATCTGCACCGCAATTCTCTCCAATACAAGATTGATAAATGGGAAGAATTGACAGGGCTACAATTGAAGGAATTGACAGATCTTACCCTGTGTTATCAGTTGATTTTACCAGATATTTTATAAAGTTTTGTGCAAGTTGCACAGAACTTTTTTATTTTTTTGGTCACCTTGCCATAGAAATGTAAAGCGTTTTCATCTATAATAAAACTATCAAAAGACAAAAGGAGTTCACCTCATGGTAGAATTGAATCTTAAAAACATTTACAAAAAATATCCAAACAGCGAACACTACTCAGTTGAAGACTTCAACTTGGACATCAAAGACAAAGAATTTATCGTTTTCGTAGGTCCTTCAGGATGTGGTAAATCAACTACTCTTCGTATGATTGCTGGTCTTGAAGACATCACAGAAGGTACTGCATCTATCGATGGCGTGGTTGTCAACGACGTAGCTCCAAAAGACCGTGACATCGCCATGGTATTCCAAAACTACGCTCTTTACCCACACATGACTGTATACGATAACATGGCTTTCGGTTTGAAATTGCGTAAATACAGCAAGGAAGACATCGACAAACGTGTGCAAGAAGCAGCTGAAATCCTTGGATTGAAAGAATTTTTGGAACGTAAACCAGCTGACCTTTCAGGTGGTCAACGTCAACGTGTTGCCATGGGTCGTGCCATCGTCCGTGATGCAAAAGTATTCTTGATGGACGAACCTTTGTCAAACTTGGATGCCAAACTTCGTGTATCAATGCGTGCTGAAATCGCTAAAATCCACCGTCGTATCGGAGCTACAACTATCTACGTAACTCACGACCAAACAGAAGCGATGACACTTGCAGACCGTATCGTTATCATGTCAGCAACTAAGAACCCTGCTGGTACAGGTACTATCGGACGTGTAGAACAAATCGGTACTCCTCAAGAAGTTTACAAAAACCCAGTTAACAAATTCGTAGCAGGATTCATCGGAAGCCCAGCTATGAACTTCATCAACGTGAAATTGGTTGGTAGCGAAATTGTTTCTGACGGTTTCCGTTTGAAAGTTCCAGAAGGTGCTTTGAAAGTTCTTCGTGAAAAAGGCTACGAAGGTAAAGAATTGATCTTCGGTATCCGTCCAGAAGACGTGAATGCAGAACCTGCTTTCCTTGAAACATTCCCAGAATCAGTTGTCAAAAGCTACTATCTCTGTATCAGAATTGCTTGGTTCAGAATCTCACCTTTACTGCCAAGTTGGTAAAGATGAATTTGTTGCCAAAGTTGATGCTCGTGACTACTTGCAAACAGGCGCAACAGTTGAACTTGGATTTGACTTGAACAAAGCACACTTCTTCGATGTAGAAACTGAAAAAACAGTCTACTAAGATTAATGAAACTCAAAACACTGCTAGAAATCTGGCAGTGTTTTTTGCGATTGAGTTGAAAAACTCTCCAATTGAACTGGAGAGTGGCTGTTTATACTCAATGAAAATCAAAGAGCAAACTAGGAAGCTAGACGCAGGCTGTACTTGAGTACGGCAAGGTGAAGCTGACGTGGTTTGAATTTGATTTTCGAAGAGTATTATTCTGCAGCTTGTTGCCAACGTTTGGCCAGCATATGAGACAGGCTAGAAATGGCTAGGTTGAGCTGAAGTAGATGAGGGCAATCAGGATGTACAGACTGAAGACCTGCTCTGGTTCGAAATAACGGCCCATGAGAATTTGGCTGGTTCCAAAGAGCTCTTGTAGGGCGATAACAGAGTAGAGAAGACTGGTATCCTTAATTACGGTTACAAACTGAGAAATGATGGCTGGCAGCATTTTACGGATTGCTTGTGGGAGAATGATGTGGTAGAGGATTTGGGCTGATGTAAATCCTTGTGACATTCCTGCTTCGTACTGGCCTTTGTCCACGGCATTGAGACCGCCTCGGATAATCTCAGCCAAGGCTGCTGATGTAAAGAGGGTAAAGGCAGTGATTCCTGCTGGTGTGGATTTCATCTTAAAAACTAAAAAGATAGTGAAAATCCAGAGAAGGTTGGGAACGTTACGCACAAACTCGATGTAAATGCTGGAGATGATTCGCAAGATAGGATTTTTCCCATTTCTCATGACAGCTAGCACCGTACCGATAAGGGTAGAGAGGACGATGGCAATCAGAGAAATATAGAGGGTCAAGCCAAATCCTTTAAAGATAAAGACTAGGTTATCTGGGGTCAAAACTTCTAAAATGGATTCCATAGTAACCTCCTAAAGTGAATAGGCTTTTTTGTTGGCTTGCTCCATCTTGCGACCAAACTGGGCAACAGGGAAGCATAGAGAAAAGTAGAGAAGGGCAGCGCCTAGAAAGGCTGGGATATAGTTTCCGTTAAGTGCTGACCAAGACTTGGTCACAAACATCAAGTCGACTCCAGAAATGATAGCGACTGTCGAGGTGTTCTTGATGAGGTTGACGATTTGGTTGGTCAAAGGAGGGAGAATGATACGGAAAGCCTGAGGCAAGATAATCAAGCGCATAGCACTGATATAGGTAAACCCTTGTGACAAGGCGGCTTCCATCTGACCGCTAGGAATAGACTGAATGCCTGAGCGAATAACCTCAGCGATATAGGCTCCGTGATAGAGTCCCACGCAGAGAACAGCCGTCCAATAAATCGGAATCATGATGATATGGTCACTGATAAGAGGTAGGCCATAAAAAACGATAACAAACTGCACCAAGAGGGGAGTGTTTTTGGTAAAATTCGACAAAGATGCGAGCTAAAATGCGCAAAATCGGACGTTTACTGGTTGACATGGCTCCAAAGAAGATGCCCAAAACCATGGCGAGGATAAAGGATCCAATCGCTAGGGCAAGGGTGAAAGAGGAAACCATTGAAAAATTGTCCAAAATCCTGAAAATAGGCTGTCCAAGATGATAAATCTGTCATAGGGGTGTCCTCCTTAATCTGCGGTATGGCTAGATGGTTTGAGCTTGTAACGGTCATAAAGTTTTTGCAAACTGCCATCCTTGCTCCATTTAGTGACCAAGTTATCAAGATAGTCGTTGAGCTCGGTATTTGATTTCTTGGTAACGATACCGTAGTCAGATGGCTTGAAACTATCATCTAGTAGTACTGTCCGTTTGCTGATGTAGCCAGATAGGATAGAGCGGTCAACGGAAAAAGGCATCAATACGGTGAGCATGAAGGGAAGTAATCAATTCTGGGTAGGAACCAAGTTCGACGAATTTAAAGGTCAGACCTTTCTTTTTACCCAGTTCGGTAATCAGGCGTTGGGTAATGGAACCTTGGGCAACCCCGATGGTTTTACCATTTAGATCCTCAATCTTTTTGATTTTGGCAGATTTATTGACCAAAAAGCCAGAAGCATCTGTGTAGTAAGGGCTGGTGAAGTTATAGAGTTTTTTGCGTTCGTCTGTGATGGTAAAGGTCGCGATATCCATATCGACCTGTTCATTGTCTAGAAGGGGTCCACGAGTTTGTGCTGTAACAGGCACATAGCGAACCTTGACCTTGAGCTCATCAGCTACCATCTTGGCCAAGTCGGTTTCGATACCAGAATAGGTCCCTGTCTTGGGATCCTTGTAGCCGAAAATTGGGAACGTCTTGTTTGACACCGACAACTAGCTCGCCTCTCTTTTGAATATCTGCGACACTGGTATCAGCCTGAACTGGTTTTTGCAGCAGCAAGGCCGAAAAAGGCTAATCAATAATGCTGATAAAAAGAATTTCTTTTTCATAGGCGCCTCCTTATTTGACTTTGTCACTTTCGTGGTTGATGATTTTGCTGAGGAATTGTTGGGCACGAGGTTCACTTGGATTGTCGAAAAAGTCATCAACATCTGTCGTATCCACCAAAACTTCTCCGTCAGCCATAAAGATGATGCGGTCAGCAACTTCACGGGCAAAGCCCATTTCATGGGTAACGACAATCATATTCATACCATCGTGGGCTAATTTTTGCATAACTGCCAGAACATCGCCGATGGTTTCAGGGATCAAGAGCAGATGTTGGCTCATCAAAGAGGAGGAGTTCAGGATGCATAGCGAGTCCACGTGCAATGGCAATCCGTTGTTTTTGTCCACCAGATAGCGTGGCTGGATAAGAATCTTTTTTGTCCCACATATTTACAAATTCCAGATATTTTTGAGCTGTTTTTTCAGCTTCTTTTTATCAATTCCTAGAACTTTTATGGGTGCTAGTGTTACGTTTTTCTAACACTGTTTTTGTGAGGGATAGAGGTTGAAAATGTTGGAAAACCATGCCAACTTCCTTGCGAAGAGGCACCAAATCTTTCTGGCTGGCACCAGCAACTTGGTGACCATTTACTAGAAGACTTCCTTTGTCAACAGCCTCCAAACCATTGATGGTGCGGATAAGAGTGGACTTTCCCAGAACCAGATGGTCCGAGTAGGACAACGACTTGTCCCTTTTTCAAAACGGAGATTGATGTCGCGGAGTGCGTGGTAGTCTCCGTAATATTTTTCGACGTGTTCAAATTCTACTAAAGCCATAAGGAATCTCCTTTGTGTTAGATTTTATAACATGATTCTACACCAAAAGATTTGTCTTGTCAAATCATATCAGAAAAAAGTTAGTAAAATTTTTGTAGAAAGCAATCGGGATAGAGAAAAAGTCTAAATCATGTTATAATGAAGCAATAGAATTCTTAGAAAGAGTGGATGTCTTTTTGATAACACCTACTTATGAATGGCAGTTTGCCCCGCAGGTAGAAGATGCGGATTTTACAAAGATAGCCAAGAAGGCTGGACTGGGTCCTGAGGTGGCTCGTTTATTATTTGAAAGAGGGATTCAGGACCAAGAAAGTCTGAAAGAAGTTTTTAGAACCTTCCTTGGAGGACTTGCATGACCCTTATCTGCTCCATGATATGGATAAGGCAGTGGAACGGATTCGTCAGGCCATTGAAGAAGGGGAAAATATTCTCATCTATGGAGATTACGATGCGGATGGCATGACTTCGGCTTCTATTGTGAAGGAAAGTTTGGAACAGCTTGGTGCTGAGTGCCGTGTTTACCTGCCCAATCGTTTTACAGATGGTTATGGACCTAATGCCAGTGTTTATAAATACTTTATCGAGCAAGAAGGAATTTCCTTGATTGTGACGGTGGATAATGGGGTTGCGGGTCACGAGGCCATTGAATTGGCTCAGTCTATGGGAGTGGATGTCATTGTGACTGACCACCATTCCATGCCTGAAACCCTTGCCAGATGCCTATGCTATTGTCCATCCTGAACATCCAGATGCGGACTATCCTTTCAAATATTTGGCTGGTTGTGGAGTGGCTTTCAAGTTGGCTTGTGCCCTGTTAGAAGAAGTACAAGTGGAATTGCTTGATTTGGTCGCTATTGGTACCATTGCTGATATGGTGAGTTTGACGGATGAAAATCGTATCTTGGTTCAATATGGTCTGGAAATGTTGGGGCACACTCAGCGTATTGGTCTACAAGAAATGCTGGACATGGCTGGGATTGCTGCCAACGAAGTGACAGAAGAAACGGTTGGTTTCCAGATTGCCCCTCGTTTGAATGCCTTGGGTCGCTTGGATGATCCCAATCCTGCCATTGATTTGCTGACTGGGCTTTGATGATGAGGAAGCGCATGAGATTGCCCTCATGATTCATCAGAAAAATGAAGAGCGCAAGGAAATTGTTCAGTCTATCTATGAAGAAGCTAAGACCATGGTGGACCCTGAGAAGAAGGTTCAGGTCTTGGCCAAGGAAGGCTGGAATCCTGGGGTTCTAGGTATCGTGGCTGGTCGTTTGTTGGAAGAACTAGGGCAGACAGTTATCGTTCTTAATATAGAGGACGGTCGTGCCAAGGGTAGTGCTCGTAGTGTGGAAGCGGTCGATATTTTTGAGGCTCTGGATCCCCATCGAGACCTCTTTATCGCCTTTGGAGGCCATGCTGGTGCAGCAGGGCATGACGCTGGAAGTTGAGAAACTCTCAGATTTATCTCAGGTCTTTGGAAGATTATGTCCGTGAAAAAGGGCGCAGATGCTGCTGGCAAGAACAAGTTAAATCTAGATGAAGAACTGGATTTGGAGACACTTAGCTTAGAAACGGTCAAAAGTTTTGAACGTTTAGCTCCCTTTGGAATGGACAATCAGAAACCTGTCTTTTATATCAAAGGAATTTTCAGGTCGAAAGTGCTCGTACTATGGGGAGCAGGCAATGCCCATCTCAAAGCTGAAAATTTCTAAAGGAGAGGCGAGTTTTGAAGTGGTAGCCTTTGGACAAGGTAGATGGGCAACAGAGTTTTGCTCAAACCAAGAATCTAGAGTTGGCAGTCAAATTGTCTGTCAACCAATGGAATGGCCAAACTGCCCTGCAGTTGATGATGGTGGATGCGCGTGTGGAGGGTGTTCAACTCTTTAACATCCGTGGGAAAAATGCAGTCTTGCCAGAAGGGAGTTCCAGTCTTGGATTTTGCTGGAGAACTGCCAGATCTAGCGACTAGTGAAGCTGTTGTCGTAAAAACCATTCCTGAGGATATTACTCAGCTGAAGACCATTTTTCAGGAACAGAATTTCTCTGCTGTCTATTTCAAAAATGATATTGACAAGGCCTACTATCTGACAGGTTATGGGACTAGAGAGCAGTTTGCCAAATTGTACAAGACTATCTACCAGTTTCCCAGAGTTTGATATTCGCTACAAGCTGAAAGATTTGGCTACTTATCTTAATATTCAACAAATCTTGCTGGTCAAGATGATTCAAGTATTTGAAGAACTAGGCTTTTGTGACAATCAAAGATGGGGTCATGACAGTCAATAAAGAGGCACCAAAGCGGGAAATCGGAGAAAGTCAGATTTACCAAAATCTCAAACAAACCGTCAAAGACCAAGAAATGATGGCGCTGGGTACCGTGCAAGAAATTTATGACTTTTTAATGGAAAAAGAATAGCAGATAGGAAAGAGTTGGGAAACCAGCTCTTTTTTGAAAACAAATCTTCATTTTGAAAATCATCAAAAAAATGGTATAATGGTAGGAAAAGATTCGGCTAAAAGTAGTGCTTTTAGAATAAGAGGGCAAGCAACCCTATAATCAAGATAAACTAAGCTTTCGGAGGAAAAATGAGTAATATCAGTTTAACAACACTTGGTGGTGTACGTGAAAATGGGAAAAATATGTATATCGCTGAAATCGATGGGTCTATTTTTCGTTTTGGATGCAGGTCTGAAAATACCCCTGAAAATGAACAACTAGGGGTGGACGTAGTCATTCCCAAATATGGACTACCTTTTTGAAAATAGCGACCGTATCGCTGGGGTCTTCTTGACCCACGGACATGCGGATGCCATTGGTGCTCTGCCTTATCTCTTGGCTGAAGCCAAGGTGCCTGTATTTGGCTCTGAGTTGACCATTGAGTTGGCCAAACTCTTTGTCAAAGGAAATGACACAGTTAAGAAATTCAATGATTTCCATGTCATTGATGAGGATACGGAGATTGATTTTGGAGGGACTGTGGTGTCCTTCTTCCGTACGACCCACTCTATCCCAGAAAGTCTGGGTGTTGTCTTGAAGACAGCTGAAGGTAGTATCGTTTATACAGGTGACTTCAAATTTGACCAGACAGCTAGTGAATCCTATGCGACAGACTTCGCTCGTTTGGCAGAAATCGGTCGTGATGGAGTTCTAGCTCTTCTTAGCGATTCAGCCAATGCGGACAGTAATATCCAAGTGGCTAGCGAAAGTGAAGTTGGGGACGAAATCACTCAAACCATTGCGGACTGGGATGGTCGTATCATTGTTGCAGCAGTAGCTAGCAACCTCTCTCGTATCCAGCAGGTGTTTGACGCTGCGGATGCAACAGGCCGTCGTGTGGTCTTGACAGGATTTCGATATTGAAAATATCGTCCGTACTGCTATTCGCCTCAAGAAATTGTCTCTAGCTAACGAGAGTCTTTTGATTAAACCAAAAGATATGTCTCGCTTTTGAAGACCATGAGTTGATTATCCTTGAGACAGGTCGTATGGGTGAGCCTATCAACGGTCTTCGCAAGATGTCGATTGGTCGCCACCGTTATGTGGAAATCAAGGACGGTGACTTGGTCTATATCGTAACGACTCCGTCTATCGCCAAAGAAGCAGTCATGGCGCGTGTGGAAAACATGATTTACCAAGCTGGGGGTGTTGTCAAACTGATCACCCAAAGCTTGCGTGTGTCAGGGCATGGAAATGCGCGTGATTTGCAGTTGATGATCAATCTCTTGCAACCCAAGTATCTCTTCCCGATTCAAGGGGAATACCGTGAGTTAGATGCCCATGCTAAGGCTGCTATGGCAGTTGGGATGTTGCCAGAACGCATTTTTATCCCTAAAAAGGGAACCAGCATGGCTTATGAGAATGGAGACTTTGTCCCAGCTGGAGCGGTTTCGGCAGGGGATGTCTTGATTGACGGAAATGCCATTGGTGATGTTGGAAATGTGGTTCTTCGTGACCGTAAGGTCTTGTCAGAGGATGGTATTTTCATCGTCGCAATCACCGTTAACCGTCGTGAGAAGAAAATTGTGGCCAAGGCTCGTGTTCACACGCGTGGATTTGTTTATCTCAAGAAGAGTCGCGATATTCTCCGTGAAAGTTCAGAATTGATTAACCAAACGGTAGAAGACTATCTTCAAGGAGATGACTTTGACTGGGCAGATCTTAAAGGGAAGGTTCGTGATAATCTGACCAAGTATCTCTTTGACCAAACCAAGCGTCGTCCAGCTATTTTACCAGTAGTCATGGAAGCAAAATAATCGTTGAAATAAACAGAGAGAAAGTCGAGATTTCGGCTTTTTCTTATAGAAAAATAGAGGAAAAATTATGGCAGTAATGAAAATCGAGTATTACTCACAAGTTTTGGATATGGAGTGGGGAGTGAATGTCCTCTACCCTGATGCTAATCGAGTGGAAGAACCAGAGTGTAAAGATATTCCCGTCTTGTACCTCTTGCACGGGATGTCTGGTAATCATAATAGTTGGCTCAAGCGGACCAACGTAGAACGCTTGCTTCGAGGAACTAATCTTATCGTCGTCATGCCCAATACCAGCAATGGTTGGTACACTGATACCCAGTATGGTTTTGACTATTACACAGCTCTAGCAGAGGAATTGCCACAGGTTCTGAAACGCTTTCTTCCCTAATATGACCAGTAAGCGTGAAAAGACCTTTATCGCTGGCCTTTCTATGGGAGGCTATGGCTGTTTCAAACTGGCTCTTGCTACAAATCGTTTTTCTCATGCAGCTAGTTTTTCAGGTGCCCTTAGCTTTTCAAGATTTTTCTCCTGAAAGCCAAAATTTGGGGACACCAGCTTATTGGAGAGGTGTTTTTGGGGAGATTAAAGATTGGACAACTAGTCCTTATTCTCTTGAAAGTCTGGCTAAAAAATCGGATAAAAAGACCAAGCTTTGGGCTTGGTGTGGCGAGCAGGATTTCTTGTACGAAGCCAATAATCTAGCAGTGAAAAATCTCAAAAAACTGGGATTTGATGTGACCTATAGCCATAGTGCTGGAACTCACGAGTGGTACTATTGGGAAAAACAATTGGAACGGTTTTTAGCAACCCTACCAATCGATTTCAAATTAGAAGAGAGATTGTCATAATTTAGCTTTCTTTCAGCTTGTTTTAGTAAAATAGACTTTATTTGCTAGAAAGGTGGAGGGACATGCGCTGGATTTTTCGTTTGATAGGGGCTTTCTTTTCTTTTGTGTGGCGTTTGTTTTGGCGCCTGGTTTGGATAGTTGTTCTCTTATGTGCTCTTGCTTTTGGACTTCTCTGGTATCTGAACGGGAGATTTTCAAGGAGCGCTAAAGCAAGCAGAACGGTCAGTCAAGATTGGTCAACAAAGTATCGACCAATGGGAAAAAACAGGGCAACTGCCTAAGTTGAACCAGACAGATAGCCATCAACACTCTGAAGGAAGGTGGCCGCAGGCTTCTGCTCGTATTTACCTAGATCCCGCAGATGGATTCACGCTTTCAAGAGGCGTATGTAGAAGCAATTCAGAACTGGAATCAAACTGGTGCTTTTAACTTTGAACTGGTGACTGAGGCCGACAAGGCAGATATATTGGCTACTGAGATGAATGACGGAGGCACTCCTGTGGCAGGAGAAGCGGAAAGTCAGACCAACCTCTTAACAGGACAATTCTTGTCTGTCACGGTGCGGTTGAATCACTATTATCTGTCCAATCCTAACTATGGCTATTCCTATGAGCGCATTGTCCATACGGCAGAACATGAGTTGGGGCATGCGATTGGCTTGGACCATACAGATGAGAAGTCTGTCATGCAACCTGCAGGTTCCTTTTATGGTATCCAGGAAGAGGATGTTGAAAGACTTCGAAAATTATATGAGACCAATGAGTAGGGGACTATCTTTCCCTACTTTTTTGCTATAATGGAACTATGAATAACTTGATTAAATCAAAACTAGAGCTCTTGCCGACCAGCCCTGGTTGCTACATTCACAAGGATAAAAACGGTACCATTATCTATGTAGGAAAGGCTAAAAATCTGCGTAATCGCGTGAGGTCTTATTTCCGTGGAAGTCATGATACCAAAACAGAGGCCTTGGTGTCTGAAATTGTGGATTTTGAATTTATCGTTACTGAGTCCAATATTGAGGCACTCTCCTAGAAATCAACCTGATCAAGGAAAATAAGCCCTAAAGTACAATATCATGCTCAAGGATGATAAGTCTTATCCCTTTCATCAAAATTACCAATGAACGCTATCCTCGTTTGATTATCACCCGTCAGGTCAAGAAAGGACGGAGGTCTTTATTTTGGTCCCTATCCAGATGTGGGGTGCAGCCAATGAAATCAAGCGGCTGCTGGATCGGATTTTTCCTTTTTCGTAAGTGTACGAAATCCACCGTCTAAAGGTCTGTTTTACTACCATATCGGCCAATGCATGGCCCATACCATCTGTAAGAAAGATGAGGCCTATTTCAAGTCTATGGCTCAGGAGGTTTCTGATTTCCTAAAAGGGCAGGATGACAAAATCATTGATGAGCTCAAGGGTAAGATGGCAGCAGCAGCCCAGACTATGGAATTTGAGCGTGCAGCGGAATACCGTGACCTGATTCAGGCCATTGGAACGCTTCGGACCAAGCAACGGGTCATGGCTAAGGACCTCCAAAATCGGGATGTCTTTGGCTACTATGTGGACAAGGGCTGGATGTGTGTCAGGTTTTCTTTGTCCGTCAGGGCAAGCTGATTGAACGCGATGTCAATCTTTTCCCTTATTACAATGATCCAGATGAGGACTTTTTGACCTATGTGGGACAATTTTATCAAGAAAAATCTCACCTAGTACCCAATGAGGTGCTAATTCCGCAGGATATTGACGAAGAAGCTGTCAAGGCTTTAGTAGACACCAAGATTGTCAAAGCCTCAGCGTGGTGAGAAAAAGCAACTGGTCAATTTGGCTATAAAAGAATGCTCGAGTCAGTCTAGAGCAGAAGTTCAATCTGTTAGAGAAAATCTGTCGAAAAGACCCAAGGGGCTATTGAAAATCTAGGGACGCTTGCTCCAAATCCCGACACCGGTTCGCATCGAGTCCTTTCGATAACTCCAATATCATGGGGAACCAGCCCTGTTTCAGCCATGGTGGTCTTTGTCAACGGCAAAACCTAGTAAGAAGGATTACCGTAAGTATAAAATCAAGACCGTAGTTGGGCCAGACGACTATGCCAGTATGAGAGAGGTCATTCGCAGGCGTTATGGTCGAGTACAGCGTGACGGTTTGACTCCTCCAGATTTGATTGTCATCGATGGAGGACAAGGTCAAGTCAATATCGCCAAGCAGGTCATCCAAGAGGAACTGGGTTTGGATATCCCCATTGCAGGTCTGCAAAAAGAATGACAAGCACCAAACCCATGAATTGCTCTTTTGGAGATCCGCTTGAGGTGGTGGAGTTGTCTCGCAATTCTCAGGAATTTTTTCCTGCTCCAACGCATCCAAGATGAGGTGCACCGCTTTACTATTACCTTTCACCGTCAACTACGCTCCAAAAATTCCTTTTTCATCACAACTGGATGGGAATTGAAGGGTCTGGGACCTAAACGCAAGCAGAAATCTCATGAAGCATTTCAAGTCTTTGACCAAAAATCAAGGAAGCCAGTGTGGATGAGATTGTTGAAGTTGGAGTACCTAGAGCGGTTGCAGAGGCTGTGCAGAGGAAGTTGAACCCTGCAGGAGGTAGAAGACTTAGCTCAAGTGGCGGAAGAACAAGTAGATTACCAAACAGAAGGAGAGTATCATGAACCATAAAATCGCAATTTTATCAGACATTCATGGCAATACGACAGCCTTAGAAGCAGTGATTGCAGAATTCTTGGCAGTTTTGGGTGGTTAATATAAATAAAAGGCCGTAAAACGGTCTTTAGTGGTATAATCTGTGATTAAACGTAAGCTGAGGTGAAAATGATTCCGATAAAAAGAGCAATTCTAAAACAAGTATATAAATTTTGTCGATATTTATGAGAAATTACCAGAAAAAGACGAATTAGATATGTTAATTTTTAAGAATTTTGGATCTCACAATGGATTGGAAGACTATTTTACACAGCAAGATAAAGCCTTTTAAAACTTATGATGGCGGACTATTCTACCTTACTAAAAATAAAGGAAAAATAGATAGCTCATCTGATGTTGAATGGGTTTTTAAAATACATGTGGAGAAATCTTTCTGATTTGGTTAATCAAATTTATAGTCATTTAAAAACGATTTTATAGAAAAAGTGTGATGAGGAAATTACAGTCAAAAATAGGGAATATTAGAGGAGTAAGTACTAGTATTAATCTAAAAAGAATATTATCATATGAGACTGATGATAATCTAGATAAAAATTCGAGAAAAATTTGACTGATAATATACGGATTATTGTTGATAGAACAAAAGAATACAGGAGAATTTATCGACTTGATTAAGAAAAATTTAAAATCTGAATTCTTAAAGGACTTTGAAGATATATTTTCGGACAAAATGGATACTTTGTTGAAATGATGAGTTTCGAAAAATCGTTTAATGATTTAGTGCAGTTACAAGTTTGATGGAATTCATACTAAAAATCTCACACAGTATTGAAGGATTATGTTGTTGAACGATACAAAGAAAAATTGGAATCCCATTATAATAAAATAGACAAAAAGAGTTAGTTCGCATAACTGGTGTCACAGTTTGTCCATATTGTAATAGAAATTTTATTAATCGTAACTCGAGGATACTAATACAAGTCAAGTTAGACCATCCCTAAGAATGAATATCCTCTATTCGCTTTTATGTTTTTTGGCAATCCAATTCTTCTTGTTATGGTTGTACATAAAAAAAGAGTACGAGTAAATTTTATATCTCCCTATGATGAAAGACATAACCGATATTGATGAATTGTTGAAATTTTCTTTGAAATATAAAGTCTGCAGATTTTATTAATAATTCAGAAAGTATTGATATTATAATCAAAGACGATATATCGGAGGAGGAGTTAAACAATTAGAAAGCAAGGATAAATTATGTTAGACAGAAATTATTGAAGGACAAATATGTGATTTGATACAAGAAATCTATATACAAACTACATGCGGATATAGTTCAAGAGTTGCTATGGAAGCATGAAATTTATATAAAGATTATAAATCAGGTTTATATCAAATATTTGTGGATTCAGGTAAATCTTTTTCAGACTCTGAAATAGATAGAATGATGGTTGGTTATTATACAGACAAAGAAAAATTATGGGAATAGACCACTTTTCAAAAATGGTTACAGATATTAGCAAAAGAAATTGGACCAGTAGGAGAAGAAGGATGAAATTAATTGCTTTTGGTGATTAAACAGTATGATGAGCTTTTTAAAGAACAGATTTTTAATTTTTCAGATGAATATAAAGTAAATTTTTGATTTTGAAACGAATGAATTAAAAATTGATAAAAATTCAGACTATATTGAAAATTTTTATGGAGAGTCTATTTATAATATTTCACCCAATTGTAGGGATACAATGGGATTGGGAAAAACAACAGTTTTTAAACATAATTAGTGGCTACTCACCAGGTAAACGCGAGCAAGACTCTGATAATCAATATTTCTTCCTTTTGAAAATAGGAAAACAGGAAGACTGAGTAAGATTTAAGCTTTCTACAATAATTTATCTGTTAGCTAATTTACCGGCATATCGTGAACGTACTTTTACAGGAATCAAGATGGAAGTTTTGATTGTGATCCAGAAGTGTGATGTGACCTCGAAATATATTATACGTTAATCTGCCAAGTAAAGGCAAAAGGAGGAGTTATTGAATCTCGGACAACGTTGAATCAAGAAGGATTGGCACGTTTATACATTCATATCTGTGGTTGAGCGATCGTAAAATTATTAGTTCAGTTTTTATCTTGTTCATTAGATATTAGTCCTATGGTTTAAAAGATTATAGTAACTCAATTCCGAGAGGGATAAAAGCCATAGGATTTTTAATATATAAGTCCATACATAATATTTTTATGAAGAAGATGAATTTATAAAGAAACTATTATCTGAATCTTTTACTGTCTAAATGTGAAAAATATTTAAAGGAAGATGTTTCTGATTATGAGAATTATGGATTTAATTTACTTTTAGAGATAGTAAAAAGAATTAGGCAAAAATGAAGTAAAGGCTGAAACAAGGAAAAATCAGAAAAGAGTATGTTGAATCAATAATTAGCATAGTTAAAAGTTTTTAGAAAAATTTTCGATACGTATCAACTAAAAATTGAAGATGATAGTGAATACATTTTTGTTAAAATATTCCAAAATGAATAGAAATTTATTTAAAGAACTTAATGAGAAACTTACTAATTATGTGTTAAAAATCACCGTGCCCAGTATGCCGTGATAGAAGGAAGATGGGGAATTAAATATCCTATTTCGTAAAGTTGCTTATGACTATGAAGCGGAGTTGAAATTGGCCAACCAAGGGGCTTCCCTTTATCGAAATGTATGAAGAACTGCGTCGTGACGATAACTATCAGGGCACAATCTGGAACTATTAGCGTTAATAGAAAACGGTATGTAGAGGATGTGAAGGATTTCTTGGAGGCTATAAAGTCAGAATATTAGATGGACTAGTTTCTTTGCAACTGAAAATTAATTGGAACTGGATGAGTTTCCTGACTTTAAATGATGTCTTCACTCGTTTTGCTCACCTGTTCCAGTTGTGTCTACGATCCTCGCAAAGCTCTTTCAAAGTATGGTAGAATGGAAGCAGTAGAATTAGAAAAGGAAATCGATTATGAAATTCTCTTGAATTAAATAAAAACGTCATGCGACCAAGCATTTCACTGATAAGCCAGTGGATCCCAAAGATGTGCGTACGGCTATCGAAATTTGCAACCTTGGCTCCAGTGCCCACAACAGCCAGCCTTGGAAATTTGTGGTGGTTCGTGAGAAAAATGCCGAACTGGCAAAAGTTGGCTTACGGTTCCAACTTTGAGCAGGTATCATCAGCGCCTGTAACCATTGCCTTGTTTACAGATACAGATCTTGCCAAACGTGCTCGTAAGATTGCCGTGTCTGGTGGGGCATAAAGAATTTCTGAAGAACAACTTCAATACTTCATGAAAAATTTGCCAGCTCGAGTTTGCGCGTTACAATGAACAACAAGTCAGCGACTACCCAGCCTCAATGCGGTTTGGTTGCTATGAACTTGATTCTGGCTCTTACAGACCAAGGAATCGGATCAAATATGATCCTTGGTTTTGACAAATCAAAAGTCAACGAAGTTTTGGACATCGAAGACCGCTTTCCGCCCAGAACTCTTTGATTACAGTGGGATACACAGACGAAAAATTAGAACCAAGCTACCGCTTGCCAGTAGATGAAATCATTGAGAAAAGATAGAAAGAAGAAAAAATGACAGCAATTGATTTTACAGCAGAAGTAGAAAAACGCAAAGAAGACCTCTTGGCTGACTTGTTTAGCCTTTTGGAAATCAACTCAGAACGTGATGATAGCAAGGTTGATGCTCAGCATCCATTTGGACCTGGGCCGGTAAAAGCCTTGGAAAAATTCCTTGAAATCGCAGACCGCGATGGCTACCCAACTAAAAATGTTGACAACTACGCAGGACATTTTGAGTTTGGTGATGGAGAAGAAGTTCTCGGAATCTTTGCCCACATGGACGTGGTGCCAGCTGGTAGCGGTTGGGACACAGACCCTTACACACCAACAATCAAAAGACGGTCGCCTTTATGCACGTGGGGCTTCGAGATGACAAGGGTCCTACAACAGCTTGTTACTATGGTTTGAAAAATCATCAAAGAATTGGGCCTTCCAACTTCTAAGAAAGTTCGCTTCATCGTTGGAACAGACGAAGAATCAGGCTGGGCAGACATGGACTACTACTTTGAGCACGTAGGACTTGCAAAACCAGACTTCGGTTTCTCTCCTGATGCTGAGTTCCCTATCATCAATGGTGAAAAAGGAAATATCACGGAATACCTCCACTTTACAGGAGAAAATACAGGTGCAGCCCGTCTTCACAGCTTTACAGGTGGTTTACGTGAAAATATGGTACCAGAATCAGCAACAGCAGTTGTTTCAGGTGACTTGGCTGACTTGCAAGCTAAACTAGATGCCTTTGTTGCAGAACACAAACTTAGAGGAGAACTCCAAGAAGAAAATGGTCAGTACAAGGTTACCATCATTGGTAAATCAGCCCACGGTGCTATGCCCGCTTCAGGTGTCAATGGTGCGACTTACCTAGCCCTCTTCCTTAGCCAGTTTGACTTTGCTGGTCCAGCCAAAGACTACCTTGACATCGCTGGTAAAATTCTCTTGAACGACCATGAGGGTGAAAATCTCAAGATTGCTCATGTGGATGAAAAGATGGGTGCCCTTTCTATGAATGCGGGTGTCTTCCGCTTTGATGAAACAAGCGCTGATAATACCATTGCCCTCAACATCCGCTATCCAAAAGGAACAAGTCCAGAGCAAATCAAGTCAATCCTTGAAAACTTGCCAGTTGCTTCTGTTAGCCTTTCTGAACACGGTCATACCCCTCACTATGTGCCAATGGAAGATCCACTTGTCCAAACCTTGTTGAATGTCTATGAAAAACAAACTGGTCTTAAAGGTCACGAGCAAGTCATCGGTGGTGGTACTTTTGGTCGCTTGCTCGAACGCGGAGTTGCCTACGGTGCCATGTTCCCAGACTCAATTGACACCATGCACCAAGCCAATGAATTTATCGCCTTGGACGATCTCTTCCGAGCAGCAGCGATCTATGCCGAAGCTATTTATGAATTGATCAAATAAAACGATAGAAGTCTGAGATTGTATGCTTAGACTTCTTTTTGGAGGGAAAGTAGATGTCTCAAATTGAAAGAATCAAGCAGGCTATTATGGCAGATCCGCAGAATGCTACCTATACAAAGCGTGGCATCGAGCCTCTCTTTGCAGCGCCAAAGACTGCTCGCATCAATATCATCGGTCAAGCGCCTGGTCTTAAAACCCAAGAAGCAGGCCTTTACTGGAAGGACAAAAGTGGCGATCGTTTGCGGGACTGGCTAGGTGTGGATGAAGATACCTTTTACAACTCAGGTTATTTTGCTGTTCTGCCTATGGATTTTTACTTTCCAGGACATGGTAAGTCAGGAGATTTACCGCCTAGAGCAGGCTTTGCAGAAAAATGGCATCCGCAGCTCTTGCAAGAATTACCCGATATCCAGTTGACCCTCTTGATTGGCCAGTATGCCCAAGCCTACTATTTACAGGAGAAAGTCAGTGGCAAGGTGACAGAACGGGTAAAACATTACCAGAACTACTTGCCAGCCTATTTTCCACTAGTTCACCCCTCACCGCGAAATCAAATCTGGATGGCCAAAAATCCTTGGTTTGAGTCAGAAGTGGTACCGGATTTGAAAAGAAAGAATTAAAACTATTTTATAGTCAATGAAAATCAAAGAGCAAACTAGGAAGCTAGCCGCAGGCTGCTCTAAAGTACAGCTTTTGAGGTTGCAGATAAAAACTGACGAAGTCAGCTCAAAACACTGTTTTTGAGGTTGTGGATAAAACTGACGAAGTCAGTAACCATACGCACGGTAAGGCGACGCTGACGTGGTTTGAAGAGATTTTCGAAGAGTATTAGGAGAAAAAGAATGAAAGAAATAACCTTTGACGCATTTTACCAGCTTTATCAAAACGACCAACTTTCTTTAGTGGACGTGAGAGAAGTGGATGAGTTTGAAGCTCTTCATTTAGAAGGTGCCCACAATCTACCGCTTAGTCAATTAGCTGATACCTATGATCAGTTGGACAAGGACCAGTTGCATTATGTCATTTGTAAAGCTGGGAATGAGATCGGCGCGTGCTAGCCAATTCCTATCAGAACAAGGTTATGAGGGTTATCAATGTCACAAGGTGGTATGATGCCTTTGAAGAACTTTAAACAGTAGAATTTCTCCTACTTGGTGTGGACTGGGTAGGAGAATTTTATTTTTAGACAATTCTCATTTTTAAGAATCTTGAAAACATTCAATATTTACTTCGTGAAGCTTTTTTCATACTCCTATTCATGATATACTAGGTCAGTATTTTATAAATATGAAGGAGATTTTCATGGCTAAAAAAGGTGCCCTAACAGGTTTACTCCTGTTTGGAATATTTTTTGGTGCGGGGAACTTGATTTTTCCGCCTTCTCTAGGTGCTCTATCTGGAGAACATTTTCTTCCTGCCATCGCAGGTTTTGTCTTTTCAGGCGTCGGTATCGCCGTCTTGACTCTGATTATTGGAACGTTAAATCCTAAAGGATATATCTACGAGATTTCAACAAAGATAGCGCCTTGGTTTGCGACTCTGTACCTCTCAGTTCTTTACTTGTCAATTGGTCCATTCTTTGCTATCCCACGTACTGCTACAACAGCTTACGAAGTAGGGATTAGCCCTCTTCTGTCGGATGCAAATAAAGGTCTAGGCTTGATTGTCTTTACCCTTCTTTACTTTGCAGCAGCGTATCTAATCTCGCTCAATCCATCAAAAATCTTAGACCGTATCGGCCGTATTTTAACACCAGTCTTTGCAATCTTGATTGTCATTTTGGTTGTTCTAGGAGCTATCAAATACGGTGGAACAAGCCCTCAAGCTGCATCAGCTGCTTATCAAGCTTCTGCTTTTGGTACAGGTTTCCTCGAAGGTTACAATACCTTGGATGCTCTTGCTTCCGTTGCCTTTAGTGTAATTGCAGTTCAAACCTTGAAACAACTTGGATTTTCAAGTAAGAAAGAATACATTTCAACCATTTGGGTTGTTGGTATCGTTGTTGCCCTTGCTTTCAGCGCCCTTTACATCGGTTTAGGTTTCCTTGGAAATCATTTCCCAGTACCAGCTGAAGCGATGAAGGGTGGAACGCCAGGTGTTTACATCTTGTCCTGAGCTATCAAGAAATCTTTTGGCTCAACAGCCCAACTCTTCCTCGCAGCTATGGTTACCGTAACCTGCTTCACAACAACAGTTGGTCTGATTGTGTCAACAGCTGAGTTCTTTAACGGCCGTTTCCCACAAATCAGCTATAAGGTTTATGCAACAGTCTTTACCTTGATTGGATTTGCTATTGCAAATCTTGGTTTGAGTGCAATTATCAAGTACTCAATTCCAGTATTGGTTATCTTGTACCCAATCACGATTGCCATCGTTATGATTGTCATTGTCAACAAATTTGTGGCTCTTTCAAAATCAGGTATGCAGTTGACAATTGCTGTTGTTACAGCTATTGCCATTGCAAGCGTACTAGGAAGCTCATTTAAAGTTGAGTTTCTTGCAAACCTTGTCAACACTCTTCCTTTTGCCAAGGCATCTCTCCCTTGGTTGGTGCCAGCCATTGTCGGAATCTTGCTCTCATTGGTTCTACCAAACAAGCAAGAAAGCGATGTTTTTGAAATGGAATAATCATTAAAATCACTTTTGTAGCCAAGTCTACAGGAGTGATTTTCTTTTTTATCCGATGATAAATGTGTTATAATAGGTAGCAAAAGAGGTGAAGAAATAGATCAAACAGTAGAATATATCAAAGAACTGACAGCCATTGAAGTCTGTGACGCTTCACTCGTGAGATTTCGGACTATTTAGTCAAGACTCTAGAAGGTTTTGGTTATCAGCCAGTTCGTACAGCCAAAGGCGGTGTCAATATGACCATTAAAGGTCGAAATGATGAAGAGCATCGCTATGTGACTGCCCATGTGGATACGCTGGGTGCCATTGTCCGTGCTGTTAAACCAGATGGCCGTCTCAAAATGGACCGTATCGGTGGTTTCCCTTTGGAACATGATTGAAGGAGAAAACTGTACCGTTGCTATGTAGCTAGCACAGGTCAAAAGAGTATCAGAACCATCCTTATCCACCAGACCTCTTGCCATGTCTCACAGGAGATGCAGGAACTGCAGAACACACGAAGACAATATGGAAGTGCGTTTGGACGTCAGCAACAAATGAAAAGAAACTCGCTGCCTTGGGGATTGAGGGTTTGGTGATTATCATCTTTGATCCACGAAACGTCGTGACAAGATACAGGTTTTATCAAGTCGTCTATTTGCAGACGACAAGGTCGCGCAGCGATTTTGCATATACTTCATGCTGTATATATAGAAGTTATAGACTGAGTTGCTCGTACAACCCACGTTTTGCTCAGTCTTTTGAAGAAGTGGGCATAGAGCTAACTCATATCCCTGCTTCAGGTATTGATATCTGGCTGTGGATATGGG
>BNJS01003290.1_pt1 | contig 55398 bp, 63 predicted proteins | sample 8540461 | NCBI WGS metagenome assembly BNJS01 (sample SAMD00202454, study PRJDB9452) | human saliva metagenome | isolation source: human saliva | place: Japan
AGCATTGTTAATCGTCAGCGCAGTTGCGCTTACAAGGCGAGCTGCTGTTACCGAAACAATGCCTTAAACAGCTGGCTGTAGAATGGCAGTGATGGGTAAGGAGTGTATGGGCATGAAGGGAATGCAATAGCATGCATAATTGTGTGACGCCAACACCAGAGCTGCCTGGAGGCAAAACGACGACTAAAAAGCTACACACACTCGGATTAAAAGCTACTGCTACTTGTTTTCTAACATCGCTTCTTCTCATCTGTTTCAACGGCCACAACACTTTGCCTTTCTACACCAATATTTTTGGCGCTGAAACCATAAATAATACCTATAAATAGTATTGGTGAGTCAGCGCAAAACACAATTCTAATCAACCATTTTCACTGTTATTTTCTCTATTTTCATCGTATGATATCTTAAATGCTAAAGATCATCCATCGCATACATTCGTGGCGGTCGTAGTACGTCGTCATGACGGCCGTCGTCACTGATTGTCGACGGCCCTCGTCATACACCAAACAACAGCTAAAAGAGCGCAACAAACTTGTTCTGTAGGTCTATAAATATAAGCAGAAGAAAGCATAAATATCAAATAAAATATTTATATTGCTATATTCTTTAATCTGACAACCTACAAATTATATGCATGTTTTTGTTTGTTTTTGTACGTATATTAGTTCTTAGCATATTAGCGTCGTTCTCACAAAGAAGGTTGTAGCTATACTTCATGGTTTCAATGACATTCCCTGTCATGGTCCTTTATATTTAGCGTACTTTATGTCGTGAGGTACGCTGCTAACCACATACAGCTTTTACGATATTAATGCACATTCTTGCAGCTTGTATTTTCCTTTTTAATATGTATTTTGTCAATTCTGTGAAAAGTCTTGTTTCTTATATTCCATGGGTTCTATCTATTTTCTTAGCCTGCATATATCCCAGAATTACTTCTGTGCGAAAAACATTTTGAAACAGCCGTTACGCTATCAACAATATAAATGTAACACCATATTAGTATTTGTTTGTATTTGAAAGGTGCATCTTTTTGTTTATAGTGTCATGGCCCTTTGTGAATAGAACTTTCAACCCTAACTTTATAACAAATAAATGTATTTTTACAGTACCTTTGTGTTGGTTTGACCACCATCTATTGAAAATATAAATCCAAATCATTTGACCTAAATATAAAAAGTGAAACAATTACATTTCTTAAAATGTCGTTGGTTGCCGCATGCGCAGCAACTTTCTTTTATTGAGAGAACCCGTAGACCAAAAATACAGCCCAAGTGATAGCATCGAAGTCATCTTGCTAAATCCGAATTACGACAACGACGCCTTTACACGTGCAACGCGAGCGAGTAAACAACCTCGTACTATCTCTTTACAAACGCCAGCGATAACCAATTTTGTTATTATTTCGGGCGAAGGTCAATTGAACGAGTTGGTAGGTTATGGAACAATGAGCGCGGCTAACGCTCAAGAATTCCATTCCCGAGCAATTTAAAAGCTATGCTTCAACGTTATGTGCGTGGTATCAGCTGTCACGTGCAGGCCCAAATACCCACAGTGAAGCTTCCACCAAAAACGAGAAGTGACGCCGTTACTACCTGTCATTGAGACAAATTATCGCTAACCTGGCCACCCTGCTCCTGATGAGTGTAAACGCGCACTGGATGCGTTGCCACTGCTACTGCACAGCGGGATATAATATCATAATGGCTCAAAGGTGCGCCCAGCTACCCTACATCTGATGAAGGTTCGGAAGCGCAAAAGTGTGAGACTATCTGTGGAAACATGCAAGATAGAGCAAAGACATGAGCACGAGGAGGTGAGAGATGCCGTAGGTGTTTCGATGCGAGATGTTGAAGGCCGTTCATGTGCATTACTATATAAAGAAACAACTCTAATCTGCACTATGCATGGAGGCTTTTGCGCAATACTTTCATTATTCGGTGCGTCACCTTTATAAAGACTATATGCTTGCGGGAACTTTTCATGAAACTCTTCTCAATGAACTTGCCGAGGGGATATCCTGTTTCTGATCTGTGGAGGTTCACATGTTTTCGTGTTAGATGGATACATGACAGACGTGGATTCGCGCACGTTAATTGGGCTGGTGGAGAGCACGATGGATACTTTGACATCAAATACCATTTATCTTAATGTTAGCGGATTTGGATTACAGAGCGTAAGTTTATGAGGAAAGTAGAAGTTGTTTTCGCGCATCCCAAAGATGGTAAATCATCATCAGAGTTTGCAGCCACGCGACGAAGTAGAAACAAGAAGCGCATGCTTGGCCAATAACCGAGACGGCCGACGTGGTGGTGGTGCGGAGACGGATAACCTCGATGGACTGGGACGGATGAGGTGACTTTCAACTCCTTGCATACGAATGAGCTTAATAGCATCTTCCCTGTTGACTACGGTAATTTTATTAACATCGATTTTACTGGACTTCCCAGAACTTACACGCTCAAACCACTTTCTGAGTTGGCGCCTTCACTTATTCTGGTGGCAGGCGGTAAGCACGCAAACGCCGCATAAACCGTGGGGCCGTGGATTGGTAAAACGTATATCGCGTTCTCTTACGTTGATGCAGCCAGAGGTGCCTTGCCCTATCGGGGTGGCGGAAGCGGGGCACAATAGTATGATTGTATGCAGTGATATGGCAGCAAGATATTCGTGGAAACCTTGTTTGTAGGTTTGAAGGAAGAAAATGGTATTCTCTTCGCTCTAATCAAAATTTATGTGTGCTCAGCTCGAAACGACACCGATGACTTCTCATTTTGGCGCTCTTCCTCAAATGGCAGCTGTAGCAACACCTGTAACAACGCCTGAGGCGTTATACAGTCAACTACCATTTCACCATTATTGTTCAGGGAGATAAAACTTGGCGGAAAGTTCTATCATGGATACCAGGTGGGATGAGTTGCTGCCTGTGCAGCTCCTTTCAAGCACAGTATTAAAGTGTTGTTCCTTTGCTAACCGAGCTTACCAGTATAAGATGTTTGATGAAGAAACGCAAGAATAAGACTAATGGTGCTGCAACGCAGAATTGCGCCCGGAGTAAAGGCTTATTCCGGGCTCGTTACCGTTATCGTGCAAATGGATATTAGCAATGGTGAAATTCATTGAACTTGGTACGAAAGTACTGTCTCTTTTCAACCTTTGCCTGCATATGCAGCGCTGGCGCGTTTGTTAGTTCCCGAACTAATCGTTTGGAAGCAGGCCATACCTTACAGCAGGGTGCGTGGCAGAGATTGATGAAAAGATGGTGAGCAGGTAGACGTATGATAACTGAAAATCCTCGTGTGCAATTTTACGAATTGTTTCATCTGTAGCTACAGATGTTTCAACAGTAGAAACAACCGATAAGACACCTGTAATTTATAATATTCAAGATATTCGTATGGCTACTTCATTCGATCCAATGCCTAAAGGAATTTATATCATTAATAGAACAAAAATAATCTTCATCACCATCTTCTATGAGCTTTATCAGGCTTTCTGGGTGGGCATTGCTCTCTTTAATATGTTTTCAAAAATTTTCTAACCGTAATATGAATAAATTATTGCCTCTTCATTTGTTGTTAGTTTGGGAGACAATGTCTTAAAGACGGATTACCTAAAGTAACTCCAAAGATGTGTAGGTAAAACCGTCAAGATTGATACCCTGTAATAATAGCAAACCCTTTATGGTTTGCTTTTTACTTGGTGCAACCTTGTAATCGTGAACTCAGGGCTAGTGACGGTTTGATGAATATGTAAAAAAGAGATGGCATTATCTCGTGTGCTGTATATCAATAGATCAGGCTGAATATATCAATAAGTTAAACTTTGGTTGACCAAACGTGGCGCTATGATGTTACTGCAGTCAACGAATTGTCGGTGCGACATTCAAGGCAATTCCCTTGGTATTGTGACAGGCGCGAAACATTGTTTTGCCAACACAGTACACTACCAAATGGCATAAAACAGATCTTCACGAAAAATTAAAAAGAAATAGCGAAACCATGTATATGAAAAAATGGATAAATACTTGTTTATCGATATAACCAACCAATGGATTAGTGCACAGAGACGTCAGATAAAGTACACCTTGCAGTTGCTTCAAAGCGATGTTCTTCTGCCGAAAAAGACCAACGATGGGCGGCTTACAGCGGTTGTATTCTGACCAATACTTATCTCGATTTAAAAAGCCTGAATAATATATTGAGGCTGAACAAGACTGCGATGCTCAATATCACTACCTGGCTTTGAGGCTGCTGATTTTTAAAGGCTGGGGTTCCTTATGCTGCCTGCTCAAAGGGTATTTGCAAAGATACCAGGTGTGGTGGTTTTTATGAACATTTGGTTCTAAACTTCATTTTTCGGCCATACGAAGGCACCAGCTATGGTGAATTCCTTTGCAAGGTGCACATTTTTCTTCGCCCTTTAGGACGTTATTTACGGTGAAAATAATCCTAGGGCTTAGCATGATGTGACATGTGACAGTTGACACAGGAGGCGACGTTGAGTTAAATATCGACAAACCGGTTTCAAAGAAGATTAAAACATGCTGCAATGCTTGGTTTTCGCCATTAACAAGTGAGAAAGAGGATAATATCACGACAGACTACTGACTGCGCCTCCCTCGTTGTGTCATCATTTGATGACTGGTTTCACCCATGCAACATCGCTCGTTAAAATATACTGCTGTGCAAATAATGTATATGACACTAGAACCATACTGCTGATAATGGTTATATATATTGAAACAGCTGTTGCAATGCTGGGTTCTATCAATTTAAACGTGGAATGTGACCTGCTTCTACTGACTAAACGTAACTGGTATAATTTGAGGTGTTCGAGAGAGATGGGCCTCCTCTTTATTAATCACATGCCTGCTTTCACCATAGAACACACACCTCCTTTTACTTTTGCTCCCTACTACGTCTGACAGTGGGCGTATCAGGCATCAGTACACTTTTCGAAGGTTCAATGCTGGGTGGCAATGTGGAACAACGGTGTCTTGAACTTCTCACGTTCCATTTCATGCAGAGCAGCGACTGGTGGCAGTGGACAGCGGCTGCAGGTTTCATTTTGGGATGAGGCCCGTTCACCTATATCAAGATATTGATGTGCGGTTGAAAACGTCTTTGACCAAGGCAAAAATTCTTCATGTACATATATGATGATGACCTACTCGAAGGACATGGAGTATGTTAAGCCGCATATGGTGGCAGACCTGTGACAAAAGCTGCACCGTAAACAACGTGCGTTGAAGGACGGTGTCATCAGCCTTTCAAAGATGGTGAAGTTGAACTCGCACTGGCAGTTGTCGCCCGCACCACATTGATGTTTCACAGCGGCCTTACAACCGAGAACACCCGTGTACACTATTACAACTATGTAACATACAGTGACGGATATCATCGATTACAAATGGCCATGTGGACGAACGCGCGTGGGTTCCGGCGTTCGGGAGGCGTGTGTCGATATATTCCCGCAGCAAAGGTGTCTAACACTTTCATGAATTATGATTTCTGATTTAGAATGAAACATATATATCCTTCTTTGCTTGGTGTTACGCTGCGCTGGCGACTGCATAGTACATTGACCCGACCAGCGATTTGTTGAAGCGCCAGTCAGCTACTATTCAAAGAAATGTGTTGATAGAGACTTACCGGACAGCGTTGTATTTACCGCCCAGGAGCGCACTGACGCCATTACTGTGCCAAACTCACCATGGGAGCTGACAAGCGTGCGGTTGCGTTCGCGCGGGCCGTTTCTGCCAAGCTTGGAACCAACTGCTGTTTTTGCAGGATTACGCACTGATGGTGAGATGCTTTATTGCACCTATTGGTCGATTCCAACGTGCACTTAAAGCTGTATCAACCGTAGAGGAGGTATGTTATTTGGCTAAAAACGCGTGGGCAGGGTACAAGAATTTGCGATGAATGGTGCCCAGACTACAACCGTAAGTACCGAAACTTGTGTGTGCAGCATGGATGCTGCAATCAGCGTGCAGAAACAGAGACCAACCATTGAAAACTGCGAATGCACTGACGAAAAAGAGACGACTACCTGGTTGGTTGAAGACGTGACTGTCGTCACCACAGCTTTCCTCCCGGAACAACAGGTTAGAGAATTGCATACACAATACGTGCTGCGAGCGCAGTCCACGTGAGGCAAAAGAGCTGGCACTGACGTCTCATCAGACCCGCAAAGATACAACTACACACACCGCCGCCCAACGGCACATTGCCCGACAAACAAGCGTGTATGCGGCATTCTTCTATAACGACAGCGGCGTGTTGCGTCTGATCGGTAAAATTACCAACACCATCGACGATTATAACTAGCAAAACATGCCAAGTACGTGCTTTGCATTTTAAGCTCTGTTTCATGTTTGCTGTGATAGGCATACAGGCGCAAACAGTCTACGTTAAGGTGATTTTGTTAACGCTGAGAAGGACAAACGAGTCATCTCTAACTCAGCCTTATACGTAAGCAACGTTGAAGATGATCTTTTTCCGGGGCAAAAGATAATGCCAGCAAAATTATTCATTTCGTACATCCCAGGAAAAAGCACAGAAAGCATGGGCTCTGCATATACCATTACACGAAATGGAAGAGGGTGCTGAGCTGAAGCTATGTGCATTTGAAGATTGCACATTCTCACCATAACAGGTGTTTACCTGACTTTATGACAAACAGTGTTGATGACTGCTGAGCTGTGAACTTATCGAGCGATGAGTCTCCTCTGAGGACATCATGTTACACCACAACTTATTATCAGTGAAGAAGATGTACTGACGATGGCACAACATTGGAGTAAGAATGGACTGCAGGATTAGTCATCGACTTTACGCCCGAGAGTACAGGCACTCACTTTCCGCTATTGAGACTGGTAACACTTTACGATGACTTTCCTGGGATACATATGCGTATTGCTCTACAAAGCAGTCACACTACCCTGACGCTGCAAAGGTATTTTATGGCTGTTAAGACCGAGATGCGGCAGAAGGTACGTCGCACAGAAAGTATACGATGTATTAATTCGTACACAAAAACAGCAAACACTATTCAATATGATTAAAAGAATATATATGTCTCGTTACTACTCGTCTCGTTGCGACATTCTGCGGTTCAAAACCGTCTTTTATGCCGAATCATATCAGCCTTGTGCACTCTACTGGTAGCACAAAGTATATGTACGTCAATGCCAGTAGTGGTAAAGGAACGTGACAACTACAGTGATGGCGGCATGGTTCTCAACTTTGATATAGCTCTGCTCCGGTTGAGACAATTATATTGGAGACATATCTTGAAAAGAGCCGCTCGTCGTACGCGGATGTGGCAGCGTTGAAATAGATGCGCTTCATAACCAGCCACACCGAATTGCGGTGCAGTGAAACATCACGAAAGTTATTGGCGAGTATTAGAGCAAACATATCCCTTACGCCACGCTCTCAGGAGTTACAGATTTACACAAGTTCCTCGCTGAAGAGTTGTTGTAGAAGAATATGCCGGTGTTGCGAAATAATACTGGCTCACGCGGCATTGCTCTCGCGGAGAATCTGGACAAATAACATATGCTGATGATTTCATTGGTATTGGCATCTCATTCTGGAGACCCACTATATTGTCTTGACTATGCTTGGAATTAGGAAAAGGTTCGTGGCTTTCCAACACTTGAAATGGTTTTGGAAGCCAAGCTTCCCACATTATACTGCACCTACATGACGAGGTTTGAAGAAAGCCATGCTGATATGGATATCTGATGTATCAGCCTGTGACAGCATTAAAGATTACTGCAACTCCTCATGTTGCATCTCCGTGTTGCTCCTAAAGATGGAGCAGCACGCCATTGCTCATGCGCTGACGGAAGACGGAATGGCAAAATCCTCGCGGATGTTCAAAACAACGAATTTCTCCTGGGAATAGCCCAGCCTACGCGGTATTTCTGCAGAGCTAGACAAATCATTGATTTCACTTCATCTGCGATCGAACCTTCCCACAACTTTTCCGGCACTGCGGCTAAAGGAGTTTATACTTCTGCCACCGAGACTACATCAAAACTCCAATAGGGTGTTGACAAAACACAAAGGTTCTTAAACACGTGTTTGTAGATCTCGCACATCACCTGCGCAAAACAAATCGAAGCTAAAAGTTTGCCGCGCTGCCGTAATCTGAATACGAAAGAAATTGGAAAATGCAGCGAAATGTACAATATCGCCGACGCAACTTCTACAGGTAGTATCTCCTGTCACGAAGAAACTGACAGACGATACGTCGGTGCAGTGCACGTTACACACTAGCGACGTCGTACTATCTTCGCACCTGCAACAGGTGTTAGACCTCGTGGTAATACAGCATGACGGACGTGTTTGTCAGCAGAAATTGTGACACGATGAAATAAAGCTAGTATCTGTCTCCATCTACTCTCTCGCTAAGAGAGGTAGATAATGAGATAAAATCAAAGTTCATCATGAGATCTTCCGTCAGATTACATAGATACAAGCCTAGAATATTTGCTTGCATTGCTCTAAAAGCTAGTATCACCTACGTTTACAGAGCTATCACCCATAAAGGAAATAAAATATTGAAGAATAAACACTAAACTTTGTAAGTTATTTGCAAAGACTTCATAATAAAGGCTTTATTCCCCACTCAATCAAGAAATACATGACAGGAGTGTTTTGTAATGGCATGAATGTCGTCAAACTGCAGATGAATAATAAAATGAGAAAGCTTTATATTCATATTAATATCTATCGTATGTTTTTCGTGTTCAAATAATAAGAATAAAAGTAGACAAAGCAGTATCCTCCTATTGGGAGAACAACCACGCGAACTAATGCTATTATTGATTTTTCAAAAGAATTTGTGATTTTTGACTGGGATACCTTGTGTTATTATTCTGTAGGTTGCAGTATTGAAGATATAAATCGTGATTTAGGCTTTAAACTAACAGCATTTACTGATTTTTAGTGATAGAATGATATTCTAAAGAATGGTGAGTTAATGTATATTGCTGGCTGTGTGGTATGATCCAGAGAATCATCAAGGAGTTGCAATTGATACACCTAAAATACTATTTAGAATAAGTGAAATAAAGCAAAATTTTTATGTTGAGAGATAAAGTCTTCAGTACTGCGACCATGTTTTAAATAAAACATGTGATTATTATGGTCACGCAGAGGTATAATGACCTGGTAGAAAAATATTATTATGTAATAAATGAAATAGACAGCTTTTAAGCATCGTCAAATAAATCAAACGACTAGCACATATAATTCGACAATATACACTTTATTCTAATTATCTTTTACTAATTTGTCTCGAGTTCAGTTTGGTTTTTAGAGATTTCTATAAATATAGAATACCTTTTTCAATTATACTATCTGTTCCATTGTTTTGTGAAAAATAATATCTTTAATTTGATATTATTTGAAAGCTCTATAAATATAACTGAAAGGAAGAGTATTGTTATTAATCTGAATATTATACTTTTGTATACCATGCTCTTCCAATAACGTCTGTCGAAAATAATAGTAACATATTTAAACCTATTCATGAGGGTATTGGAAAAGCCGTATCGCTCAAACACGTTTTAATATCTATACCACCTTAAATGAATTGAGCACAGGTAAATTGCTCTTGATAATTCCGATATTCTAAAACGTAATTCTGTCCCCAATCGATACACGAAAGAATCACTATTTATTTGTGATAAAAGCGCTTATAGATAAATCATCGTAAAAGTCGATATTATAGCGTTTTATAAAAATGCCTTATCGCTGATTTATCTTTAAACGAATCATTGAGTTGTTAAATAATTTATCAATATTCGATATAAGAACAAGAGTGTCCTCTTTCTAACTTCTAAATACACTCCCTTTGTTTGCGACTCGATAATAGATGTTATTGTATCTTTAGGTGGATATATGCGTATCCCATTGAAAGATGTTTCATTCATTGCCCAATTATAAGAAGAAATCATTTCTTTCTATGTCCTCTTTGATCCTGTTTTGTTAACCGAGTATACAGCATGCTGCTGTAAATAATGATAGTATTGTCTTGACCATTTTCTCTTTAGTATTAACGAAAAAGTTCTCTAGCATTTCATTTTCGACAGAAGCTTTTACTCACTTTTGTTTTTCTTTTGTAATCAAAGGTAGTCAAGAAAAATCATAAACGAAAAATGAAATATGCCCATTCTGATAAAATTCATTTCATTTTTGTATTTCTTGTTTGATTTAGGGAAAACCAATATTTTATTATACCAAATTTTCTGCAACAGTATTTTCTATTAGAAACAGTTGATATCTCCATATTAAATTTACTCATACTTTATATCTTTCAGATACAATAATGTTTTGAACTTAACACTAAAGCTTACATCTGTGCATTTTTAATCTAAAGTATACTGCTGTAAATATAGTTATTTTATTTCAAATTTCATCATTTTTATTTTTAAAATTCTATTTTATATTCATATTTCTTTTATGTAAACATATACATTATTAATCTCATCACATAATTTACTCAACTTCATTTAAAGACATATTATGTACCTTAGTTTGGCAGCCTACACAACCAATTGCACTCAGAATTATGACAAAAATAAAAAGGAGAAGCTTAATAAAAAGCTTCTCCTTTACTGTGTAGTGACTCGCTGGGATTCAAACCCGGAACCTTCTGATCCGTAGTCAGATGCTCTATTCAGTTGAGCTGACAGAGCCGAAACCATTAAGATGCTTTTTGAAAAAGATGTGACTCCGCTGGGATTCAAACCCGGAACCTTCTGATCCGTAGTCAGATGCTCTATTCAGTTGAGCTACAGAGCCATGCTTTTTCGTAAGCGGTTGCAAAGGTATCATTTTTATATTGATACTTGCAAATATTTTAGCTTCTTTTTACTTCTTTATTGCAGCTTTACCCTTATATGCTTTATTCAAACCAGCAACAACTTCGTTTGTAATATCATTACGTTTGTCAGCATAAAGTAGGTTGTCACCCCTGTTTGGCAAAAGATGAGAGAATACTTCTTATCCTTATTATATATTGCCAAATAATTCTGTAATGAATCGTGAAGTGCTTTATTATACTTTTCAGTTTCTGTTTGAAACTCACCACTCAAGCGTTGATTAAGAGCCTGAAGATCATTGCTTTGTTTCTGCAAACCTGCCTGAATAGCTTCAGCTTGTTCACGTGTATATAGCTTCTGCTGAACTTTTTGCTGAAAGTTAGCTGCAGCAGCCTGAAGAGCTTGTTGTTTGTTAGCAAGGGTCTTTTGAATATTGTTGCCCTTCTGTTCCAAAATTTTTGCTATACTCTTTACAGAAGTTATATTGTGTCATAATAGAGTCAACTTCTACATAAGCAATCTTATCTGTAGAAGGTGCTTGTTGAGTAGCTTCTGCTTTTTGATCCATTTTAGGGTACTCTTGTCACATGAGGTTAGACCGAGTGATGCTACGGCAACTAACGCTACTGAAAAACGATGTTCTTTTTCATCTTAATTTTGTGTTTATCTTTTAAAGGGATTAGTATGCTTTTTCTTCTTCTCTGGCTTCTCTATCCTGATCGATGACACAATGTATGCCACGTTCCCTGCATAGCCTTACTGTCATGAATATGCATCGAATCGAATTTACCGTCCTTTAAAAATATGACTTTTACCGACATTAATGCTATGCCAATAGCAATTATTAACACCGAGAGAAGTAATGTTTCTGCCATTTTTACTAATTTTGCAGTGCTTATAAGCACTTTTCGTTGCAAAAGATAGTGCAGAATAAAAAGCAAAAGGTCTAAACAATTTACAAAATAATTATGGCAGAATTAAAACCCGCTCGCGTTTTTGAGCAATTTGCAAAAGATTAATCAAATTCCTCGCCCTTCAAAACATGAGGAACAGATGATAGAATATCTTAGAGTTTGGTACCGACCGCAATCTTGAGGTCAAAGTTGACAAAACAGGCAACGTCATTATTCGTAAGCCTGCAAACAAAAGGTTACGAAAACCGTGCTACAACTATATTACAAAGCCATATGGATATGGTGTGCGATAAGCTTGTTGACATCGAGTTCAATTTCAAGAAAGATGCTATTCAAAACTTATGTTGAAGGAGAATGGCTTCGTGCTAAGGGTACAACTTTAGGTGCTGATGATGGTATTGGTGTTGCAATTGAATTAGCAGTTCTTGATTCAAACGACATTGAACATGGTCCTATTGAGTGTGTTTTCACCCGCGATGAAGAAACAAGTCTTACTGGTGCTTTAGGTATGGAAACAGGATTTATGTCAGGTCAGTACCTCATCAATCTTGATTCAGAAGACGAAGGTCAAATTTTCATCTCTTGTGCAGGTGGTCAAACCACAACCTCTACATTTACTTTTGAACGTGAAGACGCTCCAGCTGGATACTTTTTCTTCCAAGGTTCGCTGAAAGGTCTTGTAGGAGGCCATTCAGGTGACGACATTGAGAAGAAACGTGCCAATGCTATTAAGATTCTCGCACGCTTCTTATATTCTGTACAGGAGAAAAACAGACCTCCGCCTTGCTCTAATGGAATTCAGGCAAGATGCATAATGCAATTCTCGCGATGGCAAAATCATCTTTGCTGTTCCTGCTGATAAGAAAGAAGAAGTAAAAGCAGATTGGAATATATTTACTGCTAATCGTTGAAGACTGAATTCCACGTAACTGACGTTGCCATGGCATGGTCACTTGAGAGCACTGACGCCCAAAAAGGTATTACCCTAAGCAGGTTGAGTGAGAATCTCTATTAAGGCTGTTCAAGCAGTAGACAACGGTGTTTTTCGCAATGTGTCAAGATGAAGAACTGGCATGGATGGTTGAAACATCGAGCAACATTGCAAAGCGTACAGAGCGATGAAAAGAGGGTGGTATGTGTTACCTCTCAGCGCTCAAACGTCATGAGCAATTTGAAAAATATTGCCAACTCTGTGAAAGCAGTCTTTGAACTTGCAGGCTGCAAAAGTGGTTACCAACGAAGGTTATCCTGCATGGAAGATGCGCAAAGGCTCTAAATTACAGAAAAATAACCATCGATGCATATCGCAAAGCTATTTGGGAAAAGACCCTATAGTAAAAAGGTATCCATGCTGGTTTAGAGTGCGGTTTATTCTCTGAGAAATATCCCGACTTGGATATGGTGGCTTTTGGTCCCTACCTACGTTTTCGTCCATACTCCTGACGAGCGTCTGCTTATCCCCACAGTTCAAAATGGTATGGGATCACCCTGCTTGAGGTTCTGAAAAATATTCCTACAAAATAATGAAAAAGTATCATTATTTTTATGTCAATAGCCTTGTCTGTACTCCTTTCTGCGTGCGGACAAGGCTATAAAAACTCTACAAGATAGTAGAGACTTTCCTTGAGCAACAAATGAAAGTTGCTGGAATATAATGTTATTGAATGGGAAAAACCGACTCTACATTTCATGTATCTCCTGATGCCTTGGCACAAATGCGTCGTCAAGGTAACACGCTTGTTAAGAGATCTATCTCTTATCAAGAGGCAACGAACAAATTGAATTATATTACTGTTAGAGTATGTAAAAGGCACTACTGCACAAGATACTGTTAGTGGACCTTTTACTTAAATGATGAGCTAACAGGTGTTGTTGCCTTTAAAAAACAACTAATAAAAACGACCCCAATCCACGGTAATCACTACTCGAATTGGGGCCTCTTTTAACCTTTTAAAAACTAACCTAACCTATTGAAATGAATCTATGTTCCAAAGATAGAGTAAATTTGCAATACGCATTGTAAATAATTCAGTAAATTTTGTTTTTCTTGTCTCAACCTTTTTACATTTTTCTTCTCATTTGCACATTTTTGTGATATAAAAGGCAAAAGTTAAATTAAAAACATATTATTACAATGCGAAAAAGGTAATATTGGGGTTACGACAGAGAACATATTCCCCGTTATAAAAAAAGTTTCTCTATTCCGATCACGAGATATTTTTGCGTGAACTTGTTTCAAATGCCGTTGACGCAACACAAAAGTTAAAGACCCTCGCTCAAAAGGAGACTTCGCTGGCGACATGAGCGACGCTTCTGTTCGTTTGAAGCTTGACAAGGAGGCTAAAACGTTAACGATAAGCGATAACGGTATAGGTATGACCGCAGATGAGATTGACAAGTATATCAATCAGATTGCTTTTTCGGGCGTTACCGATTTCCTTTCTAAATACAAAGACGAGAAGTATCAATCATTGGGCACTTTGGATTAGGCTTCTACTCTTCGTTCATGGTGTCAGACAAGGTTGAAATTATCACGAAAAAGCTACCAAGAGGGTGCAAAAAGCTGTACGTTGGAGCTGCGATGGCTCACCCTGAATTTACTCTCGAAGATGCAGAAAGAGAGAGTCATGGTTCTGATATCATTCTTCATATCTCTGACGATTGCGAGGAATTCCTTGAAAAATAAGATTGAAGAGCTGCTGAATAAGTATTGTAAATTCATGGCAGTACCCGTCATTTTTGGTAAAAAGACCGAATGGAAGGACGGTAAGCAGGTTGAAACAGCTGAGGATAACGTAATCAATCATGTAGAACCCTTATGGACTAAGGCCCCCATCGAGCCTTAAAGATGAGGATTATAAGAAGTTCTACGCAAACGCTTTATCCTATGCAGGACGAGCCTTTTGTTCTGGATTCACCTGAATGTAGACTTCCCGTTCCATTTGACGGGTATTCTTTATTTCCCCGTGTCCACAACAGCATTGAGCTGCAACGCAACAGATTCAACTATACTGCAATCAGGTTTTCGTCACCGACCAAGTTGAAGGCATAGTACCTGACTTCCTGACGCTGTTGCACGGCGTAATTGATTCTCCAGATATTCCATTGAATGTTAGCCGTTCTTATCTGCAGGGGCGATGCGAATGTGAAGAAGATTTCTTCTTATATCACAAAGAAAGTAGCCGACCGTCTAAGTCAGACATTTAAAGATGATCGCAAAAGATTATGAAACAAAGTGGGACGACTTAAAAGTTGTTTATCAACTACGGTATGCTTTTCACAGGAAGACTTCTACGACCGTGCGAAGGACTTCTCGCTCTTTAAAGACGTTGACGGCAAGTACTTTTACCTTTGACGAATACAAAACTCTCATCAAAGATAATCAAACAGACAAGAACGGCGATTTGATTTGTTGTACGCCACTAACAAAGATGAGCAGTACACATATATCAATGCAGCGCAGGCCAAAGGCTACAGCGTACTGATGTTTGACGGCCAGCTTGACGTACCAATGGTTAGTATGTTGAGCAGAAATTTGAAAAAAGCCGTTTCTCACGCGTTGATGCCGACATTGTTGAACGACTGATTGCAAAAAGACGATGAGAAGAAAGACGAGCTTAATACCGACGATCGTGACAAACTGTCAGAGCTTTTTCCGTTCACAAATGCCATCAGGAGGTAAAGTAAATTACACTGTTGACGTTGAGGCATTAGGGTACAGAAGGAACACCCGTTATCATCACACAGAACGAATATATGCGTCGTATGAAGGAGATGAGTCACTTCCAAGCGGGCATGAGTTTCTATGGTGAAATGCCCGACTCTTATACAGTTGTGCTCAACTCTGACCACCGTTTGGTAAAGAATATTCTTAACGATGCCAATACAAGCGTGGCTGAAGCTCTGAAACCTATTGGAAGCAGAGCTGAAAGGACAACAGGGCTCGTTTAGATGCGCTTCGCCAAAAAGCAGAGCAAGAAAAAGCCTGAAGAGGTTACTCAGGAGAGAAGGACGACCTCAGAACACTGAAAAAGCCATGGAATGAGCAGCGCGAAAAAGAGAACAAAGTGCTTGCTGATTACGCACAGGGTAACAAAGTTGTACACGAACTTATCGACCTTGCTTTTGCTTCAGAATGGCATGTTAAAGGGCGAGGCTCTTGACAAATTCCTGAAACGTTCAATTGAAATGATAGGCTAAACGCAGCCATAAATTGATAAAAATACGCTTATGACGCGTAAGGAACGATACGATTATATCTTATCCTATTTTCGACAGAGAGACCGAATGTGACCACAGAGCTTCAGTTTGGTTCTGCCTTCCAGTTGCTTTGTGCCACATTGTTATCTGCCCAATGCACTGATAAGCGCATCAACGAGGTAACTCCGGCTCTCTTTGCTAAATATCCAACGCCCGAGTTGATGGCAAAAAGCATCAGTCGATGACATTTTCGAGTACGTTCGCAGTGTTAGTTATCCCTAATGCAAAAATCGCGCCATTTAGTTGAGATGTCACGCATGCTGGTCGAACAATTTGGCGGTGTTATTCCTGACGACCCAAAGGAACTGGTTAAGCTTCCCGGCGTAGGCCGCAAAACGGCTAACGTATTACAAGCCGTGTGGTTTGGCAAAGCTACAATGGCCGTCGACACACACGTTTACCGTGTATCCCATCGTCTTGGGCTTGTTCCTAAAACGTCGAATACCCTCGCAAAGTAGAGGATTACTTGATGACACATATTCCCGAAACCGATGTTCGCGATGCGCACCATTGGTTGCTCCTTCACGGGCGATATGTGTGCCAGAGTCCCGACCGAAATGCGAGAAATGCCCGTTTGAAAGCTTTTGTCCCAAAAGCTGTTAGAAGGTAGTAAATTAGAGTAAATAATGTCATGGACACAAAACTGATATTCAATTTTTCTTCGCGATATAGCAGCTAATAACAACCGTCCTTGGTTTCAGGAGCACAAAGCGGAATATGAGAAAGCCAAAGCCGAATTTGAAAAAGGTGTTGAAGAAGCTATCAATACCATTTCCAAATTTGACCCATCTATCTCATCTTACGGTGAAAGACTGTTGTTACCGCTTTTTATCGCGACACGCGTTTTAAGCTTAGACAAGTCGCCCTACAAGCGCCATTTTGGTGCTTATATTTCAGCCCACGGCAAGAAATCGTTACATGGCGGCTATTATGTTCATCTGCAACCCGGTCATTGTTTGCTGGCTATTGGCGAGCTATTGGTTGCCTACAAATATTCTCACTTCGATGCGAAACGAGATTATGGGTAACATTGACGAGTGGCGAAAATATGTTGAAGGTGGGCAGTTTATCAATACTTTCGGCTATCCTAACGCCTCAACATGGGAAGGCGAATTTCCTTCTGACGGAAAAGGCTTTGGCATAGGGCATCTGAAAAAAGCGCCAAAAGACTTTCCGAAAGACTACGAATTTCTGCCGTATCTTAAAAATGAAAAGACTATTGTGCTTGGCATTGCGTTGACGACGACTTTTTATAAATGACAACTGGACTACAAGCCATGTCGCGCATTTTCAAAATAGGCAAACCGATGATGGATATGGTTAACGACGTGGTTGACGACTACGAATAACATCAAATGCGCATGTACGTTTTACGATACATGCGCATTTTTCTGTAATTACTATTTTCACCCTCTGTTCTTGTTGAAAAACTGATTGTACGGCGTTCGCAGTACACTGTACGACGGCCGTGTCACGATGTGTACGGCGACCGTCATACGCGCGTGCGACGGCCGCCAAACAACTCACGCTTTGGCTGAAAAGTTTGCAGCATAAAGCATGCAAAATACACAGGATAAAAACAGCAATCAACCAGCTATAAAAAGTGTGTAGATAGAACGAATAGAACACGAAGATATTTTTGATACGTCTACCCAACCCTTTTAAATTTTTGATAAAACAAACGTTATAATTACATAAAACAGAACTCTAAACATAACATTTTCGATAAAATTTCGTATTTTTACGTAGAAAAAGTGGATTGCATAATAATAGGCATCTTCTTAAACAGTCCCATTTGTTCCAAATCAAAAATAATGAGGCAATTAAAGATTCAGAAAAGTATCACTAACCGCTCAAGTGAGGCATTAGACAAATACTTAATGGAAATAGGGCGCGCTCCTCTCATCTCCATAGAAGAGAGATTGAGCTGGCTCAGAAAATAAAAAGGCGGGCGAGACGCAGAACAGGCCAAAAATAAATTAGTAACGTGCCAACCTTAGGTTCGTCGTTTCGGTCGCTAAACAATATCAGCATCAAGGGTTATCGCTCACCGACTTAATTGACGAGGGCAATATTGGACTGATAAAAAGCCGCCGAAAAAGTTTGACGAAACGCGCGGTTTTAAGTTTATTTCGTATGCCGTTTGGTGGATTCGTCAAAAGTATTTTGCAGGCCATTGCCGAGCAAAGTCGTATCGTGCGCTTGCCATTGAACCAAGTAGGCTCATTAAGTAAGATCAACCAAGAGATTAATAAGTTCGAACAAAAGTACGAACGCAAACCCAGTATAGAGGAGATTTCGGACATCACAAACGTTGACGCGACAAAAGATTGGCCAAAGTATGATGGCTGATGGACGCCACGTAAGCATTGACGCACCTTTTGAAGAAGGCGAAGATAACACCATGCTCGATGTGATGCCAAGCGGTGAAGACAGCAGGACTGACCGCTTGAGTCGACTACAAAGCATGTCGCAGGACGTGCTTTGAAGTGCTTAAACGCGTATTGAATCAGCGCGAAATAACCATTATCTGCAAATGTTTCGGCATAGGGATGCAACGAGTTAGGACTCGAAGAAATTGCAGATCAATTAGGGTTAACACGCGAACGCGTTAGACAGATTCGTGAGAAGAGCATTGTAAAACTACGCGAGCAGCAATGTTAAAGTTCTCATGAAGTATTTAGGGTAGCATATTTGGATATACATTTGAAAAACATTTAGTATAGGGTGGCTTTAAAAGGGCCGCCCTATATTTTTGTCCTGATTGACAATGATACCCACTAACTTGCTTTTTATTCACTAAATTTCCGAAGAAAATATATTTGCTTATATAAAAGCCCTTTTAAACCGTCTGAAAACCAGAAAATACAACCTCCCACCCCTTCTATATCAATTAAAAGTTGTATCTTTGCAGCCAAATTGCATTTTATATTCTATTAAAGGCATATTCATTTAAATGATTACACTGACAAACCTTGCCATACAGTTTGGCAAACGAGTTCTCTACAAAGACGTTAATATTAAGTTTACACGCGGTAATATCTACGGTGTTATTGGTGCTAATGGCGCAGGGAAGTCAACCCTTCTTCGTGCCATCAGCGGCGATTTAGAGCCCTAACAAAGGTACTGTAGAAATGGGACCAGGCGAGCGTCTTTCTATTTTGGAACAGGACCACTTCAAATACGATGCATACAATGTTATGGACACCGTATTGATGGGGTATGAAGCGCTATGGAATAACATGAAAGAGCGCGACCAACTTTATTCAAAAGCCGAGATGACCGAAGAAGACGGAAACCGTGCTGCTGAACTGGAGGAGAAGTTTGCAGAGATGAATGGCTGGGAGGCGAAAGCAACGCTGCACAGCTTTTGCAAAACCTTAGTGTTAAGAAGAGCTGCATCAGAAACAAATGTCGGAACTTTCGAATAACGAAAAGGTGCGTGTCATGTTGGCAAAAGCTCTTTTTGGCAAGCCCGATAACCTGTTACTTGACGAGCCTACCAACGACCTCGACTTGGATACTGTAGAGTGGCTGGAGGAGTATCTTGGCGAAATAGATGAGAATCAAACCGTACTTATTGTTAGTCACGACCGTCACTTCCTCGACTCGGTGACTACACAGACTATTGATATTGACTTTGGTAAAGTTACTGTATTTGCAGGAAACTATAGTTTCTGGTATGAAAGTTCACAGCTGCCCTTTCGTCAGGCGCAGAATCAGAAGCTGAAAGCAGAGGAGAAAAAGAAACAGCTGGAAGAGTTTATACGTCGTTTCTCAGCCAATGTAGCTAAGAGTCGCCAGACCACCAGCCGTCAAAAGATGCTTGAAAAGCTCAATGTTGAAGAAATTCGCCCCTCAAGTCGTAAGTACCCTGGCATTATTTTCCAAATGGAACGTGAGCCAGGCAGCCAGATTCTTGAGGTAGAAAACCCTGAGAGGCTACGGACGAAGACAGAACAGTACTCTTCGATAACGTAAACTTCAATATAGAAAAAGGTGAGAAAGTGGTGTTCTTAAGCCATAACCCTAAGGCTATGACCGCGCTGTTTGAAATTATAAATGGCAACAGGGAACCTGACGCAGGTACATACAAATGAGGGCGTAACCATTACAACAGCATATCTGCCTTTGGATAACACACCGTTCTTCGACTGCGACTATAACCTCGTAGAGTGAAACGCTTGCAATATAGGCCCAGGTAACGAGGTAACCATGAAATCGTTCCTGTGGTCGTATGCTATTCCGTCAAGAAGAAGTTGAGGAAAAAGGTGAACGTACTGTCAGGAGGTGAGAAAATGCGTTGTATGATAGCTCGCATGCAGCTTCAAAATGCCAACTGTCTTATCCTCGACACGCCAACCAACCACCTCGATATGGAGTCGATTCAGGCCTTTAACAACAACCTGATAGCTTCAAGGAAATATTCTTTTCTCAAGTCACGACTTGGAACTTATCAGTACCGTGTCGAACCGTATTATAGAACTCACAATGGCATCATTGACAAGTTAATGCCATATGAGGAATACATACATGATGAGCAAATAAAAGAACAGAAGCTCAAAATGTACAGCGTGTAAAAACAACAAGGTGTGTCATACTTTTAATAAATGGCACACCTTTTTGCATTAATACTCGTAAATAATGAATTACCTACTATGATAGAAAAAGAAACAAAAGAAAAGAAGATAAAGGTGGAAGACGGTCAGACTTCGCAAGAGCAAAACTGTAACACTACACAGGAAGCAGAAGCTATGGCAGCCGAAGAAACAACAGATACAAGGTTAACGGCGACTCCGAACAGGCGGAAGAGCAAACCGATTCGGATATAGACGCTACACAAGATACCGATTGTGAAGATACGCTGCAGAAAGCAAATGACGAAAGTACTGCGCTTAAAAGATAAATATCTACGCTCAGTAGCTGAGTTCGAAAACTACAAAAAGAACTCTGAAAGAAAAAAAGCCGGATTAATTATAAACGGTAGCGAAAAAAAGCGTTGCAGCTATTTTGCCTGTACTCGACGACTTTGAACGTGCATTAGCTGATAAAAGTGACGATCCCGTTGCGATTAGAGAAGGTGTACAAATGATATACAATAAGTTTATCAAAACACTTGAAAGTCTTGGCGTTAAGAAAATGGAAACTGAGGATAAAGACTTTTTAATACCGACTACCATGAGGCGGTAGCTATGGTCCCTGGCCTCGGAGACGACAAGAAAGGAAGGTAATAGATTGTATTCAAACAGGCTACACCTTAACGAAAAGGTAATACGCCATGCTAAAAAGTAGCTGTGGGTCAATAAGAGAAAACTACGCTATACAGCAACTTTTTCATAAGGAAATCAGCATACACATTTAAACAATCTCATGGCAAACAAACGAGACTATTATGAGGTGCTTGGTGTAGACAGAATGCCTCACAAGATGAAATCAAGAAAGCTTACCGCAAATTAGCCATTAAATACCACCCCGACCGTAACCCCGGTGACGAGGAAGCCGAAAGCAAATTTAAAGAAGCAGCTGAAGCATACGAAGTGTTGCACGATGAAAAACAAGCGTGCACAGTATGACCAGTTTGGCTTTGACGGACCACAAGGTGGTGGTTTCGGCGGATTCGGTGGCGATATGAATATGGACGATATATTCTCGGCGTTCGGCGATATATTCGGAGGACGTGGTGGATTTGGAGGTTTCGGTGGATTCGGAGGCTTTGGCGGATCACGGTGGCGCGCAACAGCGTGTGTTTCGTGGTGCAGACCTCCGACTCAAAAGTAAAAACTATCACTACAAGATATAGCAAGTGGCGTCGCAAGAAATTCAAAGTTCGTGAAGATGTTACTTGTGAACAATGTCAGCAGTTCGGGCGCCGAGAGCGGTAGTAAACCTGAAACTTGTCCGACCTGTCATGGCACAGGTGTAGTTAATCGTACTGTACAATCGATGTTTGGTATGATGACAACACAAAGCGAATGCCCCACTTGCCAAGGTGAAGGAACAATTATCAAGAACAAATGTAAGGCATGTGGTGGAAATGGTGTGGTAAAAGGCGAAAAAGTTGTCGAGATAAACATACCTGCAGGTGTTGAAGAAGGTATGGTGATTAACGTACATGGAAGGAAATGCTGGCCCTCGCAACGGAATACCAGGCGATATTCAAGTGTTAGTAGAAGAAGAAAAAAACAACACTTTTGTTCGTGACAAGCAAGATGTCATATACAATCTGCTTCTCGATTTCCCTACTGCAGCACTGGGTGGCGAAGCTGAAATTCCCACTATTGACGATAGAGAAATTAAACTTAAAATAGAACCTGGAACACAACCCTGGCAAAACCGTGCGCCTGCGTGGCAAAGGTCTGCCTGCGGTAAAAGGTATGGTTCAGGGAATGGGTGACCTTATCGTGAATATGGTGTGTTCATTTCCCTAAAACTCTCTCAAAAGAAGAACGTAAATGTGTTGAAGGACTGAAAGAGAGTGAGAACTTTAATGTGATGCTTCTACAAAGAAAAGCATATTCGAAAAAGTTCAGAAACTATTTCAGTTAAGACAACCATTAATATAAAACAACGCAACAGCCAGTCAAACATTTGAAAGATCAGATGCTTTGGCTGGCTCTGTCTTATCATCTAAAAACAATGACTTACCAAGAAACCATACAATATCTTTTTAATAGCACACCTGTTTTTGAACACGTTGGAGCAGCAGCCTACAAACCAGGGCTATATAACACCCGTGAACTTGACCAACATTTTGGACACCCACACACCGCTTACAAAAACAATTCACGTTGCTGGAACCAACAGGAAAGGTTCGTGTTCGCATACCCTTGCAGCCATACTACAGGAGGCGAGGATACAAGGTGGGATTATATACTTCGCCACACTTGGTTGACTTTAGAGAGCGTATCCGAGTAAATGGACACCCTATTTCAGAGCAACGTGCGATAGATTTTGTTGAGCAAGAGCGCACATTCTTTGAACCGCTAAATCCTTCTTTTTGAACTGACAACGGCCTTAGCCCTACTCTATTTCAAAGAGCAACAAGTTGATGTGGCTATTATAGAAGTGGGACTGGGTGGCAGGCTCGACTAGTACCAACATTATCACTCCCGTATTGTCATTAATAACAAACATCAGTTTTGACCACACACAGTTTCTTGGCAATACACTTGAACAGATAGCAGCAGAAAAGCAGGAATTATTAAACAACACGTGACCTGTAGTTATAGGGCGAAACTACACCAGAGACACGAACTGTTTTTGAACAAAAAGCTGCTATATGCAAAGCCCCATTTATTTTTGCCGAAGAAGAGTCAGAGATACTTTCTTCAAAAAGTTTGCCAAACAGGTGGACGCGATTATATCACCCAACATTTTGGCAACTTACATGGCCAGTTGGGCGGTGAATACCAAGAGCGGAATGCAAATACAGTACTGAAAGCCCTACCTTTATTACAAGAGATTTTCAATATTACACCCAACAACATTGTTACAGGTTTCCTGCAATGTTACAACACTTACAGGCTTGCGAGGAGATGGGAAAAATTAAGAGAAAATCCTGTTGTAATCTGTGACACAGGACATAACGTGGCAGGGTGGAAATGGCTCGCACCACAAATTAAATCGGTAGTATGTAGAAAGCTTCGATTGGTATTTGGCATGGTAGATGATAAAGATGTTGAAACGGTTATCAAGCTTCTGCCCCAAAAATGCCACCTACTATTGGGCGCAGGCTTCAACTAAACGAGCCATACCTTCAAACATCATAGCTGAAATGGGGAGAAAGAATCAATTGGTAGGTACTGACTGTGGTACGGTTGCAAAGGCTTATCACAGAGCTATAACAGATGCTTCGGCCGATGATTTTTATTTTTGTAGGAGGCTCAAGTTATATTGTTTCCGACCTGTTATTGTTAAAAGGATTTTTAACACCTAACAGCTCCATTATTTACAAGTTTTTATTTTGTTATTATCGTTTATTTTTCTTTTACTTTGCAAATTATCAAGATGATAACCAAAAACTTACTCACATGATGAACACTGCAGAAACACCAAACGCATGTGGTCTGAAGCGAGAAGACTTTCAGACCACAATTAATAAGAAAACAGACCTTTTTATTTTTTACGTAACAGTCAAGGAAACGAGGTCGCTATAACAAACTATGGTGGAGCTATTGTTGCAATATGGTTCCTGACAAAAAAACGGCAACAAAGCTAACGTTATCATGGGGCATGACAACATCGAAGATGTGATAAACTCGCCTGAACCTTATCTCTCAAGACTTATTGGACGCTACGGAAACCGTATTGCTAAAGGTAAATTTACACTGCATGGCAAAGAGTATTCTGTACCTATTAACAATGGGCCAAATTCGTTACATGGGGGAAGAAAAGGATTTAATGACTGAGTTTGGGATGCCGAACTAATGAACGATCACACTTTGGTTCTACATTATGTATCAGCTTACGGCGAAGAAGGTTATACAGGTGAGCTGAAAACCACAGTGGAATATACATGGACCGAGAATAATGACCTTCAAATATTTTATCTTGCATGTACTAATAAGCAAACAATCCTTAACCTTACACATCACGGATTCTTTACTTTAGCTGGTACAGCCAACCCTACTCCTTCTATCGATAATGTTAATTTGGAGATTAACGCCAATTATTACCTTCCTATTGATGAGACTTCTATTCCTACAGGAGAAATTAAAACTGTAGAAGGAACTCCCTTTTGACTTCCGCACTGCTAAGCCTATTGGTAAAGACATTGATGCAGAAGATACACAGATTAAGAATGGATCTGGCTACGATCACTGCTATGTTCTAAATAAGAAAGAAGAAGGAGAATTGAGTCTTGCTGCAAAAAGTTTGCAGAACCAATCAGTGGTAGAACTATGAGGTTTATACTACCGAACCGGGTGTGCAGCTTTTATACGGGTAACTTCTTAAGTGGTTTTAAAGGAAGTCATGGGGCTACTTATCCACGTCGTTCTGCAATATGTTTAGAGTGTCAACATTTTTCCTGACACACCTAATCATCCATATTTCCATCTGTAACTTTTAAAAACCCGGGGAACAATACAAACAAACAACCATATACCATTTTGGTGTAGAAAAATAAAAATAGAGAAACTACTCCTTATTGATTTAAAAATTAAACAGAAAAAAATAACCTTTAAAAACCCAAAAACATGGAAATAGATTTCGTAAGAAGCCGCTTTATCAAGCATTTTGATGGTAAGACTGGAAACATCTACGCTTCGCCAGGGCGCATCAATCTGATAGGCGAGCACACCGATTATAATGGAGGATTTGTTTTCCCCGGAGCTGTTGAACGAGGGAATTATGGTCGAAATACGCCCTAACGGACATCAAAGTTGTAACATCTATTCTATTGACGCATGAAGGACATGTGTCACTTCAGTTAGACGATCCAAAAGGTCCAGATACCACATGGGCACGCTATATTTTTGGCATTTGCAAGGAAATGATGGCACTGGGTATTGACGTAAAACCTTTTAACGCTGCTTTTTGCGGGCGATGTGCCCACTTGGTGCAGGAATGTCTTCAGAGTGCAGCTCTTGAAAGCTGTTTTGGCTTTGCTTTAAACGATCTTTTTCGGCGATAACAAGGCATCAAAAATGGGATATTGCATTGGCGGGACAGGCAACAGAGCATAAATATGTTGGTGTGAAATGCGGCATAATGGACCAGTTTGCTTCTGTATTTGGCATGAAAGGAAAGCTCATGCGCTTAGATTGTCGCAGTCGCGAATTTGAATATTTTTCCATGGGATCCCAGGGATACAAACTTGTTTTTACTCAATTCAAAAGTAAAAACATGAGCTTGTAGGCTCTCCTTATAACGACCGTCGCAACTCGTGTGAAAACGTTGTTAAAAGCCATGAATCAGCACTTTACAGATCGTAAATTTGAAACATTACGCGATGCTACATGGGAAGATCTGGAAGCAGTTAAGGCCCAAGTAAGTGCTGAAGATTACAAAGCGTGCACACTTTGTATTAGGCGAAAAAGATAGAGTTTTAGCAGTATGCGAAGCTTTGGAGAAAAGGCAACTACGACATTGTTGGACAGAAAATGTATGAAACCCATGAAGGTTTAAGCAAAGAATATGAAGTAGCTGCGAAGAACTTGATTATCTAAACGAACTCGCAAAAGAGAATGGCGTAACAGGAAGTCGCATTATGGGTGGCGGATTTGGCGGTTGTACCATCAACCTTGTTAAAAAGAAGACGTGTATGATAAGTTCATTGCCGACGCAAAGTTAAGTTTGCTGCCAAGTACGGTCATGAGCCATCAGTGATTGATGTTGTCATAGGCGACGGATCACGCCGCATTTGCTAACATATAAATAAACAAATAAAAACATTAAGCCTGTCATTAATTATAAATGGCAGGCTTTTTTAGTATTTCATTCTACAAAATCATTCTTTTATCCAATAGACACTGGCTGAAACTAAAAATTCACACCCCTCTTCGTTGCCTATTCAAAGATAAAAAGCGTAATTTTGCATTACTCAGATAATGAGAACGTTTGAGACTAAAAACAAAAACTATCTTTTCAATCAACATGAACAATATTAATGTAATGAACCGTGCGGCTAACAATATCAGAATATTGGCTGCAAGTATGGTAGAGAAAGCAAAGTCGGGCCACCCAGGAGGAGCTATGGGAGGAGCCGACTTTATTAATGTCCTATTCTCAGAATACTTGGTTTATGACCCCAAAAACCCAACATGGACAGGTAGAGACAGATTTTTCCCTTGACCCAGGACATATGAGTCCGATGCTCTATAGCGTACTTGCGCTGTCAGGCAAGTACAGTATTGAAGATATAAAACCTTTCGTCAATGGGGTTCTGAATGCAGGGCATCCAGAACTCGATATTATCCATGGCGTAGAAAAACTCTTCTGGTCCGCTCGGACAAGGCCATGACCATGGCGGCAGGTGCTGCAATTGCTGAGAAGTTCTTAGAAGCACGTCTTGGCAACACGATGATGCAACACACCATTACGCTTATATCTCAGACGGTTCTGTTGAAGAAGGTATTTCACAAGAAGTAGGAAGATTAGCAGGAACATTGGGTTTGAATAACCTCGTTATATTCTATGATTCCAACGAAATACAGCTTTCAACAGAAACAAAGATTGTTATGGTTGAAGACACTGCTGCAAAAATACAGAGCTTGGAATTGGAATGTCATCGAGATAAATGGAAACGATGTTCAAGAAATTCGTCAAGCATTGAATGCTGCTCTCGAAGAAAACGACCGCCCTACCCTTATTATTGGCAAGACTGTTATGGGCAAAGGCGCGCTCAAAGCTGATGGCAGTAGCTACGAACATAGCATAAAAACACATGGCGCACCACTGGTGACGGCGCATTTGCCAATACAATAAAGAATCTTGATGGCGACCCTGAGAATCCGTTTACTATCTTTGACGATGTTGAAAGAACTGTGCGAAAAATCGCAGAAATGACCTTGTTACGATTGTAGCAAAACGTCGTGCAGAAGAAAAACAATGGGCGAGAAAGCAATCCTGATAAAAAGCTATTGATGGATACTTGGTTTGCTGGTCAAGCTCCAAAAATTGACTGGACGAAAGTAGAACAGAAGAAAAACGATGCTACACGCTCTGCATCTGCTGCCTGTCTTGCTGAATTAGCAAAACAAGTTCCAAACATGATTTGTGCGTCCAAGCGAACTTGTGTAACTCTGACAAAACAGATGGATTCCTCAAGCAGACCACCGAATCTAAGAGGGAGACTTTAGCGGAGCGTTCTTCAAGCATGGGTGTATCAGAGTTGGCTATGTGCGATATTTGTATCGGAATGATGTTGCATGGCGGAACCATTGCTGCAATGGGCAGCACCTTCTTTGTCTTCTCAGATTATATGAAACCTGCTATCCGTATGGCTGCGCTAATGCGCACTCCTATCAAGATCATATGGACGCATGATGCTTTCGCGTGGGCGAAGACGGCGCTACTCATCAGCCTATTGAGCATGAGGCGCAATCCGTCATCGGAGAAGCTACAAAATCATGAAGGACAAGATGGCGTGCGCGTTTTTCCGCCTGCTGATTCTGACGAAACGAGCAGAATGCTGAAACTTGCAATGGAAAATAGCAGAAACACCTACCGCACTTATCCTTTCGCGCCAGAATATAGATAGTCTTCCTAGCAGATAATCCATACGAAATGACCAGCAAGGGCGCTTATTTTGTTGCAGGTTCTGATGAGAATCCGCGATGTCATTTTGGTGGCAAGCGGTTCTGAAGTGTCAACACTTGAGGAAGGAGCCTTGTTATTACGAAAAGAGACAATATAAAAGTGCGCGTTGTAGGTGCACCTTCTGAAGGTTGTTCCGTCGCCAATCAATTGAATATCAAAATTCTGTTCTTCCTTATAATATAAAGAAATTCGGACTTACTGCTGGCCTGCCATGTACCCTCGAAGGCCTTGCAGGCATTGGCCCACTTAGCAGTATTTATGGTATGCAAAAGTTTTTGGATTCTCAGCACCTTACAAAGTACTGAATGAAAAACTGGGCTACACAGCCGAAAATGTTTATTCACAAGTGAAAGAACTTTTAAAGCGTTAACTTACAAATTATGGATATTAAAGTTGTAGGCCTTGCCAGCGACCATGCAGGCTTTGCTCTGAAAAACGTTTGTCAAGCAATATCTTACTGAAAGGAATATTCCTTTCAAAAGACTATGGCACAAACAGCGAAGAAAGTTGCGATTATCCCGATTATGCCCACGCCTTGGCACAAGGAATTGAGAAAGGTGAGGTTTATCCGGGTATTGGAATCTGCGGTTCTGGCGAAGGAATTGCTATAACTTTAAATAAACATCAGAGCACGCAGGTGGATTAGCATGGGCTCTGAAATAGCCCATCTTATTCGCCAGCATAACAATGCAAACGTGCTCGTAATGCCTGGGCGTTTTATCAATCAAGAGACAGCTAAGAAAATGATTAGACGAATCGAAACAGATTTTGAAGGAGGACGCCATCAAAACAGGATTGATAAAATACTGCAAAGGGTAAAAAGTAATTGGTTTAGCATTCTATGCTATTTAGACACAGATTAGTTGCTTTCTGAACCACCTTATAACAAGTGGTTTATGCTGATGGCTTTGTATTGGCGACACAAAGTTTGCCACTTTACAGAGCAATTATACGCGTGCGTTTTTATGATTAAAAATACATAAGTAAAGGGTAACCTACTAGTGTTTACCCTTTATTTATTTCTAATGATACAGGACTCTACAAATCTTAGAATCGCAAAAACAATGAATTGCCAACTCGTTTTCAAACGAAGCCCTACTCTATACATTCATAAAAAGATAATACTGGCTATAGCCAACACTTGTTTATGCTACGCTAGTATTTAACGTGAATTCGACGAATTCGTTAAAATGGATAATTTCATTGTTTATATTTATCAATATTCTTTGTCCACGGCAATGCTTTCCCATTAGAAAAAGATTGCCAAATATTATTACATCAAATGTTTTAAGATTAGATAATCGACAATCTGATGCAAATAAAAAGAAAGTCTTTTGTGTCTTAAAGCCATAAATCCTATTCTCATTAGCATTAATAATAAACCATGCTTCTTTGACTGGCTGTCCGAAAACTATCGGTTCTCCTTTACAATATAATAATATATACGGAGGATATACGCCCACTCTCTTAACATCGCTCGGTCCCTGTATATTTTGAATAGTTGTCGGAGGAATTTTTGTATCTACAATCCACTGGACATTATCGGTGCACGTTACTTCGAAAAGGTTTAATTAGAGGTATCCTCATGTAATCCCAACCTGAAGTCCTTGTATAAAAATCCTCTTTGCTATCTTTTTCTGTTATTTGTATTTGTACAACAACAAAAGAGTACAAAGGAGAGATACATTATTAATTTCTATTTTTTATTTGCCATTTTGCTTCTATTGTTATTTTGTCATTGCATCAAAAACTTGCGAGTCATCTGCCATACAAAAATATTTCAGTAACTTTTGTTTTTGGTGATCATGGCGATCTTTGTTTGTAAATTATTTGAATGTTAACACCTTAAAGTTACATACAAATTTCGCTAATCACCAGAATTTATGAGACTCTTATAATTCATCGAACTCGTTATTTATATCATAGCAAATTCACATATAGTTTTGATTGCTAAATTTATAGACCCAAAAAGAAAATCAACTTCGAATTCACATCAAAAACTATCTAAATTTTTGATAGTAAAAACCCCTATGACAACCTGTTTTTGCCATTACATCATAATCGGGTTACGATTACGTCGAAAACAGCGAACGTTTACGACGTAAACGCAACGCGTTTACATCGTAATCGGATTGCGATTACATAGCTTTTTCGCATAAGAATATTTAGATTTCAAACACGCTGATTATCAATATATTACAAATGTATAGTTGCCGTTATTACGAGAATCGTTTTCCCTTTAGCCCGTAAACGTCTTATAATAATATTCAACGCTTACAAAATTATCATAAGCGAAAATAAATACAAAGATATCTCACCCTCTCAAATATGATATACAGCTGCAATATATTAATAAATTATAAGCATTAAAAAGCTTGCGTATAACATCTATTATTTAAATACAAAAAATATAAAACAGAGTTTATTTCTTAGACTAATATCATATATTTGTCATATAATATTGCTGATTAATTTATTTTTCAGGGCAAAGCTTAATGAGGTGAATTTACTCATAATTTAAAAGCTTAAAAACATATTGCTTGTTAACACGTCATTTAAGATCATATAAATATAAAAACATTACTGTAACTAAGAGATATTATAAGCATACTTATAGACAACTTAATATTAAAAACACAACACAGAATATTCTGTAGCTATTAATAAACTTGAATGAGGCATGAACACACCCAAAGACATTCTCAACAATCCCTTTATTAACAAAGGAACAGCCTTTAGTTTGGCCGAACGCGAACAACTAAATATTGTAGGCTTGTTACCCCCTATTAGTACAAACGCTTGACGAGCAAATTGAAAGAACTTATTTGCAATATCAGAAAAAGTAAACGATTTGGAGAAACGCGTTTATTTAATGACCCTTTTCAACACCAATCGTACACTATTTTATGCTTTGATGGCTCTGCATGTAGAAGAGTTTATGCCAATAGTTTACGACCCTACTGTAGCCGATGCTATTCGCCAATATGACGAGTTGTTTATGAAGCCACAAGATGCAGCTTTCCTATCTATTGACCATTCAGAGGACATGGAGAAAGCACTGCTAATGCTTCAAAAGGTAAAAACGTAAAACTAATTGTGGTAACCGATGCGAAGCCATTTTTAGGGTATTGGCGACTGGGGTGTAAACGGCGTAGCAATAGCTATTGGTAAGTTAATGGTTTATACTGCCGCCGCAGGTGTTAATCGAATGAAGTATTACCACTTGTGCTCGATGTTGGAACGGATAACAAACAATTGCTTGATAATCCGCTATACTTAGGCAATCGACATGCACGTGTACGTGGAGAGAAATATTACGATTTCATTGATAAATTTGTAAATACTGCTGAAAAGCTTTTCCCAAATCTTTATCTCCATTGGGAAGACTTTGGACGTCCTAATGCCGCTGCAATTCTCGAGCGATATCAAGATAAAATTACTACTTTCAACGATGACATTCAAGGAACTGGCATTGTTGCACTTACTGAGTATTTTTGGGAGCGTTAAACATTTCGAAGGAAAAGTATATCGAACAGCGCGTAATGATATTTGGAGCAGGCACTGCAGGTGCAGGAATTGTACACCAAATATATGAAGAATTCATGCAACAAGGTCTGACGTCTGACGAGGCAAAACAACATATTTATTTAGTAGAACAAACAAGGATTGCTTACTGATAACATGCCCGATTTAACTGAAGGACAGCAATTTTTCGCCCGTCGGTCATGCGAATTAAACAAACCTCTTCCAACCTTACAAGATGCGGTTACTGCCCCTACACCCCCACTGTGCTGATAGGAACCTCAACACGTGCAGGAGCTTTCACAGAAGAAATTGTTAGAGAAATGGCTGCCCACACCAAACGTCCTATTATTTTCCCACTTTCGAATCCTACAGAATTAGCTGAAGCAACTGCAGCCGACTTAATAGAATGGACTGAAGGCCGTGCCCTCATTGCTACAGGAATACCAAGCAACCCCGTTAACTACAAAGGTGTAATCTATACCATTGGACAAGCTTAATAATGCCTTGATGTACCCAGGACTTGGACTTGGTATAATGGCCTCTACTGCACGTTTTGTCAATCAAGCCTTACTTTCGGCTGCAGCACACGCCTTAGGGAGGTATTGTAGATACAACACAACCTGGAGCTGCCGTGTTACCACCCGTAAGTAAAAATTACATCATTCTCGCAACACTTAGCGAAGTAGTAGCACAGCATGCTATTGATCATCAAAATACGAAAGAGCCTATTACTGATGCAAAAGAAGCCGTTGAACGCATAAAATGGCATCCAAAAATATCAATAAAACATGTAGTAAACAGCTAATAATAATATAGCATATAAAAAGAGCAATATCTGAAGATTTATTATCTTTAGATATTGCTCTTTACGATAAGTAACTATAGAAGACTAACTAAATTGAAAGTTAATTACAAGATCAATTCAAAGAATAATTTGAATTAATATTATGAAAAAGTTACCAAAAATAAACGTTTGATACTATGCTTTTATCAAACAACTATTGTTGAAAACAAAATTGACTTAGAAATGTGCATGAACAAAATAGAGGAACGTTGCTGATTTAGCCAAAAATTTCCTCTGGTTTGCTCACTAATGTAGTGGCACCGTGCTCGAGAAGAAAATCACGACCACGAAATCCCCACAACACGCTGATACACGGCATACCACAGTTACGTGCCGTTTCTATATCGACATCGCTATCACCAATATACACAGCCGTTTCGCGCGGCATACCCAACTGTCGTAGGGCCTCAATAACAGTATCGGGCGCTGGCTTCTTTTTAATATTCTCACGCTCACCTATAGCGACAGGAATTGTATCGCCAAAGAAATGACGTACCAAAGCTTGTGTAGCGTCGTAAAAACTTATTGCTCACCACCGCCACATGCTTGCCGTTCGCCGTAAGTCGTTGAATAAGTTCAGGGAATACCGGGGTAAGGCGCTGTTGTATCAAGATTATGAAGAAGATAATGCTGGCGGAACGTATCGTAAACCTCGTTAAAATGGGCGTTATTCAGACCGTCGGGTATGGCACGTTCTATAAGCTTTTTAACACCATTGCCTACAAATTGCCTAACTTCATCAATGCTTCGTTCGGGCATTCCGTAGCTTCGCAGAAAGCATAGTTGCAACTCAATGCCAAATCGTCTAAAGAACTAATAAGCGTTCCATCTAAATCAAAATATAACTTTCGTAATCTTTCATACAATCGACCTCTAAATAATATGCTCTATTTTTCGAATGCAAAGTTACGGCTTTATTAGCCAAACTATAAAAGATAAAGACAAAAGTTTTGTGGTATCAGCCTTTTAGTGTAACTTTGCACCGTTTTTAACTATACTGTTGAAATGGAAAAAGGATTTAAGAAAGGTTAGTTTGGTACTTGCCATTGCCTGCTTGCATGTTTTTATTTGGAATAGGATACTATTATTTTTACGGCTTTTTCATGCGAGAAATCGACCACATATCTTTATGTTGATAACGACGACAATTATGATTCGTTGATGACCAAGCTGAAGCCTGTTGCCAACAAACATGCTTTTCATGCTTTTTAGCATACTGAGCCGACATAGCGATTTGACAAAGAAAGTGCGCATTGGACGTTATGCTATTGAGCCTTCGACCAGTACTTTTACCATTTTTAGGCATATCAAAAGCGGTATGCAGACACCCGTTAGCCTTACCGTTCCAAGTGTTCGTACAATGGAAGATATGGCGGGTGCGCTTAGTAAGAAACTCCTTCTTGATAGTGCAACCATTGCAAATGCTTTAAAAAGACGAGGCTGTCTGCAAAAATACGGTTACGATACAACTACTATTGCTGCACTCTTTGTCCGAACACCTATGATGTTTATTGGAATATCAGTTTAGTAAATGGCTTGTTGGAGACGCCTTCAAAAGAAAATAAAAACTTTTGGACATGACGAGGCGCATGGAAAAAGGCAACACATTTGAAACTTACGCCCAACGAAGTGGTTACATTAGCAAAGTATCGTTGACGAAGAAACCGCAAATAACGCCGAAAAAGCCAATGATTGCAGGTATGTACTACCGATCGTTTAATGTTGCGTAACAGCAGTATCCGAAAGGAATGCCACTACAAGCTGACCCAACCATTAAGTTTTGCATGGAAGAATTTTGCGCTCAAACGCATTTATAATAGTTTGCTTCGCATCGATAGTCCATATAATACGTATGTAAACCCAGGGCTTCCTCCAGGGCCAATTCAGTGTTGCTTCATAGCTGGTATTGATGCGGTTCTGAACATGAAAAACACAATTATTTGTATATGTGTGCCAAAGAGACTTTTAGTGGTCACACACAACTTTGCAGCAACCTATACTGAACACATAGCAAATGCAAAAACGATACTCTGCTGCACTGAACGAAAAGAGGAATAAAATAAGTTAAATTTAAAACTGTTATCCCTCTGCCATAATAGAAAGATTTTACAATATAATACAAAAGAAAATGGCACTACTTCACAGTAAGTGCCATTCTACTCAATAGGTATTAGTCCTTTTTAGGTAAAAGATTGTATTCAGGATAACGATAGCAAAGGTAACGGAATTTTATTTTATGCAAATCTTTTTGCAACTTTTTTAAGATTATCAGCAGCAATCAATATTAGTATAAAAATGCGTAACTTTGCGTATGCTTTTAAAAACAAACGTAACATGGAGATCAGAGAAATACTGCAAATGAAGAGAAAACAGTATAAGCTTTTGTTGAACAACTTGTAGAGGAAGACTTGCTGAAGGTAAAAAGTGGCGGACGTATCACTCGATTCCCCCAGAGCCCTAACGGATATTTGCATTGGTCATGCAAGGCCATTTTGTATGGACTTTGGTGTTGCTGAAAAATATAAAGGCATCTGTAATTTACGTTTTGATGATACCAATCCATCAAAAAGAGAATAATGAGTATGTCGAAAATATTCTAAATGATATTCCATTGGCTTGGTTTTGAATGGGTGATATTTACTGTGCTTCTGACTATTTTCAAAAAGTTATGGGACTTGCTGTTTGGTTGATTAAGAATGGGCATGCTTATGTTGATGAGCAAACTGCTGAACAAATAGCCGAACAGAGAGGAACTCCAACAACAGCTGGTATATAGTAAGCTGACAGACAGGCCTATCGATGAAAGCCTTTTCAGCTGTTTGAGCAAATGAATACGCTGAAGCGGTAGAGGGTTCTATGGTCCTGCGCAAAAGCTTGATATGGCAAAACCCAAACATGCACTTCCGCGACAATCATTTATCGTATTATTCAAACTCCGCATCATCGCACAGGAACAAAGTGGCACTTTATCCATATTTTTCGATTTTGCACACGAAACGACTATTTTGAAGGAGTAACCCACTCTATCTGTACACTCGAGTTCGTTCCTCACCGTCCACTTTATGACAAGTTGTTGATTTCTTGAAAGAATACGACGGAACTGCTGAACAGGACTTAACGATTGTCGTCCCCGTCAGATTGAGTTCAATCGCCTTAATCTAACTTATACCGTCATGTCGAGCGCAAACTTCACTGCCGCTTGTTGACGAAAAGTTGAGTTAACGGTTGGGACGATCCACGCATGCCTACGTTATGGAATGAGATCGTGGCTATTCGCGGAATCGGTAAAGAATTTTATTCGTTCCCGATAAGGCTACACAAAATTCGATGCTCTAAACAGATGTGGCTTTGCTTGAAGCAGCTGTTCGCGATGACTTAAACAAGAAAGCTATTCGTGTTTCAGCAGTTCTGAGCACCGTTAAATTAGTAATTACAAACTATCTGAGGGCCAAACAGAAATGATGGAGCTGTAAACAATCCTGAAGATGAGATAGCGGGCACACACAATTTCGTTCTCGAAAGAGCTTTGACTGAACGCGCCCTTTTGTGGAGACGCACCAAGTTCTTCCGCATGAGCCCAGGTAAAGAAGTACGTTTGAAGAATGCTTATATCGTATATTGTGTACAGGCTGCACAAAAGATGCTGATGGCAATATTGTTGAAAATTCAAGCAGAATACGATCCTGAAAGCAAGAGCGGTATGCAGGTTCAGATCGCAAAAGGTAGGGAACGCTCCACTGGGTAAATACAAACGACTGTGTGAAAGCAAGTTCGCGAATACGACGAGACTATTCTTTTCGTGAGAACCCTGCAGCTGATGAGCGTGACTTCACGAGCTTCTCAATCCTGACATGTACGGGTTCGCAAGAATTGTTATGTTGAACCGTTTGCTGCTTCAATGCAACCTGGTCGGTATTTACGGTTCCAGCGAACAGGCTATTTTATGGCGACCCAGATGAGTAATTCGGCTACTCCTGTCTTCAATAAGACAGTAGGACTAAAAAGGATACCCAGGCTAAAACAGAACAAGAAATAATACATTATTTGCACGCGATAACACCTTTGCAGAAAGTAAAGGAATTTAAAAATAATCTTGAAAGGTATGAGGCTGCCTACGATGTGTGGCCACTTTATCTAGACCCTGACAGGCTGACCGACATTGGGTGAACTCACGGTCTGCACGGCCAGCTCGGCAAGGCTCTTGACGCTATTCATCTGGCTATTCAGATGTTTCCGGGCTCCACGCAGCCTTTAGCTTTCCTGTGCCCGGTGAGCGATTCTCCCTTGATAATAACGCAGAAGAGCGATACAATATGCGAGCAGATAGAAGACAAAAGTGATCTTGACTACTATTATATTATGGCGGAGATCATGATTGCTGGTGATGGCATTAAGCTAATCGTTATCTAACCGAAAAAGCGCAGAAAGTAACAAGCAGATGACTATTATCTCGATGTGGTACTCTTTTGCCGATTATGACAATTTGACCATGGCAGTGGCTTTTCGCTTATGAATGATACAGAATCAGACGATTATCATGAGCTACAAGGCCGCATAGCAATGGGGCAAGCAATTTCACAGAGAGTGAACGTATCTAACAAGCTCATTGACGCGACCTATCCGCCCCTTTATTGGAATCAACTTTGCGTCAGCCAATATCTTCACAACGATGTTTCGTCGAGCATTGAGGTAGCGACTTTCGTTGCTGATTAATCCCGATGATGCCGACGCCATTGTCAACAAGGCAAATGAGCTTACTTTGCTGGGCAAGTATACTGAAGCGCTAAACTATTATAAGCGTTAGCTAAATTGCAGCCCAGCGAGATAGGCGACATGGGCATTGCCACTGTTTTTATGGGCGGCTACAAGTTGGAAGATGCCCTAAACATTGGAAGATAGCAGAAAAATTGTGTAATTCACAATCAGTTAACATGATTGACATCTTGCGAAATCAGTGTCTTGTTTCGGCCACATTAGAACATTTCGATGAAGCTTTCCAATGTATTAGTAAGCTTGAAAAGCATTGCTGGCACAAGCTAATCTGACGTTCATATCATCAAAAGGCTATATCCATTTGCTAACAATCAAACTGAAGAAGCAAAACATTTGCTTCAACAAAGCTATAAATGAGGGTAGCGACCAAGAGAAAAATCGTGCACTTTTTCTTTATTGCATATTGTTATTACGATTGCGGAATCATGCAGCGCATAACATTATGCGACTGATTAACCAATCAGAGCAAGCCAGAACAGTTCCCAGATCTATGGCTTTTGTTGTCGGTAACTGATTACGAACTTGGCCTACAAAGCCGATTTTACATGATATCCTTCAAAAGCAGTACAAAATCCCCAAGAAGTTAGAAGCGAATTCCCTGAATATTTCCCTCATCATCTGACGGACGATGAGCTTCTACCTTCGTTAATTCACACCCCATTACCGATAAGAATATCCCATTAACCCCACAAAAATAAAAGACATGAACATTTTCTACTCTGTTGGACAATTTGAATTATACCACAATTTTCTTTCTTATGCTGCTCGAGAGCACTGTTATACCTGTGCCTTCCGAGCTTGTTTAGTATCGCCAGCAGCCTATCATGCGCCAATGGCAACCTCGATATCTTCCTGCTATTCTCTGCTACACTTGAGCTGACGTTGGCGCTTCAATAAACTATCTTGCAGGCCACTATCTTGGACGCCCAATCATTTATCGATTTGCTAATAGTAAGTTCGGAAAGCTATGTATGCTTAATCAGAAAAAGGTTGAGCAAAGCGAAGCTTATGCTAACAATCACGGAATGATCGCTTTCACTATTACAGGTCGACTTCTCGGCAACACGCCACCTTATCGTCCTGCTGGTCTGGCGAAGATGAATTACTGGAAATTTCTACTTTATACTACGATAGGTGCAGGCTGCTGGCACACCATTCTTGCAGTATTGGGTTGGTATCTTCATTCTATCGTTCCAGAGTCGGAGTTAGATAATAAAATCATGGAGTATGGTGAATATATTAAGATTATAGCCCTCGCGCTTGTAGCAATTACATCATTTACTTCCTTATAAAATGGTATATTAAGCGTCGTCGCACAACCGAAATAAAATCTTTGAAAATAAACAAAGAGTAAAAAGTAAAGATTTATACACCCTGATTAGTTCTACTATCAGATAATAACAAACACCGCAATAAGGTTTATAGTATCAAACTTCTTTCCACGTAACACCTCAAAATTATTCCACATTCAATGAAGCATTGGGCAATAAATCGTGAATGCTGTTTTATAGAGTAAATGCAAAAACAAACACAAAATAAAAATCTTTTTACATGGCACGTCAACTATTCTGTAAATAATATGTCATATTTGTGCTGAAAACAGAGCAAATATAATATCATGTTCATTGTTTATCAGTTCTAAAAACTATCCTTACACCTAAAAATAAAAGCTATATGACTGAAAATGAGTTAAAAGCATATCGCCGAGCAATTCCTTCCTTCAAGGTACTATCAAAGACATTAAACCGATGAAACGGACTTATTAACGAAACGCTGCGTGTCACAACTGCCGAAGATCATTGTCCCGACTACATTTTACAGCGCATCAATCATGCCGTTTTCACCGATGTTGACATTACTACATAACATCGAACTGGTCACAAACCATATTCGCACAAAACTACAGGCGCGCCAAGAACAGGATATTGACCGCAAATGTCTCCGCTTTTATAAGCACCGCTAACGGCCAAACCCTGTACCATGATGCCCAAAACGGCTACAGCGTATGAACCTTTTTATTCAAAATGCTATCACAAAGGAAGAAGTAAATCATGATGAGTGCTTCTGCGTGGCCAAACGTTTGGAAACTTTGAGCAAATGCTCGTTGACCTACAAAAGAGCGCGGCGAGACTATTCCGAACTTTCGCAATATGGAATTGCGCCTGATGCAGCATGCGCGAAGCCATAGGAAGCGACAAAGGTAGCACGGAAAGTACTGTTAGCGATATGCTTAACGCCCTTAGCCGAGATGCTAACGACATGTGCCTTGCCGAACAACTTTACCGTCAAGGCGCGCTCCCCAAACATGTTGCCACTGCGATGCAAAGTAAAAATCGATGATGTTCGACGAGAACGACAAAAGTATTATGCGTGATAAGATTTAGATACTGTCATGCCGGTTTTGTATTTTTCGGATTATGGTGACTTCCCTACGCACGAGGCAAACTTTTGTGGCGAAGACGGCGATCAATATGAATCGGTAGGCCTCAACGAAGAAATATTCTGTGCTTTGACCGAAGGTTATCTCAGCTCTGCAGCACCTTTCCTCACTCCCATAGAGTAAAAACCACCCGCCTATGCCGTAGCTCTGTTCCTTATGCATGCAATGTGCGCTTCCTTACCGATTACATCAATGGCGATACCTGTTATAAACCGCTTACTCTGAACATAATTTGGTGCGTGCGCGCAATCAAAGTGCTGCTTTATCAAGACGTACGACGCCATGATAAAATGATGACAGAGTTTGTTCAAAACCGTAAAACAATGCAAGACAAATTGAAGTTTCTTCTATCCAAAACAAGCTACTGGTGCCGCAGATTACACCTGCACACTTTGGAAAAGAAAACATAACATACCACAAAATCAACATAGCAAACTGGGCTGATAAATATCCTTACTGTCCGAATGTTGAATTTGCAATAGCCCATCAAAACGATGCCATATTGCTTCACTATCATGTTGAGGAAAATAGTCCGCGAGCAACAGTAGCCAACGACTTAGGGAAACGTTTGGGAAGACTCGTGTTGTGAGTTCTTTTAGCCTTGACACCGATACTGATTATTACAACCTCGAGAGCAATTGTATAGGTACAGTACTTCTGTGTAACGGCAAAGGGCGTAACAACCGCACGCAAGCCCCAACAAACATGCTCAACCAAATTAACCGCTGGGCATCGTTAGGGCGGCGAACCTTTGGGCAATGCGAGGACAACAAACTTGGCAACTCGCATTAATTATTCCTGTCAGTGCATTCTTCCATCATCATACGAAACCCTTTCGGGCCGAATACTACGTGCCCGATTTCTACAAATGCGGTGACAAAAACACCCCAACCACTTCCTTTCATGGAATGAAATAAATATTCCTTCGCCTGATTTTCATCGTCCCGACTTCTTTGGGCAACTCACTTTCTTATAACAAACAGAACAGCAAATTAGACTTTCCAAATCAGTGATGTATGTAATGCTACTATTATCAAAGAGTGAGAGATGTATAGGTTATATCTAGACCAACATTTTTGTTAGTCTGGGGATATAGGACAATGAAAACAATCCACTTCATATACCACCATATTTATTATATAAATACTATCATTCTCGTCTTTAATCATCATTATAACGATGAATAAAGACCTCGCACGTCAGCCATAGCTCTACAATATGAAAACTTAATTTGTACCAACACGTTTAGCACAACCTTGTTTTATATTATTCTGTGCTTGTTACTCTCTGTCCTCAAAAAGCTTTTAGTAGTGAATAAAAGCACGAACATACGCTTATCGTTATCTCCTAACGAGTGATTTCCGTCCGTTGAAGGTTAGTTAAAGATGTATTGCACACCAGTGTTAAAGTCATTTATAATATGTACTCGACCAGTATACCTTTTATTCTTACGTTTGGATCCATATTAGCGATAGTGGTTCCACCCGCATCTTCAAAAAGCCCCTATTTACCACATGAGATAGTACCATCCCAATATACTACTTGCAGCATTTACCCGCTTTTGTTTGTACCAAATCCTACATAAAGGTCACGTCAAATCTGTATTCGAAAACCCAAATACCAATTACTTAAATTTGATCCTGTAACCGTCATCACCCGGATCGCATACGACGCAGCGTGAAAATGCAGGGCATTTCACTGGCTCATTAGCCTTGTATTAGTTGTTCCGTCTAAGCTTTCCACTGGACTCCCGCGTAGCATACGGTATCAGCGAAGTTTCAGGAATTTGATCGATGCTGACTGGGTTGTTCCGCTACAAGGTTATTTGTATATATATTCTTCTGTTCGCGGCCGTCCGGCGGTTAGTTGGTGCTCCGTTGTTTGCATCTTTTCAGAGCAATAGCCGAACGATCTGTCTCGGCTAATCAACCAGAAGCGATAGGCGTACGCGTCCTCTATTTACGCAGATAATCAACGTTCCGTCATCGAAAGATATTTCCAAATACCTTTGTTAGCTTCCACATTCAGCAGATAACCACCGTTAGCTTCCAATGCAACTTGTTTGCTGAGGACTCATCTGCAAGACCTGCCAGCAAGTTCTGACGATATATTTCATCTGCTGTCGTGACTTTGTTTAAGATTTGAAGTTTGTGTAGGCAAAATATATTGATGATACTTTGCAGGAGACGGAGTAGCAGATACATACGATACTTTTTGTAAAGTCCGTCGTACCCGTACTTGAAAAGCTCTTCAACTCCCGTAAAATTGCCAACAGCCCCCGCCGAATAAGTGCCAGTGCAGGATCATAATTTTGACTTACCGCTGATTGCCAGTTCCGCTATCATCAAAAATCATTGCCCTCACATTGCTTGGAATGTTACCTGATAGCTTCAAAGGCTTAACGCTTGCCACGCGCAAACCCGTGCGATTCATCTCAAAGCGGGACGTATCACGTACACCTCACTCAACGCTCTTATGCACGACCGATACGTGCTGTTTCTGCTGGCTTGTTTACACCAATTACGCCTCATGCGATAAGTCAGCACTGATCGGTGAGCCTTATAAAGGTATACGTACCTGCCTGGATCAAGCGGGCCATCACGTCCTTCTTGTTGAGAACTTTGACACGACGCCAGCGTAGCATTAATTTGTCCCTTTCAATGCCCCTGCGGCATCAGCACGCCAACACCGTATAACGAGCCATTACTTATAGGGCTGAGAACCTGCACGCGTGCACGATTGCCACGCTCTCTTTGTCACACTCATCTCGGCCAACACGCCATCGCAGGATCGGTGGTGTGTTTGACTTTTGTTGCTGAACTTCTACCACCCGTGGCACTTCTTCATTGAAATCGTTTTCAGTAAGGCTGAAACTAATGCCATTAGGCGCCAAGCTATCTTCGTTGTTGTCCATCAACAGAGTCGTTTCCTGAGACAACCTATAAGAACGCTTACATAGCAATGCTGCTACTGATGAAATCTTGTTGTAATTTTCATAGCCTGGTATGATATGCGCATGGAACAATTGCCCACACACGTGTTTTCATTAAATAATCCTTTAGAACTCTCTATCTCTCACTCTTTCTTTCTTCGTCCTTGAAATCGGGTTCTGTTGAGCCTATCGTGGTTGCAGAGCTCTACCGAAGTACAAAAAGCCAAAGTATTTACTGATAAATATTCACAACTCGGTGAGACATAAAGGCCCTTCTCTTTTACATTTAAATATGCATTTACAATGGTCATCAAATGCCAACCCTATTTTTAACACTCTATGATGTCTGCCGCGCTGCAGACGTGTGAATGGGTGGCTTATTGGTGTAACCTGAGAGTCTCTTGCCTTAAATTTTATCGACAGGGCATAACTCGTAATTCCACTATTTATGAGACACTTATGCCTGCCGACTGCATGTCGATAGTTCGAATTTTATTTACAAACAATCGACTTATACGTGTCATGCTTGGAAAAGCGAATGCAAAAGGTACATCGTTTTCATTTATTGTATAAGATTGCTGATTTTTAATTTTGGAAATTTTGAGCACGAATAAGATTAACGTCAAAAATTCAGAGAGTCAACCGTTTTATGCAAAAATTATCACGCAATTATAGTTAATTTCTTATTATCTCATACTCTATTTACACTGTAATACCGGGTTTATTGTATGGTGGCCGTAGCGCGCGCGTACTACGGCCGTAGCAACGCTGTCTGTAGCGACACGTCGTACACATCGTTCGGCGGCCCGCCGCACCATCAGTATAACGTAAGAAAAGGACTACGTATGCATATGTTAGCAAGATCCCTTGCAAAACACGCGGTGTTTTGCAAGGGACGGTATCAATGAAAATGCCACTGAGGACACTCATTTCATAAAAGCAGATATTTGTTACTACTTTCTTTCCGTTAACAATTATAAGCCCTTTATAACTGCTACCATTGCACGTTGTTCGAAAGATTGCATATGTTTCTGTAATAGTATTACCAGAAACAACAACACCTCAAACACCTAACGTTACACCGTCCGTATCCTCACGTTTTAGCATCTTCGCCCGACAGGTTTAAGGCTGTAGCATATAGTCGGTATGCCAGCGGGAACAGTGATAATTTGCACGCTTTAAAAGCCGAAGCAAGCGTCCACCGACTGCCGAACGTTAGTGACGCGCCGAGGAATGTCATCTTAGTGACCTTTGAAAGGTTTAAGGCTTTTATTACCGATAGTTTTAGTAGCAGCAAAACACAACTGTAGCTAGCTTAGCACTCTGCAAACTACTTTCATCAAATTTTCGATTGCGGTCTCGCAGTCAAAGTGTTCTCGCATCACCCGATTGTTTTGCTATATTAAGAAAAGCGCGATTACCCACAGTTTGCAGCGCGAGGCAGCCTTTGCCAACGCTTGTCACGAAATAATCGTTGGCACAAAAGCTCTCTCTCACCCAACATAATCAGTGACGAACAACCCTCAAGAGAGATAGTCTTAATATCCGTCAGCAGAAAAGCATAAGCATCAATTGTTTACTGCAAAGCTGCGAGGCCAGCGAGTTTTGCTTCTCTGCAGATGGCTTTCACCAAAAGCCTTAGTGCGAGATCTGCTGGTAGGCGCTTACAGTTTGAGAAATCAACGGTAAAACTTTTACTGGGTTCCTTCAAAAGCACTCTTACCAATTTCCAACGATGCTGATGGCGATACTATTTTTAGACAGAACTATTATCTTCTCCCTTATGCTATCAGGCAAAGACATGGTCGGCATACTAGCGCACGACCCACTGTCTCCTCAGCAAATTGTAACGTCCCTTGATAATTGAGTTGCTTAACATGATTGCGAAGATAGTGCAAATCGCTTCTAGTAATTGTTCCTGTTAATGTGGGGTCGTCAGTGCGACGACTGTGGTATCGACAAGTGTTTTCAAGTACCTGCCGTAGCTTAACATGAACTGTTTCAGCCTGAACAAAGTGCCGTAGCTGACAAAAGCACATAAAGAGTAACAATGATTTAACTTTCATACGCATAGTTATAAGCCGCCTTTTTATAATTAAATTTTATGTAATATATTTTATTAGATGCTGTGTTATACAGCTTGCACAAACCAGGTAACGCGACCTGGAATAATATCAGTGTACCGACGAAGCGCTCCACGACACCGTGTTGAATACGTAGAGAGGACGTGTTTTGCTACGATTGTACAGCGAGCCACTGTAAGATAATCTTCATCGCAAGCCCGACCCTCGTGTGCAGCGACGTCAACAACCTCATATTCACTACCGAAGGTTAGCAGCTTACGGGCTGAACTGACGGCTGAAAGTGATGTCATCGTGATAATCGATCGAAACCGAATTGTCACTGGAAGATAGAAGCCATAGTTCTCACCGAATGAGCCCCACCATAGTGTTTTACGCCATTGGCAAAGGTGGCATCAATGTCCATTATTTGCACCAACTCGGCGGGTTGCACCACACGATTGACACATACTTCACGAGAATTGATACATCTTTATACTGCGCACCTTGCTTGCCTGTTAGATAAACATGCAGTACGACTGATTAGAGCCTAAGCCTGTGGCTTCAGTAGCAACTCCACCGACGGATCGAGCAGAAGGGGTTTGCCCACTCACCTGAACCCACTGCATTTCGTCGTTATATACATGATAACAACCTACACGACCATCGTCGTGAAGCACAAATGTGATTTTCTTTAAAACGCTGGGGTGCTTGCTCGATATGCCAAGCATTTGCTCATACTCTGCCACGTACGTGTGCTCATTGTAGATAGGAGCTTGCGGTCGAGACCGTTCAAACTGGCATACAACGCCTTATCTCATCTGGGCTACAGACGGGAGGCCTAGATCCATAAGGTTATATCGCGAAAACGGAGGTTTTTGTGCGTTCAACTATATACAGAGACCCTTAGCGGTGCCCGTATTCGCCCAGCTGGCGAAAATCCGCCTCGTGGGTCCGGCATTTTCATGCTTATTGATGCGACCGTAGTCGTCAGCACGATCGGTAAATATAGCCAACTCGTTTGTGAATATCATGCTACACCATAATTGCCACGCAAAGGGTTCGGCAGGGGCTGGATACGCGAAATCATATCATCAAACCATCGGGTAGTGCGTTGGTGAGTGCCTTTGACAGGCGATATCGATTCAATGCGTCCGTCGCCCTTTTCATACACAGCAACATAGGAGGGCGTGTAGTGCTAAGCGCTGACACGTAGATGTCTGCCTGAGTTTTCGTCCATTTTGTGGTTGGTACAACAAAAGTACCAGGTATTTCGCCTGCCGTACTATGCTACTAGCCTGGCAAATTAACCTGCCACTCCAGATTGCGTTCACGACTAATTGTCATAAGCTTTTGCCTATCACCCAACGATATTCGTACACCCGTTGTATCAGCTCCTCTCGCCAAAGCCATACTATGGGTTTCAGGCGCAGAGTATCGCCTGTGACATAGTGTGTAATCGTCGGCCGAAATTCTCAACACCCGTAACCTGCTGCAGATTCTGGTAAGCTTCGCGGTCCTTACCGCCAACAAGACAACAGACGAAGGACCTATGGCCCGGAAGTGAAGTATATGCGTCTTTCGCTTTGCGTTTGTTCAAAAGAGCAATACGGTTTCCATTTGCATCGTATTCGGCATGTTGCTCAAAATATTGCTTGCAAATACTAACCAGTCATCTAATATTCCGACGCACTGCCATCGTCGGTCCAGTCAGCTTGTAATACCACTTACTTCGAAGGAAAACAGCGCATTTGCGTGCTGAGATACGTAATGCGGCGTAGCTTGCTTTATTATTCCACAGCTGATTTTGATTGCTGAGTTGTTGGCTAATATCAACATGATATTGAGCCTCACTACGAAATCGGCATTAGGAACAAGCGCAATACGCATTTTAGCAGTTGGTTGTCGCTCATTTTCATGGTGACATGCTCACGACTGTTTACCGCGACGAAAAATCTGTTCACGATTCAACGTGTAAACGGCGGTAAGTCCATGACTCGCCAGATCTACAATATGATTTGATGGCATGAGGTCATGAATCATATCAGCAACACATGAAATCCGCACAGGAATATTAAGCACATAATCGGTAACTCAGCCTGAAAATAAGCATTGAACGCATATTCTTCAGGGTATTCGGCAGCTCCATGACTGGAACCCAGCCTGTTCAAAGCCGATCGTGATGTCGTAAAGCTCAAGCGCCACTGCACGATACCGTGAAGATTGATATAACGGCAAAACTAAGGCCGTAATCCATTTATTTATTTGCCCATAACCAAGCTGTTTTCGCCATTGAACAAAACGTGATACGCAACCTCATTTTCACAACTGTATTATGATATATTCTATCATCAAATTCGCCATATTCATGCGCTTATGTAATAGTAAAAAACTGTCCCTCACCTTTAAAATCGCACCTGCACTCGCCAGGTTGTTCGACAGGTCAATGAACGCTGCCATACCGTTATAAGTATCGCTAAACAATTAAGCTGTTGGTGCGTCATTTATTGACCCATTCTCAAGACCGCACTCGGCGGCAATGAGGTACATCTCGCTCAATTTCAACATGGGCACGATAGGATCACATATTTTTGCTTTCAGATACTTGCGTAGAGCGTTCGTAACGCACAAGATTTATCTTGCCCCCTGCAGGAAGGTTAGCAAGAACCGCTGAGCGCATCGCAATCAGCATAGGCTTGGGTACTCTTGACAAAAGTCATGAGTAAGTCCTTCATAATAGATCGCGACGAAGAACGTTTTCCGTGCGAAAACTTAAATATCATTTTCGGGCTCAAATAAACGGTCTGATTTTGAACAACGCCGTACACATCATTTTCTATCTCTGTGAATAAATCAGGAATTTTCCGGCGACTGAATAACCTCCAGTGCATAGCGCTGCTTGCGTATAATCCCCGCCACGATAAGGCATACACGCGCAAGCAGCTGTGATAGCGTAATAGTTCATACGCTGAACACGGTTGCCACTTTACATGCGCCGTAACGGCATATGCCCCGTTTCAAGATGTCGAACCAATAATTGACGGGCCTTTTTTGCAAATCATCAACAATATTTTTCAGCAGGTTGAGCCGGCAGCCTACGCTGTCGAGCGAAAACCAAAATCGGTTTTGTATGGTACATTCTTGGCTAAACTGTCGACCTTAAAGAAAGGATATACAACGCACGGTCAAAACCATCAAAACGCAAGCGGGTGCCTCACCGCGTCTCTCACCTTTTCACAGCATGCCTGCGAGCATTATCACCCATTTTGACAAAAAGCATGTTGTCGTTGACAATGGTATTAAACATTGTCAGGAAAATATCGACTGTTTAAAGTCTGTCCCGCATCGGTGGTATAGTTGAACTGTGTCCACGCAATGCGGTCGGGATTATCGCTGCTTACCGTGTGCTGTTGGGTTAAAGGTTCGAGCACGCATGCAACAGCAAATTCCCACCATAAAGATGTTTTGTACCCAGAAGTTTGTGTACAAACCCGTAAGCGATGAGTAGTGTCCACTCAGGAGAAGAAAACATATTTCCTTCGTCCACTTCGGAGTCGTGCGTGAAACCACGAACATCGCTGTCAGCACGCAAGGAACAGAGATACGATGTATAATGGTTTTTAGGCGTCATAATTTAAAAGTTTACAAGTGCTGAAATGTAGCCGAACGCGTGTGAGGGTAAGCCAATCCTCGCTCTTGGTGTGAATAGAACTTAGATAGAAGGGTCGTTAGCTGTGACGGGACAGGTTTCAGCTTTCAAACGCAACTGTTAAGCAAGCAACGGCGGGAAGCATGTAGCTTAGGCGCAAAGAGGTGAGACTTATATGCCTTTCTTTCTGAGACAAAAGCGCATATGAAGTTGCCTAACTGTAACACTGTTGTCATATAGAATAGCTATAGCACCGTGCTGCCTGGATTCTGCCATCTCAGTCAGGCACGGCGGTCATTGTTAACCATCTCGTTCACATTCTCTATCTTTTCAGCCAATGTTATGTTGTACTTGTCGGCGCAAACGGGCCACCTGCATTCGCACCCATCTCCCAAGGTGAGTATCGAGGGTTCACGCCCATGTAACCACGACAGTGTGTGTCGAACTCACACCGACGGGCACTTGATTTGCAACTGCCGCGATGGCACGTGTGCCGTGCGTTTGGTCACGAGAAACAGATTTCCTTTCCTGTTCCTGGGATCAATTCCGGTGACGGAACGGCATAAATGCATTCATTGATTGGCCTTCTGTAAAGGGAATACGGTTGAAACTGTCGACGATGATTGTGCTTGACCGTTGAGCATATCGTTATATCGTTTCGGAAATCGGAAATTTTACGAATCTTATTCGTATTATGCGCACCGTCCATGAGAAGTTTAACATCAGATGCTGGTCTGACTGGGTGTATAACTCAGAGAGCTAAATTCGTAGCCTTGATTCGTTAAACTCACCCATATTTGCCTTGTAAGAGTTGAAGCCTATCGATGGCTGATTGTGATTATAGTGGGTTTCCTACCGTGGTATTATAGTAATAGTTCAACTCAAAGTTCAATTTACTATTGAAAACTGTACCATCAAGTCCGATATTTCTATTGTAAGTGCGCTGTCCTCGCAGGTTAGGGTTCCCTAAAAAGTAGATAACTGCCCACAGAGTATCCACCATAAAACCGATCGTGTATGCAGATACATGTTACCAGCTGATTACTGACTATAACTTTGGCTTCCTGTGGTACCCACATTCAATCGCAACGCAAGATTTTGAACATTCTTATTTTCCACGAGGAACTTTTTCGTTGAAATGTTCCACCGAACTCCCACAGACCAATAAGAAGACGTGCGTTCGTGTTTGCTATAAAAGCGAAGAACCATCAAGTCGGCACGTCATATCCATAAGGTAACGATTATCCCAAGATGAAAGTTCTGATTGCAGAAAAACACCTGCCGTTCGTGCGTGAGAACGCAATCCGCTTACACGTCCAGCTCTCATATTGCACCGCATACGACAGGTAATCCTGCGCATCTCCGAGGAAGCCTGTCACTGCGAATACCCATCGTTTTCTGTCGTTGTTTGACGCGCTTCTGCACCAATATTAGCCTTGCCAATCGAACTTTCCCCACGAATGTGTGTGCAAGCACCGTACTGGCATTATAGGTAATGCCTGTCGAATTGTTGATATTATGCTTCCCGACAATAGCGCGTGGGATTTGTCGACAATTGTTGTTATTATTGGTGTAAGCGAAGCTTGCTGGGCACTACGCGCGCTCATCGACTAAAGTCATAACTCATTGAAAAGCTGCCTTTAAAGCGCAGTTCTGGCAAAACTCAGCCAGTTCATGACTAAAGTTATTAGTCACGCTTGCGACCTCAGCTTTAGAGAAACTGTTCAAATACTTCGCTTCATATACAGGCGATTGCTGGGAGGCCAGCACGCAGCGCCATTCCTGACGGTGCAAAGTTGGCAATAGATAGCAAGCGATAGTGAGTTGCCTTTGGCGTCACGCTCTTGGTAATACGGCAGTGCGCGTGTGTAAGTTGAGAAGTTTCCGTAAGGCGAATCAGCGCTATTGGTTAACGAAAACTGCAGATTGTTCGTGATATACAGCTTACGAGTTTGGAACATCAGCTTTGTTCCAGCCTCATATGTCGTTCTTGACGACCCCTTCATAGCGCCATCATTCGTCCCCATTCCGAGGTTAACCGAATATCTTACATTCCCTTTCGTTCCGTTTTGACTCAACACACTACCATCAATCATTACGGTATGCTTGCGGTTAAAGCCTATACGCAAAAGGCTTTTTCAACCAATAGTATCAACTCCCATTCATCACATTGCGAAGCACTGTCATTATAGAATTCAAGTTCGTTCCACCGTCCTCGCCTGCTGCATACGGGTCAACACACCCGCTGCTTTTTGAAATTTCAAAGCTTCTGCAGCGTTCATCAGATTGTACGACGTAAGATCGGGCACCTGAACACCACCATTAAGCGTATAACTGATTTTGCAGTTTTTCCCCGTTTCAGGACTCTTAGTTTCAATACAATAACGCCGTTAGCAGCCCTACTTCCATAAATAGCCGACGCCGAGCATCTTTTTAAAATCGTAACGCTTTTGATACGATCATGTCCAAAATCGATACACTTTTTGCACACTCACTTCAAAGCATCAAGAATAAAAACGGGCAGTAGAGGTTTTGTGTTTCTAACGTACTTTCGCGAGATGTCAGGCATTGAATTCTGACCTCTTAATTCAATTTGCCCAGGCATGATTAGGGTCAGGCAAACATTCCGCGTGTATCTACTATCTGTAACGATGGTTCAGAGACCTTCAAAACTATTAGACTTGTATTATTGACCGAACGAAAGCTCATCTCCGCCCACCTGCACAGCCGTTCCTGTAAAAGCTATTCTTCAACCTTAGAATAGAAACCCGTTACCACTGTCTCTTTTTAATTCATGCTCGTCTGGCGTAAGTTGTATTGTAATATTGGCGTATTTGCGCGCTCTTACTTCATAAAGTCTTGAAACCAACATACCTACAATAACGAACAATTGGGCGTTTTTACGTCAAAGAGAACCTACTCTGCAGGCTAGTTACGGCCATTGATATGACCTGAAAACTTAGGAACGCGACTCACCAATTGCACCTTGCACCTGGCAAGGTTGTCCGCTCTCGTCCACAACGATGCCACGCATCACTGTTTTCATCTGCCCACGTTCGTTTTCTACGCGTACAACAGCTGTCTTTTGCTCCTGAGCCGGCAACCTTAACGGTAGGAACAGACGAAACAGCAGCCATGACAGCGGTTTGTTCACTATGGTGCACTAATTCTCAACATTTATTGAACAGCTTTATATACAAAGTCGGCGGGCAACGGCAAGTGTATTGATTCAGCGTTACCGTCCGCATGATGCCATCAGCAGCCTTAACTGACGTCAAACCAAGCCGCTTATTAAGATAAAGAGAGTTGCCCTCTACGCAAACAAATCGCGACGTGCTTCGGCATAAAGATCAGCTTCACGAAGGCTCTCCCTTTGTCACGCTTGTCGCCCTGCTGGCATAGCTTATATCCTTATAGCCTTTGCATCTCTTCTAACAGCGACCGCGCCGCCGACGTCTGTCCCATCTCGTTCAAAAGCCTCGGCAACTAATCAGCATCACCTCGCCTAATTTAATATAAGGAATTGCTGCTGGCAAGCTGGATGCCGTGGCCGAAGTGCTGCACACATAATCGGTTAGCAGCGTAGCCGGAGCCAAACTTATTGCTCATTGCATAGCCGCTTCGCTTGCTGACGGAAACCATGCGCGGTATCTAATATCAGCATTATCAGCGTAGATATCACGAAGACTCGTTGTGGTTTGAATGCCTTTTTGTTTTTAAACATATCGTCGCTCAAACGAGCAAAACCTGTTGGTGTTGAGGCTATACGCAAACACATATTCGCGCGAAAAGCTGAAATCGCTACCGTAATGTCCTGGGGTAACCCAATAGAAAAAGACGATAACGCGCCACTGTATTCGCAGATGAGCCAACACACTATCAGCTTGTGCCACGAGCCTGTTCGTAATTACCTTGCCATGGCGCAACACGCGCCTGAACGGCTTTAACGGCATAGTAATTCATCTGAAACGTGCGCAGACGACGGTCAAACGCCTACCCCTCAATGCTACTTACGCTCTTTTAAAAATAGGGTCGGCAGTTTTTAATAACTGTGCGGCATGTGCCAGGTCGTCATTCACCGCCCGCAAAAATTTGCGTTGTTGTCAAGGCTTCAGGCGCATTTGCGCTTCGTGTGTGTGACGTAAAGGCGAGACCGCGAAAACCTGCATCGGTTGCAGGTGCAGGTGGAAAGAGCGCATGCAAAATCAAACTGCACCGCTGCCCGGAGTGCATAAGCTTCAGCCGTAATTATTTTCTTTTTCCTGCCGAAGTAAATACAACCTGCGTACGTTCAGCCTCATCAATCAGTTTGTTGCAGGCCGCAACCACGCGGTTGTGCCGCGTGCGTCATCGAGTCAACACGCGCTGCAAGTGCCGCGTCAGCAAAGTTTAGTTGTGCTGCTGCCGACGATATGCATCATGTGGAGCCATGTTCTGATTGGCAACTCCATCATTTCGAGCGTCAGCATACCCCATAAAGCGTCACGCGAACGCATTAAAGTGTAACGGTCGGTAAGCGCACTGGCAAAGGCTGTCTCATCTCCAAAGAACTTCTTATCGGTGATATGCTGTTCGTCACCTGTTTTGTCGAAATAGTACGTTACACGATGATAGGGTTATCATCAGCAACGCAATAAGGAAAAATATCGTTTTTCATTCGTCCGTCTCTCTTTCAAGTTAAAACTTTACGCTCGGCCGACAGGGTCAGACTGCGTGTCAACGGTAGTAAATACGCTTCAGCAACCTTTTGCCGAGCGCCATGTCAACAGTTGCTTTCCTGTCAGCGACCAGTGTATGGCGCACGATGTGACCCTGCAATTTCAGCGTATGGGCCAGCCATAAAGAGGTCAACTGCAAACGGTTATCATTGTGTAGCTGTACGCTGCCGATAGATAATCAACCTGTTTATTCAGTAACACCTGCGACGGTGGCACCTGCGCTCCATTGTTTCCACAGCGCCTGCAAGCCTATACTGCCACGCAGCGTGGTCTGTTCAGGACCAACCATCATGGAAGGAGATGTAGCGATAACGCGTTCACGATAGTAGTAGGCACGTCGACCACACGATTATGATTCAATACGCAAAGCTGTCCACCCGTTTAACTGAAAGTTATTCACGCGCCAGCTTGTCAGAAGCTGTCAATTCAAGGCCTGAGTTGATAACGTTTCCTCCATTTGCCACCTGACTATAGAAGCGCTTCGTATGCAGGCAATGGTCTTAATGCCCAACTGGTCAGCCGCTTTGTTTGCGATGAGACCTCAACATGTAAAGGTGCCCTAGTTTTCGTTCCTCATTTCAACACCTGCAGCCAACATCAGCATCTGAATAGGCTTTTAAACCTCTATTTGGGTTTATGGTTAGCGAGCGCCAATCTGATAATAATTATAAATATACTCGTCGTGCGTATCGTTGGTGTACGTGCTATAAAAGTCGGTATAACTAAAGGGAACTTCACATGTTGTTCCTGCTTTCCACATACAAACGAAGCGTTTTTATCCAATCTGCCTTCAACCATGCCTCGTTGTGCATATTCCAATAGGCTTTTCCTGCACTATAAAAACATACTGCGATTATCGGGCGCAAGCAAATTCGAACGGTTCAGATTTCCTGCCAGCATTATGCCATATCGTTGATTGAAATGATAATCTGCCGTAACAAATAAGCGCAATGTGCGCTCATAAGTCGGTTTGCTACAGGTGCCTGTAGCGTATCGTAGCACTATGTCAAAAGGTGATATACGCCATACGGTCCTAATATTCCACGTCCGCCATAGCTTTCACCTGTTCGGTGTCCGTCAAAAATGTTAAAGCCCAAAGCGCTAATAAGCCTACCTTTACCCACGTTAACTTGGTGATTTAACGATGCACCGCCTTCATAAGACCATAGCCCGAACGGCGAATATGGTAGGTTCCGTTTGCACGCAAGTCGGTATTGGCCATAAAAATAGCCGATGAAGGAGAAACGAAATCGTCACATCGCGCATACTGTCGTGCATAACTAAAGTTCCCTTTCAACTGCAAATGGTACGGGAAGGTCGATATCCACCCCAAACGATCAGTCAGCGTTCCTGTTTGCTCATAAAGAAAGAGCCTAACGAGTGCTCGTACACAGGATTAGGAACTTGCTTGCCGTTAACATCAACAAAACGGTCTAAAGCATTCCCCAAACCATCGTGGCTTTCCGTTCCGTTTATCAACGCCATGTCGCCCCAACGACCAAAGTTCGACGTTCGGGCTTTATAATAGTCGAAAGCTAAATCATTATATACATTAATTGCCTTGTGACGATAGCCTACATAAGCACGAAGGTTAAGATCATCATTACCCGAACCCTTCATCACTCCTCTGTTAGCAGGTGCAAACGAAGCGTAAAACTTATGAAACAGCCCCATCACTTCCGCCCACATCAATTTGATGACGTTGCGAAAAGCCCGTTTGCAGCGGCTGTGAAAGCCAGTTAGTAGGTCCGCTCACGCTTTTTGCTGTGCGCTATACGGGCTTTTATCGGCCGTAAACATCGAAAGGTTGAGATGATATGTTACTTTTTAACGGCGTCACCGCAGGACGAAGAGTTGAAAATCTTCAACCACACCATCAGCTCCGTTTATGCCCCATGCCGCCAAACTAACAGCATCGGTTATTACGCGAATTTTCCTTTATATCGCTGACATTCAAGGCACGAGCAGTACTCTAAATGGCACGCGATTGCCATCAATTAAAACAAGATATTGCGACCTTGGCACGCGAAGTCCAACAGCTGAAGCCCTCTACAGCCGACTCTTCGGCAGCACAGTCAATACATCACCCTGATATGCACGATCGCCATCACGAACGAGGGTTCTAATACCGACAAAGACATACCAGAAATTAGTCTCGACTTACCTGTTGCAATTC
>BNJS01002125.1_pt1 | contig 55190 bp, 84 predicted proteins | sample 8540461 | NCBI WGS metagenome assembly BNJS01 (sample SAMD00202454, study PRJDB9452) | human saliva metagenome | isolation source: human saliva | place: Japan
CGATTATTTACATAAAATTAATTTTGAGAAAATTTAAAAATTTTTTTGAATTTAATGTCAAAAATTTATAATTCAAAAAGTAAATTATATTCTATTAGCAATTTCAGTTCCCATTTCAGCTGTTCCAACTTTTTTTCATTCCATCAGTATAAATATCTACTGTTCTGAATCCATCTTCCAATACTTCTTCGATTGCTTTTTCAATTGCATCTGCTTCTTTTGTCAAGTTAAATGCGTATCTTAACATCATTGCTGCTGATAAAATTGTTGCGATTGGATTTGCGATGTTTTGTCCTGCAATATCTGGTGCTGAACCGTGGCTTGGCTCATAAAGTCCAACTTTTCCGTCTCCTAAACTTGCTGATGGCAACATTCCTAAAGAACCTGTAAGCATTGAAGCTTCATCTGATAAAATATCTCCAAACATATTGTCTGTCAAAATTACATCAAATTGTCTTGGATTTGCAATTAATTGCATTGCAGCGTTATCCACATACATGTGTGAAGCTTCCACTTCTGGATAATCTTTTGCAAGTTCATTTACTGTTTTTCTCCATAATTTTGAAGTATCTAAAACATTATGTTTATCCACACTTGTAATTTTTTTCCCTCTTAATTTTGCAATTTCAAATGCTTTTTTTGCGATTCTTTCAATTTCCCCTTTTGTATATGGCAATGTGTCAACAGCTTTTTCATCAGAATATTCTCTAGGTCCAAAATAAATTCCTCCTGTAAGCTCTCTAACTATCATTACATCTAGCCCTTCTCCAATTATTTCATCCTTCAATGGACTAGCACTTTTTAATTGCTTAAATAAAACCGCTGGTCTTAAATTTGTATAAACTCCCAAGTCTTTTCTTATCGCAAGAAGTCCTTTTTCAGGTCTTTTATCAGGATCAACATTATCCCATTTAGGCCCTCCAACTGATCCTAACAAAATCGAGTCACTCTCTTTACAAATTTTCGCAGTTTCTTCAGAATAAGGAATCCCATATTTATCAATAGATTCTCCTCCCAAATACCCTTGCGTATACTCAAATTTATGCCCAAATTTTTCTCCAATTTTATTCAAAACTTTTACCGCTTCATCAACAATTTCTGGACCAATTCCGTCCCCTTTTAATAATGCAATTTTGTAGTTCATTTTTTACTTCCTTTCTTATTCATTTAAACTTTTTATATTTTTAATTTTTTTCAAAATTTTCTGTCTATTTTTCAAATTCTGAAATAAACTTCGGTTTAATTTCTTTATATTCCCCTTTGTACTTTTAAATTTCCTTTCTCGTCATAAAATTCCCCAAATTCCATCAGCTTCTGAATTTTTTTAAGAGTTCCTTTCAAAAGAGGTTTTCCATTTTCATAAAAATAATTAATTTCTCCATTATGTTTATCGTTCAAAAAAATTACTTGTCATATAAATTTTTCCCACTAGGATAATAAATCACAAATTTCCCTTCTGTTTTTATTATTTACATAAGTTCCAACTGACTGTAATTTTTCCAGACATATAATACTGTTTTTCTTCACCTTCTTTTTCTTCCTTGAATATAATTTGAAACCGTATCTGCTTGTCCGTTTTCAAAATATTCTGTTACAACTCCGTCAAAAAGCCCATTTTTATAATTTACTTCTACAATTTTTTTCCACCATCATTATTAAAAACTCCCAAACCCCATCTTTTTTTATCATCTTTATAATTACCTTTTTGCAAGCAAATTTCCATTTTGATAATAAAATTTCGCTTCCCCTTCTCTTTTCCATTCAAATAATGTACTTCTAATTGTTTTTCGCCACTTTTATACGGTCTATTAAAAGTATATTTTTGCTATTCCTACTTTATATGCTGTTTTTAGAACCGCTTACTGCCGATTTCTCAAATGACAAATCATCCATTGCTTTTTCCTAATTCTTTAATATCATTTATATCTGCAAAAAACTAATTGCACTGCTAACATCATTATCAAAAAAATATAAATTTTTAACATTTATTACCTGCCTTTCTTTATTTCAACTGTATTTATATTTTATAAAAAAATTACTCATCATCAATTGATTTTTTTAGTTCATTAAGCAAACTTAAATCAAAAATTTTTAACTACATTTTTTTACAATAATTTCAACTTTTCTATCATTATATCTTTTCTGCTATTGTATCGTTACTATCCATCGGATTTTTCAGAGCCTTTTTCCCAAAAACTTTTTACAATTCGCATTTCATCTTTCAATCCACTTTCACGAAATAACTCTGCAAGTCTTTTTAGCTCTTTCCAATGATAATTTTTTTATTTTTCTTTATTATCATTATATCCGATAAATTCTAAATCTGCACTTTCATAAAGTTTATTCCAAATTTTTTTCTAACAATGCCTTTCATTCTATTTCGTTCATACTCATTTTAAATCTTTACCATTTTCTTTAAATCCTCTAATTGCAATTTTTATCTCACTTTTGTATCTTCTATTGGAATATCCCAAGCCAAATCATCCATAACCATCGGATCACTCATAAGTGGAAATTTTTTTCCAAAAATCTTCAAATTTTTTTCTCAGCTTTTTTTAGAACCATTTTGGATTGCCATTTTATAATACTTTTTCAGCTTGTTCAATTTGGTCATTTTTTTAGCATAAAAAAATTTGCTAAATTATTCATTGCTTTTTACATCGCCATTTTCAATTTTTTTCTTCAAATTCTTTAATTTTTTTATAATATCCTTGAAAATCAAAAATCTGCCATTGAATATCCAAAGATGTTTCTTTTTAAACCGTTAAATTTTTGATATTTCCATCTTGAGAAAATAAATTTATCACAAGTAATAACTGCCAAAAATAAAATAAACTTTTTCATGAAATTCCTCCAACTTAAAAACAAATCCGAATGTGTCCCAGTTCTCGACAATGTCAAAGCCAAGATATTTTTATCAATTTTATAAATTAAGAGCCAGTCAGGCTGAATATGACATTCTCTAAATCCTTTATAATCATGCAGTAAGATAATGATCTCTATATTTTTTCAGGCAAAATTTCACTATTAGATAATTTATTAATAATCTTTGCTAATAACTTCAAATCATATTTTTCTTTTCTTTTAGTTTTTTTCAAGTCCTTATCAAACCTTTTTGGTCGTCTTTATTGTCAATTTCATCCACTAAATCTCTAAATCCTCAAATAATTCTTCAGCACTATTATACCCTTTTCTTTCAATTTTACCACTCAAAATATCTTCAGTTTCCTGCATTGCCTTTAAAGTTTCTTTTATTTGGTGTTTTTCTCATTATTTTTCTAAATCTTCCGTCAACTCATCTATGCTATCAAAAGTTTTTGCTTAATCCAACACCTTTTTCAACTTCATCCAAAACCTTTCTAGTTTCTCTATTCAGCACTTTCAATTCAAACGGAATTCCCTGCTCCAAAATGCACTTCTTTAAAAATAAATTCATCGCTGTACTCATATTAAGCCCCATTTTTCTTAAACAAAGTTTCCGCTTCCTTTTTCACATTTTTCATCAACTCTCGCTGTTACTGTAGCCATTTTTTTACCACTCCTTTGTAATACTTTTTGTTATACAATGTAATTATATTACTAAATGGTATAAAAAAATCAATTTTTATTAAAAATTTATCCTGCAAAATCTCCACCTGAAAATTCTCCATTTATATTTCCATATACAAACATTATATGTCCGCTAAATATTAATTCATCTATATCAAACAACGAAACATCGAAATTGCCATCTTCATTTAATGTTATAGAATCTACATAAATCAATTTTTTTAAATACTTCTAGTGACAATTCTTCATCATTTACCATTTTTTTCAGCTTCTTCTTTTTCCAACTATTTCAGCTAAATCTTCAATTAAACCAGGCATATCTTCATCTTCATAATCTGCCGACGGCTCCCACCAATACTGAGCATCTTCAAGAATATATTCTCCTGCCGCATCTTTTTATCTTCTTATCCCACTCTTCAGCGTTCTCAACTAATGTTTTCAAATTTTCCAACTTTTTCTTTAATTTCATCAATTTCTTTCTCAAAATCGTAATATTCTAAATCTACTTCAATTTTTTTACCATTCCAAAAAAACTTTTGAATCGTCTATTTTTCTTTTGGATTTTTTTAATTTCCTCCATTATTTCATTAACATTTATCTCTTTTTAAAAATTTTATTTTTTTCAAATTTAAATTCTCCTTCTTATTAGATTTTATATTTTTATTCAAAAAAATCAATTTTAAAATGTGCCTGAAAACTCAAAATATTGAATTTAACAACTTTTACAAAAATTACATTTTCTTTTTTCCAAATTTTTTTCTATTATTTTACAGTTCCCAAACACATTTTATTCTTTTAATTCATAAAATAGTATAAACCTTTATTTTTATAACTGGATAATTATACTCTTTTTGAATCAAATACATAATCTCTATGGTATTTCAAATAATTTAATCTTTTTCATTTAAATATTTTTATCAAGTTTTTTTGCTTTTTGCAATTCTAATTTTATTCTCATATCTAAATTATCTGAACACAAAACAGTTCCATCATCATCAAATGTTATCCATCCACTATCAAATAAATTGTCTATGTTTTTTTGATAACAACAATCCATTGTCAACATCAAATCTTTCCTCTTCTTACATCTTACATATGGTTTTTATATGAGATGCAATCAATACTGGATATGATTTGTTTTTCATAATAACAGACAATTTCTTTTATTATTATCTATAGATTCCTTATATAAATCATACTTATATAATCTTTGTTTATAAGGATCTCTGCCAGTTCTTATATTTTCTGCCAATTGATCATCTCTATCCAAAGTTAATCTATTCTCTTTATTTGTATATACTCCTGTAAGAATTTTTACATATTCCCCACAAATATCCTAATTGATTGTATTTTTCTTTCTACAACTCCATCTTGTAACGCTAATTTTTGTAAGATTTTTCCAATTCATCAAATTCTATATATCCTTTTGGATAGAAATTTATATCTTGATACATCAATGTAATAAGATTTTTCCTTTGATATTGAACCACTATATTCTATTGTTTTTATCAAGAAATTTATTTCGTTTTCATCTGTTTCATTTGTAAATGAACGATTAAAACTAACATTATCATACATTATTTCCGAATAAATTCTCTTTTTTTCTGCTAATGTCTTTTTCGTTTAAAAACTGTTTAGTTTTTATATGATAACTCTCCATTTTATTATTTATAAAAACCTAGTTTTTAAAAATTGATTTATTGCTTTTCTTATAGAAGCCATGTCTTTTTTTAGGAGTTAAAGTATTTAATATCTTTTTGTAATTCATCATATTCAACTGATGTAATTGTGACTTTCTCGTCTATGAAATTAACTATTGTTTTTAATGTTAAATTGAATTTATCACTTGTAAAATCTGTATATTCAAGTGTTATGCTCCAATATTTTTTTCATATTTCTGATTTTTATCCTTTTCTTACTTGCCATTTTAAAAATTCACTCCTTCAATTTACAAATTATCAAAATTTCATAATTTGTTTTTTTATTTTCTTTACCTGTAATTTGATATATATGATTTTTTTATTCAATATTTCTATTTTAACGACTTCATTTTTTTAAATCTTCTTTTAAATCTTCAGCTGTTGGATTTGATTTATTATTCAAACTTATGACAGCATAATTTATTTTATTTTTTTGATATTTTTTTATAATTTCTTTTCATGTATTTAAGAAACTGATTTTTAGCATAGTTTATATATTCTTTTTTTGCTTATTTAGCATTTTATCAAAAGAACCATAAAATTCGTTATATTTATTCATTGTTGAAGGATAAGGCGGATCAATATAAACCAAATCTATTTTTTTCTTTTTGTATTTTTTTAATAAATTTATAGCATCACTCTGATATGCTTTATTCTCTTTTTTTATTATCAAAAAAATCGAATTATTGTAATTTTTCAAGATTATCTAAAATATGATAAAGAAAAGTTTTTATTGTGGTATGCTCTTCTTCTTTTTATATTTTTAGATAACTATATTTTTTTCATCTCTTAATTTTTAAAAATTTCTTCCCATTTTATATTCATTCTTGAATAAGGAATTTTTTTCTAATCATCGCCTCGTCTTAGTAATGATAAAAAAATATTTTTTTATATTTCTCCATATTTTTTTCGAATAATTTATTAACATTGCTAACTCTTTTTACTTCATAATCAAAATATAAATTATTTTTCCATCCACCGTATACTTTCATAAATTTCCTTATTGAAATATTTTTTAATTTTTTCAGTTAAATCTAGCATTAATTTTTTTCATTGTTATTTTCTATTATTGCTTTTTGCTAACGAATAATTAGAATAAAGAATATCATTTGAAATAACTTTATAATTCCTTTTTTTAATTCAAAAGAAAGTGAGCATCCGCCACAAAATAAATCTAAAACTGTTCCATTTTTATTGGAAGATTGTCACATATCCATTCTGAAACTTTTTCTTTGTTTCCAATATAATTAACTTTCGGATATTTTTATCATCTAAATACTCCTTAACTTTCAATGAAATTTTTTTAGCTAGTAATGGAGGTACTGCATTTCCTATTTGCTGTTGAATATTAATCGAAGTTCCATAAAATACAAAATCATCTGGAAATGTTTGTAATCTTGCTAATTCTCTAGGTGTTAAAGCTCTATTTTTGATTATAATGAAAAAATTTTTCTCATATCTCCAGTTACGCAAACAGAAGGAGCATCACTTTTGTATCTTATATATTTTTCTTACATCGCCACTTTTAGGTCTTAAAATTTCTGGAATTTCCTCTCTATTTCCGCCATCTTTTTACAAAACTCATTTTTTTCAAGCATTTGATTGCTATGCTTCATTGCATTATGATTTGGTATGCTAGAATTTTTCTTCTCCGCTTTTTAGTGCTGGCAAATCTTCTATTGCTTCTTTTTACTGTTTTTTTATTTTTTTATTTCTTTTTGGGAATTTAAATTTTTTTATTTCCTTTTTCCAATTATAAAAACTCTTCTTCTTTCTTGTGGAACCCCGTAATCTTTTTGAATTTAATATTTCATATTCTATATTATATCCTGCCTTTTTTTAAAATATTCTTTCATAACTTTAAAAGTCTCTCCCTTATTATGTGTAATTAATCTTGCCACATTTTCCATAATAAATATTTTTGGTTGAACTACTTTAACAAATTTTAAATACCCTAAAAATAATCTATTTCTTTCATCATTCTGTTCAAGTCTTCCGATATTTCCCGCTAAAGAAAAAAAACCTTGACAAGGTGGGCACCTATAATAACATCTACATCTTTATCTTTTATTAATTCTTTTATTTCTTTTTCATTAAAACTTAAAATATCTCTTGTTAAATGTTTTTACATTTTTAAAAATTTTTTTCGTAAGTTTCAGATAAATTTTTATTATTGTCTACCGATAAAAGTATATTGAAATATCCCGAACTTTTTAAATCCTAACGAAAATCCTCCAGCACCAGAAAATAAATCAATAACATTATATTTCTTATTTATTATTTTATTATCAGATAATTTTTTCATTATTGTTTCCATTATTAAATAATGTTCCCACAAAATTTTTCCATAATCTAAAATCCCCCTTTTATTATCCATCATTTTTTAGTATATCTTTATCTATGACTTTCTTCATATTTTTCTAATCTCATCTTCATGCTGCAAAGTCAACCCAATCGAATCAATCCCTTAAGCAATCTTTGTTTCCAGCTTTCTTCCAACTCAAAAAAACATATTCTTTTTCCCATTCGCAATCAATTTATTGTTTTTCCAAATCAACTGTAACTTTCGCATCTCCAGGCAATTTTTGATAATTCGATTCTATCTGCTTCTGGCAATGTTATTGGCAAATGTCCGTTATTTAACCAGTTCATGTAGAAAAATTCCTGAATATCCTCCAGCCACGATTACATGAATTCCATAATCTTGCAATGCCCAAGCAGCGTGTTCTCTACTCGATCCACAACCAAAAATTTTTCTCCAGTAATCAAAATTGTTCCATTTTTTTGTATTCTGGCTTATTCAAATTAAAATCCATATTGTCAGATCCGTCTTCGTTGTATCTCCATTCATCGAAAAACATGTTTTCCAAATCCTGTTTTTTTCAATACTTTTTCAAAGTATTGTTTTGGAATTAATTGATCTGTATCTATGTTGTTATTCATTATTGGAACGATTGTTCCTTCATATTTTTGTAAATGGTTTCATATTTTTATTCTCCTTGTTTTTTTATTTTTGATTTTTTTATGGTCTAAGGTATCTTGTTTTTACTATAAACTTTTTTTCTTCTGAAGTATATACAATAAAATTTAAAAAAATGGTGCTGCTAATTTATTTTTCTTCCCATTTTTTTAAATGCAGAGTTTCAACTATAAGATCATAAGTACCTATTCCTTTTGATTTAAAAAAATGGTGATCACTTCTTTTTCTGTATTGGAAACGATATTTTTTTAATATCTTCTATACTATTTTTTTATTTTTTTCCCATTGCATATCTCCTAAAAAAATTACTTTTTATTCTAATAATTATACACAAAATAATAAACAAATAAATATAATAATCACTTTTTTTATTTTTTTAAATTGCATATTTTTCCTTATATTATTATTATCATATCAATAAAATATACTTTTTACTATAAATGAAAACATATAAAATAATGAATAAATAATAAAATTAAACATAAAAAAATTTTAAATATATGTACTTTATAGCAGAAATTAATAAAAAGAATATCAAAATATTTTTTTAGGTTCTTATTTTTTTAAATTTCATTTTTTTATAATGTAGAATACCAAAATTATAAATAATATTGATAAAATTTTTAACTGTTAAAAAAATTTTTCATTATCCAAAAAAAGAAGATCTCTTTGAAGATATAATCCTGTTGCACTTTGAAATACCAATTTTTTTCATAATCTATTTTTCATTTTGTTATCAAAAAAATATTAATTGAATTTAAAATTGAATAAATTAAAATTAGCATTGTACTGGTAAAAAAATATCTAAAATTGTAAAGAATCAATATTAAAACATAATATAATAAAAATTAATATCCTGCTAAAATTCATCAATTTTACTTTCATAATATATCGTTTCCTTTATACTAAAATTCCTATTTCACTTCATCCAATTCTCTAACATCCACAAATTTTCCATAAATTGCCGCTGCTGCTGCCATTGCTGGACTTACTAAGTGAGTTCTTGCTCCTTTTCCTTGTCTTCCTTCAAAGTTTCTGTTTGAAGTTGATGCACAGTGTTCTCCGCTTGGGATTAAGTCTGGGTTCATTCCTAAACAAGTTGAACATCCAGCTTCTCTCCACTCAAATCCTGCGTCTTTGAATATTTGTGCAATTCCGTTTTCTTCAGCTGCTTTTTTAACAAGTTGTGATCCTGGAACGACTACTGCTGTGATGTTTGGAGCAACTTTTTTTCCTTTTACAATTTTTGCTGCAATTTCTAAGTCTGCTAATCTTCCATTTGTGCAAGATCCGATAAATACATGTTTTTAATGGAATGTCGTAAGGTGATCCTCCTGGTGTAAGTCCCATGTAGTTGTATGCTCTTTCATAGTTTACATCTTTAATTTCAGGGAATCTTTTCACTTATTCCAATTCCCATTTCAGGGTTTGTTCCCCAAGTTACTTGTGGTTCAAGGTTTGAAACATCAACTTTTATGTATTTGTCAAATGCATCTACAGAATCTGTGTACAATTCTTTCCATTCAGCCACTTTTTTTATCAAATTCTTCGCCTTTTGGTGCAAATCTTCTTCCTTTTACATATTCAAAAGTAGTTTCATCAGGTGCGATAATTCCTGATTTTCCTCCTCCTTCAATTGCCATGTTACAAATTGTCATTCTTCCTTCCATTGACATATTTCTTATTGTATCTCCAAAAAACTCAAATGCATATCCATTTCCTAGTCCCAATTCCGTAAGTTTTTAATAATATGTAAAATTATATCCTTCGCATAAACACCTTTTTGCAATTCACCAGTTATTTCAATTCCCATTGTTTTTTTGGTTTCTTTTTGCCAAATTGTCTGTGTTGCTAAAACATGTTCCACTTCACTTGTTCCAATTCCAAATGCCAAAGCTCCAAAAAGCTCCATGAGTCGCAGTATGGCTATCTCCACAAACTACAGTTTTTTTCCAGGCTGTGTCAATCCCTTGTTCAGGTCCAACCATATGCACAATTCCCATTATTTTCATTAAACATATCAACCAATTCAATTCCAAATTCTTTACAGTTTGCCGACAATGCATCCAACTGTGCCTTTGAAACTTTATCTTTAATATTCATTCTGTCAGCCATAATTGTTGGCGTATTGTGATCCATTGTTCCAAATGTCAAGTCAGGTCTTCTAACCTTTCTTCCCTGCAATTCTCAATCCTGAAAACGCTTGTGGCGAAGTAACTTCATGAATCAAGTGCAAATCAATATACAAAAGTTGTGCTTCTCCAGGTTCTCCCGTAATCACATGTTTTTTTCCCAAACTTTATCAAACAAAGTTTTTGGTTTTTTTCTCTTTATTTTTTTAATTTCTGACATTTTTTTCTCCTCCGATTTTTCTCTCCAAATTTTTTTATTTATATTTTTTTATTTATTAACCTATTTAAAATTGTTCCATTCGTTTCTTTTTCAAATTCTTGCAATTCTTTTACTTTATCTAAAATAATATCTGCATTTTGTTCCTTAAATAGTTCATATACAATGCTCTATCATTTTTTTCAATCACAAACGGACTTATATTTTTCCTGAAAACACAAATACAGCATAATCAGCCTTCCTGTTCGTCCATTTCCATCGCTAAAAGGATGAATTCTCTCAAATTCTATATGAGAATTTAATATTTCTGACAACTTTTTCATCATCAGTTTTTACACAATTTCCAACCTATAATTCAAGTTTTTCAATCCAATTTTTTTGTAAGAACTGGTGCTTGACTTGGTGTAGAAGTTTCAAAATCTGCACCAATTATTGCATTACTGCTATTTTTTTAAAATTTCCAGCATTATCATTCAACCTGTCTAAAATTTCCTTATTTATATTTTTTTAATCACATAAATATCCAATTTTTGGTCATTCTCAAGTTCAGTCAACATATAGTCAATTGCCTTTTTTATGATTCAAAACTTCAAAAAAACCTCACGAACACTCTTACTTCCAGGTATTGTACTATCTAAAATAATCGTAGCAGTTTCATTTAGTGTCAATGTATTTCCTTCAATTGCATTTGAATGATGTGTCATTCTTACTGATAAATCTAAAAAAATATTCATAATTTATAATTTTATATCCATTTTCCCAACTTTCTATTCTTATAAAAATTAATAGCAGTCCCAATTGTAGAAAAACATCTGAAAAAGTCCCTATTTTTTTCAACTTTTTCACGATTAATAAAAGAAATTCATCACTCCACAATCTCCAATCATTATTTCTTTTCCACTATTAATTTGAAATAATAAAGTATCGTATTCATTTATTTCCTCACCCTTTTCTTGGTTCAGATTGTGTGAAAAATGGAAATCCATTACATTTTGTGCCAATATTTTCTTCATAAAATTCATATCCATAAATTTCTTCCACTTCTTCAGACAATTTATCTTTTTCATCAAATTTAAAATTTTTCTTCTTCCCATACTTTTTTTCAAATAAAATATCTAAAAAAATCATAGTCTAAATTCTCTTTTTGTTTTCCCAAAGAAAATTCCATTTTGCAAGGATGATGTGCTATCAAAAAATCCCATGCTGGGTCATATTTGTAAGGATTATACATTTTCTTAAACTCATCTTCCGAAATAGTAATCTTCAATTTTTTCATAATAAATTACATCAAAACCATTCCGATTTGTACTGTTATCAAAATCTAATCCCATCAAGTCATCTCCCAAAACCCAAAATTGCAAAATTCCTTCTTTTGGAAAATCTTCTAGACCTTTTAAGTCAGCACAATTTATCTGTGCAAGAAACATAAACTGTTTCCCTTCTGAATTTGTTGGAATTTTTACTCCCTTTTTGGAATATATGGAATTCCCTTCAATTTTGCTATCTGTTATTTTTATTTCTTTTGAAGCATTGACTGAAGCATTTGCAACAATCATTTCTTTTGCTATTTCATAATATTTTTTCTCAATTTTTTCAAAAATATCTTTTGCTAACTTCTTTAATTCTTTATCTTCCATATCACACCACTTCCAAATTTTAATTAATTCTCTTCAACTCAAAAATCACAATTTCAGGCTGTGCAAAAAATCGAATAAACATCTCAAGAAAAAGCACCACCAACTCCAGAAGTAATATAAATTTTTATGTCCGCTGTATTCTTTTCATTCCATAGCCATATTTTTTTCTTATCCTTTAACTGCCGACATAATAATTTTTTTCCAAAAAGTAACCTGTCCAGCGTGGGTGTGTCCTGCTAAAATCATATCAGTTTTTTTCCCTTTTCAGCTTCCGACATTTGCTCAAAATATTCAGGATTATGAGTTAAAAAAATAACACAAAGTCTTCTTTTTTTCGTACCTTCAAGAGCTTTTTTTCGCATCAGGTTTTCCATGCCACAAGTCAGTAACTCCAGCGATGTATATTTTTCTCATTATTTATCGTTACTTTTCTATTTTTCATTTGTAAGCAGATTAAATCCCAAGTTTTTCATATTTTTCAGCAGTTTCCTTTTTCACCTGGATACTCATGATTTCCATAAATCGCATATACTCCAAGTTCAGGAATTTTTAATATTTTTTTAGCATCTTCGTAAAAACTTTAGGAATATTTTTTTCTCCCAAGTCGCATAATCTCCACCTAAAAAGAATCATATCCTTTTTTTGTGCATTAATCAGTTCAATTGCCTTTTTTTCTGCTGTTTTCTATTAAACCGTGTCATCGTATCATACTGAAAATCCGCTACAAATAGCACTCTTTTTCCCATCAAATTCTTTTTGGAATATCTTTTGACTTTTACCTCAATTGTCCTAATTTTTAATATGCCTGTACTCATAATGAGCATAAATTAAAAAAATATCACAATTAGTCCCACAAAAACCACCAGAAATTTAATAATCCAACTTTTTGCCTTCATTTTTTTCTCCTTTCTAAATAAAAATAAATGTCGATTCAATTTCTATTCACTCACAAATTTCCCCAACTTTTTCAAGAAATTTCTTTCCTGTCATCATCTTTTTCCTTTTTGCTCTTAAACTATAATGAATCCATTTTTGTGTTTTTTTATTCCGACTCCACCAAGATTCGCCTTTTCTCATCGTCATTCCAAATCCCCATTATATTTAATAAAAACTCTTGGTGCTTCAGCCGTTGTAATCAATTTAGCCGATTTTATTGGTAAAAGTCCTTTTTATTCCATATTTCCCACTTTCATAAGCAAATCCTCTCAACATAACTTTATCCAAAAATCCTTTTAATATCGCAGGTAACGACATCCACCAAATCGGAAAAAAATCAATATTAATTCATCTGTATTTTTCAAAATTTCCTGATATTTCAGAACTAAAGGATCAGCACTTTTTCCTTGCGAATACAACTCCAAATCTTTTTCAGTCATCACAGGATTGAATCCATCTTTATTCAAATCTATAATCGTATATTTTTCTTTTGTTTCCTCCAACTTTTCCACTACTTTATCTAAAATTGCTTTATTGAAACTTCCATTCCATGGGTGTGAAAAAAATTATTGTTTTTCATTTTTTAAATTTCCTTCTCTCCGTAATCAATTTTTCTAATTAATATTCCACTTCATTATTCTTTTTCTACTTTCAAACAATGTCTTCTGCCTTTCTATTTCATTTATTAATTCCTCTTCACTAGGCAGATAATTTATATATTTACTTGCAAAAAGGTTTTTTTATTATCATTCAAAACCGAATACTTTATAATAGTTCTGTCTGTTTCCGTACAAAGAAGAAGTCCTATTGTTGGATTATCATTTTCCTGTTTTTTTAAGTCATCATACATTCTTACATACATATCAAGTTGTCCAATATCCTGATGTGTTAATTTTTTTCTGTTTTTTTAACTCTACTATAACAAAAACATTTCAAAAATATAGTTATAGAATACCAAATCAATATAAAAAAATCTGAATTTTTCTGTACGAATATGCTGTTGCCTTTCCACAAATGCAAAACCTTTTCCAAGTTCCATCATAAATTTTTTTGAATATCGTCTGTTAATGCTTTTTCTAATTCATTTTCTGTATAAGACATATTTGTTGGTAAATCTAGAAACTCCAAAACTACTGGATTTTTTATAAATTCTTTTGCTTGTAGTTTTTTTGTCTTCTCTTTCATTTCATTTTCGACAATTTTTTTATCAATACTTGCAACAATACGATCATAGTAGAGTGTAGATATATTCCTATCCAAAAGTTCTTACAGACCACATATTTTTCTGCTGCTTCCGTCAAATAAAAATATTCTAGCCTTCTCATTGGAAACTCTTAAAACTTTTCTGAAAAATGAGACCATGTCAATTTGGCGGACACTGTTCGCCATTTTCTCAAAAATCTGAAAACATAAGATAGAATTGTCTTATTTCTCTTAATGTTCTATAGCTATATCCCTTTTCCAAATTCTTCTGTAAGTTCCTTTAGATAAATTTTTGTAATATTTCTTTCCCGTATTCAGCTCTTTCTTTTCCTCGCTGTTCTTCTTCTACAATTCTTCTTCCAATTTCCCAATATGCTTCCACCATAGCCGAATTTATAGCAGTATATGCTTTTTTTGTCTAGCATTTTTTTAAGTATTTTTCTTTATTTCATTAATGTAATTATTTGATATTCCCATCAAAAATCCCTCCCTTTTTAAAAATTACTTATTATAAAGTCTATTTATCCCATTAATATAAGCCTTAATACTAGCCTCAACCACATCCGTACTTTGTCCTCTACCAATAAATCTGTTTCCATCTTTTTCAATTACAACGACAACTTGCGCTTGTGCGTCCGTATCCCCTGTAATTGCTTCCAATTTGTATTCTTCCAATACAAAAGTGTCGCTCACTGCCAAATTTACTGCATTATAAGCCGCATCAACTGGTCCATCTCCAAGAGCTTCTTTAACTAATTTTTCTCCATCCAAGTCGATTGTAACTGTAGCTTTTGGTTTTTTACCTTCTTGTCTTGAAATTTCAAAGTGAGTCAATTTGATTCTTCCTTCGATTTTTGCCGCATCTCCAGCAACTAATGCGATTATGTCTTCATCTAAAACATATTTTTTCTTGTCTGCCAATTTTTTAAATTGTGCAAATAATTCTTCCACTCTGTCACTTCCAACATGGTCAAATCCTAAAGATTCCAACTTTTGTATAAAAGCGTGTTTTCCTGAATGTTTTCCAAGTACCAAGCTGTCTGGATTTCTTCCTACAGATTCTGGACTCATAATTTCGTAAGTTTCAGGATTTGCTAAAACTCCGTGTTGATGGATTCCTGATTCGTGTGCAAATGCAGTTCGCTCCAACGATTGCTTTATTTGGCTGTGTTGTAACCCCTGTCAAAAGGCTTACTAATTTACTTGTTGGGTAAATTTGTTTTTGAGTCAATATTTGTGTAATATTCTTCAAATAAATCTTTTCTTGTTTTTCAAAATCATTGCAATTTCCTCAAGTGAAGTATTTCCAGCTCTTTCTCCAAGTCCGTTAATTGTACATTCAATTTGAGTTGCTCCAGCTTGAATTGCTGCAACTGAATTTGCTACAGAAAGTCCCAAATCATCGTGACAATGCACAGAAATATCAACATTTTTCAATTCCTTTTTACATTTTTTTCTCAAATAAGTTATAAGTTCAAACATTTCATTTGGAGTTCTGTAACCTACAGTATCAGGTACATTCAATGTAGTTGCTCCAGCTTTTATAGCTGTTTCATACACCTCTACCAAAAATTCTTTTTCTGTTCTGGTCGCATCTTCTGAAGAAAATTCAACATCATCAACAAATGATTTTGCAAGTTCCACCATTTCTTTTACTCTTTTCAAGAATTTGCTCTTTTTGTCATTTTCAACTTAAATTCTCTATGAATAGGCGAAGTTGCAATAAATGTATGAATTCTTGGTTTTTGCTGCACCTTTTAGTGCTTCTCCCTGCTGCTTCAATATCTTTTTTTCACAGCTCTTGACAAAGCTACAAACTGTTGAATTTTTTTACATTTTTCAGCAATCATTTTTTTACAGCTTCAAAAATCTCCAGGCGATGCCACAGCAAATCCAGCTTCAATTATATCCACTCCCAAACTTTCCAATTGTTTTTGCAATTCTTAATTTTTTTCTTCAGCATTAAGATTAACTCTTGGTGTTTGTTCTCCATCTCTTAGTGTTGTATCGAATATTTTTAATATGCGTTTTTCATTGTCTTATTCTCCTTGTAAATTAATTTTTCTGTTTAACTCTTTTTATTTTTCTATATCTCAATTTATCAAATTTAAAAATTTCTTTCAAAATATTCACTCTAAAAAAAGTTTACTTTAAAAAAACAAAAAAATTTACTATTTCTTCACAGCTTCAAATCTCAATCTTACATAATCAGCTATAATTTGTCCATTTTCATTTTTTTCAAGCTCTTTTTTTCCACTTTTTTTCAGCTATTTCATCAATCAATTTTTCTTGCATTTCTTTTGGAATATTCACAAAAGCAGGTGCAGAAAAGGTTTGTAGCCATCCTTTTTATCCCTGTAGGAAGTAAAGTTGGACGAGAAAAACTTATCATTCTTTTCACTTTTAAGCCGTATTTATTAAGTAATTCTGTTTCTTCTTTTTCTGTTGGAAAAAACCAGCATTTTACAGCTTTAAAATTATGTCTTCTTGCAACTTCAAACATTGCATTTTCTATTTTTTCTACATTCCCTTTGCAACCCATTTCGACCACAAATCGTCCAACTTTTTTGAGTGCCTTTGAAACTCCTTCCAAAACTTTATCAGGATTTGTCATCCAATGAAGTGCCGCATTGGAAAAAATTGCATCAAATTCATTTTCAAAATTCATATTCTGTGCATCGCCTTGTATCGCATCAACTCCCAATTTTCTAGTCGCTTCAACAAATTTCTGGCTTCCATCCAGTCCCAAAACTTTGCACCCATATTTTGAAATTTCCTTAGTCAATACACCATCTCCACAGCCTAAATCCAAAATATATTCATCCTTTTTCGGATTCAGCCATTCAATCAGTTCCTTTCCATAATCCGAAACAAACCGTGCATTTTTTTCATATTTTTCCTTTTCCCAATGCTGACTCACACTCATTTTTTGTACCTTCTTTCTGTGCTATTACAATATTTCTCTATTTTTTTAACAAAATAATCAATATTTATATTCATTGATACTCAATCCTAAAATTCCCAAAAATTCAATTCAAAAATTTCTAAAAATTCTACAATTTTTTTCTCACGACTCATCGCTACAACTCCCAGTTTTTGCAATTTCCAAAAACTCCATAATTGTGCATAATTTCCACAAATCCACGCAATTTTTTTCACATCTCCTGTAAGTTCAATAACTAATGAAGTTGGCGATACATCTAAAACTTTTTCCTCTGTAAATATCCGCAACTTGAACGATTTGTGCTCTAGTTTCTGGATCAGATTTTCACTTTTATTAACATCAATTCTCTTCTAATAACATTTTTCAACTGGGAAAAACCTTTACTTTTTACAACATCCACAATTTTATAAACTTGTTTTTGAATTTGATTTAATGTTTTGTCGTCTCCTTCTACTGTCATTGTCAATCTCGCATAACCAGGTTTATTTGTAACTCCTGCTGTCATTTTTAAAACAGAATATCCTCTTCTATTGAATAAAGACATTATTCTCGACACAATTCCATCAGTATTTTTTTGCAATTATTAAAATTTCATGCTCTCTATTCATTTTTCTAACACACCTTTCTTTCCGATCATTTGACTTACAGTTTTTTTCCTGCTGGAATCATCGGGAATACATTTTCTTCTTTTTCAACAACACATTCGATTAACACACCTTCATCAGATAATATTAAATCTTTCAATTTTGTTCTCAAATCTTCTTTGTTTGTAAGTTTTGCATTTTTTTAATTCCATACGCTTCTGCAATTTTGATGAAATCTGGATTTATTTCCAAATCAACGAATGAATATCTTCTGTCTTTAAACAATTCTTGCCATTGTCTAACCATTCCCAAGTAAGAATTGTTCAAGATAACAACTTTTACTGGCAAATTATATTGTTTAATCATCATTAATTCTTGCAATGTCATTTGGAAACCACCATCTCCAACGATTAAAACAACTTTTTTATCAGGTGCTCCAATTTGTGCTCCAATTGCCGCAGGAAGTCCAAATCCCATTGTTCCAGCTCCTCCTGAAGTTACGATTGAATCAGGATTTTTGTAAGTGAAATATTGAGCAGCCCACATTTGGTGTTGACCAACATCAGTTACAACAATTGTATCCCCTTGCAAAATATCGTCAATCGCTTTTAGAACTTCTTGTGGAAGCAATTTATCTTCTCCAACTTCTCTATGTCCTAATGGATATTCTTTTTTCCATTCAACAACTTTTTTAACCCATTCTTCGTGAGTTTGTGGCTCAATTTCAGCATTAATATCAGTCAATACATGTTTTAAATCCCCAACAATTGGCACATCAGCCCTTTTATTCTTATCAATTTCAGCTGGATCAATGTCAATGTGAATAACTTTTGCATTTTCAATAAATTTATTAGGATTTCCAGCAATTCTGTCATCAAATCTAATTCCAGCCGCAATTACTAAATCTGCTTCATCTGTCGCATAATTCGCTGGTACAGTTCCGTGCATTCCTAACATTCCAAGAGATAATTCGTGCGATTCAGGAAATGCTCCCAATCCAAGTAATGTCGTAGCCACAGGTGTTTGTGTCTTTTTCAGCATAGTCAAACAATTCTTTCGATGCTTTCGATTTCAAAACTCCCGCTCCTGCAATTATCAACGGTTTTTTTCGCTTCTTTTTATCAATTTAATTGCTCTTTTAATTTGACCTTGATGTCCTTCATAAGTTGGTGAATATCCTTCCAATTCAATTTTTTCATCAAATAATCTCTCAAATTCTTCATATGGAATTTGATGAACTTGAATATCGTTTGGAATATCAATAAGAACTGGTCCTGGTCTACCTGTTGTCGCAATGTAGTAAGCCTCTTTTTACAACTCTAGGTATTTCTTTTTATATTTTTGAATCAAATAATTACATTTTGTAATTGGCATTGTAATTCCAACTGTATCAGTTTCTTGGAAAGCATCTCTTCCCAATAAATTTGATCTAACTTGTCCAGTTATCGCAATCATTGGTACAGAATCCATATGTGCTGTCATTATTCCTGTAACCATATTTGTCGCACCAGGCCCTGAAGTCGCAAGACAAACTCCTACTTTTCCAGAAACTCTCGCATAACCATCTGCCGCATGTGACAATCCTTGCTCATGTCTTGCAAAATAGTAATTTATTTTGTCATAACTATAAATTTCATCAAATATTGGAATTACCGCTCCTCCCGGATATCCAAAAATATCTGTTATTCCTAATCTGTGTAGCGATTCTAGTAAAATTCTACCACCGTTTATCATCTTAGTTTCACTCATTGTTTCAACCACCTTTTCTTAATTTTTTATTTTCTAATCATCAATCATTGCTTGTGCATTCAATCTTCTAATTATATATCCTTTTTTCTCAAATTCTTGAGTTATTTTATTAATATGTTCTTCTCCATTTGTTTCAACTGTAACTTGCAATTCAACTTCATGGAATCTGTCTAAATTCTTAAACTGATTATGTTCAAGTCTAATTACATTCGCATTTTTGTTCCGAAAAGAATTTGCGATACAGCCACCAATTGTCCTGGTTTGTCAGGGCAAATCAACCGCAAATGTAAAAAAATTCTTCCTCTAGCTACCAATCCTTTATTAATCATAGATGAAATAGTTAATACATCTATATTACCACCACTTATTATTGAAATTATCTTTTTTTCCCTGTAACATTTCAATTTTTTTCAATCCTGCCACAGCCAAAATTCCCGAATTTTTCCGCAACAATTTTATGTTTCTCAACCAAAGACCAAAAAAATGCCGCCATTAACTCATAATCAGATACAGTAACTATGTCATCTACATATTTTTTTCAATATAGTCAAATGTAATGTCACCAATTTTTTTAACAGCTGTTCCATCTGCAATTGTATTTGCTTCATCAAGTTCAACCACATGATGACTTTTTTCTAGCCTCCAATGCACTCGCTGCACCTTCTGGCTCAACACCAATTATTTTTATCAATGGATTTTTTAATTTCGCAGCTGAAGCAATTCCTGAAATAAGTCCTCCTCCACCAATTGGCACCAAAATGATATCCGCATCAGGCAATTCCTCCAAAACTTCCAAAGCAATAGTCCCTTGCCCTTCAATTACATCTTCGTCATTAAACGGATGCACAAAAAGTGTACCCTTCTTTTTCCTGCAATTTTTTTGCATACTCATAAGCCTCATCATAAACTTCCCCAGTCAAAATAACTTCCGCACCATATCTTCTAGTCGCTTCAACCTTAATAAGCGGCGTATGTTTAGGCATAACAATTACAGCCTTAATTCCTAATTTTTGAGCAGCTAATGCCACACCTTGTGCATGATTTCCAGCCGATGCTGCAATTACTCCTCTTTTTTTCTCTTCTTCCGTCAATTTCGCAATTTTATTATAAGCACCTCTTATTTTAAATGCACCTGTTCTTTGTAAGTTTTTCAGGTTTAATATAGACATCGTTTCCTGATTCATCAGAAAAAATATTGCTATGAATCAATTTCGTCTTTTCAATAACTGTCCCCAATCGTTCTCTAGCTTCCATAAAATCATATAATTTATGCAATTTTTTCACCTTCTCCAATTTTTTTGTTTCTCTAATTTTTCTTTCAGTTTTTTTACAAGGAGTTACCTCATAAATCAAATAAAAAAATAATTTATACTAAACATTGTTATCTTTCAACTAATGCCAATAAAATTACTTCTGATTTATTAGGCACTCCCTGTCTTATTTTAAATATTTTTTTATTTTTTTATTCAAGAAATCTATTATCAATTCTGTAACTTCAGGCTGAAACCAATATTCATCTGAATGTCCTGCTCCTGGAACAATGTATCTTTTTGAGTCCACACCCTTTTTCAATCAACGCCTTTATGAAGCATTTCTGTCTGATTCGGAAGAACCAATGTATCTGCATCTCCATGCATTAATAGAAATGGAGGCGTTTTTTTGTGAAATATAAGATATAGAATTTGTAGATTCAATATTATTCCTTACATCATTTTAGCCAGAACTTTACCGACATAAGTATCGCCCTATAACCTTCTTCTACATCTTCAGGAATATCAAAATCAACCTCTCCAAAATCTGTTACGCCATAAATATCTATAACTGCTTGCACATCACTATTTTCAGATAAATTCTCTCCTTTATCAAAATCCGCAGTTCCGCTTGTAACTCCTGCCATTGCTACCAGATAACCTCCAGCAGATTCACCCATCAATGCTATTTTTCCCCTTATCAACTCCATACTCATCAGCATTTGCCTTTCAAAAATCTGATTGCTGCTTTTCACATCTTCCACGCTTTGTGGAAAACACTCCATCAGGAATAGTTCTATATTCCATACTTGCAACCTACATAACCCTGCCTTTAGCTATTTCTAATCTTTGCTGCAAATAGTTTTTCCCTTATAGCTGTGTGCAAAAAGACCCTCCCGGCACAAATAATACTGTTGGATATTTCCCCTCTATTAGGCTTTAAAATATCCATTTCCAATTTTATATTTTTTTCCTAAAATAACTAACTGGCTGTGAATAAGTAACATTTACTATTGATTTTATTTTTTTCTTGTGTCAATTTAACATTTAGAATTTTTACTTTCATTATCATTTACCATTTGATTTTTTTCTCCTCTGAAATTTTTCCTAATAATTACGATTAAAGTTAGCAATATCAAATTCCATCTAATGTTTATTTTCTGACGAACAGTAATGTGGTATTTACTAATCTAAAAATTTCAATTGCTCCTCTATCTGCAGAAGACACATGCATAGCATATTTTTTTCAAGTATCCTTTTACTTGAAGTTTAAATAGTTCCAATTTAGCTTTTTCTAGCTTCAATTTCTTCATCAGAGATTTTAATATTAATTGATCTGTTTGGAATATCAATTTCCACAATATCTCCCATTTTGAATAATCGCAATATTTCCACCTGAAGCGACTTCTGGCGAAACGTGTCCAATCGAAGCACCTCTCGTAGCTCCAGAGAAATCTTCCATCTGTAATTAATGCAACATCTTTATCAAGACCCATTCCTGCAATCATAGCTGTTGGCGATAACATTTCTCTCATTCCTGGTCCACCTTTTTGGTCCTTCATATCTAATAATTACAACATCTCCTGCTACAATTTCTCCACCAACAATCGCTTTAACGGCTTCTTCTTCACTATTAAATACTTTCGCAGGGTCCTGTATGTTGCAACATTTCTGGATCTACCGCACCTTCTTTAACAACACATCCCATTTGGTGCTAAAGTTCCCTTTCAACACAGCAATTCCTCCAGTTTTGTAAGCTGGTTTATCCCAAGGTTTGATTACATCGTCATCATTAATGAATGCATCTTTTGCCAATTCTCCTTGTGTTTGCAATGCTACAGTTTTCGCATCTCCATGCAATCTTTCATTTTCAAGCAATCTCTTCATAACTCCAGTAACTCCACCCGCTCTATACAAGTCTTCAATGAAGTATTCTCCAGATGGTGACAATTTACAAATTTGACGAGTTTTTTGTGCAATTTCATTAAAGTCACTTAAAGTCAAGTCAATTCCAGCTTCATGAGCAATCGCAGGTAAATGTAACGCTGTATTAGAAGATCCTCCAAGTGCCATATCTACTGCAACTGCATTTTCAAATGCTTCTCTTGTTAAAATATCACTTGGTCTTAAATCTGCTTTTAAAACTTCCATAATTTGCATTCCCGCTTTTTTAGCAAGTCTTGCTCTTTCTGAAAATACAGCTGGAACAGTTCCATTTTCCTGGAAGTCCCATTCCAAGTGCTTCTGTCAAAGCAGTTCATAGTATTTGCAGTATACATTCCTGCGCATGATCCACAAGTCGGACAAGCCATTTCTTCTACAGAATTTAATTCTTTTCTAGTAATTTGCCCAGTGTTATAAGCTCCAACCGCTTCAAATACATTACTTAATCCAATTTTTTTACCTTTATAAACTCCTGCAAGCATTGCTCCTCCACTTACAAATATTGAAGGTATATTCAATCTTGCCGCAGCAATCAACATTCCAGGCACTACTTTATCACAGCTTGGCATAAACACAATCGCATCAAATGGAGTAGCCATAGCAACCGCTTCAATCGAATCTGCAATTATATTTCTTGTAACCAACGAATATTTCATCCCAATATGATTCATCGCAAGTCCATCACAAATTCCAATTGTATTAAATTCCATTGGAACTCCTCCAGCCATTCTAATTCCATCTTTTTACAGATTGAACCAAGTTTTTCAAATGAACATGCCCTGGTATTATTTCATTAAATGAGTTTCGCAATCCCAATTATTGGTTTTTCCATTTCATCATTTATGAAACCCAATCCTTTTTAATAACGATCTATGTGGCGCTCTAGCCGCACCTTCTATCAAGTTATTACTTCTTTTTTTCCATCCATTGATTTTTCACTCTCCTAAATTTTTTTATATAAATAAACATCAGCCAACTTTAAAAAAATTAAAAAAATAATTACTTAAAGTTATTTGAATATATTTTTATCACATATCTCACAAAATTTTTTTACCTATTTTTTTATAAAAAAATAAAGACGATTTAAATATAAATCGCCTCAAAGTTATAAAAAAACAAAAAAATAGTTTTTTTATTATTATGATTCTATCAATTATCTTTCAGTAAAACTAGCCATTACTCTTCCATCATTTACCAATCCAATAAAATCACTGCTAGAAACTTTCAAGGCAACATATTTTTCCACTTTGCACGACTTTAATTTCTAAAATTTCAATAATCAGTAATAATGATAAGACTAAAATTAATAATGACATAATTTCCTCCAGTGTTTCAATTTTTTTACTTTATTTTTTTATGAAAATTATTATAGCAAAAATCATTAATTTTTGTAAAATATATATTATATATATAATCTATCTATTTTTATTAATCTTTGAAAAAAATTAACTGTTATTAACAATTTCGAGATGTCTATAATTTTTGTGTAAACTAATAGAAAATCTAGCAAATTAAATATTTATATGTTCTATTTACACAAAAAATTTTTATACACTCACAATTTCATTTTAAAAATAAGGTTATGCTTCAATATTTATTAGCATAAAATTGCAAATCTCCTGCAAAAAATATAATAGACTTGTTCAAACTTCAAAATTTAATAAAACGAATATTCTGAAACAAGGGTCTTGACCCCTGTGGAAAATAAAAATTTAGGTTGTCGAATAGGTCTAATGAATCTTCTATTGAAAAAAATTTAGTTAATTATAAAATTTATCTTTTTTGCTCGAATAATGTCAAGTGTTTCATTGAATTCCTTTTTCAAATCCTCATCATCTGAATTTTTTTAGCCAAATTCATCCCTTTTTGCTAATTTTTCTGCATTATCATAATCTCCCAAATCAATATACAAAATTGCCAAATTATCATAAGCCCACAAATTGCCCTTTTTGTATTGAAGTCAGATACCATTTTATTGCTTCCTTTTTGATTTCCTTCATTTTTCAGCAATTAATCCTAATCTATTTTTCTGAAGATCCATCCTTTTCAAATTTCGTAACTTTCAAAAAAACCATTCCTTCGCATTTTTGTAATCTTCCAATTCTTCATAAGATGCTCCAATCCAAAAAAATAATTATCAGTATTATCTGCTATTTTCTGATATTCCTTATAATATTTTTATAGCCTTCTCATAATCTTCCTTTTTCATAATAAACATAAGCCAAATTTGAAATTGCATTATAATTTCCTCTTTCTATAGCCTTTAAATAGTATTTTTTTCAGCTTCTGAATAATTATCCAAATTATCATATAAAACTCCCAGTTTGTTTAAATAATCCGCATTATTTGGAAACTCGTTTACATATTTAGTAACCAGAAGCAGTAATTTCTTTTGATCATCTTTATCATAAGCCTCGCTTATCTGTTTTTTTCCAAATTTTTCTCTTTCCTGTCTTGTCATTGCTGAAAAAAACTTTGAATCCCCAATCCTAAGTTCACAATTAATACTAATAAAATTAAATATTTTCTCATATTAAAACTTTCCTTTCCAAAGATAAAAAAATATAGCCATTTGTAAAAGTACAAGAATCTAATAAGCACAATATTTGACTTTCCTGTTTTTCTCCACTTTCTTACAAAGTCTTGCCTTTTTGTAATTATAAATACTGTTTTTAATTCATTTGCTTTTACAATCACCTAAAATAAAAATATTATTTTTTGACTATTTTTAACTTCTTTTAATAGATTCCTGCATTTCTTTCATCAGATCATTATCTTTAGTCTTTTTCGCTGTTTCAAAAGGCTCTTTTGTAAAGCCATTCCAATGCTGACTTTTTATCTCCCTAGTTGATAATAGAGATCGCCCTAAATTAAACTTGACCTCCTAGACTTTCCCTTTATTTGCAGAAGCTAAATAGCCATTTTTATTTGCTTCCTTCTGATTTCCTTCAGTCAAAATAAATCATTCCTAGAATATTTTCCGACACTCCATCTTTATCATAAACAGATGACTTTAAAAGATACTTTTTCGCTTCTTCTGGATTATTATCATTATAATGATAAAAATTCCAAAAAGAAAATCCTTTAACTCCGGTTCATCTTTAATTACATTTCATTATACTCTTTATCATCAACTTGTTTTAACCATTTTTAATGCACTTTTCATAATCTTCATTGATAAACTATAAACATTCCCAATCATAAATCGTATGTCATATTTTTACCCATCTTCAGCAATAAAAGGATACTCCTGCAATCTCTACAGCCTCGTCAAACTCCTTTTTCAGCTTCATTTTTTTCTTCCATTACTCCATCATAAATTGATCCTAACATCACTTTTCAGTATACTAATTTCTGAAGGATCTTTCCGATATTTTCTTTTTTAATATGATACACCTTTTTGAGTATTTCCTCTATCAATATCTTTTTCGAAAAGCTTGATCGAGAATCTTGTCCAATGTCTTTTTGAATTTACAGGTAAATTTTTGTGCTCCAAAAGATAAATTAGATAAAATTAGAAAAAAGATTAAGATTTTTTTCATTTAAGCACCATCCTATTTTTCCATAATTTCTATGTAAAATTTATAATTATATCGTTGTAGATCTATATATTATTTTCTATTTTACATGAATAATTTGTAAAAACTATAATAAATCACATAAACTTAGGGTCTGACAGTATAGTGATAGCTTTTTGAGTTCGATTTTTAAAAAAGTTTTTAACTATCAAATTAAATACTCTAGAAATCTTCTCTTTTTGTTTGAAAAAAATGATGTTTTTTTGTATAAAAAAATTTGAAACATGTAGTATAATAAAACATATTAAGTTTTTTGAAAAAGGATTATGCGTTATCCTAAAATTAACGTAAATTTTTGAAAGAAAGGAAAAAAATTTAAAAATAATGGAATTGCTGACAATAAAATTAAAAAGTTGTTTTCAGAAAATATAAATAATATTTTTTTGGTGCTGATTATGCGGAAAAAAATTGATATTCAAAATTCTACTAAAAAGGAATTTGGGGATTTTTCAAACAAATTTTTGCAATGGTCAGCTCAAAATTAATTGGAAAAAAATCCCCGTGAAATTGCGAGTACTCTTGTGGAAAATTTTTTCAGAAAATGACATCATTCAAAAGTTGGAAATTGCAGGACCTGGATTTATCAATATTTATCTTAAAAACGGTTTTTTTAAATGAGGAAATAAAAAGTGGAAAATGAAAAAAATATGACTTTTCATTTTTTAAATACCGATAAAACTGTAATTATCGACTACTCTTCTCCAAATATTGCAAAAAGAATGCACATTGGACACTTGAGAAGCACGATTATTGGAGATTCCATCAAGAGAATTTTTACAATTTCTGGGATTTCATACACTTGCCGATAACCATATTGGTGACTGGGGAACACAATTTGGAAAACTTATTGTGGCTTATAAGAACTGGCTGGATAAAAAGGCTATGAAAAAGATCCCATTGGAGAACTGGAAAAAAATCTATGTAAAATTTTTCAGATGAAGCTAAAATAAATCCTGCTTTTGGAAGATGAAGCACGAGAAGAATTGAAGAAATTACAGCTTGGAGATAAAAATAACCAAAAAAATTATGGAAAGAATTTATTGATATTTCACTAAAAGAATACAATAAAGTTTATGATAGACTTGACGTAAACTTCGATTACTATTTTTGGTGAGTCATTTTACAATGATATGATGCCATCGGTTCTTGAAGAATTAAAAGCAAAAAGATATCGCAAAAGAAGATCAAGGTGCACTAGTAGTATTTTTTTGAAAATAATAGATTGCCGCCTGCGATTGTTCAAAAGAAAGATGGAAGTTTTTTTGTATACGACTTCAGATCTTGCTACAATGAAATTTAGAAAAAGATGATTTAAAAAGTTGATGAAGCAGTTTATTTAACTGATGACAGACAGCAAAAATCACTTTAAGCAGGTTTTTTTGAAATTGGAAGAATGTTAGGCGAGCCTTACAATTATAAAAAGACTCACATTGTATTTGGAATTATGAGACTTGGTAATGGAATAATTTTTCTCTTCTAGAAGCGGAAACACAATAAGGCTTGTGGATTTGCTAGATGAAGCAAAAAGCTCAAGTAAAAAAAGTAATTGATGAAAAATCCAGATATTCCAGAAGATGAAAAGGACAAAAATTGCTGAAATTGTAGGAAGCGGAGCTATAAAAATATTTTTGATTTGAGTCAAAAATAGAACTTCTGATATAACATTTACTTGGGATAAAAGTGCTTAGTTTTTGAAGGAAATACAGGACCTTACCTGCAATATACCTACGTTCGGATTATGTCAATTTTTTTAGAAAATTGAAGGAAGAAAATATCGAAGTTGAAAAATAACGATATTATTTCGGATGATATGAATGGAATTGAACGTGAACTTGCAGTTGAATTATTAAGATTCCCTCAAGCTGTAGTAAAATCCTATGAAAACTACCGTCCAAATATAATTGCAGATTATTTATTTGACACAGCAAAAATTATTTAATAACTTCTATAATTCGAGTTCTATCTTGAAAGAGGAAGATAAAAAAAGTAATGGATGCAAGAATTTTTACTAGCAAGAAAAAAACTGCATTTGTATTAAAAGAAGGACTTAGCCTGCTTGGAATAAATACAGTAAATAGAATGTAAATAAAAAAATTTAAATTGTCAATAAAATTTGAAATGTATAGTTTCAGCCCTTAAAATCAATAATAATACATTGTCAATTAAAAAGAGAAAAAAATTAATCAAAAAAACAATTTTGATTTAATGGTGGTTTAATTATTATAGTGTATACTATATTTCAGATCGATTAAAAGATCTGAAACCTCAATTAACCCCCTTTTATGAGACCTCTTTTTAAGAGGTCTTTTTTTCATTTTATATTCTAAAAATTTACTTGATTTAAGAATTTGGTATCAGAGGGTTCAAACATATTTAAATAATTTTTATTAAATTAATAACAACAAAATAAAAAGAAAAGAGGAAAAAAATGTCAAAAACAACACGAATTTATTTATGATTACAGAGATGATCATAATGAAGAAAATAACAAAAAAATTAGCAAGAAATGCAATTATTTTTACTTGTTATTTCTATATTGCTATTTCTTTTTTTCACATTTTGTGCTAATTAAACAAGGTGAAAAAAATTTAAACAGGAAATTCCAGCATTGAAGGAAAACAAGCAAAAATTGGAAAAAGGAAGTTGAAGTTCTTAACGGAAATATAAAAACACGGTGAAGACAGCTACAAAAAAAGTTGAAGCGTTAATTAACAAATATAAATAAGAAATGAGAGGTAATAAAAAAATGAAAAAAACATTTTTCAGTCATTGGTATAATAGTGGCTATAATTGGATTCCTATATTCAGGAGTGCATATTTTTGGTACAACTGCAAAATTTATTGAACACCATAGCTTAGAATCAAGCATAAAAAAATTAACACATGAAAAAAACACAAAAACTGCAGATTTAGCTGCGGTTACTAAGAAAAATGATGATGTAAAAGCACAATATCAAAAGTTAAAAGCTGACAAAAAAATTAAAAACAGTTTATTTGACATTTGATGACGGACCTTCAGGACATACTGATCAAATTCTTGAAATCCTGAAAAGAAATAATATAAAAGCTACATTTTTTGTAATCGGAATTGGAAAAAACTTTAAAGACTACAAGAAAATAACTGATCAAGGACATTCAATCGGACTGCACAGCTTTACACATGAATATAAAAAAGTTTATGCAAACGAAGACAGTTTCTTTAAGGAATTTTATCAAATACATGATGCTATAAAATCTACAACTGGGCAAGATGTTAAAATTATAAGATTCCCTGGAGGTTCTAGCAACACTATTGCTTCAAAGGCTTTAAAAACTGCTATCATTAACAGATTGACAAGAGAAGGATTTGTTTATTTTGACTGGAACTGTGACAGTACAGATGCTTCTGGAAATAATGTTCCTGTAGCAAAATTAGTAAAATATGGTGTTTGTACAACTCATCCTGACATTAATGTCCTAATGCACGATACAAATGCTAAGAAAACTACTGTTCAGGCTTTACAGCAAATTATAGACGGGTATAAAAAGGCAGGATATACATTTGAAACGTTAAATGTAAACAGCCCTAGAATCCAACATGTTAAACAGCCTGAAATAAAATAATTATAAAATAAGAAAAAGTAAATTGACTTTAATAATATGGTATAATTAAGTTAAATATTCTCAAAATAGGTAATAAAAAGGAGAGTCTACTAATAAATATCAAATTGGAGAATATGTTTTTATATTTTTTTAGTAGCAAATATTAAAATGAGAAAAAAATAATTACTATGTTTGCGGGTCTGATGGTTTCATTGTCATTAGTTTCAGAAACAAAAACAGATGGAACAAATATAATTTACATAAAAAAAGAAATGATGAAGGCAGCTGATGATGTAGATAATGTAACAGATTTAACTGTTTCAAAAAAAGATGAAACTTCTGAAGCCGCAAAATCAAAAACTTCCAAACATTCACAAAAAGGAATTGCTTCATATTATGGTAAAAAATTACATGGAAGCAGAACAGCAAGTGGAGAAAGACACAATTCAAATGAAATGGTAGCTGCCCATAGAAGTTTACCATTTCGGAACAAAAAGTTAAAGTTACAAATTTAAGTAACGGTAAGGAAGTTATTGTAAAAATAAATGATAGAGGTCCTTTTGCAAAAGGACGTGTAATAGATTTAAGCTACGGAGCTTTTTCAAAAATTGAAAGTCCAGGAAAAGGGCTTACAAATGTAAAATTAGAAGTTCTAAATAATTTATACTAAATCCCATTTTAAAAAAACAGAAATTAAATTTTTATGTTATTTGCTCCTATTGCAAAAAAACTCATAATTAATTTACTATTTAAATGGGAAATAGTATTAATTAAAAAAATTCAAAAGCCAAAAATTAGAAATTAGAAAAAAATTAAAAAAATAGGAAGGTGGAAGTATAGTGTTAAATGGTAAAATTGCATTAATTACAGGTGGTTCAAGAGGAATTGGGAAGGAAATTGCATTAAAATTTGCAGAAAATGGAGCTACAGTTATTTCTGGGGATTTAATTGATCCTGATTACAGCCATGAAAATGTTTCACATATAAAAATTAAATGTTACAGATAGAGAAAATATCAAAGGAAGCTGCAAAAGGAAATCAAGGAAAAATATGGAAGACTAGATATTCTTGTAAATAATGCAGGAATTACAAGAGATGCATTGCTTCAAAGAATGAAGGAAGCTGACTGGGATTTGGTAATTGACATTAACTTAAAAGGTGTTTATAACGTAATGCAAGGATTTGTTTCACTACTATTAAAAAGTAAAGCCTCAAGCGTAATTAATATGGCTTCTGTTGTCGGAGTTGATGGAAATGCAGGGCAAACTAACTATGCCGCTACAAAAGGCGGAGTAATAGCTATGGCAAAAACTTGGGCAAAGGAATTTGGTAGAAAAAATCTTAGAGCAAATGCAATTGCGCCAGGTTTCATCGAAACAAATATGACTCACGTATTACCTGAAAAAATTGTAGAAAATGTACTTGCAAACACTCCACTTAGAAAAATGGGTGATGCTGAAGATGTAGCAAATGCGGCATTGTATCTAGCAAGTGACATGTCTAAATTCGTTACAGGACAAGTATTAAGAGTTGACGGAGGATTAAACTTATAATCTGAAATGTCAAGAAATCAAAAATTTTATGCCTATTTCATTATAAATACAAATGAAAATGGAATACTTGAAAATTGGGTGGAATGTCAAAAAAAGTAAGCGGAAAAAGCCCGTTATAAATCGTTTTAAAAAGCCTTTTTAGAAGCACAAGAATGGTTAAATTCTGGAGCAAATTATGAGAAAAAGGATTTAACAAAACTGTACTCTGAACTGGAACGGGAGGCAATTTACTTTGATGCAGGGAACAGGACGAGGCAATGGCGTAGAAGTCAGATTAACTGATTTTTGATGGCAATTCAGCTGCTTTATAAAAATTATGAATGAAAAAAATATCAATGAATTTGGAAATTATTATGTTTCCGACACCAGAACAAACAATTTTTGGTGAATTAGTTGGTATTTATACAGCTTTTGTCTATGCAAAAAAAATATGGTACAAAAAAATAATTTGTGGAGATAGTTCGCTGATTATCGAATACTGGACTAAAGGGCGATATAACAGTTCCAACCTCGAAAGTGATACAGTTGAACTTATAAAAAAAACTGCTCTGATGAGAAATGAGTTTGAGAAAAAGAGGAGGAACTGTAAAAAAATCTCTGGAGATGTCAATCCAGCTGATTTAGGTTTCCATAAATAATATTAATCAAGGAGATTTTTATGAAAAAAATTACTATTACTAATAATGATGCTTGTAATGTCTGTTATTGGGACAGCTGCTAAAAAAACTTTAAATAAGTCTTTTGAAGGGCAATATGTAAGATCAACAAATACTTTTACTTATGTAAAAGATAATCTGAGTATTCCCAAATAAGACAATTAACTATACAGTAAAAGATGATTCTGGATTACTAGATCAAATCTATAATTTCATTGGTCAAAAATATGGAGTTACAGATACTGATGTTGTCGTTTTTAGACATTGAAGGTACTGCTTCTAATAAAAAAACAAAGTTATGACTATTAAAAATAACTAATTATCAAATACCTGAAGATAGATTACATCCGTCAGTATTTGGATTGCCGTCATCATCAACAAATACAGAAACTACTAATGACAATACAGCAGGTGTATCAAATAATGAAACTGAAACACCAAATTTAAATAATACTGGTTCATTCTTTAACCAAAGGAAACTAATATTTAAATTGTTTTTTTAGAGACTTTTTCAAATGAATTAAGTCTCTTTAATTTATTAAAAATGTACCTTTAAACATTAAAGTCTATTGGTACATTTTTTAGTTTTTATGATTTCACAAGTTTTTTATTTTTCTCTTTTTAAAAATTCTATTCTTTTCAGATAAACCAATTTTTGATTCTTTAATCTTATTTTTAGGCATTAACAATAAGATTTATCAACTCTTCAATAGTTTTAGCACCAACTGATTTTTTTGCTCTCCATTTATAAATACAACTGGTACTGCCTGAATATCCTTTTTCCTTCGCTTCTTCAAAGAATACTGCACTGTCAACCATTGTTACTGTAATATTCTTATTGTATGTTGAAATAAGATTTAAAGCTTGAACTACATCTGGACAATGTGTACAAGATAATGAAACAAACGTCTCAACATTTAAAGGCTTATTAACAGATTCAACTTTTTGAAAGCTGATCTCCTTCTAACTTTTTTCCCAAGTCCAGCCAATCCTAAAATTGCCAGAATAAAGCTGTTAAACTCGTGTCCGCCAGGAATTCCTGAAAAAAATTAATTCCAGTATTTTTCTCCATCCTTTAAAAAGTGTAAAAGATATTGGACGAGTGATATTCGCTTTATCCAAATCAGCCTTATCATTTTCAAACGATTTTTTCACATAGTTTACTTTTTCAGAAATTGCATCAACTTCCTGCAAAAAACTATCTAATTCCTTTGATTTTTCACTATCATCTAAAAATGCAGCTAATTCAATATTTGTGCTGATTTTTATCAAAAATAACCTTTTAACTGCTCTACAATATTACTATCTAATAAAAGCCATTTTCCCTCCTTCTAAGTAATTTTTTTACAATTTATTTTTTTATAATTATCATAAAATTTTTTTAGATTTTTACCTACTAGATCTAATCCTGGTTTTTAAAGTAGCTTCTCCTTCTTTCCATTTTGCTGGACAAACTAATCCTGGATTATCAGCTACGAATTTTTGCAGCTTTTTGCTCTTCTTACAAGTTCTGAGGCATCTCTTCCGATTCCTTCGTCATTTACTTCATAAGCAACAATTTTTTTCCTTCTGGATTTATAATAAATGTTCCTCTGTAGGCAAGTCCACTTTCTTCATTTAATACTTCAAATTCTCTTGAAATAGCTTTTTGTTGGATCTCCTATCATTGTAAATTTAACTTTTCCGATTGCTTCAGAGTGATCGTGCCAAGCCTTGTGTGTAAAATGAGTATCAGTACTTACTGAATAAACATTAAATCCTATTTTTTTCCAATTCTTCTCTATGATCTTCCAAATCTTCCAATTCTGTAGGACATACGAAAGTGAAATCAGCCGGGTAAAAAAACCACAACATTCCATTTTTCCTAAAAAGTCCTTTTTCAAAACTTACTTCTCTAAATTCTTCATTTTTGGTAAGCTTGTGCTGTAAAGTTTTTCAATTTTTCCTATTAGTGACATAATTTCCTCCTAATTATTAATATTATTATTTTTTTAATTTGAAATGATTACAATTATTTCTTAGTTACATTATATCATAAAATAGAAATTTGTCAAATATTTTTTTAACATTTTTATTTTATAACCTTTGATTTTTATTTCAAAATTCTTTTTTTCAACGCTAATGCAACTGGTCAAATCCTTCACCAAAGACTTTTTGTAGTATCTGTAACTGTAACAAAAGCAGTAGGATCATGTGCTTTTAAAAAAATTTTTCTTAGCTGTATAAACTGCCTTCTCTCAATAATTGTAAGCAAAATATCCTTTTCAGCTCCAGAATATCCTCCAACTCCCTTTAAAAATCGTACATCCCCTATCAAAGTCCCTTAAAATATAATTTAACACAATATCCTTATTGGAAGTAATAATCATAATCTGTTTACGTGAATTAAATCCCTCTATAAATTTATCTGTAATGAATCCTGTCACATAAACACTTAACAGTCCCACAAGCCCCAATTCTACACCAAATGCAAAAATCGCCAAAAAGAGTAACGATAGCATCAACAATGAAACTGGACATTCCATAGCCGATGTGGCAATACTTGTTAATAATTCTCGCAATTATTGAAGTTCCACCTGTGGAAGACTCATATAAATAAATAATTGTTATTCCTAAGGCACAAATTGCACTTCCAAAAAAACTGTGGCTAGAAATATGTCTTTAGTAATAGTGTAATTGGGATAAAATTTTTTTCAAAAAAAGAAAGAAAAAAAGATAAAAGCACAGTTGCATAAATGCTCTTAAATCCAAATTGTCCGCTAATTACAATAAAAGCTAAAGCGAATAAAAATTAAATTGCTAATAGCGACAAAAAGCCCTGTGGGAAAGCCGAATAAGCTGTTTATAACCAGGGCTAGCCCTGTTACTCCTCCACTTGCTATTTTATTTGGGAAAAAGAAAAACTGCAATCCCATTGCAAGAAAAAGAGTTCCTAATCCGATTAAAAAAATACTCCTTAATTAATTTTAAAAACTGTTTTTTTATTCATAAAATACTCCTTTCACTAAAAAAATAAAAAAAGATAAATACAATAAAACTATCTTAAAACTGAACTTGAAAACTATGATTATTTCACTCAAAACTTAAATTTATATAATCTTTAATAGTTTTATTTTTAAATGAGTTCGATTATAAAAATAAAAAAACGAAGCTACTTTTAAAAATACTATTCTTTTTTTCACTTCGCTTAAATTTACTTATTAATATAGATTCAATTTATATGTCAAATAATATAATGGTTTGTTTTGATTCTGCACTGCAAAATCATATTCATTGAATACATTTTTTTGCTTGTGGAATATTTTTCAAGTTGTGCAGATAAACTGAATTTTTTTCAGCAATCATTTTTTTGTAAGAGCTTTTTAACTTTTTTTAGAAAGATCTTCTTCCAAATAAATATTTTTCCACAGCATAATTATTACGTAATCCCAAATCTCTTGCCATTATTTTTTTATAACTTCATCAAGACTTGCAATTCCGTCAACCAATTTTTATATTTTTTTAGCCTCATCACTCAAGCCATATTTTACCTTGTGCATAATTCTCAAGAGTATTTTTCATCAATTTTACGGCTTTTTAGAAACACGTGACTTAAATTCGCTGTATGTTTCCTGCATTGATTGGGTGATTTTTATCACGAGATTCTTGAGATAATGGTGCAAAACTATCATTAATGTCTGAATATTTACCCTTTGATATTGAATTTGAATGAACTCCAAATTTTTTTCTTGTGCATTGTAGAATTTTTGGAATCATTGAAACTACGCCGATTGAGCCTGTAATTGTGGCACTGTTGGCAAATACCTTATTTCCTGCCATTGAGATGTAATAACCTCCAGAAGCTGCAGTATCTGACATTGAAACATAAATTGGAATATTTAACTTTGTCAATTCCTGATAGATTACTTCAGAAGCTAGAGCTGAACCTCCGCCTGAATTTACACGAAGCACGATACCTCTTAAATTTTTTTAGTTTTTCATTGCCTTTTTCAACTTTTTTTCTAAAAATATTGTCTGGAGTTATGACACCTTCTGTAGCTCCATCTGGATCATACATAATCGAACCTTCGGCATAAATTACAGCAATAGTACCATTTCTAGGATTTCCGATTTTTTTCATCCTTTACCCTTTTTTTCATAATAGTCAGTAATATCTGCAACATTGTCTTCACGAATATTCAAACGTTTTTGTAAAAATCAGAAAAATTGTTCCAGCTTGTCAACTAAATTTTTTTATCACGTGCGGCAAATGGTGTCAAATTAGTATCATTTCCATTCACAATATCATCATTTAGCGTATTCTTGTCAATTTTACGATTTTTTTAGAAATATCTTCAATAAATTTGCCATATCTATTTTTCCAAGATTCTTGTAAGTTCAGAACGTAATTCAGGAGTCATCTCATTTCCAGTATAATTTTTCCCCATAAGACTTGTAATTTCCAATACGGACAACTTCCATATTTACTCCTAGCTTATCAAAAAGACCTTTATAATACATATCTGAATAATGATAACCTGTCAAATCCAAACTTGCTGAAGCAGATGGAATCATTACAACTTCATTTGCAATGGAAGCTAATTTATAATTGGCATTTGTAATATAAGCTCCAAAAAGCATATATTTTTTTATTATTTGCCTTCAATTCTTCAAATTTCTTTTGATAATTCCTCCACTTTTTGCAGATGACAGATTTACTGTATCTAAAGCAATGATAACTCCCTTTTACCTGATTATTTTTTTCTTTATATCATCCAAACTATTTAAAACATCCATATAGGATAAATTTTCTCTATCTGAAAGAAAAATCTGAGCCTATAACTTTATCCTCAGTAACGTCAGAAACATTGAAAAGTATATATTCATAGCTTTTTCGCATTTTCATTTTTATTTTTTTGAACTGACAATAGCAATTATTGACATTCCGATAATAAAAATTATTAGTATTGACAATGAAAGTTTTTAAAAAAATGAATATATTTCTTTTTCCTGTAAATATTAAAAAAACTTTTTGAAAAAAATCCCAAAATTTCATTTTTTTATTTTTCCTCCTTGCATCTATGTGATTTAATAATTTATAATTTGTAAAAGTTTAAAAAGTTTTTGTTAAAATTTGAATTTTCCTTTATATTCTATCACTTTTTATTTTTTTACAATCATCTATTTTTATGCATAGCCATAAGTATGACAAATTATATCACTTTACAAAAATAAATATCAATAAATTTTTCTGCTTGCTAAATATCTAAAAATTATGCGATAATTTAACATATAAATATAAAAAAATTTAAATTTGAAAATGGAGGACTGAAAATGAACGACAGAATTGTTATTACAGTTATTGGAGCGGATAAAACAGGAATTGTTGCAAATGTTTCAACAAAATTAAGTGAATTGAGTTTAAATATTATCGATATTACGCAAAAAGGTTTTTGAAGATGATATTTTTGCGATGATTATGCTTGTAGAAGCGCCTAAAAAAATACAGATATTAAAAAAACTTCAAGAAGAATTTAAAGTTTTTTTGAAGATAAAATAGGCGTAAGAGTTTTCCTGCAACATGAAAAATATTTTTTTAAAAAGCTATGCACAGAATATAGTTTGTTATTAAAACTTAGGAGGAAAAAAATGAATTTATTACCTGATGAGATACTGGAAACGATAGATATGGTTGAAATGCAGCATCTTGATGTAAGAACTGTAACAATGGGAATAAGCCTGCTTGACTGCATTAACGCAAGTGCAGAAAAAAACAGCAGAAAAATATCTATAACAAAATTATAAAAAAATGGAAAAGACTTGGTAAAAATCGCCAATGAAGTGGCAAGTAAATATAATATGCCAATTATAAACAAAAGAGTTTCAGTTACTCCAATTTCAATAATTGGAAATGCAACAGATGCACAAGATTATACAATTTTTGCAAAAGCTCTTGATAAAGCGGCAAAGAAAATTGGAATTGACTTTATTGGAGGATTTTCAGCTCTTGTTGACAAAGGCTTTACAAAAGGCGACATTAATCTTATAAACAGCATTCCAAAAGCACTTTCAGAAACTGACAGAGTCTGCTCATCTGTAAACGTAGGTTCTACAAAATCTGGAATTAATTTGGATGCAGTAAAAATGATGGGAAAAACTGTAAAAGACTTGGCTGAACTTTCAAAGGATAACGATGGATTAGCGGCAGCAAAATTTGTTGTATTTACAAATGCAGTTCCTGACAATCCATTTATGGCAGGAGCATTTCACGGAGTGGAAAATCCAGATGTTGTGCTAAATGTCGGAATCAGCGGACCTGGAGTTGTAAGACATACACTTGCAAATATTTCAAAAACTGCAAAAATTGATGAAATAACAGAAGCAATCAAAAAAGTAAGTTTTAAAATCACAAGAATGGGAGAACTAATCGGAAAGGAAGTTGCCGAAAGACTTGGAGTTGAATTTGGAATAATCGATTTATCACTTGCACCGACTCCAGCTGTGGGAGACAGTGTTGGAAATGTTCTGGAAGAATTTGGATTAGAATCAGTTGGAGCTTATGGAACAACACTTGCACTTGCAATATTAAATGATGCTGTGAAAAAAGGCGGAGCAATGGCTGCAACTCGTGTTGGAGGTTTAACAGGAGCATTTATCCCAGTAAGTGAAGATCAGGGAATGATAGAAGCTACAAGTAAAGGTTATTTAACACTTGAAAAAAATTAGAAGCAATGACTTGTGTATGTTCTGTCGGACTTGATATGATCGCTATTCCAGGAGATACTTCAGAAGCTGTAATTTCTGGAATAATAGCTGATGAAATGGCAATTGGAATGGTAAATACAAAAAAACTACTGCAGTCAGAGTAATCCCAGTTCCAGGTAAAAAAAGCTGGAGATAGAGTGGTATTTGGCGGACTTCTTGGAGAAGCTGATATAATAAATATAAATAATTTAGATTGTTCAGTATTAATAAACCGTGGTGGAAAAGTAGCGCCTCCAATTCAGGCTTTAAAAAAATTAATTTATAAATAAAAAAATATGAAGATAAGAAAGTTAGGATTTATTCTTGACTTTCTTTTTAAACTATAAATAAAAAAAATAAAAAAACAAGGAGATAGAATGAGCAAAAAAACGGAAAAAAATTTATGTAGTAGGAATTGGACCTGGGAAAAAAAGGCAGATATGACTTTTTAAGGCTTATGAAGCGATGAAAAAGTAGCGACATTATCGTAGGATATAAAACCTATACTGATTTGGTTAAAAAAATATTTTTCCAAGTACTGAAATTAAAAGTTCCAGTATGATGAAAGGAAGTTGACAGATGTATAGAAGTCTTAGAACTTGCAAAAGATGGGAAAAAAATGTAGCTTTGATTAGTAGCGGAGATGCTGGAGTTTATGGAATGGCTGGAATTATGTATGAAGTAATTGGCGAAAAATGATGATGTAGAAGTTGAAGTAATCGCAGGAGTTACAGCGACAAATGCCGCAGCCGCAATTGTTGGAGCTCCCAATTATGCATGATTATGTAACAATTAGCCTAAAGCAATCTTTTTAACAGACTGGGAATTGATAAAAAGACGTCTGGAATTGGCAGCGCAAGGTGATTTTTATCGTAAGTTTATATAATCCCAAAAAGTAAAGGGACGAACAACACAAATTGCGAAAAGCACAGCAAATTATGCTAAAATATAAGTCAAAAGATACTCCAGTTGCGATTGTAAGAAATGCAGGACGTGAAAATGAAGAATATGAAATTACAACACTTGAAAATATGCTTGATTTTTGAAATAAATATGCTTACAATTGTGTTAATTGGAAATTCAAATACTTATGTAAAAAAATGGAAAAATGATTACACCTAGAGGATATGAAAAATATGAATATTAATTTTTAAAAAGGGATAATCTCAAATTGAGAAAATCCCTTTTTTTATTCTTTATCAAAAATTTAAACTAAAAATTTAAAATCTTTTGCTACTCTTTTCCTTTTCATTTTCCCATTCTTTTTCCATAGTAAGATTTTCAAGTAAATTTCTCTTAATTCTTCTATCAACGGGTATCTTGGGTTAGCTGATGTACATTGGTCATCAAAGGCTTCCAGCGACATTTCATCTACTGCTTCCAAGAAATCCTTTTTCTGGGAATTCCCCATTCTTTAATAGTGGCAGGAATACCAATTTTTTTATTTAATTCGTTAATTCCTTTAATTAAATTTTTCTAACTTTTTCTTCTTTAGTATTTCCACCAAATCCTAAATGTTCTCCCATTTCAGCATATCTTTGCATTGCATCAGGATATCTGTATTGCGGGAATAATCCCATTTTTGTCGGAGCTTCAGCTGCATTATAACGGATAACTTCTTCAAGAATTATTGCATTTGCTATACCGTGTGGAATATGGAATTTTTCCTCCAAGTTTATGTGCAAGTGAGTGATTTATTCCTAAAAAAATGCATTTGCGAAAGCCATTCCAGCAAGACAAGATGCATTTGCCATTTTTTCCTTTGCTTTGATTGCTCTTGCTCCTAATTCTACTGATTCAGGCAAGTATTTAAATACAAGTCTGGCTGCTTCTTTTGAATATGGTTTTGTGTATTCTGTCGCCATAACTGAAACATAAGATTCAAGCGCATGCGTAAATACATCAATTCCAGAAGCTACTGTAAGTCCTTTTGGCATTGTAAGCATAAGTTCAGGATCGTTAATTGCTACATTTGGTGTCAATGCATAATCTGCAAGCGGATATTTAATTCCTGTTTCATCATCTGTAATTACAGAAAATGGAGTTACTTCTGAACCAGTTCCTGCTGAAGTTGCAACTGCTATAAATTTAGCTTTTTTACCCATTTTAGGGAATTCAACGATTCTCTTTCTAATATCCATAAATCTCATTGCAAGATCTCTAAATCTTAATGTTGGATGTTCATATAGTACCCACATAATTTTAGCTGCATCCATTGCAGAACCTCCACCAAGGGCTATAATAACATCTGGATTATATTCAAGCATAGCCTTTGCACCAGATTGAGCCGAACTTAATGTTGGATCTTCCTTTACTTCAGAGAATATTCTGTAATCAATATTCAAGCTGTCTAATACTTTTGTAATATGTTCTGCATAACCTAATTCTGCTAATACTTTATCTGTTACAATAAATGCTTTTTTTATGTTTTTCCTTTTTAATTCTTCCAAAGCAGTTGGCAGTGAACCATATTTGAAATAAACTTTTTCAGGAACTCTGAACCATAGCATATTTTTCTCTTCTTTCTGCGATTGTCTTTACATTTAACAAATGTTTTTACTCCTACGTTTTTCTGACACGGAATTTCCTCCCCACGAACCACATCCAAGTGTTAATGACGGCTCTAATTTAAAGTTAAATACATCTCCGATTGCTCCAAGTGAAGCTGGCATATTAATTAATGTACGCCCTGTTTTTCATCAATCTTCCAAATTTATCTATTTTTTTCTTTTTTTCTGCTAAATCGATATACAATGAAGAAGTATGTCCCAATCCTCCAAGTTTTACCAATTCATCAGCTTTTTCTAAGACCCATCTTCAAAATCTTCAGCCTTATACATTGCAAGCACTGGAGATAATTTTTCGTGCGCAAAAGGTTCTTCCATTCCAGTTGAAGTTACTTCTCCAATTAGCACTTTTTGAACTTTTTTTGGAATTTCAAATCCTGCCATACTTGCGATAATATAAGCGCTTTTACCAACTATATCTGCATTCAGGCTGCCATTTTTTAAATAATACTTCCCTCACTTTATCCAATTCCTCTTCATTTAAGATATAAGCTCCTCTATTTAAAAACTCGTTTCTAACTTTGTCATAAATTTCCTTGTCTATAATTACAGATTGTTCTGTTGCACAAATTACTCCATTATCAAATGTTTTAGACATTAAAATATAGTTTGCCGTCATTTTTATATCTGCTGATTTGTCTATTACAACTGGCGTATTTCCAGCTCCAACTCCAATCGCAGGAGTTCCAGATGAATAAGCGGCCTTAACCATTCCAGGCCCACCTGTTGCAAGTATCAAGTCGGCATTTGCCATAAGTTCTCTTGACAATTCTACGCTTGGTTCATCAATCCATCCGATTATGTCTTTTGGTGCTCCGTATTTTACTGCTGTTTCCAAGGCAATTCTAGCTGTTTCAATTGTTGCCTGTTTTGCTCTTGGGTGCGGTGAAAATATTATTGCATTTCTTGTTTTTAACGAAATTAATGTTTTAAACATTGCTGTTGAAGTTGGATTTGTTGTAGGTACAATTCCTGCGATAATTCCTATTGGAGTTGCAATTTTTTTTACTCCATAAGATCTGTCATCTTCCAAAACTCCACAAGTTTTTTCATCTTTGTATTTATTGTAAATATATTCAGAAGCAAAGTGATTTTTTATAACTTTATCTTCCACAATTCCCATTCCAGTTTCTGCCACTGCCAAATTTGCCAATGTAATTCTTTTCATCATTCATTTTTTTGAGCTACTTTTCTAAAAATCTTATCGACTCTTTCCTGATCAAATGTTGCAAATTCCTCCTGAGCCTTTCTAACCCTTTGAATAAGATCCTTCAAACTCTCTAAATCCTTAACTATTGCCATTTTTCCTCCTAAAATAAAGCATGTATTTTATAATTCCCTTTATACTATAATAATACTCTATTTTCTAAAAAAACTCAAGTCACTTTTAATTTTATACTATTTTTTTAGCGGAATAGTTATAAGTTTTTTTGAAAATTATTAAGAGCTTTTGTCAGCATAATATAAAGTATAATTTTTATTTTTTTAAACAGAATTTAATATTAATATTTATTTTTTTGCAAAAAAAGAAACTATTCTAATTTTTTTATCTCAGAAATAGTTCCCTTATTTTTTTAAATATCTTTATTTCTTAATTTTTTTACAAAATTATCCACTGTTACGAAGTCCTGTTGCAAGTCCATTTATTGAAATGTGGATGGCTTTTTTAAGTTCTTCTGAATCATCTCCAGCTCTTGAACGTTTTATTAATTCAATTTGCAAATAATTCATTGAATCAAAATATGGCAGACGGTTTCGCAGACTGCTTACTAATTCTGGGTTATCTGCAAGTAAAACGTCGTTTCCTGTAATTTTTTTCAGAACGTCAATTGTCAAAAATCCATTCTTTTTGCAATTTCCTTAAAGATTTTTTGTGCAGTTTCCTGATCACTTGCTAATTTTACATATTCAGAAAAAATTGATAAATCAGATTTTGACAAAACCATATCTACATTTGAAATTGTAGAACGGAAAAATGGCCATTCCTTATACATTTTCTGTAAAAATTTCCAAGTTTTTTTGTCATTATTGTTAATCCATTTTGTAAATGCTGTTCCGACACCGTACCATCCTGGAAGCATTATTCTAGCTTGCGACCAAGAAAAATACCCACGGAATTGCTCTTAAACTTTCTAATGACTGTGTTTTCTTACGTGAAGATGGTCTTGAACCGATATTTAACCCGGCAATGAAGTTTATTGGAGTAACTTCAAAAAGAAATCTGAAAAATCCATCTGTATTGTAAACTAAGTCTCGATAAGCATGATAACTCAACTCTGAAACATCTTCTATTATTTTTTCATATTCTTCCCAATTTGCATCTTCTACTGTCAATGCACTTGATTCAAGGGCTGCTGAAACTAATGCTTCCAAGTTTTTCAACCCTAAATCTGGATTTCCATATTTTGCACCGATTACTTCCCCTTGTTCTGTAAGTCTGATTGTTCCATCTGTACTTCCTTCAGGCTGCGCTAAAAATGGCTTCGTAACTTGGACCTCCACCACGTCCGACTGTTCCGCCACGTCCATGGAAGAATGAAATTTCCACATCAAATTCACGTCCAATTGCAGTCAATTCCTTTTGCGCCTTATATAATGACCAGCTTGAACTTAGATATCCTCCATCTTTGTTACTGTCTGAATATCCTAGCATAACTTCCTGTTTTCTTCCCTTTTTATCCATCCATTTTTTCACTAATGGTAAATTAAACCATTTTCTCAAAATATCAGGAGCTGCAACTAAATCTTCAACTGTTTCAAAAAGTGGCACAATTTGCAAATCACAAAATTCATTTCCTTCGTTTCCTTTTGCAAGATTAGCTTCCTTTAATAAAATAGCTATTTCAAGCATATCCGAAACACTTGTTGCATGGGAAATCAGATTTTTTTCAATGATCTTATCTCCAAAACGATCTCTTAATGATTTTGCTTTTCTGTAAATTGCAAGTTCTGAAGCTAATGTTTCACTTTGCGGAATTGTCGGATCACTTAAAATTCTAGGATCATACTCTAATTCCCTCAATAAAATTTCACATCTTGCATCTTCTGACAAACTTAAATAATCTCCTAAAATATTTGCACTTTTTAAAAGTTCTGCAACACACACTTCATGAACACTTGAATCCTGTCTTAAATCAATTGTTGCAAGATGGAATCCAAATATTTTCGTAGCGCTGATCAAATTATTTAATTTTCCTTGTGTCAAAAACTCACTATTGTTCTTTTTAAGCGATTCTGCCACAATTACCAGGTCTTTCGTAAATTCGCTTGCTGATTTATAAGGTATGTCAATTCCATTTTTTCTTCTTGGAGGCAATAAATCACAGTTATAATCGCACAAATTGTAAGCTGTGGCAAGCAATCTGTCTGTTATTGCTGTTAAAGCACGACGGTATGGCTCACGTGTACGGTGAGGCGAAACTTCTCCAGAAGCATCGGCTAACTTTTGCAATTCTTTAGTAACATTTGTCATGGCAATTGACATTGACAAATCCCTATAAATTTCACGGACTACATCTAAATAGTGCTGGAATAATTTGATAGCCTGCTCTTGTGCCGATGTTTCAAGTGTATTTACTGTAACATAAAGGATTTCCATCCCTGTCTCCACCAATCCACATTCCCATTGTAAGTGGAATCAATGCTTGGGATTTCATTTCAGAATTTCCTAATTTTTTTGAAATTTCCTGAAATTTATTCATCAATCGTGGAACTTCATTGAAAAAAATGTAATGTTATAATAACTTAAAGCATTGCTTATTTCATCTGTAACACGTAGTTTTGTAGCCCGCAGCATTGCAGTTTGCCACCAGATTTGAATACCACGGCTCAAGTCATTTAGCCATTCATTTTCATCAATTTGATGTAATTTTTACATTTTCATATTTATCCAGAATATCCGTTAATTTTTTGTCAAATCCAAGATACTTTTTCTTTGTACTTGAGTCGGATGCGCTGTCAATACAGGAACAATCGAAACCTTTTTCCATAGCCTTTAATATTTTTATCTTGACTAATTCCCTTACTTTTTCAAATTTTTTTAATGATTTCTCAAAGCGACCCAATTTGCAGCTTATTGGAAATCTTTTGCATATCGCTGTTCATGAGTTTGATACACATCTTCAGCAATATTGGCAAGAGCCGAAAAAAATCGAGAAACTTCTTATCACTCTTAAAAATTTCTACATCAGTAAGGTCTGAACAAAAAGACGATAAATTTTTTTCTAGCCTCTTGTTTTTTTGTGTCTTATAATATTTACTCGAAGCCTCCTTTAACTTCTCAGTAACTTCATAAATATGCAATCCTGCATACCTAAAAATCGTTTCTCCCAAGCAAATTGGAAAAACAGCTCATTATGAAGGAGCAGATCCTCCTGATGCTTATCCAGTTTTACTGACGGTAAAGGAGTTATTGGTAAATTCTTTAAATCCATTTATTTCACACTCTCTTTCTTTTTGTAGTACTTTTTGTATAGTTATTAATTTTTAAAACAACTTATTTTTTTAAATATTTTTATTTTTCTAAATTATATCACAAAAAAACGCTTTATATTAAATAGCGATTTTAAATTATTGAAAAAAATATGCTATAATTTTTAGTAAAAAAAGGTCAAGTAAGAATATGGACTCTAATGCTCTTATATAAAAAAAAATTATAAATATACTATTATTTAGTTAAAAAAATAACTTTTTTTAGATAAATAATTTAATGATATTGGAAAAAGAGGAAAAAAATGAAAAAATTATGATGTATTGGAATTTTATAAAATAATTAATGAACTTATTGATTTGTCAAGATTGGAAAAGACTAAGGAAAAGTTTTTTAGATATTGACATTATAAAGGAAAAGTCGATTTTTAGACAGGGAACTTATGCTTATGAAGGAGATGATTGACTTTTTATAAGTATGATGACGGACTGGAACTTGCAGGGGCTTGCGGATATTACTAAAATGATGAATTCTATTGATATTATTGGATCTTATTTGAGTGTTGAAGATTTGGCGACTTTGAAGAAGAATTTGACAATTTTTAGGATTTCTAAAAGCCGGGCTAAAAAAATGTGAGGATAAATATAAGACAATTTGGAATTTATTTAGTGATGTTGAGGAAGTTAGGAAATTGAAAATTTTTATTTCAGAAGCAATTAATGATGAAGGTGTTTTTAAAAGATGATGCTTCGATTGGACTTCGAGATGTCAGAAGACAGAAACAGAAATATCAATGCAAATATCAAGGAAAAAAATTTGATGAGCTGATTTCCAATAAAAAAATACACAAAAATGCAATTCAGGAAAGAATTGTAACCCAAAGAAACGACAGATACGTAATTGCTGTAAAAACTGATTTTTAAAAGGCCTTGTAAAAGGGATAGAGCACGATAGGTCTGCAACTGGAAGCACAGTTTACATTGAACCTTTAAACGTTGTTTCGTTGAATAATAAATTACGTGAATATGAAGCTCGTGAACGTGAAGAAATCAGGAAAATATTGCTTAGAATTACAGAAATTGTAAAAACTAAAAAGGAAGAAATTCTGGAAATCAAGGAAATTCTGGAAAAAGACTGGACTTTATTGATGCCAAAACGACTTATTCAGTTAATAAAAAATGTATCGTTCCAAAAATTATTAACAAGGAATATTTGAAACTGGTTGAGGCAAGACATCCGTTAATTGATGAAAATACAGTTGTACCAATTAATTTTGAGCTTGGAAACCCTGAAAATATAATGCTTATAACAGGACCTAATACTGGTGGAAAAACGGTAACATTGAAAGTAGCTGGACTTCTTACAATTATGGCACTATCTGGTATTCCAATTCCCGCAAATGAAAAAACTGAAGTTGGATATTTTCACAATGTATTAGCGGATATTGGGGATGAACAAAGTCTGGAGCAGAATTTATCCTCATTTTCAGGGCATGTTAGCAAAATAAAAGACATAATTGAACATGCAAGCAGTAAATCACTTGTATTAATGGATGAATTAGGAAGTGGAACTGACCCGATGGAAGGAGCAGCTTTTGCAATGGCAATCATTGATTATTTGAACAAGAAGCACGTAACTTCAATAATTACAACCCATTACAGCGAAGTAAAAGCTTATGCCTTTAACACAACGGGAATTAAAAGCGCCTCAATGGAATTTAATGTGGAAACATTGTCACCAACATACAAATTACTGGAAGGAATACCTGGAGAAAGCAACGCTCTTATAATTGCAAGAAAATATGGGATTAGCGAAGAAATTATTGAAAATGCAAAAAGTTATATAAGTGAAGATAATCAGCGAGTTGAGGAAATGTTAAAAATCCATAAAGGAAAAAAATGATAAATTGGAAATGATGCATGCGCAATTGGAGGCAACAAGAGCTGAACTTGATAAACAGAAAAAAACATTTACGAGCAAAAAAATGGTAAAACTCGAAAATGAAAAAAATGAAATTATAAAACGTGCCTACGAAGAAGCCGACAATTACCTGAAAAAAATATGCAGGCAAAAAGCCAAAAAAATCTGATTGACAAAATTAACAGCGAGGAATCTAAAAAAAGAAGATGCCAAAAAAACGCTCAAAGAAGCCTGAATATGCTACGTGAATCATTCATTACAGACAAAAAAAGAAAAAAATGTAAAGGAAAAAGAAAATTATCACTCAAAATGTAGATTTTTGCCATTGGGGAAGAAGTGCTTGTAAAAACAATGAATCAAAATGGAAAAATCTTGAAAATAATGCCAGATAACCGCATTCAAGTGCAAACTGGAATATTAAAGCTGGTTGTATCAACTGACGACATTGTAAAAATTCAAAAGAAAAAAATAAACAAATTTAAAAACTTCGCCTCACTAAAACGAACTTCCCAAGTCCGAGGAGAAATCGACCTACGTGGAATGAACGCCGATGAAGCAATCGCAGAACTTGAAACTTATATGGATAGAGCAATGCTCACAGGGTATCATGAAATCTATATAATTCACGGAAAAGGAACAATGGTTCTAAGAAAAAAAATCCACGAATACCTAAGAACTTCAAAATATGTGGCAGAATTTAAGGATGCTAATCAGAATGAAGGGGGAGTTGGGTGTACGGTGGTTACTTTGAAGTAGGACATTATGATTTAAAGGAGAATGAAAATTTATATGAAAAATCAAAAATCTTTATATAGAAAGAATAAAAAGATTGAAAGATATATCTATAAAGTTTTTGAAAAATAATGAGTGAAATATTAGATTTCAGTAGTTTTGACTGGAATCAAATGGAACTGGGTAAAAACAAGACAGTATTTAGAAAGCAATATACGATTATTTTTGAGATTGTTCTAGAAGTTCATAAGAAGAAAATGATATAAAATTAGATTTTGTAGAATCAAATAGGAAGAAAAAAAGTGGACTTTATCACATAGGAAATGTATTTAAGATATTTAACTGATTTTGTTTACGACAAAATAGAAATCTAGAAGTATATAAAAACTAGGTAGAACATGTGGAGCAAGATATTAACATAGAAACATAATAAAAAAAGAACTAAATATTCTTCCTAGAAATAATTTATCTTCCAGCTGAAATAAATTTTAGAAAAATGGATATGATCTTCAACTACTTTGATTCAAGAATACAATTTTATTAAATATTGTAAATACAAATTTAGTTAAAAGATATTCCTTCATTATATAGCTACAAAAATAATGATCAAATAATATTTAAAAAAATAAAGAAAGTGAAAAGAGTTGGAGATGTACAGAGATGAAAGTTATTGATGAAATAAATGAAATATTTGATATTTTGGATATGGATGTACAAGATTGATAGGATATTTCAACTAGATGACAGAAATTTTACAATTTTTACAAATTTCATCAGGAGATAAATTTGATATAAATGAATTATCTTCTGGGAGAAAAAGCAGTTATTTTTTTACGGACTTTGGCTATAAAAATGTTAAATCCTGAAAAATTCTATTATTTTTGATTGATGAGCCAGAACTTTCATTGCATCCGAAAGTGGCAACAAAGAATTGTCGATGTCTATAGAAAAAAATTGGGAAAAATAATCAGATAATTATTGCGACACATTCGCACATATTTTTAGGGGAGTGTGAGAAAAAGAGAATATTATGTTGCTGGATAAGGATGATGATGGGAAAAATTGTGGTTAGGGACTGGGGATGAGTTGTATGATTCTTATGGACAGCCAACGGAGAGAGTGTTAGAAGGATATAATGGGGACTTAAAACAACTAGAAATCATAGAAAGTATTTGATATGTTGGAAAAAGTAAGAAAAATTGTCGATGAGGGATAAGTATGAAACTGATGATTTTAAAAAAGAATATGGTGATTTAAAGGAAATATTGGGGACAATGGATGAGGATATTATGCTTATAGATACGGAAATTCAAAATCAGAAGGAAAAGGATTGAAGAATGTTAAAAATAAATAAAACTTCAGAACCAAACTTTTTGAAAAGAATTTAAGAAAAAGAAAAACCAAAAAAATTGGAAAGATTTTTGATTTTTGAAATAAAAAAGAATTAAAAAATTATATGTTAGAAAAATGAGCAGAAAAATCGGAAAATAATAGTTATTATCCTTATTGTGAAAGAAAAAAATAATTGCAAGTAAAGAAATAGTCAGATAGAACATATTAAACCTAAAGATAGATTTCAGAATTATTTTTCGATTATAAAAATTTTATTACAGGATGTCTTAATATTGAGAGTTGTGGCTCAAAGAAAAAGCAACAAATGGAGTGATTTGTTTATAAATCCAGTAATTGACAATCCAGAGAAATATTTTTCATATAACAGAATGACAGGAGAAATAATTCCAAGAAAAGATATTTCAGAAAAAAAGAATTGGAAAAAGTTGAGTACACGATTAAAATATTGAATTTGAATGGTGATAAAAAGATTGTTAAAGGGAAGAAAAAAAGTGTAATAAAAAAATAATTGAAAAATTATCAAAAAAACTTACGATGATGAAAATATTGAGAGAAATATCTGAAAATTTAGATTTTTCCAACATTGAGAAATTTTTTTAATTGAGAGTTTTAAAAATAGAATAAAAAAATAAGGATTTGAAAAATTAGGAGAATAAAAATGAAACTTTACAACACAATGACAAATAAAATTGAAGAATTTAAAGACAATAGAAGAAAATAAGGTAAAAATGTATGTTTGCGGACCCTACTGTCTATAATTACATACATTTGGGGAATGCACGTCCGATTGTGGTTTTTTTGATACGTTGGCACGATATTTTTAAATATAAAGGGATGGAAGTTGATTATGTGCAGAATTTTACGGATGTGGATGATAAGATTATAAATAAGTCTATTGAAGAAGAGACTTTCTGCGAGTGAGGTTTCGGAAAAAAATATAAAATATTTTTTTGAAGATATTAGCAAGCTGAATATTCTTGAAAGTGTGAAAAAGACCTAAAGGTTACTGAGAATATGGCAGGAAATTATTGAGATTATTCAAAAAAATTGATTGATAATGGGTTTGCTTATGAGAAAGATGGGGATGTTTATTTTGAGGTGAAAAAAAGTATAAGGATTATGGGAAATTATCGAATCAGAAAATTGAGGAGCTGGAACTTGGGGCTAGGATTGATGTGTCAGAAATAAAGAAAAATCCGATGGATTTTGCACTTTGGAAAAAGAAAAAAGATGGAGAGCCGTTCTGGGAATCGCCTTGGGGTGAAGGACGTCCTGGGTGGCATATAGAATGTAGTGCGATGGCAAAGAAATATCTTGGGGACACGTTTGATATTCATGGTGGTGGACAGGATTTGGTTTTTCCACATCATGAAAATGAGATTGCCCAAAGCAAGTGCGCTTATCACGGAAATTTTGCAAATTACTGGCTTCATAACGGATTTATTCAGATAAATGGCGACAAGATGTCAAAATCACTAGGAAATTTCTTTTTGCTTCGTGAAATACTTGAAAAATTTTCTGGGAATGTAGTAAGGCTTTTTATTCTTAGTACGCATTATAGAAAGCCGATTAACTTTTCATTCGAGAATATGGAGGATACGAAAAAGGCATTGCAAAATATTGTGAAATCAATGAATAAATTTGAAGACATTGTTGAAAAATATAAGAATGAAAAAACAGCAGATATTAAGAATTTGGATTTTTCTCAAAAAAATTGATGAATTTGATAAGAAAATTTGAAGATGCGATGGATGAGGATATGAATACGCCGCAGGCATTGGCGACTATTTTTTTGATCAGATTAGAGAAACGAATAAATTTATTTCTGTAAATAAAGATGAACTTTCTACAAATTTATTCTGAAATAGAAAAAAATCTTATGAATCTTTAAAAAGAAAAATAGGAAATGTTTTTGGAATAGAAATTGAAATGGAAAAATTCTGCAAAAGGAAGAAGATGGAGAAAATATGGAATTGACTAAAAAAATTAATTGAATTGCTGATAAAATTACGAAGTGAAGCAAGAAGCGAGAAAAAAATTTCAAATTATCTGATGAAATTCGGGATGAATTGAAAGGGTACTTGGAGTGAAATTAAGGATAATCAGGGATGGAACGACAGATTATGACTTTATGTAATTTGAGATTGAATTTGAACAGAATCTGAAAAAAATTTTGGAAAAAAATGAGGAAAAATATGAAAAAAATATTTTAATAGGAGTTACAGGAGGAATTGCGGCATATAAAGTCAGCTGGGATTGTATCGCTTTTGAAAAAGAAAGGATATAATGTGAAAGTTGTGATGACTGAGAATGCTACGAAAATCATTGGACCTTTGACTCTTGAAACTTTATCAAGAAATAGGATTTATGTGGATATGTGGGACAGTAATCCGCATTATGAGGTGGAGCATATTTCACTTGCGGATTGGGCGGATATGGTTTTGATTGCACCTGCGACTTATAATATAATTGGAAAAGTAGCAAATGGGATTGCAGATGATATGCTTACAACGGTTATTTCTGCCGTTTCAGTAAGAAAGCCAGTATTTTTTGCTTTGGCGATGAATGTGAATATGTATGAAAATCCGATTTTAAAAGAAAATATTAATAAGTTAAAATCTTTTGGTTATAGGTTTATTGATGCAGAAGAAGGCTTACTTGCTTGCAATTATAGTGCAAAGGGGAGAATGAGCGAGCCAGAAGATATTGTCAATGAAATAGAAAGATACAGTATTTTTTTCAAAAATTTGAAAAATTTTGATACTAGTACTTAAAAAGTAAGAAAAATTCTTATAACAAGCGGAAGAACAAAAGAAAATATTGATCCTGTAAGATACTTGTCAAATAATTCAAGCGGAAAAATGGGATATTCACTTGCTCAGGCGGCTGTTGATTTGGGAGCAGAAGTAACTTTTAATTAGCGGTACCTACGGATTTGAAAGTTCCAAATGGACTTGAAAACTTTATTTCTGTGGAATCGGCGCTGGAAATGTATGAGAAAGTGGATGAATATTTTAAAAATACCGATATTTTCATAGCTTGTGCGGCAGTTGCTGATTATAGACCAAAGGAATACAAAAAGGAAAAAATAAAGAAATCTGATGTGGATCTTGTTATAGAATTGATTAGAAATCCTGATATTTTGCTAGAGATGAGCAAGAAGAAAGAAAAACAGCTATTAGTTGGATTTGCGGCAGAAACTAACGATATAAGGGAAAAATGCCTTGAAAAAAAGCTGGAAAAGAAAAATTTGGATATTATAGTGGCAAATAATGCGTCTGTAATGGGCAGCGATGAAAATGTGATTGAGATTATTAAAAAAGATAGGACTTCGGTGGAAATTAGTCAGAAAAGTAAGATTGAGTTGGCTTATGATATTTTTGAATGAAGTTATTTTTTTGAGTTGAAAAAGAGATAAAGTTTTTTTGAAATTATGGATGTGTAGATTTTTTTATAAGTTCATTGATTTTTGTAAAAGGGAGAATAAATTATGAAATCTGAAAAAAACAAAAGATAAAAAAAGTGTACATGTTGTATCATAGAGATGAAAAGGATGACGATAAATTAATAGGATTTTTTCAACAAAAGGAAAAGGCATTGGAAATTGTTGATAAATGGAAAGAAATGAAAGGTTTTAGGGATTTTTCCTGAAGGATTTAAAAATTAGAACCATGATAATTGGGAAAAAAATTACTACACAAAAGGGTTTTAAATCTAAAAAGCCTTAAATAATTAGGAGAAACTATGGAAATATGGATTTTTATCACATGGATATGATTATGGAGATGTCTATGATAAATATAAGTGGAATGACGAAGCAAGATTTTTTAGGTGCCTATTATACAAAGGAAGAAGGATTGAAGGCACTGGAAAAAAATATAAAAAAATCAAAGGATTTTGTTCACATTTGGATGGGTTCTGGCTAGAAAAAGCATCATTTGGATAAATATGCTGGATGGGAAGGTGGTTATGTTACTTATTATAAAGAAGATGAGGTAAAAATTGATAATTCAAAAAAATCAAAAATTATATGTACTTTCTCATTTTTATTATACTGGTAAAGATAAAATAAAAAGAAAAAAACATCGAATTTTTATCAGTATGTTTGTCAAAATTAGAAGTTAGGAAGAAAAATAAAGGAATATCAGAAAATAGAAGGATTTTTCTTCACATATTTCTAATTTTTTTACATTGAAGAATATATTTTGGATGAAGAAAAAAATAAATAAAAAGAAGGAGTGGCTATACAAATTTAGCGAATTAATGTTATGGATAATGAAAAGAAAAAAATGTAAATAGAGTTTTTGAATGAAAAAGAAAATCTAGAAAAGAAAAATTCAAAATCTATGAAAAAAACAGGAATAATTTTAGGAATAACGGCTTTATTGATTTTAGGAATTATAATTTTTAGGAATGATATTTGGTAGAAAAAAATATTAATTTTGGAAATATTGCGACTGAAGATGAAGATGATAAAATTTTTTAGAATTAATCCAGTAAAAATCCACAGGTTACGTACTACAATTTTCGTGGAGAAGTTTATCCTGACTGGGCTAAATTTGGGCTTACTCGAAGCAATGGAGCAAGAGGGCATCAAGGAATTGACATTTTTGCATTGCCGGGAACGGATGTTTATGCTGTGCTAGATGGTAAAATTGTGGACATGTATGTAGATAAGAAAGGATACGGATTAAATCTTTATTTGGAAGTTGATCCAAAAGGAACTTGAAAAAAATAAAAACGAAAAAAATTATAAACCGAAATTAAGTGCTAGAGAAATGGATTACAGCAGTAATTATAATCCAAATACAATGCAAATAAAATATATTAGATATTGCCATTTGAGTAAAGCGAACGTAAAAAATTGGAGATACTGTAAAAAGCTGGACAAGTGATTGCCAAGACAGGAACAACTGGAAATGCGAGCGGAACTCATGCTCCTCATGTTCATTTTTGAAATAGCTTTTTGAAATGCGTGGAAGAGGACTTACAAACAGAGTCGATCCAGAAATGTACTTTTAAAATAAAAATGGAAATCAAATGACAAAACAGGAAATAAAAGATACAAACTGAAGCGGCTAAAAACAGAATGGTTTGAACCAAAAAGGCTATGATATTGGATTTAGAGATAAGAGTATATTTTTAGAAAAAAAGATGATTTGCATAAAAAAATGAAAAAAATAATAGATAAAGCTAAAAATGACAAAAATTTAAAAAAAGCGGACTTAAAAAAAGGTAAAAAAAGAAAATAAGGTGAAAAGAGCAAGGGACA
>BNJS01003271.1_pt1 | contig 54897 bp, 77 predicted proteins | sample 8540461 | NCBI WGS metagenome assembly BNJS01 (sample SAMD00202454, study PRJDB9452) | human saliva metagenome | isolation source: human saliva | place: Japan
AATCTGCACTATCGATAATACCCTTTTCCATCATCTCAGAAGAACACCAAACGCATCCATCATACGAACATTAGTATAGCTCTCTTTGGTGGAAAATTCGTGTGACTGTTAGGGCAAAGCCAAACTTATTGCATAATAAAACACCGATTAACATTAATATAAAACAGATTACGATACCAATCTTACTTAACCAGCACCCTTTTGGTATGCAGTTAGTGTCAAAATCCTACCCACAACACCACCAAGTAGTGATATATATCCCAATTGTCCAACAATGACAGGATTGCGCCAACAATGACACCAGCTAAAGCAACAAGGTACCCACGTATAGTTTTCATTCACAACAGGTGCTGCAGCTTGTTCTACAGCACGTTCCACAACATTCGATTCGCAACTTCCTGTATAGAAGTGAATCATGCCACGATTAATAAATACTTTGTATCTGCAGGTTCTAATGTTTCTTCAGCACAGTTAGAATAACCATTCATATGGAACCAGTTAATAACTTCTGGAATTGAAGAAATAACATTCTTCGCTTTTCCATTTGCGGTTAAAGCTGTTTTGAATGTGATAGTAACAACATTTTACTTGCCTTGCACTAGCAACCTCTTCACAGCACTGGACAAGGCCACGTAGATTTAAATCATTTGGTTTACGATTGTCTTGGTCAACAACGCTGAACTTGGCGATAATCGAATAAACATTTTGAAATGTTGTTAATGCATAGATATCCCATTTCTGTATAATAAGCTACACCAGCATCCTTATCGTATGCAATCCCTAATCCACTTACGACTTTCCTAAAATAGTATGTCTTTTCATATTTCCTCCATATAATAAAAAGATAGATTACCTATCTTATTTCACCATAACTATTCTACTATCTCTAGCATAGCAGATGCAACAGTAGCCATATTTGCCACAAAAAGACTTCTTTTCTTCAGCGCTTAAATGACCAAGTGCCTTGTAAGAACTCACTGTGAGATTCTTTCCACACATGTTCTGTAACTTTACCTGTTAGAAGAAAATAAAAGGCGTGCTCCATATTCCGTTTCTTTACTGTTGCGATATTCAAACGAAATTTCATAACTCGCGCAGATCTAGAAACTGCCTTGTCACCTTACATTCAACTAATTCTGTGTTTGCGTTTCCTTCAGTTAAAGCCCACATAATAGTAACATTGTTCTGCGCCCTTAAGCTTTGTTGATTTGATTTCTTCCTTACCTTAATTGCTTGAATGCAATGACTAAATACATTTGTTGCAAACCACGAAATCAGCTACCTTTTGTTCATTTTATTCTTTTTCCTTCTTAATTATCATTCGAATGAGTGGCATCTAGCCAATGTCACTACATACCGACAATTTCATTATAAGTATTATCAAAATAATTCTATATATTAGTCAAAATAAATTCTTGGATATGTATACATTTGGAATTATTGTATGAAAAATTGAAAAGTGCATGCATGTTTATCGAAACCATGCATGTGCACTTCTTATAACCTGTATATACGATTGTTTAAGCCTTGCCAGCCGCTTCTTTAAGCACTGATAATCAATCATGATTGATACGGAAAATTGTTTCGTCAATCGTGAAGCGATCTTTATCTATCATCTCTTCTTCAAGAATTAATTGTATTAGGAATGACATTCCCTACTATCCGCTCGTACATTAATCTTCATTACATCGTTTTCAAAATGTCGATATTCACCAGTCATATCTTCTGTAGTTCTTTTGTTGTCGATATACTCAATAAAGCTGTCATATTTTTGCAAAATTTACCAGATGTCATCTACACCATCTTCAAAAATCTGTATTTTTCACACCTGTACTGTAGCACAACGTCTTAACTTAAATCCTTGCTTTTATATGGCTGTGCCAACTGTTTCAAAGACTCTGCAGGCTCTTGTTGACTAAGCCAAATCAAGAATTTTCTTGATGGATCAGAATACACAAGTGGTGGTTGGATCATGAATGCATGTTGACAATGTGAAGTGTCTAAAAATATCTCCACTAATGCACGCTTTCCTTGAGATCTGGACTTGTTCATGTTGATTGCTGTATAGATTGTTAAACAAATTCCTTATGACAATAGACAAGTATATTCAATATCTTGGCTTTGCCCATGTTGCTCCTAACTCTTCATAGATATTCCAGAAAAATCAATCCCTAATTTCCTGTCTCATTTACAATCTTCTAATATTTGACTCTTCTTCGAGTGTTTCTCCACCGAATAAGATAATCAAATGTGCTTCATCATTCAGGTAATATGGGATTGCCCATACTTTATCTGTAAAGTGCAATCCAATTTCTTGACTAGGTTCTTCATCTACTTCACCTACAACAAACGGCCCATGGATTCCTGTTAAGCGTACTGTTATCTCGTGGATAATAGAACCATGCATGACACCTGCTAGTACAGTATCTGGATAGAATGGATCACGTAATGCGTCTAATCTTCATCTTTTTCGCAAACGTCGTAAGTCTTCATCCTTCGTTTTGTCTTTTCAATCCATGAGGCATTCTTCAATACATTTGCACCGTTTCAATAACAACTCTGACTTCACGATTACATACTTGTTCCATCGTATAGAACCCAAGCATCTCTGGATCATCCATTCCTCTAAGACATGTTTCCCATGAATTACCGATGGATAGCACATTAAACATCAACATTCCATCTTCTGTACAGTACGCTGAACATACTGCATAACAATCATCCTGATGTACTTCAATCTTATCTTTTAACAGTTCGTACTAAATCATCCGCTTCAATCGTACATACTTGATACATAACTGTAAATGTAGTTCTGCGGACTCATCCATCAATCCTCCTTCCTGGTGAAATGACAGGTCTTTGGGACCTGTCATTATTTTAACATTGATTTGTGATGAACGTCTTCTTCGCCTCAAAACCCCTAGTAAGTATAGGAACATATTGACGAAGTCTCAGGATATGACTCGCAATGCACCTAGATAGCTAGTTTTATCTCTTTGATCTGTTCCATCAGCTGTCATGCATGTAGAACTAAGCTTGATACGTTGAATATCAATGCTGTATAAACTCAAGTGAAGATAAATAGTCAAGATATGCAACTCAATAGATTATCACGTATTGCGCATAGATAGATACGACACTTTGCGATGATTAACGCAAATAACTCTCCGCAAGATTCCTTGATACTTTGTTAAATCAACATTTGCAATACGACCACTCACTGCACAACTGATAAATAAGATCAGCCGTAAACATACAAACGCTTGAATACACTCACTCCACACGCAAGTGAATAACGCCAAATGTCGCACGCACTCAGAGCTGCGTATGTTAAGAACAATGCATTACATGCGCCTTTTTGATAAGCGTGTGACTGCCAGCACTGAGAGAAATTACTAACATAAACTGTGAAATCTGTCAAACCACTCTGGATAAAAATGCAAAATCACTAAAGAATGATGCGTGCTATCATGTTCCTTGTGACTAGAGGTAGAAAAAGATGCGAAACTGCTGCTGTAATCGTTAAACCAATTCATGTGTGTAACATACTTGTGTATATGCTTTGAGGACCAGCTGTGCTCATCATAAGCTCCATAAACATTGCTTTCTGTCAAATCACCCATTGCTAAGTCCCTCCCGACAATATTATATGACAATTTGACCTCAGTCAAATTGTATATTTCCGAAGATTTATTTTACTTTTGATACCAATGTACCAGTCATCGAGCATTTCTTGACGTTGTATAGCGTTGTTATTTTCAAACTCATTCGACATCCATCCGATGATGCGAACCACGCATACCGTCGTCCGCGAACTGGCGAGAATGTTTCTGAATCTCTCTTTAACTTCTTCAGGGACTTTTCCTTCAAACAGCCTTCCATCTGTCGATAGCCAATTTCTTCACACTGCGATCTGTAAAACGATACCCTGTTGTGGTCATGCTTTTCTACTCTGTTTTAAACTCGTTGAAACATCTTTCACACGTGCATGATGCGTATAGAGTTCTTCACGCGGCATTGTACAAGCCGATACGTGTGCATCATACAACATACGATGATCTGTTCTGCTATCATCTCACTCTGTACTTTTGAGCTTCTCTCGCACAGTCAGACTTCGTAACAGGCGCTGCCGATTGTTTGGATGAATCTCTCACTTTGTTTAGGATCTCATTCTGCCTAGCAGTTGCTTGCACAGTTCTTCATTACTGTAGTTTTCTAAGTCCGCACTGGTCACCAGCACCACTTTCATCACTGAACTGATAATCATACAAGCATGCCTTAATATAGAGTCCAGTACCACCACAGATAATCATCGGTTTTTCACTATTGTCTATTAGATCTCGCTTTTGCTTGAAAATCCGCAACTGTATAGCTTTGTTTGGTCGTATAGATATCGATCAAATGATGTGGTACACCATCCATTTCTTGGATTGTCACCTTGCCAGAGCCAATATCCAAGCCTTCATAAACCTGTATGGAATCTCCACTGATGATTTCTCCACTTAACTTCTTCGCAAGTTCAATCGCAAATTCACCTTCCCTACTGCAGTAGGGGCCAACAATGACAATTACTCATCGCAAGAATTCCTTTACTAAGGTCTTTTCATCCAGTGTGATAAAGGTTGGTCTACCATGTGGACAATGATATGGATTTTCACATAGAGATAATTGACGCACCACTTCCTTCATTTCATCCATTGTTAAGCTACGATTAAAGCGAATGGAATGATGACAAGCCATTGTCGCAATCTTTTTCTTTTCCATGCGTGCATATTTTATATCCCGATCATTTTTAAACAGATCAATTACATCATTCAAAAATGGTGTCTCATCAATATCCTGCATCCATACTGGGACACTATGTACGACTAATGTATCTTTCCCAAACGGTTCAAATACAACATGGATATCTTCCACCGCCGCATTGATTTCTTCAACCCGTCTTACAAGATCGTTACCCGCATGAATTGTAATTGGCACTAAACAGTCCATCATCGCAGGATCTTGGTTTAGCTTTGCTTTATACTTCATACGGCACACGCTCTTGTGCCGCATGTTGGTCGATGATGACTAGCCCCTTCTCTGTTGCACAGAGGATGAATTTCTCATGGAGTTGACCGATGACTTCCATCGGTGGAAAGACTTGTTTCTGAGGCTTATATTCAGGATATTCTTGCTCAAACTGTGTTGAGACACGTCGAGTTCAGCTTCGCTCTTTGATTTCTTCTTCAAAGTTATTTTCTGTTTCTCAACTTTTCACTTTTGTGCTGTAGAAATAACAGGCTCAAACAACGGATTGTCTGCGTTCTTGTTCCTTACGATACCTGCTCTGTATCAAACGGTCAGTATCGAAAGAAATTGTTGATAATATCTTGTCTTGTTTCACGAACTGCCGCAGGCGCAAGCATAGTGCCACGCAACATATTTGCGACATTGTTTTTAATAAGTGTTTCTAGTTGAATTTCGTGATAAACGTATTCTATTTGGAAGGATGTACGTATATCTAAAAGATGAGGATCCATTACATCTAAGACACAAATTGGATATCTACCCTTTACAATGAAGTCTTCATAACCATCTTGTACTGCTTTTTATATAATTTATAGGTTCTTACCATTCTACCGTTTAGGAATAGATTCATTCCTGTACGGCTAGCACGTGTGATATTTGGTTTGATGAGATAACCCTTCACACTATAATCAAAGTCACTAAAATCTACAGGAATCGCATTCTCTGCGGCATCTGCCAAACACCTGATATACAACCTCTAAAAGATTGCCCTGTCCGCTAGTGCGGAAGGATTCTCTATCATCACTGCGCAAAATAAACGCAATCTCTGGATGGGATAACGCAAACTTCGAAACAACATCCTGAATGAGAGATGCTTCATATGCAGCGGAGCGCATATGCTTAAGACGTGCAGGTGTCTGATAGAATAGACCTTCTACTGAGATTTCTGTTCCCTGATTACATGGATATGGTGTAACACTTTCCGTATTGCCATAGGCAACGACAACTCTTGTCGCATCCTTACCATCAGATGTGCTTAATACCATCCTAGATACAGAAGCAATCGATGGTAGTGCTCCGCCTCGAAAGCCCAATGTATGAATGGACCATAAATCATTCTGTGATTGAATCTTTGACGTCGCATGACGGCCAAAACAGAGTTGTGCATCCCAGCATCCATACCACAACCATTATCAATGAAGCACTTTGCTGTTGGATTCCACCTTCTGTGATATTCACTTCAGCACGAGTACTACCCGCATCAATTGCATTCTCCACAAGTTCCCAACGACACCCATCGGTCTTCTACGACTTCACCAGCCGCAATCTATATTCGGCGCTAATGTATCTAATTGTTTAATTTTTCCCATATTCTTTTACCTCAGCGTATATTATACTATAAATGATTTATGAAAGAGGTTGTCATGCGTCTATGAATTCCGTAAAGAAACTATTATCCAAAAATCACGTTTTATCGCCCGCTGCACAGTCGCAAAGAGCGAAGACGAAGCCAAAGCATGCACCGACTACATCCGTGATGAATCTCCGTGATGCGACGCATGTATGTACTCGTATATATCGTCGGAGAAAACGATGCGCATCTGCACACAATGATAATCATGTACCTGCAGGTACCGCTGGCATCCCTATCCTGTGCTAATACCCGCAAAGCAGGATGATCTGACACGGTAGTCTGCGTCGTGCGTTACTTTGGTGGGATTAAACTTGAGCCGGTGGATTAATTCCGTACATGGTGTGCGCAACCACAGCAGTTTTACAAGATGCAGCACGGTATCTGATACCCATCGCCACCGCATGTAAACAATTCGACATGAATATATCGGTAGCGTAGAAAACTGAGATACGCAATCATGCTAGTGCGATGCTAGTTTTGACGATGATGACGACGCCCATGATACTACTGTAAGCAACGAAGAAAATCTACAAGACATTCTCAGACCAACAAAAGGAAGTGCAGAGAATAGAAAAACAGGTTCCACTTCTTTACGAAGAACCTGTCAATGAATAACTATTTTTACAAACATGTATCTATATCATACGTTTGTGAGATACCATCTACTGTTCCAAGTATTCTGTATACCGCCAGAGATACTAAAATGATACCAAAGTTTGGTACAGAGTGAATAATCTGCTACCCAAAATCATAATCATGCAGATAATTTATATCAAATACGCCTCAAATAATTGAGAACTGCTGCATACCACGTTTGCTTGGTAGCCAGCATTTTTATATGGTTCATAAACGTAATAGCAGCTTTGCAGTGCAGCTCCTCAGAGGTCGTGTTTTCTACACGATCTGGCTCGCAGCTACTTACTTTCCAAGTCAACAGCACCAGTTGTAGTTTGTATTTCTTTACACGTTCTCGACATTACAGTCCGCCTCAGCATCGTGCCTTTCTTCCGCAGAAACCGCTTGGGAGTAGTTAAATAAACACCTCACATCAATTCCATTTTCTATTGCACCTTGATATTCTCTTCTGCATGCATCATCCATAAGAGCACCTGTTTCATACCCACGATATCCAATGTGAATCATCGCAAACTTCACACCATTGTAACAGCCGACCACTCGAATTGACTGCGAGATGAAACATCAATACCAATTCTACAGATGTGCGCGTATCATCCGCAGGCTGCCCATTAGCGCTACTACAAGTTGCTATCCCAGTTATATGTATGCATGTTTGGACCAGCCTCACCAAGCTGTTCCTCTCAGTAAGAATTGTCTTGCACGAGATGCTCGCATATAACATTGCGAATTGTCATTGAATATAAAACAGGTCACCACCGACAGTAGCAATGGCCCACGTCTCTTTACTCTTTTTCTTTCTACGATCAGATATCTCATCACTTACCACGCAGGTCTAACCCAGTAATGAAATCCAGACCAAAGAACTCTCTCCAAGTGTATGCTGGAGAAACGAGTATCGTGATATCAACTGCACATAGACGTAATTAAAGCTGCAACGCGTCTAAGAACGTGTCTTCATCACTGTCGCAAAAAGAGAGCTCATACAAAATGACACTGAGAAGCATTACGCTCTATACCCATAGTAAGCTTCAAGCGTTTGAAGAAAACAACATTCCCATGAGTAATATAAATACTGTAGGAACAGATCATAATTCAGCGCCACATCACAGTATATATTCCTCATGCTTCCTTTTGTCCTTCTTTGCGGGTTCAAATAACAATATGTATGAAATACTTCCCACAAAGAAAATTGGCAGTCCAATTCCACAGGTGATACATCTGAGGATTAAAAATATTCGCAATCAGATTCACTATCGCTAACAACAACTGATGCCGGAAAATGATATCTCTCAAACGCCTTGGAAAGGATTTCCTGCAGCCTTCCATAGTGTGTGTAACAAGATCAGACTGTCAGAAATGAAACCTGAAAACATACTCTCTTTACAGTCAGGTTGTGATTGTTCTATCTGTTCTACAAACCTTTGCGCCGCAATCAACTGCAGCAGAACTTGCTTTTTGTTAGATATTTCTTTTCCACACACACAAACTCATTTCGGCACCTCCGCAACAGGACTTCATTATAAACACTATTAATTAAAAATCTATTTAGTCGCCGTGGGTAGGTTCTAGCACGCATAGTTTACCAGAGATAATTGTACTATCTTTCAGCATGGTCTGTTTTAACGTCGCAAACGAAAATACAGTAGCAGTGGGTGAGAATGTATGCCAACCCATTTTGACGTCTGCCAGTTTCCACTCGCACCATATGTCTGACGAGAGATACTAGAATCGCGCATAATTCTTCTTGGTGAGATTCCAACACGAGCACGAAATACGTAACCATCCGTTAACATTTTAACATATGACTTTTCATCGATGCTGATAAACATCGTAACTTTTCTGTTTGACATCAGGAATCGCATAAATGACTCAGCAGATAAATTATGCTGTTGTGACTTTTCTATGGTCACTGGACCGCTGCTTTGAGATTTCCCAAGTAATATTGCATGAAAAACTGCAGTTTCCTCCTAATGCGTACGTTCCATCGTTGTTACTTTATAGCTTTAATGCAAAAGTGTAGCTTACAGTCATACTTCCATAGTCAGAGATAATCTATGTCTGTTGTCACACGATTCATATCTATCATAGCAAGACCATTTTGGGTTGTCCTCCAATCTGAGTTTCTAAAGTATGGCTAAATTCATATCCATATTCTGGATTTATGATTATCTCTGCCTCTCAAGCTCTCTTTGAATTAGGTGGTATTGAAAACTTAAAAGTAATTCTCATCAGGCTTGTCCCATACAATATCAGCATCATACATGTATATCCAAGGATCTCTAAATCCGACCATTAACAATCCACCCTTTTTCACATACGCGAGCGGCTTCTAGTACATACGTTAAATCTTCTACATATACATTTGAAAACCGATTACATAATATCAAACGTTTCATTTTCAAAATGAAAGGTTTTGTCATATCGCCTTGAACTGTGTTGATTTTTAACCCTTCTTTTCGCAAACCATGTCATCTCTTTGTATCAGGATTAGAAAACCATTATAGTGACATCATAACCTTTACAGCGAAAACCGTCCCTGTTGTCCTCACAATCCACCACCACAAGCCAAACCCAAGATCTTTTCTCCCGGTTGTCAAACCATTCTTGGGAACTCCCAACGGTTAATGCTACAGAAATTGATTATTCCAACTCTTCTAATTCACTGTGTTAATGGTTCCGTATAGTCATTACATTATTCCATCTATCTTGATTTATTTTTATATAACTGTTCATTTTATAAAATCTCTTGTAATCTTTATATTATCTGTCACTTGGTCTTATCTGCTACATAGTGATTTTCTACTTTATGCCGTTTTTCTATCTTAATGTTTCATATCAGTGTCGAGGGTGAGTATAGTTTTCGGTAAACGACTACCCTGTTGCAAATTTCCCCATCCATAAATAGTCTAAAACGTGTTTTACATCTTGAAGCTTTTTATCGACTTTAGAAGTGAAACCACTTTTTGAAACTATCTCTTTGTGACGTCTCTGCATTGATTTCAATAACTTATTTGTTAATTGTTTTCAATACGACGTAACTCGTTGTGCAGCTTCACGCTTGTCACGGCCTTCCTTCTGGATGTTCATTACTTCATCCAATGTAGAAATTAACTGTTCGTTAGTGTTGTAATGTTTCTCGATATCAACGATACCACGTTCACTCTCTTCGCTGTATCAACTGTTGCCCGTGCAATGTTTCAAGATTCTTCTTAAGAAGCTCATTCGTCATGTTTGTAACTCACGTTGTGCTTCCATTGCTTGCTTAGAGTGTGTGTGATACCTAAAGACAATACAATCTGATTCTTCCAAAGTGGAATTGTATTCGCAAGCGTACCTGAATCTTTTTCAGTCATAAGAGTATCGTTGTTCTGTACCAAACGAATCTGTAGCATATCTGGATGGAAACCTGTCTTGTTAGTTCAAGGTCATAGAGTTTTTCTAAACGTACACACAGCCTGTTCCAAGTCATTTGCCTCTGTGCATCTTCAGGTAAGCTCGTTCTGCTTTTGCCTTTGTGATTAATGCAGGTAATTCATTTGCACGAACATCCTTTTAACTTTTACGTCCAGCATGATATATCATGCTTAATTCCTTGATGTTTACTTGGTATGTTCATAGAGTTCATCTAGTAGCGACATCCTTCAATAATTGAATTTGATGATCTCTAAGACACCTGCAATCTTTTCAACGTTAGCTCATTTGTCACAGTAGGGAGCTCTGGAACTCTTCAACCTTTGACTTACCTTTGCTCAAATAGTTTTGGTGAAGAATCCTTTTCTTCCTCATCAGAGCTCAGATGTATCTCTTTAAATTTACAAACAAGATCTGTGGAGGATATTTCCAATTTCACCCAAGTCCTTTGTACGCACATGCTGTAATGCTGATATTGGAGAAACTCAGTTACTTTCTTCTTGCGCAGTTGAACCATACTGGAGAACTGCATTGAACCCAGTGACATCGATCTCTGTGAGAAAGCATCAATTGTCTTTTGTTCTGCATCACTAAATTCTGTTGCCTCAATTGGGTCAATAGACTTTTAGTCATCATCTTCTTCAGCAGTTTCTGCTTTCTAAGTCAGCTAACTGCTTTTTGATTTTCTGCTTTGAAGCTCATCAGGCGTTAGCGTGCAAGTGTGATTTCTGACTCTGTTTGTGCTGCGCTTGTGCCTGTGTTTGCGCTCGACGTGTATTATTTTCTGCTCATGTCGCCCTCTGTTGTGTATAGATTTAGCATACCACGTTGTTTTTAACTGATATTTCATCTCACGCTGTCTGCGAATCCTCGTATATGTGATAGTCTCGATGATTCACTAAGAGTGCTACGTTGATTATGACAATGATTGCTAGATAGGATACGATAGCCAAAAGCCGGAAGTGTTTTGGAAGAAGCGTATGAAGTTAAAATGATCTTGATCCTTGATCTTGATTCTTGCGGTGGCATTGTGCTTCATCAGATACTCCATTTACTTTATCCATATCTGAGGATATAACGTGATTGCTTGCCATTCTTTAACTCAGTTCGATCCGCACTGCACAAAAATCATATCTGAAAAATCTTGATTTTGAGTATCGTGAGTGCACTCAGTATGTAAGGAATGTCTCAGTTTGATTAAATGGTCTCTACCCACCGATGGCAACATATTTCCAGTGATAGTACAAGTTCGTTACCACAGTGGATACAACTTAATCCTTTTCTACAGGTATATAGAAGCCTGCGTTCGTAAAGCGAACTTCCGCATCGACTACATGATTTAAGATAAAGCAGCTAATCCGTGAGTAATGATACTGCACGCCACTAAAAGTATAGCTGTCCATCCACCATCATATCTTTCACCCACACTCACGATCTCAGCTTTCTGCAACTTTGATTAAACTGTAGCTTCATATATACACGAATCAGTGGATATCCAAGTGCGAAACTGTCATTTCCTTTCACCAGGGTTTCACCGTATCGTATACTTCTCAACCGTGATATCACCCTTCACAAGTCCAGAGCGAATAATTCCCTTTGCGGTCAATCCTATCGTAAATGAAAGTATCTTGCTGTCAACTTGCTGGTCTATACATAGGCATCCGTAACGAGGGTCTGCCACAGAGTTTCCTGTATATGTGAATCTTCATACACATCCGTTAAGCGGAAGTTTAGCACACCAATCGATTGGTCCATTGTATATCCATATTGTTTGAGACATCTCATTTACATCCATTTTATATTCTTGAATCTTTGCGCCAATTGTTTCCGATCGACTGGACTTTCTGCCGTAATAGGAATCAATTGATAATCAATCTCTCTCTTTGTCTTTGGTAAAAGTTGATATCTCAACAAAACCAAGATACTTACCAAAACATCCCGCAGATAATAATCCATGTTTTATTCCTCTATGAATCGGTTCTTCGTATAGTGCCTTAGTATGGGCATGATCGACTGATAATAACATCGACACCATCCACTCTTTCTGTGCAAGTTGATTTCTATCCTCTTGACTTCACTAGGGTCTCTTATTTGTGCCACTCATGAGAAAGGCAAACAAATTACTTGTGCACCTTCCTCTTTAGTTTCTGGAACCATCTTCTTGGCTACTGGATACGGTCAGGAAAGTAAGCTATGACCAGCAGCTGTGTAATAGAGCACTGTCTTCACCCATTACCCCAAATAAGCCAATCTTACATCCACCACGTTCAATGATTTTTATGGCTGCACCACTGTGATCTTCCGTAGCTTTCTTTAACGCCTGTGATTCTTCATCCTCACCAAATGTAAGATTACTACAAAGAACAGTGGAGGAGTATATAGTAGAAACTTTCAATCATCTTTAGTGAAGAGAAGCGGACACCATAATCAAACTCTGGTTTCCAAGTGTTGTCGCATCATAACCCATCATTCCTAATAGCGACAAATCGGGTGCACTTTTCAATATAAGGCATATAGAAAAGTACCCATTGATCCCCGCATCATCCAGTATCGTATGATCGTTATTGACGCCGCAAATGGTTCCGTTAGCTGTTGCATATCCACCAATCACTTCTGGTTCACCAGTCTCTGTACTCGTCACGCGATAGGAATCGATATGATCATGTAAGTCATGCGTAGAATACGAACATGTGCCTAGGAACTATCATCCGATTTCTCGGTTCTTCATCAGCGTATACACTATAGAAATCATACTTGTGGCAGTGCGTCTATCACTAGTTATAATTTTTAATAAAAATTTATTCATGTTGTTGGCACCTCTGCGCTTTTGATTATAATCATTTGTATATTGAAAAGAATGAGGAACCCCCATTCTTTAACATCAAATAATTTTCACTTTATTATGCAAAATTATATTCTGTCACAATTGGCTTTCTGCCCTCTGCCTCATCTCTATAGTCTCATAGAAACATACCTAGATAAGAACCAGAAACTATTGTAAACATTTGCAGCAGCCAAGCTTCTGTAACGCACAGACGACGATTGTAAACTATTGCTGTGAAGAACGAGAGTGCAAAGGTATACAGTACATCTGTGGTGGAATTTCACCTGGGAGTCTTTCAAACCGGAGACATTGGAATATTCACCGCGTTAATCAGATGTCCCTTTTCAAACTCCATCTGTCTCACGAACATCGATAATGGCATGCATTATTTTCTACAAGCTCTTACTTTGTAAACTGGAACCCGCTCAATTTATCATGCAAAAGATTTAGTCCCACAAGAGCTAGTGTGTGCTCATAACATCCCTTCGCTGTTGAGTAGTATGGGGAATAAGCACAGTTCTAATTCCTTTAAGTCTTCAAGTGTTATGTCTTATACTAACATAGCCGCAATCACATCAGATTTCTCTATCCACACTTACGGCCGATCGCTTGCGCTCCCAAGATTCTTTTCCCGTAGGCTTTTCATAAGCTTAAAGAAGAGTGGGCTGGCTATCTGGCATTAAACCAACTCTCTCCTGGAATTGTACACGCAAAGTCATATTATAACCATGTTGTTGACAATCTTTTCATTTAGACCTGCGTTTGCTACATTTAAGCCAAAGAGATGGATACAGCTTGAGCCAATAACACCTCTATTACTGTGTGTTTCACCAAACATGTGGTCAGCCGCAGCTCTTGCCTGTCTTTGTGCAGGTCCTGCAAGTGGAAGTCTAGTCTTATCATTTGTAAGTCTATTTGTAACTTCGATTGCATCTCCTACCGCATAAATATCAGGATAGTTTGTCTGGTAGTTAGAAGCTCACTAAGATTGCCCTGTCTACCAAGCTCAATCGCCACGACTCCTTCGCAAGCTTTGTCTCTGGCGCTACACCGATCAAGCCATAATCACAGCTTCAGCTGGAAGATGTTCTCCACTAGAGAGGACTACTTCACCTTCACCAACTTCTGTAACAGTCTTTCCTAAATAAAGGTTAATACCATTATCAATGATTTCCTTGTGGAGAATCTGTGCCATATCTTCATCAAGAGGTTTTCAGCAACCTGTGGTAAACCTTCCAATAAGATTTACTTCTTTTCCTGCTTCAGTGAAATTCTCAGCCACTTCCAGGACCAATACCACCACCACCAACAACAGTTACCTTTATTTACATTCTTCAGAAGCACATAGCTTCAATCTAAATGTCTGTAACATTCTTTACTACAAATACATTCTCACGGTCGATACCTTTTAATTGAAGCTGGCAAAAGATTGGGTGTCGCACCGTGAAAGTGCTAATTTATCAAAACTTTCTGTAAAAGCTTTCGCCAGTAACCAAATTCTTAACAACGACTTCTTTCTTGTCTGGATGAATCTCTGTAACTTCATGCTTTACCAAAGCCTTGATTCTGTACTTATTCCAGAATTCTTCTGGATTCATCAGTCAGCTTATCGCTATTATCAACGATACCACTGTAGCGAAAGGTAGGCGGCAGTTAGAGAAGGATACATTCTCTCCTCTTTCAGACATAATAACTCTCTGCTGTTTCATCGATTCTTCAGCTTTTGCAGCAACACTGGCACCACCAGCTACACCACCTACAAATCTTACATATTTCTTGTCTCCTTCTTCACGAAACATTCTCTAAATTGATATACCAAAAACACCACAAATCGTCCATAAGATTTAGACTAATGAAAGCTTCCCTTTGAAAGTTGTGCGGGAGATCCCGGAAACATTAACAGCACAATGAAACTAGCTGAAATTAGTGAACCCTATCATGACAGTACTTTTTCCACCTTTGGATTTGGCAAGGGAAATACTGATGAAACTTACATATATATGCTACTGCCAGTAAGCACACTTGCCATATCTACGATATAGATAATCACGTCTACCAACAAAGGCTCCAATCAAACTAAACTCGCACAGACCAGAGAATAGCATGTGGTTGTACACCTTTCTCGTTTTTGATGCTGTATTTTGGGCCTAAATGCTTTCTTTGGGATAGACTCGCAATCAGTTTACTCGATGCAATCATAAAGCCATTGATTCCACCGATTACTGCAGCTGCCAACGCAATTAACATGATATAGAACTAGCTACCTTGAGTGTTGAATTACCGCATCCGCAACAGCCCAATGCGTCTTCATAGCCGCTTCAGGTGAAAAGCCTAATCCAGCTATCGTATTTAACGCTCCATAAATGAATATACCAATCAATACTGAAATCCCTACGAGTAGCGTGGATTTTTCAGGTTTAAAGCCAAGTTCTTCCGAAACCTGTGGTACTACATCAAACCCTACAAATAAGAAGGGAGCTATCGCTATGATCTTTGAAATCTCACTGAACGAAAAGCGGTGAAGTTTTCACATAGTTTTACGAAAGACCTGCAAATCACTTTGTATAAACATCAAGCATAGTAGCCCCTGATACAATGACAGCCAAAAGAATGCTCATGATATTTTGCACCTCCGTGCTAATTTTTAACCCTTGAATATTGATGTAACCAAACAAAATAATAACAGCAGACATCACGAGTACATCCGTTAGATAAATTGGATAACCCGAAATGGAATATAGATAGAAGAAATCCATCTTCGCACCAAATATCTCACGTAACAGAAGAACAAATGCGCCTGTATTAGGTGGAACCATGCTTAAAATAACAAAGACTTTAGGGACCAGCTCTACTAAAGCTACAAAGCTGTACCTTGCCTAAATGATTTAAAGCATAGGTAAACTCTCCACCATCTTCTCTATGATTCTCGAGCATGATGTGATAGCCATTTTGTATCACCATGATAAAGACACCACCAATCAAAAGCCCGATAAAGGTATTGATTACACTCGCTCTTTTAAAAACTTTTGTACCGGAAGAGTAGGAACCCCAGCCCATAATGGCTCCAATTACTAATCCAAGAACATCGATATATCTTAATTTTTTATCCATCTAAGCGAACTTTTTTAGCAATGATATTTCCTACAACACCACCGATTACTAAGACTACAAGGAAGATCCATCCGGATAGTGAGAAGTTTGCGATTGAGTATATAAAAGCTCCTACGTTACATCCGTTAGAAAGTCTTGTACCAAATCCCATCGCAAAGCCGCCAATTGCATAGAATAATGCCTGCTTTGGATTCATCTTCCAACTTGACTTGCAGAAGGAGATGAAGTTATTTGATAGTAATATATACAAAATGTACCTAATACGATACCTGTTCTGTAAGCATTGATTGCGTTCAAAGAAAGGCATCGGTAAGGTCCTGCATGCCCTTTGTAAATTCAACAATTGTTTCTACCTTAACACCAAACAACATGAGTAACTTACCAAACCAGAATCCGTAAGGAGTACTTGCACCCCAACCAGCTTTTGTAACACCCATGAGTAATACGAATACTGCAGAGATAACAAGAACAGCCGTTCTTAAACTCCAAGGACGTGCGAAGATCTTCACATAACCTTCTTCACTGCATGGACAAACAGCTTCTGTCTCATCAAGAGACTTTTCAGCAGCTAACTGTACACTGCTCTCACTACCAATGCCAAAAGTAAGTTCCTGCTTCCTTTCTTCTTTTCATAGAGATAACTTAACTTCACTACGATCACAAAAGAATACCAGTTAGAATTAACGCACCTAAGTAACCCTGTAAACCATCAAACGCAAATAAGTCTGGGAAGTATACACCATTCTTATCACCAAACTTGATTAAAGAATCCCAGCACTAGCTTGCTGTATCTCCTGGATTGGGAAGCCTACAAATACACCAATACAGAAGAATAGTAAGGTAACAATACCTCAGGAAATGCCGCAACTAAGTCTGTTAGCACACCTGATGCACAACATGACGCAAATGCCATACCAAATCCGAAGAGTAGCACTCCTAAGATCTGCTTTAAGTTAATTGGGTTTACCCAAAGATCAAACTGGGAAAACATCCGCATATATAGGACTGCTAAAGTACTAACTGCAGCCGAAACGAAAAACATAAAACATCAAGGCTCTGCTGAGCTTGTAGAACTACCCTTATAGGCACGGTTTACACTTCCCGCAAAGCCCATAAAGCCTCTCGCTAAAGCGTAACCTAAAATTGCGCCCATCATTAATCTGAAATACAGCATTGAGGAACTTAATCCAAACATGCCGAATAAGATTACAATTGCCAACAATATAAAGCCAGCAATTCTCTCCATTTGTTTCATACTTTTAATTTCTCCTTTTTCTTCCATGATAAAACCATCCCCCATATGGAAGCCCTATCACCTTCATACGAATTGACATAGAAATGTGCAGAGCTAATGTAGGCTGTTCCTCTGCTCTATGTTTTTCTACTATAGCACAATTCTTATTATCGTATATCCCCCTATTACACCCAGAAACCCAATCCAAATCTATATTGTAAAATTATTAACAAAAACCCATCTTTCTGAAAGAATTCTTCGAGATGAGTGAAATACCAATCTAATTGATTTTTAACTACTATCCTTCTAGATAATAGTGCATATGCTCTTATCAGCACGTCCAGCCGTATGTGAAGCACCTTCATATCTTGTTACGAAGATTGTAGCTGCCTCAGCTGCACCTCTGCTGAATCCGCAACATTCTGTAATCCAACAAGAGTACTGTTATACGCACCTGTTAACTCATGTGTTAAGAAAGCTAACTGTCCTTCAACCGTTGTATAGTCGAGGCCATTATTTGCACAATAGTTAACTAAGTTTGTATATCTACCGCCACCCCATTGGCATAAACCGTAATAGGATGAGCCAGCAGTTGGATTAAACTTGGATTCTTGCCACATATTCGCCAAAACACCACAAGCAGCCGCCTTAGACAAACCAAGTGTACCCATTAGGTAAGAATAGATTGTCTGATAATTACCAGAAGTATCTACTGGTCCAGTGGACACATACGCTCTTGTGACATTAATTGTATAAGAAGCAGTAGAAACATTCCCATTCTTATCTGTTGCAGTTACAGTCGCTGTATAAGTTCCTGCTTTTGAGATATCACCATCAACCGCAACTGTATAGTTACCCTTACCATTTTCCGTTGAAGCAGTTAAACTACCATCTATTGGATCAATGACTGAGGTAATATTTGAGAAAAGATCATATGAACTCCCTGCTTTAATATCAACTTTACTAGCAGCCAAAGTAATCTCTGCAGGTTTTGTATCCACAACATTTACACTCGCTGTAAATGTCTTGGAATTTGTTAAACCAAACTTAGACTCTTTTACCAGATAAAATCAGTTTAACTGGATAGGATCCAATTGCGCTAGCATCAATCTGTCCATCAATCTTTAAATCACCAGTATGTTCCGCAACAAGTGTATGTACATCAAATGTACTTCCATACTCAGCTGTCGTAATACCACTCATGTTAAGTCGAAGTGAATCATATAACTCCAGCCTCGCGATAATAACATCTGTTTGTTCATATAGTCTCTTCTGCGAGCAAATAACTAAGTGCAGTACCACCTACCATGCAAGCAGCCAAACCAAACGCAAGAAATTTCTTTGTCGTCATTTTTAATCTATGTTTCATATGAAAATGATACACGAAAATTATTTAAAAACGTCAAATTTAGCGCATAAAAATACACAATTTTTACACACAAAATTAACACTAATATTGATTGTGTTAAAACATGCATGCATAGTATATTTAAATTTCTTCCAAAAATTTACTTGCATATCCAACTATTTTATTGATAAACGTGCATGCATGAAAACATATAAAAAGTGCTAAACTATCGCCCAGCACTTTTTAATACTATTTCTGTGTCATCTTTAATAAATCTTCTAGCGAAGGAGAATCACTTACTTTTTGGCGGTTGAACCTCACTGTAGAAATCAAAGTCAGCCTCAATAAGCTCACTCATATCGCTATCTGGATTCGATACTAATCTTGTGGATTGACGTAAGATTGCGTCTTCAATCATATTACGTGCAAGTCTACCATTACCAGCTTCCATAGCATTGATACTCTGTACTTCATTGAAATACGCAGTTAGCTTATCCTCAACAGCTTCATCAATATGATAACCTTTACCCTTTGCTTGTAGACAAGCAATCTGATAGAGTTCTTCACCTGTGTAGTCCTTGAAGTTGATGATATTTGGGAAACGTGACTTTAGACCTGAGTTAGACTCTAGGAATACAGACATTTCCTTCTTATATCCCGCCAAGATAACGATTAAGTTATCACGGTTATCTTCCATTGCCTTTACAAGTGTATCGATACACTCTAATCCAAACGCATCATCTTTTCCACGATGTAGAGAATACGCTTCATCGATAAATAGCACACCACCAATCGCAGACTTGATTACCGACATCGTTAATGGAGCTGTCTGACCAACATATTGCGCTACTAAGTCTGATCTAGATACTTCCACAAGCTGTCCTTGTGTTAACGCACCAATGGCCTTCATATAACGAGAAATCAATCTCGCAATCGTTGTCTTACCAGTACCAGGATTACCTGTAAAGATCATATGTTTAGAAAGCGTTGCTGTCTTCATGCCCTGCTCACGACGCTTTTGTTGCATCGCAACCAAGGATTGTAAAGAAGAAATATACGCCTTCACTTCATCCAGACCGATAATCTCACTTAATTCACGATTTACTTCTTCAAGTTCCTCACTACTATTGCGTGAGCGACTCATCTGAATATCTTCTTCTTTGATTGTGGCAACAGGAATATCATTCTTCACTGTCATCTTGATTTCTTCCATATTTCCCAGGGAATGGTCTAATACTGCCTGTCCTAGAGATACATAGAAATCATAGAAGTTAGAACTAATAGAAGCAGCACCTAAATCCTTATTAAAGTGTTGAATAACCCATTCCTGAACAGAATCTTCAACTACTAATTTAATCTTTTAAGTTTTCTTCTGCCTCTTAATCAAATTTTCAGTTTGAACCCTGAACAATTGAACGAATACTTTCATCATCTAACTTCTTGAGGTAACAGCATCCAACACATGGTACATAAAATCTGCCCCAAAGGCATCTTGAACCTTTGATACACTACCTGTTGTCATAAATACAAGATACTTACCACTAACGCTTAAAGTATCAACACTGTCCTTTACAAGACCAGTTTGATTTTCTACAAGTACACCCTTATTTAATACATAACGTTTGTTTAATACACAGTTACCCGTCGTAACAAGTGAACTAATCATACGTAAGAATGCTGGGAACCCATTTTCAAAGTTCTCAAAGCAGATAACAGAACCGTTACCAGAGATCGCCTCATATAAGTCCTGTAAGAAAATCTGTTCCTGTGCTGATGATGTATAACGACTCATATCAATCGTATATACTTCATCACTGATAAATACTTGACGTTCATATAAAGAACGAGCCATCTGAGTAACCGCTTCATGTCTACCAGAGCCCACAGGCCCAGAAACAAGAATAACATTCTTTGCCTTTCCTGCTTCTTCTCCCATTAAATACGGTCTTCTAAATGCATTTACCATCTGATGGATTGCGTCTTTTTGTCCCATCACCTTGGAGATAATCACATTGTAGATATCATCGAATAACTTCTGTGAGTTGAATTCCTTCTTCTCAACAGGTTTTTGTTCAACTTCAGTTAAACCATAGTCACGCTTTAAATCACGTTCTAATACATCCATACTCATTGCGGAGATATCTAAAGGCTCATCCTTTTTCTGTAGCGCCGCATGCATATCCTCTAAATCTTTTTGTTGTTTACGCAAAATCGCATTTAGTTCCTGCATTGCTTGGTCTGGCTGTTTTAGGATATTTAAGTTTTGACTTTGTTCATTACTATCAATACTTAATGTGATTTGTTCGGACGCATCTGTAGATTCATAAGCACGCTTTTTGCCTAAGACCTCATTCCAAAGTCTTTCTTTTTCCTCTGTTCTACGATCTTTCGACATTACTCGTCTCCTTTATGGCCAACTTCAATCATACCATCACTTGTTAAGCCATCCTTCTTTAATACAGCGTTCAAAGTAGCCATATCAGCAGATAGATTAATAAAGTCCTGGTCTGTATAACTTGCAATCATATTCTTCATCGCATCATTGATTAATACAACCGTCTTTCCTAACTTCTCTTTTGTTTCTTTATAGTTAGGGTCAGTCTGTGCCGTCTGAAGAGCGTCGTATTGTTTTAGAATACGCACAAGGATTGGTAAATAATATTCATACAACTCTAAGCTTTCTAGATGCAGGGAAAGTTGTTTCTAACTTCTGTGCCTGTTTTTAAAAGTGCATGTTTCAAATAATCCATTTGAGATTTCATCCGAATTGGATCATTGAGTGCGTTAATTTGATCAATATAGCTCTGTGCACTAGAAGATGGTTCTTCAACTTTTACTTCTTCCTTCTTCACATTTGTTGGTGTAGCTTGTACATCGATGACATCTGTATTTTGATAATCATCTGCCTGCTTAGAAACTTCTCTTAAAAATCTGTCTGATATGATTCTGGGTAGTTCGCACCAAATACATTGAGTCCACTTACCAAGATACCATTGCGGTATACATCCAAATTAGAAAGCGACTTATATTCACCATTACGTACACGTAATTCAATTCCTGTACTAACATTTAAAGCAGTATGCGTTCTAAACCACTTGCGTAAGAAGATGTTATTCTTGGTTATCTGTGATGCGGAAATATTTGAGCTACGATTTCCGCATAGTATGTAGATGAGGAATAGCCAGTATATGGGTTTGATCTGTTCGTTTCTCTTGAGGCATTTACTGCTGCCATTACAATCGCAAATACGATACCAAATAATAATTAACATAGGTATAAATGTCTCCTCCAAGAAAAATATTAAGAAGAATATCCAACCAAAATCAGAGTTCTTTCTGTTTTTCATTTTTATAACCTCTCACCAGTGAATTATAGCATATTACACGATTTTTATATCTCTTCAATCGCATTCTATATACTTGATTTCATTTACGAACCAAAGAAAAATGCTAGTGTTAAAACCGAGAATACGAGGTTGTAGTGAATAAATTTGTAAAACTATATTTCCCGGTTTAAAAATTGGTCTATTTACCTTCGGTGGTGGGTAGCAATGATTCCGATGATTCAAAAAGAAGTTGTTGATAAACATCATTGGGTGACGGCGGAAGATATCCTAAATTACTATGCAATCAGCCAATGTACACCAGGCGCAATCGCGGTCAACTTATCCACATTCATCGGTGGAAAGATTGATGGTTTCCTTGTGGCACTTATTTCCACACTCGGTGTCATTACCCCATCTATTTTTATCATTAGTATCATCGCAACATTTCTTATCCAACTTCTCTCATTAGAAGTTGTAAAACACGCACTTGCCGGAATACAGATTGCGGTATGTGTGTTGATGTTTGGTGCAGTCAAAAACCTATTCAAAACAAGTATTGTGGATATTCCAAGTCTACTTATCTGTCTAGTGGCATTCTTGCTAGCGTATTTCACAAACATTCCTACCGTCCTATTGGTAATATTAGCCGCAGTATTTGGCTATGTATTCTATACATACAAAAATAAGATTCACCTCAAATAAGTATCTTTCACAACAATCTCTAAGATTGTTGTTTTTATAGCCTTTAGTTATATATAACCAACTTATCGTGTAAAAATAGTTCATGCGAAAGGAATTCTAAACATGATAGATAAGAAACTTTTAGCCCTTTTAGGCATAATAAAAATATATATTCTATGCAGTTGGTCTTATGATAGTGGGTTTATTTGATAATCTTGCAATCACTGCATCCATCTGTTATGCCATTCAATATGCTGCAGAATACGCATCCTCTAGTAGTAATGTACAAGGTTTCATTCTACCAGCGGTGATTGTAATCATTGCGATGGCAATCCGTTATGTAACTTCTCGTAGTATTGGAGGCTTGAAGGATACATTAGGTAGAAATGTGAAGAAGGATTTGCGTCAGAAAATCTATGACAAGATTATCAAACTTGGTGTTCGTACAACCGACAATATGAGTATGGCCGGTTTAACCCAGTTATCTATGGAAGGTGTTGAACAGTTAGACCTATATTATTCCGCATATATTCCACAATTCTTCTATGCAATGATTGCTCCTATCATTTTGTTTATCGTTACTGTACGAATTAATTGGGCAGTCGCACTGTATTGCTTTTGCATGTGTACCGTCTTATTCCGATGTCAATAATTGTAGAGTCCCGTTACGCAAAGAAAATCTTTGCGAAGTACTGGGGCAAATACATATCTATGGGAGATAGTTTCCTAGATAGTGTACAAGGACTAAAAGAACTAAAGATCTTCCAAGCAGACGCTGCACAAAATATCAAGATGAATGAGACAAGCGAAGAATTCCGCAAGATTACAATGAAGGTATTAGTCATGCAGCTAGCTAGTACAACAATCATGGATATGGTTGCCTATGGTGGTGCCGGTCTGGTATTGCGCTAACGATACATGCCGTTGTAAACGGAAGTCTTTCTGCGTATGCAGCACTATTCTTAATTCTTGTAGCAGTAGACTTCTTCTTACCACTACGTGCATTCGGTTCTGCCTTCCATATTGCCATGAATGGCGCAAGTGCTGGCAATAAGATTCTATCCCTGCTTGCTCAGCCAGATCCAGTATGGGGTAATGAAACGGTTGACAACACAGAAATTAAAGTGAAAGATGTTACCTTCTCTTATGATGGAAAACGTGATGTGTTGAAACATGCATCCATGAACTTTGGTTCAACTGCATGTGCGCAATTGTTGGTGAATCTGGTTCAGGAAAGTCTACAGTTATAAATTTACTATTAGGTATATCACCCTCAACAAGGCTCTATTCTTGTTGGGAATAAACCTTTGGAAACATTAAGTAGAGAATCATACTATTCTCACATTTCAGTTGTAAGTTATAACACCTATATTCTTTAATGAAACAATCCGTCAAAACTTTATGCTAGCCAAAGACAACGTTACAGACGAAGAAATCTATAGTGCACTTAAGAAAGTAAATTTCATGATTTTATTATCGATAATCGACGGGTCTAGATAAAGTCATTACAGAAGACGCCGCAAACATTTCTGGTGGACAGAAACAACGACTAGCACTTGCAATTAATCTAGTTGCAAAACAAAGATATATACATCTTCGATGAAGCCACAAGTAATATTGATATTGAAAGTGAAGTTAATTATCATGAATAACATCAAGGAACCTCCAAAGAGAAATCCGTGATTGTTATTTCACATCGTTTAGCAAATGTCATTGCGGCTGATACCATCTATTACATCGAAGATGGAGAAGTAAAAGAACATGGTACTCACAACGAACTCATGAACATGCATGAAGGTTATGCAAAACTATATACAACACAAAAGAAACTAGAGGAAGGCTATACGGAGGTGATCGCATGACAAACGAGAGATATGTCCGCCGTAGTGGCGCTGTGATTATGGCAAGTCTTATTACCTTGCTAGGTTCACTAGCATACATTATGATTCTTGCTGTAATAAACGGTTCTGTAGGTTTCATTGTTGCCATGGGTGTAACTCTCATGGGTGCAGTTGGCATTGCCAAATCACTTGGGGAAGCAATCCCTCTCTCGTATGGTGCAATCATTGCCTTAACAATCGGCTTTGGTGTATTACGTGGTTTCTTACGTTACCTTGAACAATACAGTAACCACTACATCGCATTTAAGCTACTAGCTGTATTACGTGACAAGATTTTCCGTGCATTACGTATTCTTTGTCCTGCAAAACTTGAAAGTAAGCAAAAAGGTGCAATCATCTCAATGATTACAGCCGATATTGAAACATTAGAAGTATTCTACGCGCATACGATTTCTCCAATCTGTATTGCGGTAATCGTCTCAACCTGCGTTACGTTATTTGTTGGATTTACAGTAAACTGGTATCTCGCATTAATCGCATTACTTGGATATCTCACAATCGGTATTATTGTTCCAATGATTTCTTCTAGCAGATTAAAAGAATCTGGTGTTCGTTATCGTGCTGAATTTGCTTCCTTTAACGCTTACTTCTTAGATAGTATCAAGGGTATTAAAGATATCGTGCTCATGCATGCACAAGACCAACGTAAAGATGAAGTAAATAAACGTTCCGATTCTCTTCTTCTTGAAACAAAGAAGATGAAGCACGATACAGCGAAAGCGACTGCAGAAACAGAACTAAGCGTTTCAATCTTCATCATCTTTACATTAATTGTAGGTATTATCCTAGTCGCAAATAACCATCTAACAATCGGTAAGATGTTAATTGCGTAACAGCAGTATTTGATCATCTGATCCAGTTATCGCTATCTCTGCACTACCTGGAAACTTAACACAGACATTTGCGTCTGGCGACCGCGTACTAAATCTGTTATCTGAAAAAGCCTGCAGTAACGCCAATTACAGAAGGTAAAAACTTTACATTCGAAAACCTAGAAGTAAATCATCTATCTTTCTCTATGATGGACAAAACACAGGTACTAAAAAGATATCTCTATACATGCAAAGACTGGTGAGATTGTTGGTATCGTCGGTGAGTCTGGCTGTGGTAAGTCAACATTCTTAAAACTATTACTTCGATTCTGGCAAAAAGAAACAGGAGATATTCTCTACAACGGCATCGATATTAATGAAATCAATACCGAAAGTTTATTGTCTAACGCTACAATGGTAAGCCAAACAACGTATCTCTTTTGATGATACGGTTGAAGAAAACCTGCGTATCGCTAAACCAGAAGCTACGTCAGAGGAAATTCAAGATGCATGCCGTATGGCATCTGTCCATGACTTTATCATGACGCTACCAGATGGCTACCAAAGCAAAGTCGGAACACTTGGAGATAATCTTTCTGCAGGCGAAAAACAACGCATTGGATTAGCCCGTGCATTTCTACGTGGTAGTAAGTTAATCTTGTTGGATGAACCTACAAGTCACGTAGATAGTATCAACGAAGGTATTATTCTTAAATCTCTAAAACAGCAAAAACACGATAAATGCATTATTTTGGTATCCCATCGTGAATCTACAATGGCAATCGCTGACCGCATCTATCGTGCATCAGAAGGTGTCATGCATGAACAAAATTGAAGAAAAACGTCAACGTGAGATTTCTATCGTCACAAAGATGATTGAAGTCTATTGCAGAAAGAAACACGGCACAAAAGATGGTCTTTGTCCTGAATGCCAGGAGTTACTTGATTACGCTACAATGCGCAGTAACCACTGCCCATTTATGGAGACAAAAACCTTCTGTCAAACTGCCGTACATTGCTACAAACCAGAAATGAGAGAAAGAATTAAAAATGTGATGCGCTTTTGCGGTCCAAGAATGTTGTTGTATTATCCACTCGCAACGATTCGACATCTCATTGAAAGCATCAAAGAGAAAAGAAAACTGGAGAAACAGAAATGAATTCAAAAAGATAATTTTGGATAGTACTAGGAAGTATCAGCCTTGGGGTTGGTGTCATCGGTAGCGTTTCATTCCACTACTACCATCTTTCCCATTCTTACTACTCGCAGCATTTAGCTACAGTAAGAGTTCCGAAAGACTGCATAACTGGTTTATCAACACCAAGATATACAAAAACAACTTAGAGAGCCATCTTAGCGGTAAAGGTATGACAAAAGCCGCTAAAATTCGTGTGATGTGTGACAGTTACTGTATTTATGTTATTCGGATTTATTATGATGATTCGTAAAGCATTGTATATTCCATGTGCAATTCTTGGGGTTATAGGGTTAGGCCATATGATTTACTCTATCTGGGGTGTCAAAACTCGAGTAGATGATTCTGAAGAAGAATAGTTTTACAACAAAATTTGTCGGATAAGATACCAGTGAGGTAATTATCATGGCAAAATTTTTATTGTTATGCTGGGAATTCTTTAAAACCGGTTTATTCTCCATCGGCGGTGGACTTGCAACAATCCCCTTCTTACAGGAGATGTCATTAAAATATGGATGGTTTAGTCTAACAGACTTAACGACCATGGTCGCTATCAGCGAATCAACACCTGGACCAATGGGTGTCAATATGGCAACCTATGTAGGTAATCACGCATATGGTTTCGTCGGCGGTATCGCTACTACACTTTCTGTTACAGCACCAGCATTTCTATCTATTATTCTGATCGCAAACCGCACTTCAGAAATTTGAAGACTCTGTAATTGTACAAAATGCATTCATGGGCTTAAGACCCGCAGTAGTAGGTTTAATTACATCTGCAGTGATAGGCATCTATTTACTAGCATTATTTGATATCACTGCATTCAAAACAACAAAAATCTCTTTTTCAGTTTATTTTAAGTGGAAGCCTATCATCATATTTGCATGCATGCTAGCAGTATATCACTTCAAACCAAAAGACACATCCAATACTATTTATTCTCGTAGCTGCAGTTATTGGAATTTTATTGAAACTATAATTTTTGTATAACGCATCTAATATTAGTAATTTGGTTATTGGTATTTTTTGATAATAGAAAACCAAAAATTGTAATTTGTTTAGATATGAAAAGTAAATTAGGTTTAAGGGGATAAAATGTTGATAGAAAAATAGACCTGAGTTTGATAAAATAACATCATTTGACGCGTTTAATAAATACTATTGGTATCGTAAGAACTTTCACAAATATGTAAATCTATTGGATTAGAATACAGAGGTACAAAAACAAGAACTCAATCACATTATTGAACAGTATTTTTAAAGGGAATTTAATTAAAATATCATCAATAAAAAGGAAAAGAAGAAAGTTGAAAAATGTTACTGCTGATACACCGTTACTTGAATGTGGCTTTTCTTTTTAATGCAAAGGTTCAGAGAATATTTTCTGTTTTAACAGGTATCGCACTCATTTAAATTTACTGCTGATATGGCAACAGCTTGGAGAAAAGTAAAAAGAGAAAATGATTTGAGTTTTACAATTCAAGACATGCTGAAAAGTTTATTATGGAAAATCGAATTATGCCAAGTATGATAATTCAGTTTGTCAATGGAATCAATTTTTGAAGGATTTCTGTCAGACGAAAATAGTTGCAACTACTCGAACAAATTAAAAAGTAGCTTCTATTCTTTGGAAGGAAGTCAGAAATTCAAAAACGATTTATTCAGAGAATCTTTTGGCTGAATATGCCAGTAAAATAAAAAGAGTATTGCAAGTAGGATATTCTTAACTTACTAAACTAACAATTGATATTAATATATAAAACAGTAAATTAGAAAAAGATTTACTGTTTTCTCTTGTCTAAGAAAGTGGAAAGGAGTACACAGGAAGAAAATAATCGTTGAACATCAAACAAAAAGTAAGTATCTCCCAAACAGGAAATACTTACTTTTTACATTTAAAATGTGCATATGAAAATATGTCTCTATTGAATGTCTTCTTCCGTACGTACCTCATATATTCCATCACAGAATAATCCATTCACTTGATGTCCACCTTTTAATGTATAGAAGGTATCTAATGGAGCACCCATTTTATTACTGAATGTTTCTACCCTATAACAGATTGGATAGAAATAGTAAGTGATCACTCGATCACTAGCCGGTACATACTGTACTCTTTCTAAATCGAGAGAAATTTGTAGTTTAGTGTTGAAGCCAATTATCTTTCTGCAACAACGACTGCATTTGAACGTTATCATTTTCAAGATTTGTCGTATAGTCTGTACCAGATATTGTAATCACTTCACCCTTCTTTACTCTAAAAAGATGGCGTAATTTGGATTGGTGATAGTATTACTTCGTTAAGAGAAATTTGTTGATCATCAATCAAAGTAATTTTCATAAAGTTTTAATGATAACTCACTCGGATTAATCGGATTACATTCCATATCATAAAACTGTGATGTATCAGAAGATACTAAATCATTCTGATTAATTTCATGTAGTTCTGATAATTTGTATGCATACCCAGATTCTTCTTCCTCTTGTATGACTTCATTGCTTGAAGTTACTTCTTGACTTACTTGTCTTCGAGTAGTACAACCTGCTAGCACACATGTAAATGATGTAATTATAATCGGAATCGTCTTTTTCATAGTCACCTCCAAATGATTCTTCATTTACTGACAAATCCGCAAAGTCCTATGAGTTTATCTGTAATTACATTATAGCACTACCCCCCATAATAAAACCCCGGGACAAATGCCCTGGGGAAAAGATGGGGAAAACCACAATAGATTGTTAATGTTATTTGCTAGCTTTTGCGCTTGCTTCTGCGATTTGTTTTTCAATCTCAGAAATCATCTTGATATCTTCTTCAAGTGTCTTTAATTCATCTTCGGAGAAGGAAGCCTTTGTTTAGCTTCTACTTGTGACTTTAATACTTCATCATAAGGCAGATTCTGTGTCTGTTCAATCTGATCTTTTGACATTGTTGCAAAATACCTTATTCCATAGGTCTTGATGCTTGCCGAATACTTCGCTTTCCTTTTGCATAAAGATCTGTCAACTCATCATTTGCCCCTGCAGCCTGTCCTTGTGTAACTGTTGTTGTAACAGCACTACCAGACTTTACTTCTTCAATCATCTTGATGATTTCTTCTTGCTTCTTTTTCATCTTCTAAGTTACCAACCAGAGGATCACCAACGATATTGCTGTTCTTATCAACCATTACTGTTGTTGGGAAAGCTGAAGATTTTAGCCAAGTAGGCCCTTTGCATCATCGCCACCATTGATAACGATATTTCTATATGTAGCACCTTGCTTTGATAGAATATCCTTTGCGTCTTTGAGAGTAGCTTCATCTGTTGCTTCTACGTTAACACCAACGATTTCTGCACCATGTTCCTTTAACTTCTTATTAAACTTTTCAAGCGCTGGCATTTCATTTACACATGCTGCACATCCATTGAACCAGAAGTTTATAAGTGTTACTTCATTCTTGCTGAATAAGGATTCATCTACATCCTTACCATCAAAGTCCTTACCTTTAAACTTTGGGAATGCTTCTACGTTAGCTGTTTCAGTTGTTGTAGATGTTGTTGGCGTTGCTTTGTCTTCTTTCTTGTTGTTGCATGCTGCTAATGTAACTGCCATAACTGCCGCTACACCAACTAGGGTAAACTCTTGAACAAATTCATTTTCTTTTTCCTCTTTCTGTTTTATGCCTTTTGTAAATTCTTATTTGCTACTTTTGGATTCTTAGCTTCACTCTTTTTCTTAATCGCTAAGTAAGTACTGATTGCTTTGGTTGGACATGCAGTAATGCATTCTCCACAACGGATACATTCCAAGTCACCAGTATTCTTTGTAATATCGACATCCATCTTACAAACTCTTGCACACTTACCACAGGATACACACTTGTTCTTATCAACGTTGTAGTTGAAGATTGCAATCTTGTTGAATAATGCATAGAATGCTCCAAGTGGACAAATCCATTTGCAGAATGGACGATATACAAATATTGATAATGTTGTAATCGTGATGAGAATTGTAAACTCTGTAAAATAATGTGCCTAATGTTGCACGAATGTTTTTATCTACGATAGAGAGTGGAATACCACCTTCCAAGATACCCTTGTGGACAAAATGTATTTGCAGAAGTAAGGTAATGCAATACCCTGCTTTATTTGTCATAATGATTGAAGTAATATAACTGCTACAGCGAGAATAATAAACTTTGTATATGTTAAGAATCTTAATTTTTTTGTACTAAACTTCTTTTGTTGGAATCTTATGTAATAAATCTTGATACCAACCAAATGGGCACATGAATCCACAGATCAACCTTCCAATCATCACACCAAAGAAAAATTAGAAATTCCACTGATGTAATAGGAGAAGTTATACTTGGATGAACTGACAACCGCTTGAAGGAGCCTACTGGGCATGCTCCTGTAGCAGCTGGACATGAATAACAGTTTAAAACCCGGTACACATACCTGCTTAATTTTTCCATTATAGAGAACACCTTTGAAAAAGTTAGGGATATGCATGTTTGTTAGGAATGTTGCAAACATCTGAATTGTATTACGTCTCTTCAGGAATTTTAGAAACGCTCTTGATTTAGCTGATGTCATAACTATCCAATTCCCTACACACTCCAAACAAAGACGAATTGCTTTGCCGAATACACTTTCAACTTCTCCACGAGAAGCCCCAACACAAATAAATACAATTGCTAGTACTATTAGAAATGCCTGTGTAGCAATTCTAAATTGTGTAGGATATTTATTTATTAAATCCATTGCATTGTCCTCCTTTACACTCATTTTCATCTGACGTGAAAAAAATATAACAAAGCAGATATAAAAATTTGTGTTAAGAAATTTAACAATGTAATTTTTTTCTGATTTCATTTCATCATCATGCCTGCATAAACGCTCGTTTTTTAGTATAGGAATGGCTTGTCTTGTTTTCTTTTGTATGTGATATACTTGGTACAGATATACTCAGCTTCCAACAATGTGTTGGATGTTCTTCTGACAATTAGTAACAACATGAAAGGAACATTTTTGCATATGAGAATATTAGTGGTTGAAGATGAAATTACCCTTTGTGAAACAATCGCAAAGGGCTTACGTCTTGATGGATATGAAGTAGATACATGTTTTGATGGTGGTACAGCTTGGAATATGGCAATGGATGAAAGTTATGACTTAATCATCCCAGATTTAAACTTACCTATCATGGATGGAATGGAAGTACTCCGTAATCTTCGTAAAGAAGATTCAGAAACAGCCGTATTAATTCTATCTGCACGTGGACATTTACAGGATAAGATTGATGGTCTCGATAGCGGTGCCAATGACTACCTATGCAAGCCATTCCACTTTGAGGAGTTAGAAGCACGCGTTCGTAGTCTAACAAGAAGACGCACCGTACAGAATAATGTCATTCTCTCCTGTGGAGAACTTTCATTAGACACAAAGAGTCGAACGGTTATGGCTAAAGGTGAAAAGCTTTCATTAACACGTAAAGAGTTAGGAGTATTGGAGTACTTATTACTACATCAAGAACGACCAGTCCCACAAGAGGAACTCATCCAACATGTTTGGGATAGTAGTGTTGATAGCTTTAGTAATTCTATTCGTGTACATATCTCCGCTTTGCGTAAGAAATTACGAGCTACACTTGGCTATGACCCTATCACAAATCGCATAGGCCAAGGTTATGTGATTGGAGGACAACAGGATGAATAAACGTCGTTCTCTACAGTGGAAACTCACCGTTATTACCGCAATTATCGTTATTTTTATCCTGTCTTGCGATTAGTTATGCAATCAGTAAATCCGCAATTTCTCGATGAGTAAGATTGAAGATTCCGCAGTTGCGATATTACCAACTAGTCCTGCAACAGATACAACTGGAGAAGTTGTACAACTACAAATTTCCACTAAAGATGTCATCTCTGATATGGCAAAAGGAATTCAAGCTGATTTCTGGAAAAGCAGTTTACTCATTACAATCATCATTACTGTCGCAAGTAGCTCTATGATGTACTTCTTCATTGGTTATGCATTAAAACCACTACAAAATCTTGGTGAACAGATTGAAGACATCCAAGCGAAAAACTTAAAACATCTAGTTGTAAGTGATCAAAGTTCCATTGAAATTGAACAACTGACAAATGCATTCAATGAGATGTTAGAACGTCTTAGTAATACCTTCGCTATGCAGCGACAATTCTCCGCAAACGCTGCACATGAATTACGTACACCGCTTGCGGTAATGCGTACAAAACTAGAAGTATTTGAGAAAAACAACAATCCTAGTGCAACGGAATATCAAGAAACTGTTCATATGATTCGTATGCAGACATCACGTCTATCACATGTCATTGATATTCTTCTCGAGATGACAGACCTACAATCCGCCCAAAAACAAGACCATATCTCATTAACTGATATGGCAGAAGAAGTAATCTGTGACTTAACAGCTCTCGCTGATAAAAAGAATATTACAATCTTTCAAAACCCAGGGACCGCTGAAATCATTGGTAATGATACCCTTATCTACCGTGCTATCTATAACCTTGTGGAAAACGCCATTAAGTATAACCATATCGGTGGAAATGTAACTGTATCCATCAAGGAAGAGAATGAATTTGCGACGGTTAACGTTAGTGATAATGGGCCGGGAATCCAACAAGAAGATTGGCAACATATCTTTGAACCCTTCTTTAGAGTTGATAAATCACGTAGCCGTGATATGGGTGGTGCTGGTCTTGGACTCGCTCTTGTAAAAGAGATTGCTCGCCAACACGGTGGCGATGTATACGTCGTACAAAGCTCAAAAAACGGCACAGAAATCGCACTCAAACTACGCCGAAAGTAACCAATAGTCGCTTTATTGGCGACTTTTTCATTTATCTCTCCACTTGGGCGTATATGCAGGGCAATAGAAGAATGGTATAATAAAGGTTATGAAAACTGGATTATTTATTACATTTGAAGGACCTGATGGAAGCGGAAAAACTACCGTGAGTACTGCCGTCACAAAGATGCTAGAAGCAGATGGCTATCAGGTACGTTATACAAGAGAACCAGGTGGTTCCAATATTGCTGAACAGATTCGTCATGTTATCTTAGACCCTAAGAACACAGAGATGGATGCTAGAACAGAAGCACTACTTTATGCCGCAAGTAGAAGACAGCACCTTGTAGATAAGGTTTTACCTGTTCTTGCCCAAGGAATTCATGTCATCAGTGACCGCTTTGTGGATAGTTCCCTAGCATATCAAGGCTGCGGTCGCGAAATCGGCATGGATGAAGTTTATGAAATCAACCAATTTGCGATTGAAAACCACATGCCGGATAAGACAATCTTTCTACAGATTGATGCGGAAACAGGATTAAAGCGTATCCGTAAAGGAAGAGAAGTCCTAGATAGACTTGATCAAGAAAGTGTTGAATTCCATGAGCGTGTTCATGAAGGTTATCAAAAGGTGATTGAGAAATACGCTGATCGTATGATTATCGTAGATGCGACCGCTGATGTTGATACAGTGATTCAAAAGTCCTATGAAATTGTGAAAGGATTATTAGATGCGCAAGGATGAGTTACAGCAACAACAACCTTTGTTTTATCATGCATTAGAAAATGCATGCATGAATCATAGAGTTGCGAATGCTTATCTTTTATCCGGACCTCACGGAACCCTAAAACACGAAGCTGCTCTTTTATTCGCAAAGAGTATCTTTTGCGAGGAACACCACGGTATCGCTTGTGAAGAATGCAATACATGCCGGCGTGTAGAAGAAGGCTTGTATGCAGACATGGTTCTACTTGATGGTTCCAAGAATGCAATCTCCAAAGATGATGTAGATGCAATCCAAGAGAAATTCTCAAAAACTGCACTCGAAGATGGAAATGGCTCACGTGTATACATTTTAGAAAACGTAGAGAACGCAAGTATCTCTGCGCAAAACAGTATGTTAAAGTTTTTGGAAGAACCAGCATCTGGTGTTGTCGCCATTCTTACTACTGATAACATCGATCGTATCTTACCAACCATTGTTTCACGCTGTACGTTAATCCCCTTCTCCCCATTATCAGAAGACTATCTACTTCCAAAAGCGAAAGAAGTTGGCGTACAAGATGTGGATGCTTACTTTATCTCTCACCTTGTAAAAGATATCAATCAGATGAAGGAATTTGCGGACAGTTCTATCTTTGAAACCTGCAAGATGATGTTTAGACAATACTTTAATCTTGAAGGAAGTCGCGAAGAACTATTGGTAGATTATGATATCTCCTATCGTTCAAGCGAAAAAGATAGTGCAAAAGCAAAGAAAGAAAACATTTTATTACTCAATGGCTTCTTCGACCTCATGTCATTATTTGCCCATGATGTTATATGCAAGCATGTTGAAGGACCACATTGGTACAAAGAATTATTACAACAAGAAATAAACAAACAGAAAAGAATATGGAGAATTGATCATTATCTTACAAAAACAAAAAGATAAGATTAATCGGTTTATTGATTTAAATCTATTAATGGATCAAACCTTCTATAGATTGGAGGAATTCAACCATGAACATGGAATGTGAACACGGTTCATGCGGTTGTCCAATGCACCAAGAACAGGAACAACCGACAGTGAAATATGCCTATTCCGTCGCTGTGCGATTTAAGAATGCTACAAAACCGTATTCTTTTGGCTGCGATAACGCAGATATCAAAAAAGGAAGCTGGGTTGTTGTAGAAACAGCACAAGGAATCGAAATGGGTGAGGTGGATGCGGATGCTTTATGTATCGAAAGATACAATCTACATATGCCAACAAAACCAATTATTCGTATCGCTACAGAAAAAGATCAAAAGATGTACGCTGAAAATGCCATTGCAGAAAGTGAAGCGTATCGTATCTGTAACGAAGAAATTCAAAGTTTAAATCTCGATATGAATCTGATGAGTGCACAGTATACGCTTGATCGCTCGAAGGTTCTATTTGTATATCTCGCTGATCAACGTGTCGATTTCCGCGAGCTTTTAAAGGTTTTAGGAACACGTCTACACTGTCGTATTGAGTTACGTCAGATTGGTGAACGTGATAAGGCAAAGATGGTCGGTGGTATTGGTATGTGCGGTATGGAAACATGTTGCAGCCGATACAAGAATCACTTCGATGTTATTTCTATCAATATGGCTAAGACTCAACAGCTCGCCCTTAACGTAGAGAAACTCTCTGGTATGTGCGGTAAGTTAATGTGCTGCTTGAAGTATGAAGAAAATGATTATAAAGAACTAACAGCAGGACTTCCTAAGATGGGATCTCAAGTTGAATATGATGGCATGGTTTACCGTCTTACAAGCATGAATGTCATGAAGCAAGAAGCTAAGTTAGAAAACCGTGAACAAGTACTCTTTATTTCTTTGGATAATTTACGCGAGAAAGCTATTCCACGTAAAGGCTTTGTTCAACAGAACAACCAAAAGAATGATAAACCAGTACACCGTACGATGGTTCATGAGGGTGTAGCTGCACCAGTGAATAAAAGATAAAGCCGTTCACGTTTCAAACCGACTTACCAACTGTTCATGTCGAGTCATCAAAACCACAAAAAACAACCGTCCAAACAACAATAAGAAACCAAACAAAGCACATTCCAACAAGCAGAATCAACCACGCCAAAACGTGGAAAAGAATAGTGCTGAACGCAAGAATGTTACTGTGCGTACATTTGGACGCAAGAAAAAAGATGAGGGCGATAACGCATGAACCGCCAAAAATCCTTCGAAAATGAAAAACCAACGCTCTATTTAGTACCTACTCCAATCGGAAATCTCAACGAGATGACTCCACGAGCTATCGATATCTTAAATAGCGTCGATGTAATTGCGTGTGAAGACACACGTAATAGTGGACAGTTACTAAAACATTTTGGTATTTCAAAGCGATTGATTGCTTATCAAAACTTTAATGAAGCATCCAGTACAAAAGGCATTATTAACTTACTATCACAAGGAAATAATATTGCCTTAATCTCCGATGCTGGATATCCACTTATCAACGACCCAGGTCAAAGAGTTGTCAGTGAAGTGACAGCGCTTGGATATAACGTTGTACCAATTTCAGGCTGTAGCTTTCTTGAATGCACTTGTTGCCTCAGGATTAATTGCACAGCCATTTATCTTCATTGGTTTCTTACCACCATCCACACATGATTGTGTTAAGAAACTACGCCTGTACCAATCATATCCAATGACACTATTATGTACGAAGCACCACATCGCATTGAAAAGATGCTACAAAGCTGCTTAGATGTGCTAGGAGACCGTCATATCTGTATCGCCCGCGAATTAACAAAGGTACATGAAGAGTTCATCCGTGGTACAATTTCCGAGATACTACCGATTGCCCTCAGAGTTAAAAAGGTGAAATGGTTGTTGTGATTGAAGGCAATCAAGATGACTATGAAAAAGATATCGATATGGGGCAAAATCATGAATATGGTAAATACTTCTATTGAAAGTGGAATGTCTACAAGTGCCGCAATCAAAGAAGTTGCTAAACAGACAGGTATCTCAAAAAATCAGATCTATGATTTAGTTCATGGAAAAACTGATCAGAAAGGTGTGTGCTAACGAATGTTAAATCAATACGGACAATTAACCTTAGAACAAACACTGTTCTATCTTGCGATTGCGATTTTACCTGCAATCTTCTTCATGATTTATATCTATCGCAATGATGATAAAGAAAAAGAACCACCACTCTTATTACTAAAGTGTATTATTGGTGGTCTACTCTCTGTACCAGTCGCAATTTTATTAGAGATGCTTTCTGAACAGGTAGTCTTTTATCTTTTAGAAAATGTAGTGACAGCTACACAAGTCAATTACGGTATTCTAACCGCAATCTTTGTTGGGCTCATCGAAGAAGGCGCAAAGTTCTTCTTCCTCTATCGATTCACATGGAAAGACAAGGCATTCAATTATCGCTTTGATGGTATTGTATACGCTGTATTCGTATCACTTGGATTTGCAGCATTAGAAATGTCTTCTATGTATTTAATTATGGAACAGGTGTTGCTTTACAGCGTGCACTTCTCACAATTCCAGGACACATGAGCTTTGCGGTATACATGGGCTTATACTATGGTCATGCAAAAGTAGCTGAAGCATTAAATAACCCAGATGTAAAGGCATTAAATCTCAAAGCTTCTTACGCATTTGCGGTATTACTACATACAATCTTTGACGCAACTCTGATGGTAGAATCCGATATTGGACTAATCTTCTTCTTTATCTTCGTTGCAATCCTAGATATCATCGTATACCGCACGATTCGCTTAGAGTCCAAGAATGATATTCCTATCGTTCCACCAACAGAAGAGGATATCTACGCAGAAGCACAATTATCACGTCCATCTCCAATCGTTGAAATTAAACACGATGTAAGTGAACGTGAAAAAATGTAAGGTTTGTTGTATTATAGGATTAACGATATTTATAAGAGGAGTAATTTATGTTAAGTGATCCAACAATTGTCAAATTGATTATCATGGGCCTAGTAGGCACAAACGTTGTCTTACTTGCGGCCGTTATCTTCTTGGCATTTAAGAAAACACATATTATGTAGATGCGGACGGAAACGATGTAGGTACAACAAGAAAACCACAAGTTAAGAAAGTTGTACAAGCTACACCAATCGCTCCAAAACCAGAACCAGTACAACAACCAAAGCAGAATGTAGAGGATTCACTCGCTGCGACAACAGTTCTAACGGACTTAGAAAGACCTGTTATGCCAGTATCCCCAACAATTAAACCTATAAAGGTTGATTCCTTGATACACCAATTCGCGAAAAGAATAATGATGATTCCGGGCAACACTATTCGAGGAAATCTTCTACAACAAATCTAGATGAAACAGATCCAAAGATTCTCGTTACAATCAAAGTTGCAGGTCAAACAAAGGACCATACAATTAGTAAATTACCATGCTTGATTGGACGTGAAGCTGCTAGTTGCGACCTCGTCATCAATGAACCAGCAATCAGTCGCAAACATGCACGCATATTAATTGAAAGCGATACATTCTATTTAGCAGATGTTTCCGAACATAATGGAACATACCTAAACGGAATTAAACTACCACTCACTTGGTAAAGCTCGTATCCACGAGGAGATCACATCAACCTAGGACTGCAGAAATTGTCATCAACCAAATTATTGACTAAAGATGCTTACGAGCATCTCTTCATATAAAGAGGCAGGATAAATCTATTCGAAATACCCTACCTTTTCTATGAATATTCAATTTATTTAATGCTGCTTATTTTTGTAATTTTTCATGATATATAAGTATATATAAAAGAGAAAGTATGATAGTAATCAAAATAGAGAGGTCTGGCAACTTCATCTTAACTAAGAAAAATATTGTTGTATTCCATTAATTACTGCATATATCATAAACAATTTTATGTCATTCTTCATTTTTCTTCCCCTTTGTTTTATCTAATTAAATTGTATGCCTACCATGGATAAATAACCAGACTTCACACTCCTGTTTCTAAGTTACATAATTACTCATATTGTTCAATGATGCTTACGAGCATCTTTTTTTATGATTCTATACAATAATGCTGTATGATTAACAGGTACGGAGGTTCAGTATGAATTTAGAACTAAACAACAAGCTACATGGATTTGTCCTTGAACAAATCAAAGATATTGAAGACGCAAAAGGAACTTTATATATGTTCCGCCACGAACAAACAAACGCAGAACTCTGTTGGTTAAAACGTGATGATAAAAATAAGACATTTGCGATTACATTCAAAACAATCCCTGATAACGATACAGGTGTTTTCCACATTCTAGAACATAGTGTTTTAAATGGTTCAAAGAAGTATCCTGTACGTGAACCTTTTGTAGAACTATTAAAGAGTAGTTTACAAACATTCTTAAATGCCTTTACGTATCCTGATAAGACAATGTATCCGGTAAGTAGCCGCAACGACAAGGACTACATGAACCTCATTTCTGTATATATGGATGCGGTATTCCAACCAGCAATCTATACAAATCCAAATATCTTCTTGCAAGAGGGCTGGCATTATCAAATTCACGATGTAAATGAAGAGATGGAATACAGTGGTGTTGTACTCAACGAGATGAAGGGTGCCTTCTCCTCTGTGGATGAAACAATCGTAGATGAACTCAATCGTATGTTATTCCCAGATAACTGCTATAAGTATGTATCTGGTGGAGACCCACGTTACATCACAGATTTAACTTATGAAAAGTTTATTGAAACGCATCAAAAGTTCTATCATCCATCCAACGCTCGTGTTTGGGTAGATGGTAACCTAGATATTGATGAAGTACTTCGCTTTATCCATGAAGAATACTTTGTTAACTATCAAAAGGAAGAGATGGATTTCGCAATTCCTATGCAGAAGGTTCTACCAGCTGTACACAATCGTATATCCTACGAAGTCAGTGAAAATGAACCTACAGAAAATCGCTCTCATATCTCTTTTGCGAAGATTATCTCTACATATGATTCTTATGTACAGAATATTGCATGGTCTGCACTCTCTTCTACTCTTGTGGCCAACAATGAATCACCATTAAAGAAGGCTATCCTCGATAACAATCTCGGTGAAGATGTTGATTTAGACTTATATGATGGTATTCAACAGCCATGGCTTGTCTTAACTATTCGTAATACAGACGCAGACAAGTATAATGCAATCCGAGAAACGTTACGCTCTGCCACAAGCGAGCTTGTAAAGAATGGACTAGACCACGAAGAATTACACGCAACAATCAACCAGATGGAATTCCGTTATCGTGAAAGTCATGAACCAGCAGGTTTAATGTATGGACAACGCGCAATGGATAGTTGGTTATACGGTGGTGATCCAGCAGAACCACTATCTAATGGAAAGATATTTGATATCTTACGTGAAAAGATTGAACAAGGATATTTCGAGGAACTATTATCATCCTTCTTATTGGACGAAGAACATCTAAACTCTCTTACTGTCGTGCCATCCACAACAATGGGAGCCCAGCGTATTGCAGATGAAAAGAAACGTCTAGCAGATATCAAGGCTTCCAGCAAAGAGAATGTTCTAAAGTATATCGAACAAAACAAGGCATTAGACCTCTGGCAGCAGTCCTCTGACACAAAGGAACAATTAGCTACCCTACCTAAGATTCATCTTTCAGAGATTGATGAAAAACCAGAAGATTTACCACTACAAATTGAAAAAGTGCAGTCTGTTAAGACACTGGTCCACCCAGCGCAAGAATCAGGTATTGTATACCTATTCTTCTACTTCTCACTTGCAGGAATTACAATCAAGCATTTACCAGCGGTTGGTTTATTTACTGATTTACTCATGAACTTACCAACTACCAAGAAAACAGTTCGCCAGTTACAACGTGCTGTACGCAAGGACCTTGGTTCCTTAAATATTGTAACAGACGTATACTCACCAGATAATCGTTCTGATGCATGCATTCCAGTCCTTGCGGTATCATGTTCGGTACTAGAAAGAAATGTAGATAAGGTTGTACCACTCATTTTAGAAGTAATCAAAGATACAAAGTTTACAAAGGAAGAAATCTTACCTATCCTCAAACAAGGTAATGAAGGCGCAAGACAATCCATCATCATGAATGGGCATTCCTTCGCAATGCGTCGTGTATCTGCGCACCATAGTGCAGAAGGTGTATTCCGTGAATATATCGGTGGATATGAGAATGCATTATTTAGTAAGCAGTTAGAAGATAACTACGATGAAATGATTGATGAAGTCATCAATGAATTTGAGATGTACCAGGAAGTATTATTCTCTAAGGATCGTCTGATTGCGAGTGTAACTGGTAATCATTTAGATGTGGTAGAAGAATTTGTCGCTGGTATCAATCGCATTGAAGCACAGGGAAATGTTGTACACTACCCACTCTTACAAGAACCAAAAGAAGCACTTCAAATCCCAGCAGGTATCTCCTACTCTGCTGCAGGTACTAACATTAAGTCATTCAACTTTGAATACGATCCATGCTTGCAGGTAATCGCTCATCTATTGACCTATGATTATCTATGGACTGAAGTTCGTGTGAAAGGCAATGCGTATGGTACAGGCTTTAGTGCAAATCCAAATGGAAATATCGCCGCATACTCCTACCGTGACCCAAGTCCTCTACATTCCATTGAGGTTTACCGCGATATATACAAACGTATCAAGCAACTCGCTGAAGATGAACATACCGACTTAGCAGGATATATCATTGGAACAATTGCGGCAGCAGAGCCACTCTTAGCACCAGCTGCAAAAGTTCGACTAGCAGATATTCGCTACTTCCGTAACACCACATACGAAAACTTATGTGCTGCACGCAAAAAAATTTTCTCTATGACAAGAGAAGATCTTGCAAGATACGTAGAACTCTTTGAAAAGGCATTACAAGAGCCAACATCCTGCATTGTCGCAAACGCAAAAACAATCGAACAATGTAAGGAAGAAGGATACACTATCCTTGATCCATCTCTTAAAAACGGCAGAAATGCCGTTTTTATTGTTCAAATGTGTTCAACTTTCATTAAAAATGAAATATTTTTCAGGTTAGTTGTTCTAACATGCGAAAAATCACAAACTTCTTTGAGCAAAGGTGTTGAATTCAAAACAAATCATTCTATAATGATAATGGTTCTCAATAAGTGGTGATTATGAAAAGAAGACAGACTTATCAAAAAAACAGGAAATATTGAATATCATCCAAGGAGTTGGAACGCATATGACTGCGGAAGAAGTTAAGTCTGCTTTAGATCAAAAGGAGACCGGCATTGGTTTAGCGACTGTATATCGCAATCTCAACCTTCTCGTCCAAGAAGGTGTGATTCGTAAGTATACAGGTGAAGGCTACAACTTCTATGACGGTAACCCTGCTCCACACGATCACTTACGTTGCACAAAGTGCGGTAAGATGATTGACCTTGGTGAAATGCCTTATGATTCTTGCCCAGATGAAAAGGTAGAAAAATTCACCGGTGGAAAAGTATTCAGTCATGTCACTATTTTTGAGGGAATTTGCAAAGATTGTCTCAAAAATGAGGAGGACACAAGCAATGGAATTAAAGGGTTCAAAAACTGAAAAGAATTTAAATGATGCATTCGCTGGCGAGTCAATGGCTCGCAACAAGTACACTTTCTTCGCTGAGAAGGCTCGTGAAGAAGGTTACGAACAAATCGCAAACATCTTCTTAGAAACAGCACGTAACGAACAGGAACACGCTAAGCAGTGGTTCATCGCATTATGCGGTGGCGCTATCCCAACAACTCATGAATGCTTACAGATGGGTGCTGATGGTGAAAACTACGAGTGGACAGACATGTACAAGAGAATGGCTGCAGAAGCTCGTGAAGAAGGATTCACACGTATCGCAGCTCAAATGGATATGGTAGCTAAGGTTGAAAAGGAACACGAAGAAAGATACGAGAAGTTAAAGGCTAATGTCTTAAACTCACAAGTATTCGAAAAGGACGAGCCAGTAGTATGGCAGTGCGAAATCTGTGGTTACACAATTGAGTCCAAGAAGGCTCCTAAGATTTGCCCACTCTGCAGCTACAAGGAAAGCTTCTTTGAAGTTAAGAAGGAAAATTACTAAAATAAAAAGGAAGCCAAAACGCATATAGCGTTAAGCTTCCTTTTTATTTTTAAGGATAACACTACCAGATTGCCTCATATTAGCACCTATATAGTGTTATCCTATTGTTTTACTCTAAATATTTTAAGTATACAGGATGATTATTTTGTAACTAGATTACGTGCTTTTTAATAAAATCACTACAGCACTTAAACTTACTAGCAACACACCAATCTGATATCCAATATTTGTGTTATCACTTGTCTTTGGTGTTACTGATGTAGTTGGTTGTGATGGCTGTAGTTGGATGTTGGAACTACTTGTGGAACTTCTTCCCACATTGCAAATACATTCATTGTTTTAAGTACTTCTGTTGTATTTGGATCAAATGGAAGTACATTGCCTGTTGCATCTCTATAGAACCAACCCTTGAATTGCTTCGTAGTATCATTACTGATTGGAGTTGTATTAAATGATGGTATTTCTTCATCATTTGCACGAACTGCCATACCAATCGTATGACCACGCATCGCTACCGTTTCTTTATTTGCATTTGTACCATCCGCAAATGTTGCACTAGGATTATCACCTAAGCTAAATGTAACCTTCTCACTTGGTACCCATACATATTTATTACCATCACTTGATGGATTTGCTACTCCATATGTATAACGTTGACCATTTTTATTTAATGGCGATAGAGAAGTTACAGAAGGATCTGCCAATTGGAAATAAGTTAGTTTTTCATTGCCATTTGCTGCACCATTGGTTGGTGTAGTACTAAAATCTGTACCTGTGTCCGTATGATACTTCACTAAAAACGAACCACCTGTTACAACATAGGATGTAGGTGTTGCATCCATCGCCACAATAGTATCAATCAAATACCCCATTATATCTGATGAATCATTAGTTGCAGGCGTATTGATTACGGTATTTGCTCTAATTTCTAAAGTTGCTGTAGGACCAACAAGAACCGGATTTTGAAATGTATTATCTCTTGTAATGTTAAGCTCTGAATTCTCAATCGTAACATGACCACTATCAAGTATGAGTCCTGAACTATCATCATTTTGATAAGTTGACTCATCCTTGGAAATATTAAGATTGATCTTGGAATTGATGATATTTAAATTAGCTTCTCCCGTCGTTACAATACCGTATAAAGTATTGTATAAGGAGAAAGTAGAGTTTCTAATCTCAGACGCTAAAGCGTTTCCATAAGTATATAGATCAAAACTAGTTCGGAAATTTCTTGCATAGCCATGTAGATAATCAATCGAAATATCAGAGTTATCAACCAACATGTTATTTATCTGAGTAGTTGCTAACCCTGTTCCTACAAATGATACATTTTTAAAGTTCCAAGTATATCCATTTAAAACTTCTCTAAATGGAAGATCACCACCATCTCCAGGTACCTCATCCCAAGTCTTAATGGTAGATGTAGTTAATTTGAGTGTTGCATTTTCCAATTTTAAATCTTCTGTATGCAATTTGTTAAATTTATATGCTGTAATGTCTACTACCAAAGATTCTCTTGATGTACCCTTTACATTACCATCTAAAGTGACATGATGATTGTCTTTGAATACATAATTACCATCATTCATTTCAGCTCCAGTTTGTAAATCTAAAGCTTTCTTGAAACCTTGCATATTTAAAGTAGAACCATTAACAGTTTTAATATGTGAACCACTCGCAATTGTAATTCCGTTCTGGTCATCATCGTTATTCAAAAATTGTAGTATCTGACACAACTTCTAAAGTCATATCATTATTCACCACTGCATCTCTAAACGCAGCGCTTGTAGTATCAAAAAGACCACTAATACGGATTATATCACCTGTATTTCCAGCAGCTACTGCATCATTAATCGTTGCATACGTTACAGTATCATCATCGTTTAGCCAGATCTTACCAGCATCAAGAGCACTTACTCTAGATGTAAATGATATGATACTGCCCATCCCTTTAGAATCAAAAGCCAATACTATAACTGTTAATTTTTAACCATTGATATCCCTCCATAAAAAGCAAAAGTTATTCTTTGCTGAAATATGGTAACATGCTAAATTACAATTCGCAATTAACTTGTTCCAAATAAAAACGAATTTTCATTACAGTCGTAACTACTCATTCGTTTAAAAAAATAATGTTTTTAATTCTGATACTACCTATTTAGTATTTATGATAAAGCATCATTCTATGTCATAAACTCACTTATACTCATACATTAAAATCATTAACAGAATGATTGTTGCACAAAAGCTCAAAAGAAATATTAGCATCATCGTGTGAATAACTTGATTTTTGTTAGGATTATTCTTGATTGAAAGAATGTATGTAACAATAGCTACAGCCATTAATCCAAGAGATCCTAACAAAACAAATACACGAAATCTTTTCATATTTATTAAGAAACGTAGCAATAGCATATGAAACCATTAAACATATATAAGAAATAATTTCATATTTAGTATGTTTCTTTATCTTAAATTTTTAGCATAAATATCCCCTTCACATAATTATTCGGTGATACTAATTCTATATTTCTCGTCAATTGAATTGTCTTTAAAAATACTTGCTTATTTTTATCACATTAATACACATTCAGTATTTTGTCAAAAATTATTCATTTGCGTTATCTTTACTAAATCAGAATACTATATCCTAAATATCTCTAGCATGAATATAACAGAAGATATTTCATCAAAGCGGTTTGAAAAATACCATCTTTTTCTTTTATGATTATGTTAGTGAAAAAGAGGAACATCATATGTCACAAGAAATCTATGTAAAACCCAAGAAAGTTACACCCCTAAATATCCTACTTATCTTAATTGGATCATCCTTATACGCATTATCAGTCAACTTTTTCTTAGTACCTTTAAAACTTTACTCTGGTGGAGTTCCTGGTACAGCCCAGATGTTACGTACATTATTCTTTTCCAATATTCAAAATGTAGATACAGCAGGTATTATCAACCTTGCGTTTAATATTCCACTCTTTCTTCTTGCTTTAAAGACAATGAAGAAACGCATGGTTGTAGGAACAGTGCTATCTGTAGCCTTACAGACAATTATCTTTACATATATTATTGCGCCTACCGTGCCTACTCCTCGATGATAAACTTGCATGCATTGTGATTGCTGGATTATTGGGTGGAGTTGGATGTGGACTAATACTTACCAATAGTGCAAGTGCAGGAGGTTTAGATTTATTAGGCCTATATCTAAGCCATAAGTCAAAGAAGATTTCTGTTGGAATCTTTAATATTATTTACAATATTATTCTCTATACATTAATGGCAATATTATTTGATGTATCAACCGCGCTATATTCGATTATCTATATCGTTGTATTCTCTGTGACGATTGATCGCTGGCATTATCAAAACATTGAAGTTGAACTAATGATTTTTCACACATGTGCCTGAAGTGAAAGAGATGATCATGCATGAATACGCAAGAGGTGTTACCTGCTGGGATGGTAGGGTGCTTATACCAATCAACAAACAGAAGTACTCGTAACAATTGTCGCAAAAAGTGAGGTATCTTCTGTCCAAAGAGAGATTCGAAAACTTGATCCAAATGCCTTCGTAATCACACATACACGTGTTTCGTATCTGGAGGTTATCAAAAAACGCCTTTGTATAACGCAAAAAAATACGTTAAATAGTGGAATTATTTTTCTTTGTGATACATTTTGTAGTATAGAAATCGTGAGGAACATATGAAAACAACACATACAATTTTAATTGTTGATGACGATGTCGATATTTTAGAAGCCCTAAAAATCTATTTATCCAAAGATGAGTATCAATTACTAACAGCTCGTAATGGAAAAGATGCAGTTGATATCGTTAAGACAGAAGATGTTGATTTGGTATTAATGGATATTATGATGCCTATCATGGATGGTATTAAAGCGACAGAGGAAATTCGCAAACTTACAAATATCCCAATTATTTTACTAACCGCAAAGAGTGAAGATCAGGATAAAGTAAACGGTCTTGATATTGGTGCAGATGACTATATCACAAAACCATTCAATCCATCCGAAGTTTTTAGCACGTGTTAACTCACAGTTAAGAAGATATCACCAACTTGGTGGTGTTAGTGCAGATACTGATGAACTTATGATTGGTGGAATCATTTTAGATGACACCACAAAGAAAGTATCTGTTGATGGTAATGAAGTCACGCTTACACCGATGGAGTTTGGTATTTTAAAGATGTTAATGAAACAGCCAGGAAAAGTATTTACTTCCGCTGAGATTTATAAAAATGTATGGAATGATGAACCAATTGGTAGCGAATCTGTTATCGCTGTTCATATCCGTCACTTACGTGAAAAGATTGAGATTGATCCATCTGAGCCAAGATACATCAAAGTAGTTTGGGGACAAGGCTATAAGATGGAGGATAGTCATGAAAGAGCGCAATAAAAAAAGATTACGTTCAAGTTATCTATGTAAAGTCATTGCGTTCATCCTTTTTGCGCTTGCGGCAACAGCAGACATCGTTGGAATGAATGCAATTTCATACTTATCTACTGCAGGTGCTTATGATGGTATTTCTAAATATAGTGATACAGCAGACGCAAGGGCTCGAGCAGCAGTAACAGCTAATAACTATGTCTTATATGCACTAGATATTAATACTAATTTTGTTGGCGACCAGTACAAAAGTTTCGACCGTGAAAACTCTAACCTTTCTGTCGAAATCTACGAAGTTGCCACAAATCAATTAATTCATAAAAATTTTGATGTTGAAGAGTCCACACTACATGGTACCGCATATTTCTATGGTAATAATTCTGATGGTTACTTCCAAGACTACATCGAAAAAAATAATGTACCAACATACCGTATTGAATACTCCCTTGCGAAAGATTTAAACGCAAGAGATGACTTCTATTACTGTGATACAGTTTATAATCTTCAATATAGATTCCGCTATATCATATTCCCGATTGAGTTTTTTAGTATCATCATCCTTATCGGTTCTGTTATATTCCTATTCTATGGAGCAGGGCATGTAGATGATAAACCAGGTATTACCTTATCGTGGATTGATAAGATACCACTTGATATCTTTGCCTTCATTGTTTTGATGGTTTGGACTTACGCAAGTTTTTATACATATAATAATGGCTTCCCCGATATCGCAATCAACTTCTATCAACAGGGATACTATTATGGCTTTGCGAAAGCAAGTATTATTAAATACATCATGGTAATTGTTGGAAGTGTAATCCCATTCCTATACCTCACATTATTATTCTTCCTAAGTCTTGCGACACGCATTAAATATGGTAATTGGTATAAGAATACATTGATATACTATATCGGTACAATCATCTCAGACCTTCTACAAATTGGTGGATATTTCCCTGCCTTCTTACTAGGTTCCTTTGTGTTCTGGGTGGCTTTCTACTTCTTAGTACAGCTACAGTTATATGCATTATTAGGTCTCTTCTTATTTATCGCTTCCTACGCCCCTTTCTGGCGTGCATGAAGCTGCTTTGTTAAAGAAGGCGATTCATAATCTCGCAAATGGAGAAACAGATTTCTATTTCATACTTCAAGACTTTCTCATTTCTTCAAAATACAGGCACTTGACCTATACAAGATTAAAGATTTTGAGGAAGCAGCTGCTAAAAAATCTATTCGTGCAGAGCACTTGCAGAATAAATTAATCACAAATGTCAGTCATGATATTAAGACACCTCTTACCTCAATCATTAACTATGTGCACCTCTTACAACATGTTGAAGATCCTGAGCAAGCCAAAAAATATATTGCAGTATTGGAGAAACAATCAAAACGTCTTCAAAAATTAACAGAAGATCTTATTGAAGCCTCTAAAGCAAGTACTGGTAATATTACGGTAAATATCATGCCGAATGATTTACATGAGTTACTTGAACAAGCTGTCGGTGAATATTCTGATCGCTTTGACGCATGTAAACTAGAGATTGTGACAAGCATCCCAGAAAGTGCACGTTCTGTTATGGCAGATGGTAGACTTCTTTGGCGTGTATTTTCTAATCTATTCTCTAACTTAGTGAAATATGCACAGCCAGAAACCAGAGTATATATCAATAGTGTCCGTACAATCGACAATAACATTATGATTTCAATTAAGAATGTAAGTCGTGAAGCACTCAATATTTCCGCAGAGGAATTAACGCAACGCTTTGTACGTGGTGATGAATCACGCCATAGCGAAGGCAGTGGTCTTGGTTTAAATATTGTAGAGAACCTAGTACACCTACAAAATGGTTATTTCAATATCGTTATTGATGGAGACCTCTTTAGAACAAATATTATCTTACCAGCAAAACCCGAAGAAGTTCCTACACAGGATTCTTCGACAGAATCTAACGTATTCGATAAAGATTAAAGATGGAGATTACACTATTCTCCATCTTTTCTCTTATTCAATTTCGATTACTTGGTCATGATGTACAGACCATGCATACGCATCAATTGTTTTATCTGGGTAAATCAATTGTAGTGCTCTTCTGTATGTATTGATTTGTTCTGTATACAACATTTTGATGTTAGATAATTCGGTGTTATCCGTCTTAAAATCAATCAAGATAATTCTATCTTCCAAGATTGACACAAAGTCCATAATTCCATGTATCTTTTCTTTCTCTGTTTGCACATAGAAAGGATACTCATGATGAATTTCACCTTCTACAGCTTGGTGATAAATCTCTGAATCACCGAATGCCAGCAGATGTTTTAATTCTGTTGAAGATATACTTAAGAATGTTAAATCATCTGCGTTAAATAATCTAGAAGGAAGTTCTTCAAAACATGCATGAATGCGTGTACCATATTCTCTTCCAGCGTTTGTTTCTGTTAAGTCTAATGCTGGTAAACTACTACCAAGCTCAGTAGAACTGGAGTTAATACTTCCTTCTCTTCGACACTTATATATCCATAGTGTGGTAGTTTAGTAACGGTCTCTGTTTCTTTGTGTTCCAAAAATACATTCCATGATGGGTCAATATCAACCTGTTTCATAATTGGTTCATTTGCCATTGTGCTAAGAATCAATCCAGACATACCATTACGAATAAGCAAATCACCTAACATAAACTTCTTTCCACGATATGGAATTGGTTTTGGTAATGCATCTACGATATATAGTCTTCGTACTGCACGTGTAACTGCTACGTATAAGATACGAATAAATTCTTCCGCATCTTCGAGATTTGCTTTATATTCGATTGCACGTTTATGAATTGTCTTTCGTTTTGCACGATATGGATTTGTACATAAGAAGTTTAATCCTAGATAAAGATCATCATCGACATTGACTGCTTCTGCACTATCTCTAAACTGATTTGTCGCATTACTCCATAGGAATACATACTTATACTGTAATCCCTTTGAATGGTGAATTGTTGTGACAGTAACGATATCATCTGCCGATCCTTTTGAAACAGCTTCATTCGATACTTCGTCTTCAACTGCTTTTAATGCATTTAAGAATTCCGCTACAGAATTGTACTTCGCAGATACTGTCATTTCAAATAGATAATCAAAGTTTGATTGTTGACTGATATTTAAACGATTGAAGTACGTATTATGATCGCAAGTTCTGATAACATTCTTGGAATACCATAGGTATCCGCAATTTCTTTATACATCCGCAAATCATCATAGATACCAAACTCTTTGGCAACTGCTTTGATTGAACCAAGTCTTATCTTTGCCTTGGCAATCTCTTCATCACTATGGTTATAGAGATTAGAAACCATGCATGCAAATAGAGCAGAATCTGCTTCTTCATCCAACATTGCAGTACATAATGCAATGACTGTTTGACATAACTCTGAACGATAGAATCCTTCACGTGTATCAATGCTGTAAGGAATTCCCTTTGCTTCGAAGGCTGCTTTCAGATATGCTTTATCCCCATGACTTCGTAAAAGTATCGCAAAGTCATGGAAGGATGGTAACTTTGTATCATTCTTCTTTGCAAGTTCAAGTTCTTGATTATAGGTATCAATAATCTTATTGGCAATCCAATTTGCCTTAATCATTTTGATATCCTCATCTTCGTCCTCATCATTACTGACAATCGCTGTTTTATTCTTCGGCGTATAACTTGCAAATTCAATGAGTGCATCTGGACTATCATTCTTAGGGAACCAATCTACAATATCATCTTCACCATACTTTTCTGTACTCTCTTTAACATTCATAATCTTTTGAAAGAGTATGTTTGTAAATTGAATAATACGTGCATCTGAACGGTAGTTTCTAGAAAGAATAATCTTTGCTGATTGCATCGATGAATCAATTGTTTCTTCAATAATCTTTTCTGACTCATTTAGTTTAGAACGCATCAGTGATGGCTTTGCCTGGCGGAAACGATAGATAGATTGTTTTGTGTCACGCCACACGGAAGATGCAGTTAGGACTAGCAATCATCTCAATGATTGTGTCTGTAGTTTACTTGTATCCTGGAACTCATCAATCATGACTTCCTGTGGTTTTCACGGAAAACCTTCGCAACATTTTCATGTTTTAGAATTTCATACGCATAGCGTTCCATATCCGAGAAATACATAGCAGTATTCTCTTGTTTGATGCGTATACAATTTTGATATGTATTCTTCGCTAGATTGATGAGTGCTGTATTGATGGTCGAGGCATCTCTTGCGTCTGAAACAAAATCATCTTCATTCAAACGTTCTTCTGACATATTCTTGAGAGTTTTCTTCAAATGATCCATTGCTCGTGCATGTTCTGGATAATTCTCTTCTTATAACTTGTAAGCTTTGTATCATCCATCATTTGAATTTGTTGTTTATAGTTTTGATAAATCACAAAAGTATATGCATTACTTTCATCTTCTGGCATCAGTTCAGCCTGTAATGTTTGAATGGTATTTAAGAATGTATCAAAAGCTACAGAGTTATCAATTACTTTTCCACGTCCATTAATAGCCTCTGGTAAATCCTGCAATATTTCTATATCGCGTTGTAATACTGCCAGTTGTCCATCAAGGACGCAAAGAAATACTTGCGGATATTGATCTCAAAATCATCAAAAGATGTAAAGTTATTTGTACTTGTAGGATCAAACTTCTTTGGATACATCTTTAATGCATGTTGGTACCATTCATCTGGGTCAACAGATGATTCCGCATGACGATTGATTTTCACGACCGCATCATATAGTCCATCATAGTCGTCAGCTCGACTAGAGAAGTAAGAAGCGAGCGCAACTGTTTCTTGTGGACTTGTTTTGATAAGCATACTCTAACGCTCATAAACGCATCACGCTGAATATTTTCATTTTGCCCACCGAAAGAATATTCTTGTCGTAGCTGGGTCTAAGCCAATGATATTGTAGTATTTTTAATAATAGACAAGCAGAAAGAGTCAATAGTTGTGATGTTCGCACTTGCTAGCGCGATAATCTGATTATCAATATATTGAATGAGTTCATTATCAACAGTTACTTCTTTTTCTGCTAACTGTTTGATTTCATTTAACTCTTGGGCAACACGCTTCTTCATTTCACTTGCGGCTGCTTCAGTAAATGTTAAAGCGAGGATACGTGATAAAGATACATGTGGGTTATCCTCAATACATCTTTTTACCAACCGTGATACTAGTACTTTTGTCTTTCCTGCACCAGCAGATGCGGAAACGACAATACCCATTCCAGAAGAATTACAGGCAACGGACTGTTCTGCAGATAATTGATTTTTCTCAGAGATTCTCATCTTCTTTTGCCCCCTTTGCCGCAATTTCTTCTTTATCTAATTTAAATGGTATATCCGTCGGAATACCTTCCACTTCCACTGCTGTTGGAATGCGATATTCTCCATCAAAGTGATACATTGCCATGTATGGTAGTGTTGTATTTTCAATCGGAGATAGTTCGATATTTCCTTTCAGAACTTGCTTGTGGAAATTTGCATAGATACCTTCAATATATGCTTGGATCTTATCAAAGTCGTAGATATTCTTTGGACTCTTGATATGTCTTGCGTCTATATCAACATCATCACGATGTTCATTAAAAATCCATACAGCACATTTCCTGCTCTTAATAAAATCTTCCTAAACTATTTAGTATCGCATGTTTTGGCATATCTCCACATTTATTGTAAACACGATTTAATTCAATCGTTTCATCCTTCATAGAGATATACTGTACAGCAGTCGGATTGTATTTCTTTCCTTGCAGGTTATTTGCGACAATCATCATATATGTTAACATCTGCAGACGTAGTCCTGTTTTTACTCATCTTCGCCAATGATACACAGATGATTTGTAGTCAATGATACGAATTAAATCTTGATATAAATCAATGTAGTCAATAATACCACGGATATTTACATTACCAATCATTGTTTCTGGTAAACGATATTCAAAGTATCTGAATAAAACTTGAATCATTTTCTAAATCATGCATGAATGTTAAATTTAGATAATGAATCTGCTAATCTTCCAAAGAGATATCGTAAAGATATTGTTCATTTGGATGTGTTAATTTAAGTATGTCAAAAATACTGGTCTCTGTAACTCTTTAATTTCATTCGATGTTAGAATATTTTCTCCATCTTCTTGTAGTGCATACTGTTTACGCTTTGAACCATCTTTGTAAGATGTTAGTAGTGTATACATGAAATGATGTTGAATATTTTCAATCGTAATTGATCAAGTCCTGAGAATTCTTGGTCCATACTCCTAGTCCTTTTTGGATAAAGTATCCATATGGATTGCGGTAGTAGTGACTCTACCGTACTAACAGAACCATTTAATAACTCTTTTCCATCTAAGAACAATTGTTGTGCTGTTTTCTGGTGTTAATTCATGTTTTTATATCCATATGATTGTCTCACAATCAAAATTGGCCATGGGTATTTTCTTCCTTCATGTCCACTTTTTGATTGCACTTCGTGTTAGTTACATTTCTTTACCTTGATAATCATTTGTAAATATGAATAATAGATTTCTTCTGCCGAGGAATCAATCCAACTAAGTGCATTCATGTAATAACTCATAACGCTGATTCATACTTGGATAAGATGGTATCTTTGCAAGGTAATCTTCATCAAATAAACCATTATGAACTGGAAAGCCAGGATAATTCTTTCCACTACATCCAATGACGTAGTAACTTCTTGTTTTTACTGGATGTAAATTCAGTCACAGTGCAGATTGCGTCTGTAAACACAGCACTCATCTCGAATGAATCCTGTAACATATGCATGACGAAAGGAATACTTTCACAGTCTGTTTTTCACTTTGTTAAAATGGACTGCAAAACATTACGTAATTGTCTTCCTTCTTGAGTTCATGTTTATTCTGTAAAATCTTTTGGTTA
>BNJS01003105.1_pt1 | contig 54866 bp, 75 predicted proteins | sample 8540461 | NCBI WGS metagenome assembly BNJS01 (sample SAMD00202454, study PRJDB9452) | human saliva metagenome | isolation source: human saliva | place: Japan
ATATGCTATATCGATTTTTATTTTAATAGAATTCTACAATTTATTATTTTGCAGATTATATGAATGAATAAACTTGATAAGAGTACGTACGATTTAGATGTGATGTTTTATTAGGATGGCTTTCAAAAACAGAAACCATCTTTTTCTGTAGCAGTATCAAATCTTAAAATAGACTAGAAGTTTTCAGAGCAACTTTTGAACAGAAGATAGAAGAGATTCTTCCAAGTCCACAACAGACAAAAACTTTGAGTATGGAAACTTTTGGCTTTAGTTGTTGAATAAAATCGATATATAGCTCCTTGGAAACGATGCTCATGTTCAGAATACTCTGTATAGGAGGCGTCATTGTTCCTAGATTAATAATCACCAAGATGGATTACATCTATATCATAAGGAAAGATACTAGGTAGTAAATTCGGTGTTTGGATTGTCTTCGTTTCTGGAATCCGGGATAAGATACCGTTTCCACTATATGCAATGATAATTGTAAGGTATGTAATGCATGCGAAACGATATAAGGATATGCATGTGTACAACTCAAAGTGCGTATTGAATACAAGTGGTGTAGCATCTACTTCTAAACCGTAACCAAAGAGATAAAGAATCCCTCAACTAAAAGAATAGATTCATTTGGTTTATCACACTTAGAAATTCTCCACGAGTTCGTATTTCCTCTAATTCAAAATATCCATATTGTAGTTCAGTAACTTGAATAATTTTGACTTGTATAATTTCTTGTTTTGGAAACAAAACTGTATATGTATGACTGCCTTTTTTCAAATCAATCTTTTGAAGTAATTTCATCCACAAATACTGCTAATATAACAGGACCATAATGTATGATGACTTCATTTGTAATGTAATAGATTCACCAACAAATGCAAATTGAAAACCTGAGGCGGACCATTGAAATTGGTAATGACGATTTATCCGATTGGGTAATGGTGGTAAAAGTACTATTGATCCGCTTACATATTCCGTCGTAAGGGAACTACTGTTATTTATGAAGTGACATTCAAATATTATGTTTATTCATATAATTCCTTATGTTCTTTATATATCTCTATCGTGAAAATATTAAAAGATAGTAAAATGGAAGGGTAAACGATAAGAAAAAGTCATATCTATTTTAATAAGATATGACCTTGGACTAAATTAATCAATTTGATCGTAAACTTTATATACTCACTAGGGGTAATTCCGTAACTCTGTGTAAACTTACGAGAGAAGTAATGAATAGAATTGAAATCAACATGGATGCAATCTCTGTAATTGTGTAATCACCTTTACGAATGAGTAATCGACTCTCGATTCAACTTCGCAGTGTTGGATATATTGGTGGAATTTGCAGATTGTTTTTAAATAAGTTCTGTAGTGTACTTTCGTGAGATAGCAAATCGATCACAAATTTGTTCGATTGGCAGCGGTTCTAAAATATGTTTGTGAATGTACTGAGAATTTCTTCACAAAGACGATCTTCAAGTTAACGGTGATAGGCTTAGGCATCTTTTTTTTGCATTTGCATACATGTGGAAAGAAATGAGAATTCGCTCTAAACAGGAAATCATTCCGTCATACTTAAATGGATTTTCTTGATCGGACGTAGAAACAAGCGATTGATATCATCCCTGATTTCACGTACAACTGGATAACGCGATTTGAAACTAAATCTGTATGAACACCATCTGCCGCAAAGATTACTGTTAAATAGAAACATGGATTAGAAGATACTTTTTGGTCATGGAATTGTCCAGGCACATATAACATGCATTCATTCATACCAATTGTATAGGATTTACTATCTACTGTTGTATCTAAAGCCTTGGTCAACGAAGGTTAATTCATAGTAATTATGTGTCTCTCCTAAGAAGGAGTATGCTGGACGTTTTACAACATAATAATATGCAATGATTTTAGAGATACGAATCTTTGGTGAAATACTCTCATACACAAATGGTTTTGGCAATGTATAGGTTGTTTTTGTCGCATGTTTTGGAATATAAGTTGATAGACAATAAGGCCCGCTCATTGGATGTTAGTTGAAATAAACATCAGGTCAATACGCACACGGCGATGTAGTAAAACTGATAGAATTCACCTCAGGAACACGGACAATACCAACCATGGCCATTCAAAAGCTTCTAAATAAACGGCTTGATTATAAGAATATATATCGTGGATAACTTTTGTTGAGACTGTAAACTCTTCAACAATGAAATCCTCATCTGGAATATTTTGGACAATTGTTCCAAATTTAACGAAATTAGAACTAGTGGTCTTACTAATCATATTTCACCATCTCCTTACCTTGCAAAACAGCATTTTGCAGGTGAAAGAAATGAAAATCAACAAAAGAATATTTTTCGTTACCGAAAAGTACACTAGTTTTGAACAAAATGTAAATATTATGTGACACTTAATGTTAAGATATACACATGAGCGCCTGTTTTGGAAAATGCGCATATACCAAAGAGAAAGGAGTAAGGAAATGCCAGATATTGTACTAACTAGAATTGACAATCGTTCAATCTATGGACAGGTGGCAAACATAGTGGTCCGGTTCAATTGGCGCCAACTAATCTTGGTAGCAAAATGATGACAGCTGCAAATACATTCCGTCAAGGATTGATGACATGGCTGCACCTTCATACACAGACACGTTACTGACAATTGAAAACTATTACAACTATCCACAAGGCTTCTCCATCAGCACATCTTATCGTCTGTGAGACACCTACCGACGTATTACGTTTAGTTGAAGGCGGTGTTCCAATTAAGAAAGTAAACATTGGTAACATGCACATGGCTGAAGGTTGAAACGTCAGGTCGCTACTAGCGTTGCTATGATGATGTAGATGTAGCAGCATTCGCTAGTTACAGGAACTCGGTGTTGAGTTAGAAATCCGCAGAGTGTCACAGAACACGCTGAAGACATCAGCAAGCTCTTTGGGTAAAAATTATTCCAGCCGTTTTATTAAAATCTATTTTAAGGAGGATTGAATCAATGGTATTACAAGCATTACTTGCTGTAGCAATATTCATCTTTGCACTGACCAATTCTCACTGACTGAGCTTTTTGTATCGTCCTATTATCGCTTGTCCAATTATCGGCGTGATTTTAGGTGATGTAAAACTGGCCTTGTCAATGGTGGTACATATGAACTGATACAGCCACCAAACGCTGTATTAGGGTTCTATTGTAGCAATGATCTTCGGGTTAAGTCAGGATTACCTGTTGACCAAAGCTTTTAGTCTAGCAGTTGTATTCTCTGGTATTTGACAGTACGGAAGTTACATTCATACTACATTTATGTCACATCATGGCTAAGGCTGATAAGGTCGCTGAAAATGCAGATCCACTGGAATCACTGGTAAACATTCTATCAATGTGCATCTTAGGTGGTCTCTTCAACGTAGCACTTGTTGGTGTTCTTCGGTGGAGGATGTCATTATGAAACATTAAAGAGCTTCTCTGAAAATGCTTCATGGCTCAAGTGGTGGCTTAGGTGTCATTGGTAAGATGACAGCATGTAGGTTTCGCAGTATTACTAAAAGACTGCTTGCAAACGACATGGGGTATCTATCAGGTTTCACAGTCGCTGTTCTTGGAAATATCAAGGCAACATCTGGTGCAACATTAATTCTGTAGCATTTATCGGCTTTGCAATCGCAATGTACGACTACAATACAAATGTTAAGATCAAAACAATTAACATCTAACGGAGGTCAGTTCTCGCTAAACCACTTACAAAAGAAGTTTAAATAAGATGGTTTGGCGTTCTCTAACTTACAGGGTTTAACTTGAAAAGAATGCAAAGTCGTTGGCTATGGGGAATCTTACCCGTTTGGAAGTTATCCACACAAACAAGGATGACTTATTCAATATCCATGACTCACAACCTGAGTTCTTTAATACTCACCCATTCTTAGTAAATATTCGTTATGGGTATCGTATGTCCATGGAACAACAGAAGGCTGATATCAACTCAACTGTGCTGTTCGTGTAGTACCAGGGTCCTTAGGTGGTATTGGTGACGCATTGTTCTTGCTTCATATTAGTTCCTATCATAGCCGGTATTACAGCTAATCTCTAGCAATTGGTAAAAACTTGTGACCAATCTTGTACTCATCATTACTTTCGGTACAGATGGCTCGTTATTGGTTAATGTACTGTCATATGACATGGTACAAAAGCTATCGAAGTATTGATCATAACGCTCGAATTCATTAGATGCTGCTTCTATGTTAGGTGTATTCGTTGTAGGTGCATTACAACTATGGTGCAACATCTCTTGGTATCATGATTCCTAATGGACAAACAGCTGAAAAAGTACAACTGTTATCGAGAATGGTAAAATAGTAGAACAAGAAGTTGAACAGTTAAAAAGATGTTTTCATCAATATTCAAGAATTATTAGATGGTATCTACCTTCATCCCATTGGGATTAACATTAATGTGCTACACATTGATTAGAATCACCAACTATGCATTATGCTCTTACTTCTGTTATTGGTATTGTTGGATGCGTATTGGAATTTGGGCTGAGACTATAAGGTTCCGAATTCTTAAGTTTATTCATCGTTTGGCATAAGTATTGAATACGAAAGGGACAATTTTATTTGTCCCTTTGTTCTAAAAATGAAGATTATTGATTGTCTTGATTCTTTACTCTTGTTCATATTTATCGTAATACATTCTCTGTACGTCATCACTAAGAGGTAATTTCTTTCTGGATTACGCTTGTTATGTATCACATATCCAACGATGACTGCGATAAATATGAATAAGGCACGAGTGTTGCGGATATAGACATAAGTATGCATTAACTCCTTATGGTTCTATTATAACAGTATTTTTCATGATATTCTTGAAATACGGAGGTTGTTTATGGGTGATCATTTATTGGTATTTGGTGTTTTATTAATCATCGGCATTGTACTGCATGTTGTGTGGATGTTCTGCACAAAGACAAGTTATGTATATGTCGTTACTACTATATCGTCAAGGTGATGCAGATCGCTATCTAGAATTAGATTCATTATCCAGTCGTTCTTTAATAAGAAGTTACGTACTTACCGGCAATTACTGCAAATCTCATCAAGGGTGATAAGGAACAACTTAATAAACTCTTGAAAGAGCCGCAGTCTATAAACTCAGTTCTTCCGACCGTGTACTAGTATTACAAGAAAGAATTATTATTCCGTATTGCCTGTGAAGAAAATGAAAAGGCAGTAGAATCCTATGACGCAATTCACAGAGCGTAAGGATAAGTTAACAGGATAAAACAGAAAGAAAAGTATGCTGAACTATAAAAGAAGTTGAACATCCATATACAATTCATGTTCTGCGTGATGGTAAGTATGCTTCAGAATTAATGGATCGTGGAGATACAATTACAGATCCAGTACTGCTATGTATGTTATCTTAGGGCCGCACAACCTATTGCCTAAAGGATGACAAAGACCGAACAGAGCGAGCATCAATCATGCGTCTAAGAAGTTGAAGGATACAACGTATTTCCGTGGAAATACAAAAAGTTGATTCAAACAAAGAATTATAAAGGATATTAAAATATAAAATTTAATATGTGATATGATAATGAGCATGACAAAATTGGGGTCATGCCTATTCTTATAAGAAAGTAGGTGAATTGGACAAAAAGGTTATATCAATATTACTAGTGATGTGTTTTCTGATGTACACTATTAGACTTGTTTTCACACACAAAATAACGATTCACGAATTCACACAAGATGATAATGAATCTACTGCTGATTCAAAACAAAGAAATTGGAATCAGGAATCAGGATAATATCAATCAGAAACTCTATTTATATTATTATGAACAACTGACACAAACACAGAAAGAGGTATATTTAGAGTTATAAAGCACTACAGAACTGAGCAATATATGAACCAAAACACCGACAAGTATAAAAGATTTTAATATAGCTTTTTATGCATTTGAATATGATTTTGTAGTTTTTGATGGAATTATCATTATCTCTCAAAATGATGAAGATAAAATTACACGATTGCAGTTTAATGTTTGTCTGGATTTATCCACAACAGTACAGGTTGACTGTTGTAGATAAAGTTATAAATGATGTAAAGGGTGCCAGTGACTATGAAAGATTAAGTACTTTTATGAGTGGATTATTAATTGACCGTATATCAAAGAAATCAATGTGAACAAGATATAACAGGCGATTCCTTTTAAGACAAACTATATGTGGGGGATATTCGAAGGCTTTTCAATATCTTGCAAAAAAGCTGGAATTAAATGTACATATGTACTTGGGATGACAGATCAATTGCATGCATGGAACTTAGCAGAATTGGATGGCAACATTGGGTATTTGGGGTGATTCATCGATAGTGAAGGAACACGGTTTTAAATCACCATTATTTTATGGTGCCAGACAAAATTCTATTCAACACATCTTTCTTTAAATGGAAAAGTGCCGGTAGGTACATTGAATGAAGTAGACAGCTTACTCAAATGCACAGATAACTCTTTATCCTACTATGTTCAAACGGAGCGTATTTGAGACATATGACCATGATGCTAATCAAAAATATATTTTAAAAGAAACAAACGAAGATCCATATCAATATATTGAATTTCAGATTGGGGATATAAAATCTTATAAACAGGCTTTACAGCTATTATTTACGCAAGAATCTAATCAAATTTATAGTATTTTAAAGGACTACTTTGTCTCTAACTATAAATGTAATTATTATCAGCTAGATGCAGTAGGTGTGATTGGCATACAGGTTTATCAATGAACATATCTAAAAATAAATTTTAAGATATGATATTATATAAACATAACTGAACGTTGGTCAGTTTTGAAGTTATGAAGGTAGGTGGAATGATGAAAAAGATTATCTATACTGTTGGCATTATGTTTATCTGGTTGTACAGTATTGGACTTCATAGATGCAAATAATGAATACCAAACAAAATGACATATAATAATGAGTATAACTATAACTACAAGAATAAGGGAAATAAATACTACTGAAGAGAACCAGAATCAACAAAAAATGGTTTTTACTGTAAAAAATTCAAATGAATCAAAAGAACAAGAATGAAACAGATAATAACCAAACAAAATGGATTTAACTTGTTGAAAAAGGAAATAAGCAATTAAAACTTATACTTATTCTATTATGATCAGTTATCATCTACTCAGAAGGCAGAAGTTTATGAAGACTTGTATGCTTTCCTTCAGAAGCCTATCAATGTACTATCTAAAAAACCTGCAAAACTGGAAGATTTCTTTACGGCAATGATCAAGATGATATGATTTTCCAGGAATCATACTGGCTGGATGGTTATCGCTATTACTCGGATAATCAAAAAAGAGTCACAAGTATAACTATTTCTATACCAGAAGATCTGGAAACAAAAATTGCACAAGTAGATGCTATTGCAAATAATGTTGTAGCAGCCGTCGCAAATGAAAGTGACCACAATAAACTAAAAATATTTCTATGAGGGATTATCAACTGGACGATATATCAAAAAATGAGTGATCAAGACTTTACAAGTGTATTCCTCTTAAAGCAGAGGTATGCGCCGATATTCTAGAACGTTCCAGTATTTATGTAAGAAAAGTTGGTATCAAATGTGTTGTTCCCGGAGATACGACGAACCATATGCATGGAATTTAGTAGAGTTAAATGGTAAACATTATTGGGTTGATGTAACTTGGGGAGATCCATTATATGATGATGGCACACAAACATTAAACTACCATTACTTTATGATAACGGATGAAGTATTATTCCGCACACATTATACACTTGATGGTACAGTATTTTTAAATAGCTACGATTCAACTGATGTATTTAAATTCCCACAATGCAGATAACTCACTATCTTACTATGCTCAGACAGATCATATTTCCAACATACGATTATTACGGAATTGAAATTATGTGTTATATAGTTAAATGAGAATCCATACCAATATTTGAGTCTAAATTGGTGATCAAGTTTTACCAACAAGTATTAGATTATTTATTCTCAGACAACTATCTATACATGACAGGTATTCTACAAGAATATTTTTTGGATATGGATTTAGATACTATTATTACTATTGGGGTGATACGGGAATTATAGTATTCAAGTATACTAATCACAATGAGGTAAAATGTATTTCGCTTAAGCAAGGAGAATTATGAAAGTTTATTTCATACTATTAGTGTTTTGTTTATCTGGCTGTACGGTACTGATTTCGTAGCCGAGGATACTAAAAGCAACTAGATAATTTATACAATTATGATTACAAAGAAACTAATACGACTACAAAAGATCAGACAACAAAAGATATTTCACAGTAAAAATTCAGATAAGAACAGCAATAAAACCAGACCAAGAAGGGGGTTTTGATTTATGGATAATAGCAAGAAGGAATACAATCCTTATATTTGTTTTATTACGAACAGTTAACATCTGTTCAGGGAAGGTGACGATGAAGAACTATATGATTTCAAGGAAGGTTTACCACCTTTATGAGTTGAAGAAGCCAGTGACCAAAGATCTTTCACCGATATATGCATTTATGTATGACTTTCCAGAATCCTATTGGATGTGGAATTATCGTTATCGGTCAGATGCGGCACAAAAGGTAGTTGAGAGCTTGAATTTCCTGTTCCGGAAGACGAGTCCAAGTGGGCAGGTTGATGCGATTGCAAATAATGTTGTGGCAGCTGTCGCAAATGAAAAGTGACCACACAACTGAAATATTTCATGAGTGGATTATCAACTGACGGAATACCAAGAAAAATGAATGTGATCAAGACCACACAGGTGTGTATTCTTTAAAGAAGAGTATCTGTGCAGATATGCAAGAGCCTTCCAGTATTTATGTAAGAAGGTCATTAAAGTGTACAACAGTTCGTGGACAAACAAAAGAATCACATGCATGGAATCTAGTTGAATTGAATGGTCAGTATTATTGGGTTGATGTTACTTGGGAGACCCTACCACTGATGATGGAAGTCAAAAACTAGTTTACTACTACTTTATGGTGACAGATGAACTATTATTCCGTACTCATATTTCTTAAATGGTCAAGTTCCAGTAGGGCCATATGACAAGATTGACGCATTTACATTCCCTCAATGTACAGATAATTCATTATCTTTACTATGTTCAAAATGGAGCTATTTTGAAACATGGACTACTATGCAATCAGAGACTATGTATCACAGAAGTTATATGAAAAATCCATATCAAGAGATTTCATTCCAGATTGGCAATCAAGAATCTTTCTTACTATGCAGTTGAACAATTGCTAAAGAATGAACGTTATATTAGAAATATCTTTAGAGAATATTTCCGGAGGATATTACTATAATGCAATCTCTAAAGATGATGCAGTGTAATTACTGTTAAAATTGTTTCATAAAAATAAACTGTAACTTCGATAAATAGGGTTCAAGAGATGGCTGAAGTTTTATTAGTATAAAGTTTAGCATACCCAAGCCTATTAAAATGTACTCTCTTGATGAGAACCGCTGTACATATACTCATCAACAGTAGATGACACGGTCTTTACAAGAGATACTGGATCGTTATTGAGTTTGTCTTCACGAACCTTCGTATATGCGATAGGCATGAATTACGAATAAACCAAGAGGTACCCATCCCAGTTATCGAATACTTTTAAAGGCAACAACTCTTGCGACAGGCATAGTAACGTGAGCGATCACTGAAGGAGAATTGCGCTTATATGCACCTTCAGGAGTGCCATGATAATGCTTTTATAAAGTATTTTGATTATTGACCATCGCTTCATCAAGTACTTCCATGAAGTGACTTGCTTTTCTGGATGTTCTTCACGTTCCTCAGCATATGCTAATGCAAATAAGGCTTCACGCATCATATATGTAGGTCAGACCAACTCATGATGCCAACGCCATCTTCTACATAAGCTCACGAAGACTGATTTTTGCTTTGATAGTCTGTAGAATGTCCTTCCAAATACAAGATTATTATATTCTTTGATTGATGCCATTAAATCAACTGCTTCTTTAGGAGCGGTCGTAGCGGTGTGCAACCAAGCATCCTCTTCAACACCTGGTTGTACGACAACACCGATAACATGTTTCCAAGCTTCATCCGCCTGGATGATCGTGGAACGCTTTTCAAATGTCAAGCCACAGTCTGCTTAAAGTCAGAAACTTTCGTTACTTGAAGACCAGTTTCTACGGCATCTTGTGAACCGCCCGGAATAGGTACTCTAGAACCCACGATGTAAACACAGGGTGTAATGCCTCTGGATTAGAACTCTTCAGTAGTTGTTGGTATGCTTCTTCCGCAACAAACGGCAAGCCCAGCACTCACGTCTAGCACTACTCATCGCTTATGCCGAACGTTTGGATCATCACTGCAACTTTCATTGATGTATCGATATGAATCTTTGCAGTTTGCCAAAGAAGCACACACTGGACGAATTAGCTCAGAGGCTTGGCATTGCCTTTTCTTCATCATATCAGTGCACAAATGTTAGTGGACCTAGAAGTGATCTCCAGCACTCAAAATGATGCGGTCCATAGAAAAGACCCTCGATTTCTGCTAGTTCTTCAACAAACTTCATGAAATCTTTTGGTCTCTGCGCCTGTATAGCCACCATACTGATCAACTTGATTGGCAGTAGTCAATTAGAAGTACAGGAGTTTGTTTCTTTAGCACGTTGCATACACGCACGTAATACCAATCTTTCATTTGCAGTACAAGCAGATTAGATACCAACAGCTTTGTACTTGTTTTTGCAAACGAACAATATAGTTTTAATGGATGCTCCTCTCATGATAAAATCCTCCTAATAAAATTATACAGCAGGTATATGAATTAATCTGTTAATGAATTTGCATTTTTAGAGGCTATAATGGATATCAGTACATACAAAATGAGTTAGTTCTGATATTGGGAGAAAACTATGATAAAAGTATTTACACAGGAAGGTGTCAAAAGCATGTTAACCAAGATATTTACGGTTGGCAAGAAACACACGATGTGGGTTATTGATGGTGCAAACACTCACCGTTTGGTGATGATTTACCGGTGGAGAAATGATGTGCCACAATGCGAGTTAAGATATCGGATCTCACTCTAAAGTTATCATGTCGACGATAAGCAATCCTTTGGATAGATGTGTTATATCATGCATGCAAAGATGTGTTGAATCCAGAATATCGTCATACAATTTCCGATTATGATTTAATCAGAGAAATACTACACTACCTACTAGCAATTACAATCGTTAGAGTGAATGTGATATGAATATTGAATGGTATGGGTTAGGTGATCGTGAGATATGTTACATGCACGTAAAAAGTAGTATCGTGACAGAATCTTTGATAGAATCACAAAGAAATCAGAAAGATGTGTTAGACAGGTGTTGCGTTGTATCGTGAAAACGAGAATGCTACTGAATGATAAAACTCAATCCAGAAGGACATTGGACAGGATCTCTTGGATGGTGCTGGGTGCATGCATGGTAAGCGGGAAGACCTGCATAGAGGCTACATAGAAAATTAATTCATCTTTATAGTGATGGAATGTCTGCGGCATTGCGTGATCAACCTATTTTTAATGAATGGGTATTGATGTAAATGGTTCCGTATTTGAGAGTATCTGTCAGAACATCGCCATTTAACAACAGACGACATTACGATTCTTCAAATCCAGTTGAAAGGGGAATAAGATGACTGAAGGGAATATTATTGGATTTTGATGGGACGCTAGTAATCGAGTTGAATCGATAGTATTTCACGTGTCGTTGGATGATACATGAGATGTTACCGGAAATGGATGTACATGACATCGAATTTTGAAAGAATTGTGCAACAATGTATGTTATGGGATGAATACGGAACAATCAACAAAAACCCATGTTCCTAGAAATGCTGGTTGAAACATTATGTGCCAGGATTTAGACGTAGAGACATGGAAAGATAAAATGGTACGCAACATTTCATGAATTTCCGTGTTGAGATGCCACACCCTATGAAGTGCTTGGAGAATTAAAAGAGAAGTATAAAATTGGAATTATTACTAACGGCAACGAGAATTTACAGGCTATGCAAAGATTGATTCTCTAGACATGCGCAAGTATTTTGATACGGTTGTTATCATCAGTGTGAGTGTTTGGGTGTACATAAGCCAGATGTGTCAATTTATCAGGAAAGCTGCTGATGATCTAGGACCAAATGCGAAGAGACGTTTGCGTCTGGAGATACATTTGCGACAGATATCGTAGGTGCGTGAGAGCCGCATGTCATCACCGATTTCGGTATTGTTGTGAGCATCGTGGTGCTCTCTACATGACGTAAAACAAGTAAGTAAACTATGATGAAATTCGTGAGTATGTTTGTAAATGTGGATTGGACTGGTAAACTCATACAGAACATACATAGCCCAAAGACCCTAAATTGAAGTGAACCCAATTTCTTGGACACTGCAATTTACAGACATGATATGTTTGATTCCTCGCCCTGCAAGGAGTTAGGCCTTTAATTTGTCTGCATTCTTCTTCGTTGTAATAGAGTGTATGTATTCATTCATCGCACTTTCTAGCTCATCTTAAGGTTTTGAATTCGCATTCATGTCCATAGAACATCTCATTCTTCATCTTTCCAAAGAAGTTCTCCATCACACAGTTATTCTAGCAGTTTCTTGCGTGACATCGATTGGATGATTCCATATTCATGTAGAGTATTATGGTATTGATTCATTTGATACCGCCATCCTTGATCAGAATGGAATATTAGTCCTTCTATATGTGGATGTTTCTGAAAATGCGATAGTAAGCATGTTCGAAATCTGTTCATAATTTGGGTGTTTGTATGTCCCAAGACACAATTTCTATTATGCATGTCTCAGGATTGCGTGATAGATACAGTTTGCTCCAGCAGTGATGTGAACCTGATACATCTGGTTGTCCATTTCTCATTCACTGTATTTGTTGGAGAAGTTACGTCTGTAATATGTACTATGATTCTCTTCATCAATAACGACATCTAGTAAGTGGTTCTTTACCGTACCATCTCATATTGCCTTTGTATGATTTGTATTTAGCTTCTTTAGGTGTGCTTTCCAAATAGACTCATCTTTTGGCGTATGAGTTCTTTGTACTGTCTTATGATTGATCGTTGGATACAGCTTGGATTTTCCAGACAACACGTCGATATCCGTATCTTCCCTTTATGGGTATAGAAACATTGATGATATCATTCATTACATCATCATATTTGGAAATCACCATCTTGTTTGTCTTTCCAATAATAGTAGTCAGGAACGGATGATATGATACGGCAAGTGTGTGCTGTCATTGATTGTTTGAATGATAAATCTAACAGGCACTTTGTAGTTCTTGCCTAGCCCGATATCGCTCTTAACTATTTCTTCTTTTCTCGTGCTTCTCTCTCCGCAACTAAGGCATCTAATATGAATTCGTTCTCTTATCACACCCTCAAGTTCTGCTCGCGTAGGAACTTGTTTTCTCTAACTCCTCTCGATTGTTTTCTTCTTTGGCATGTCGTTCTCGCTTCCTTATAACGCCATTATATCCATTTTCTTTTGTATTCTTTAATCCATCTAAGTAGAATACTATCGGTAGATAATCCCAAATCTATTGACACGCCTTTATTGACTCATGAAGTGTTAATACTCTATAGATGGCTTTTCTCTTTAAATTCAGCAGAGTAATCATGATAAATATGGCGTAGAATATCAATCCTACGTGTCTATCAACTAGTCTCAACAACATATTTAATTTTAGATGCATTTTCCATTTTAAATGGAGTTGGTGGAATCGTGAATCCACTACTTCACGTTCATTGTAAGATCTGGACTTTGTCTTCAAATGTAAATTATAATAAAAGCGAACCTCCTAAGTTGTTGTTGTCCGCTAACTTTGGGTTCACTTCAAATACAGGGTCTTTTCTAACAATATTATATATATATAAACTATTAGCTTGGATGATATACTGAAATGAAAAATGAAATGAGAAGGCTCTCTAGATGGAAAAGGGATATGTTTTTACGACGCCCAAAACATATGGGAATAAAAGAGTAAAAATACAGTGATTGCAAAAGGGTTTTAGTAGTGTTACTATATTGAGCATCTCGTGTAGATGTGGAAGATTACGGTACGCCGATGTGCGTTGTCACAGCATGGTGTGATAAACCAGGAACTTCCGCGGAGCGATCCGCTACAAGATAGCGGAGTGAATATAAGGAGGAAAAATTCATGCGCAAAGAACTCGTAAGAATTGTCTGAAGGCTTACGAGAACAGAAGCTAGACTGAAGCGAAAAGATCGTTAAGACAGCTACAAGCCACGGCGCAAAGAAGACCGTCGGACCTGTTCCGCTGCCTACTGAGCGTGAAGTTATTACAGTACTGCGCTGTCCACAAGTACAAGGATGCTCAGAGCAACTGGAACTGCACACAAGAGATTGATCGAAATTATCGGCCCATCCGCAGAAAACAACCGATGCATTACAGATTGATTTGGCTTCTGGAGTTGGATATCGAAATCAAGTTGTAGAAAGGAACAGAGGTAAATACAAATGAAGGGTATTTTAGGACGTAAGCTTTGGTCTGACGTATTCACGATCGAAGGAACTCTGATTCCTGCAACAGTGATCGATGTAAAAACCGAACGTTGTACTACAAAAGAAAACAAAGGAAACTGATGGCTACGAAGCAGTTCAGTTAGGGCTAGAGGATGTTAGGGAACACCGTTCCACAAGTTTCGCTATCGGACATGCTAAGAAAGCTAATACAGCTCCAAGCATTACATCAAGGAACTCAGAGCTGATGAGATGATGAAACCTGAAGTAGGTGCTGAAGTTAAGGCTGACTTGTTCAGGCTGGTGACTGCCAGACGTACAGGAACAAGCTGTAAGGGTTTACAGCGGAACAATGTTCGAACAACGTCTGCTCGCGGACCAATGACACACGGTTCAGGCCACCACAGACATAGTCGGTTCTCTTGCAACCAACGGTCGTAACAACGGCGTAGTAACAAGGGTACAGTAATGCTCGTCAAGAAGGTGTTTACAACAACCAATCAGAACTAACAATCGTTAAGGTTGACGCGAAGAAGGATACATCTGTTAAGGGTACGTTCTGCGACCACGTAAGGGATTGGTTGTTATCAAGACGTCATGCTTAAGCAGTTAAGGAAGTTTCAGTTCTGAATTAATTTCTATGAAGGTGTTACTGTTGCAGAGGAACTCAGAAAAAGGTTTTCTGAAACAACGAAGCGAATTAGCTGCTACAGCAGTTACTGAAGCTGAAGGAGTAGAGGATTTGATCAATGGCTAAAATTGATGTATTCAATCAGGAAGCTAAGGCCGTTAAGTCCATCGAGCTATCTGATGCTGTATTTTGGCATCGAACCAAATCAAAGCAAATGGCTATGATGCGATCCTCGTCTACCGCAGGTTTAAGACAGGGAACACGCTACATTAACTAGAGCTGAAGTATCCGGAACAGGTAAGCAGCATTCCGTCAAAAAGGGTACTGGTCGTGCTCGTTGGTTCTACACGCGCCACACAATGGAGACATGGTGAGCATCGCATTTGGACCACAAAACTACGCAAGTATGATTTTCAAGTTAAACCGTAAGGCCTGTCAGTTGCGTTTTACGTTCTGCATTGAGTGAAAAGCTTCAGGAAAGTTCATTAACTGTTCTAGAGAACTTATCATTCGATGAGATTAAGACAAAGAAGGCTGTAGTTTTTGATGAATGCTTTTGGTTTCGACCGCAAGACATTATTCGTGGATGAGGCTGATGAGGACTTGACAATGCATATGTTTTCAAATGAGAAACATTCCAAATGCATTAGTTGTAACAGGTCGTTTAAATGTATATGACATTGTAAATGCTGATAAGGTAGTCTTCAGAAAAGGCTGCTGAAAAGGCTGGGGAGGTATTTGCACAATGAGCGCACGTGACATTATTGTTAGACCACTCGTAACAGAAAAGACAATGAAGCTTCAAGATAGCTTCAATATGCACATTTAAGTTGCTAAGAATGCAAACAAAGTTTCTGTTGCTCAGGCAATCAAGGAAACTACAACATTAAAGTAGAACGCGTTAATATCGCACGTTCATCCTAAGAAGAAGAGAATGGGCCACGAAGGTACAACATCTGCTTATAAGAAGGCAATTGTTACATTACCTGAGGGTGCTTCAATCGATATCTTCAATAGCGATAAATAAGAGAATTAACTATCGGAGGAATTCGCTATCTCCGGAAAATTGCGAAAGAAAAGTAAAAGAAAATGGCAATCGTAAAATACAAGCCTACCAGTGCCGGACGTAGAAATATGTCCACTCTGAGCAATGACCGTATTGACAAAGTCAACTCCAGAGAAGAGCCTGCTTGCTCCACTAAACAAGAAGGTGGACGCAACAACACAGGACGTCATACTACTCGTCATCAGGGTGGAGGCGTTAAGCAAAAGTATAGAATTATCGACTTTAGAAGAAATAAGGACAACGTTCCTGCTAAAGTTGCTGGAATCGAATACGATCCAAACAGAAATGCAAACATCGCATTATTACACTATTTAGATGGTGAAAAGCGTTATATCATTTGCCCAGCTGACTTACACGTTGGTGACACAGTTATCTCCGGTGGCAGTGGATATTAAGATTGGTAACGCGATGGAATTGAAGAATATTCCTGATGGAACAGTGGTTCACAACATTGAACTTACAGCCGTAAGCAGTGGACAGATGGCACGTGCTGTCGGATGTTCTGCTCAGATCTTGGTTCTGAAGGAAACTTCGTAACAATTCGTTTATCATCCGGTGAAGTTCGCCGTGTTCATAGCAACTGCCGCGCCACAGTTGGTGCAGTTGGTAACGGTGATTATAACTTAATCAACTTAGGTAAAAGCTGGTCGTTCCAGATGGATGGGTATCCGTCCCACAGTACGTGGTCTCTGCAATGAACCCAGTTGAGTTCACCCACACGGTGGTGGTGAAGGTAGCGCCAGTTGGACGTAAGTCACCTACATGACACTCATGGGGCAAGAAGGCTATGGGTGTTAGAGACTGTAAGCAAAAGAATAAGAGTAATCAGCACATCGTCAGAAGACGTAATGGAAAATAGTTGAAAGGAGAACATAAAAATGTCCAGAAGTTTGAGAGGCCCATTCTGTGATGCTAGCCTATTAAAGAAGGTTGAAGCACAGAATGAAGCACATAAGAATGAAGTAATTAAGATATGGTCTCGCCGTTCAACGATTTTCCCTAGCTTCGTTGAGCACACATTCGCTGTTCATAACGGTAAGGAACACGTTCCAGTTTATGTAACAGAAGACATGGTTGGACACAAGCTTGGTGAATTCGATGCCAACACGTAAGTACGGCGGTCAGTGGCGACGACAAGAAGGCGTAAGGAGGAAAAATAACATGGATGTAAGAGCAACAGCAAAGACAGTTCGTTTCTACCTCGTAAAGTTCTGTCTGTCTAGACATGGTACGTGGAAGAAGCGTTGAAGAAGCATTACAATCTTAAAGTTCACTCCTAACCACGCAGCTACAGCAGTAGCTAAGGTTGTGGGAAAGAGTGCAGCTGCCAACGCAACAAATAACAATCAATTAAATGCAGAAAACCTATATATCAAGGCTACTATGCTAATGAAGGTGTAGTCCTCAAGCGTTTCATGCCAAGAGCTAAGGGTAATGCACAGATTTTAAAGAGAACAAACGCCATCACAGTTGTGGTTTCAGATGAGAGTAGGGAGGAAGGTCAGAACATGGGACAGAAAGTAAGCTCAATCGGCATGCGCGTCGGCGTAATCCGTGACTGATTCTAGATGGTACGCATAAAGTTGATTTCGGAGATCTTCTGAACGAAGATGTCAAGGTCTCGTAAATTCCTGAGAAAAGGAATTGAAGGACGTACATATCTCGCGCAGAGATTGAACGTACAGGCAAGAAGGACGTTAAGGTTATCGTTCGTTGTGCTCGTCCAGTAGCTATGCTTGGAAAAGGACGGCGACAAGGATAAGATGGAAGTTCTAAGAAGAAGTTATCTAAGTTAACAGGTGGCAAGAACGTTAAGGTTGACGTAATTGCTGCAGCAAATCCTGACTTAGATGCTCGTCTTGTTGCACGTCGTATCTGTAGAACAGTTGGAAGCACGTCAGTCTTCCCGTATTGCACAGAAGAAGGCAATCCAACAGACAATGCGCCTGGTGCTAAGAGGCATCAAGACATTGGCTAAGGGTCGTTTAGGCGGTGCAGAAATCGCTCGTCAGGAAGGTTATGCAAGAGTGTTGCTCTTCATACACTCAGAAGTGATATTGACTACGCTGCTGAAGAAGCAAACTACAACTTATGGTAAGTTAGGCGTTAAGGTTTGGATCTGCTGTGGTGAAAGTTCTTCCGTGACAACAGGTTGAAAGGAACCAGAAGCTCCTAACCGTCCAAAGCAAGAAATGACCGTAGAAACAATAACAGACGTGGTGGCTGTAATGACAGAAAGCCAACAGGCAATCGCGCTGCACGTCCTGCTCAAGTAGAAGCTGTCCCTGCAGCAGAAGAAGCTAAAGGAGGTCAAGAATAAATATGTTAATGCCAAATAGAACAAAATACAGAAGACCTCACCGTTTAAGCTATGAAGGAAAGTCAAAGGTCGGCACAAAAGTTAGCATTTGGTGAATTCGGATTAGTAGCTGACGAAGGTGCTTATGTAAGAAATATCCAGTTGGAAGCTGCAGACGTATCGCTATGACACGTTATATGAACCGTGGTGGTAAGGTTTGGATCAAGGTGTTCCCACAACTCGCAAAAGACTAAGCAGCTTTTGGAAGTACGTGTATGGGTTCCGTAAAGGTTCACCAGACCATTGGGTGGCAGTAGTTCAAAAGGAAGAATCTTATTTGAAGTTGCTGGTAAGTTGTAAACGAAGTTGCTCGTGAGGCATTATCGTCTTGCAGCAACAAGCTCTGTCGTAAAGACACGCTTTACAAAAAGAAGACAGCAGAGGAGGCTAAATAAACATCATGAATGTGAAGGAAATCAGAGATCTAAGTAATGAAGAACTGAGAAGGAAGTCACATCTTTGAAGGAAGAACTGCATACTCTGCGCTTTGCACAGGCTACAGGAAACCTCGAGAATCCTGCTCGAATGAGAGATATCAAGAAGACTATCGCTCTGTATTAAGACAGTATCACAGAACGCGCTAGTGCGCAGGCTAAACAAAGGAGGGGCAAAAATGGAAGAAAGAAAATAGACGTAAAGTCCTTCGCGGAACAGTTGTTTCCGATAAGATGGACAAGACAATTGTCGTTGAAATCGTACTACAAAGAGCCATCCTTTATATGGCAGACGTGTCAAGTATTCCAATACTTTCAAAGCTCATGACGAGAACAACGAAGCTAATGTATTGGTGACATTGTGAGAAGTAATGGAACAAGACCATTAAGTAAGGACAAGCATTTCCGCTTAGTGAAGATTGTTGAAAAAGCAGTAATTTTTAAGGCACAGGAGGAGAAAAATATGATTCAGAATGAAAGCAGATTAAACGTTGCTGACAACACCGGTGCCAAAGAAGTATTGGTTATCAGATGTTTAGGCGGGCAGTAGCGCAAGAGCGCCAACATCGGCGATATCGTTGTATGTGCAGTTAAAGAAAGCTTCACCTAACGGATCCGTTAAGGAAGGTCAGGTTGTTAAGTGTGTAATCGCTCGTACAGTGCACGGTATCGATGAAACGGCAGTTACTATTTAAGTTTGACGATTACGCGGCTGTCATCATCGGGCGATGACAACACCGGTCGGAACACGTATCTTCGGTCCGTTGCAAGGAACTCCGTGATAAAGGGATTCATGAAGATTGTTTCCCTTGCAGCGTGTATAAGGGAGGCCGAATCGATGAAAATCAAGACAGGCGATACAGTCAGTAATCGAGCGGTCACTATAGAGGGAACAGTTGCTGAAGTTAAGGCAGTTAATCCAAAGACAAACAAGGTTATCGTTGAAGAGCGTTAACGTTGGTAAGAAGACTTTGAAGCCAACTCAGCAGAACCCAGAAAGTGGCGTTGGTGGAGGAAGCAGCTATTGACGCTTCTAATGTAATGCTCTATGACAAGAAGGCAAAGGCAGCTAGCCGTGTATCTATCAAGGTAGATGACAAGGGTAAGAAGGCTCGCGTTTACAAGAAGTCTGGGGCAGAAGTTAAAGGAGGCAAGAAATAATGAACCGTTTATTAGAAAAGTACACGGAAACAGTTAAGCCTTCTTTAATGAAGGAATTCAACTATACAAGTACAATGCAGGCTCCAAAGATCGTTAAGGTTGTTATCAACATGGGTGTTGGTGATGAATTGCTAATTCAAAACTTCGACGAAGCTGTTGAAGAATTAACATAATCGCCGGGTCCAAAATTAATCATAAAGCTGCTAAGAGGTCCATCGCGAACTTCAAGCTTCGTGAAGATATGCCTATCGGATGTAAGGTTACATTACGTGGAGAAAGAATGTATGAATTCTTAGATAAGTTATTCAACATCTCTCTTCCACGTGTACGTGACTTCCGTGGTGTAAGTGCTACAGCATTTGATGGCCGTGGTAACTACACATTAGGTGTTAAGGAACAGTTAATCTTCCCTGAAATCAACTTCGATAAGGTTAACAAGGTTCGTGGTATGGATATCGTTATCGTAAACAACTGCGCAATCTAATCAAGCAGCATATGCATTGCTCAAGGGAATGGGCATGCCATTTACAAGTAGAAAGAGGAGACTGAGAATGGCAAAACAAGTTTAAAAGTTAAGCAGTCACGTCCCGCTAAGTTCTCCACACGCGAGTACACACGTTGCGAAGAGATGATGACGTCCACATTCAGTATTACAGTACAAATTATGCCGTATCTGCTTCCGTGAATTGGCTTACAAGGGCCAGATTCCGGAGTTAAGAAGGCAAGCTGGTAAGAGGTAGCACGAGATGAATATGACAGATCTATTGCCGACATGCTGCAAGAATCCGTAATGAGTTCAAGCACGCATGACAACAGCGACGTAGCTCCGCTTCAAAGGTTAAGGTTGAAATTGCTAAGATCTTAAAAGAGCGAAGGTTACATTGACAACTACGCTGCAAACAGCGAAGGAATTGAAAAGAAGATCGTTGTTACTCTCAAAAGATGGTCGTGTAATCAGCGGCATCAAGAGAATATCTAAGCCGGTCTTCGCGTTTATGCTAAGGGTGATGAAATTCCTAAGGTATTAAACGGATTAGGCATTGCTATCATTTCCACATCAAAATGGAATGATGACAGACAACAAGCACGTAAATTACACATCGGCGGCGAAGTTATCGCTTACGTGTGGTAATAGAGAAAGGAAAATAAAAATGTCACGTATCGGAAATAAAGCGATTACCGTTCCTGCCGGCGTAGAAGATTATCGGTGTCGCGGTAATGAGGTGACTGTAAAAGGCCCTAAGGGAACACTGACTGAAGAAGTTCTCCATTAATGGAGATCGGTGTGACGAAGGTATCGCTACAGTTAAACGTCCAAAATGAAGAGAAAACATACAAAAGCAGTTACATGGTACAACTCGTGCTTCCTGTTAGCTTCCATGGTTGAAGGTGTTCACATTGCAGGCTTTGTTAAGAAGATGAAGGTTGTAGGTATTGGTTACCGTGCAGCTTTTATCAGGTAATAAAACTAACTCTTAACGTTGCTCTCACACCCAGTAGAATTTCGAAGTACCATCAGAAGTTAAGGTTGAAGCACCAGATGCTTCCATCTATCAAACGTAAGTGGTATCGATAAGCAGATTGTAGGTCAGTTTCGCAGTAGTTAGAGCTACTAAGCCAGAACCATACGGTGGAAAAGTGGCTCGTTATGTTGACGAAGTTGTTCGCCGTAAGGAAGGTACATGCAGCCGCTACAGAAGTAAGGGAAAGGAGAGACTAAGTAATGATTAAATTAGCAAATAAAAATGCAGAACGTATTCGTCGTCATAAGCGTGTACGTAACGTCGTAAACGGTACTCCCTGAGTGCCCAAGACTAAATGTATTCCGTTCCAATGCAAAACATCTATGCACAGGTAATTGATGATACAACAGGTACAACTTTATGTGCTGTAAGTTCTCTTGAGTTAAAGCTTGAGAATGGTGGAAACATCGAAGCAGCTAAGAAGGTTGCGCGCTATCGCTAACTAAGTGCAAAGAAGCTAAGATCGAAGCTAGTATGTTCGACCGTGGCGGTTATGTTATCACGGAAGAGTCCGAGCTTTTAGCTGATGCAAATCTAGAGAAGCCGGTTTAGAAGTTCTAAGGGAAGGAGAGTACGAAATGCAGAACGATAAGAAGAGTTTCAAGAAAACGCGAACCAAAAAGAGTTCGAAAGAAGTAGTAGTCTCCATTAACCGTGTCAGCAAGACTGTAAAGGGTGGACGTGGGAAACGCGCTTTGCTAGCACTAGTTGTTGCTGGTGATAAGAAGGGTAGAATCGGATTCGTATGGGTAAAGCAGCCGAGTTCCAGATGCTATCAAGAAGGCTGCAGAAGCAGCTACAAAGAATGTATTCAGCGTTAACCTCGTTGATAACTACCGTACGGTTCCACATGCAGTGAAACAAGCACAGTTCAACAACTGTGCTCTTAGCTCCAGCTGCACCGGTACTGGTGTTATCGCCGGTGGTGAAGTACGTTCCGTATTGGAGCTTGCCGGTGTATCAGATGTCCTTTCTAAGGTTATCGGTTCACGTACACCTGTCAATGTTGTTTACGCAACATTAGAAGCATTAAAGGGTATGCGTACAGTAGATGATTGCTAAGACTCGCGATAAGAAAGTCGCTGAGATTCGATAAGGAGGGTCCTGATGAAACTAAATGAATTAACATATACAGAAGGTTCCCGCTCTAACAGAAAGAGAATCGGTCGTGGCCAAGGTTCCGGTACAGGTAAGACTTCCGGAAAGGCAACAAAGGTCAGAACGCTCGTAGCGGCGGTGGTGTTGCGATTGGATTTGAAGGTGACGACACCATTCTTCAAGAGAATGCCTAAGAGAGGTTTCACAAACTATACTCGTAAGGAGTATGCAATTGTTAACGTTGAGGACTTAAACAAGTTCGAAGATGGCGTAACAGTTGATTACGAAGCTCTTAAGGCTGCAGGCCTTGTTAAGAAGCACCTAGACGGTGTTAAGGTACTTGGTTGCGGTAAGCTTGAGAAGAAACTCACTGTTAAGGCTGAGAAGTTCTCAAAGACAGCACAGAGTGCTATTGAAGCAGCAGGCGGAAAAGTAGAGGTTCTCTAATATGATGCATACGTTCGTCAGCTTGTTTAAGAATAAGGAAACTCGCAATAGAATATTCTCTTACTTTAGTAATGCTGTTGATCTATCGCGTCGAGCTGCTCTACCTGTTCCGGGTAAACACGGAATCGCTAGCTCAATCACTTGCAAATAACTCACCACTCAGCATTATGAATATGCTGGGTGGTGGTGCACTTGAAAGATTATCCATCTTTGCGATGGGTGTCTCACCATATATCACAGCAAGTATTATCATTCAGTTGCTATCCATGGATGTTATTCGTCATTAACGGAAATGACAAAATCTGGACAGACAGGTCGAATGAAAAATTGAACGAATTACTAGATACCTAGGAGTTGTATTGGCATTTGTTCACATATTCCTTGGTATATGGATTCGATAAAGCAGTATGGCGTCCTGACAAATGCAAATCTTTCAGGATACCTATATACTGCAACCGTCATGACTGCGGGATCCATGTTCCTCATATGGATTGGTGACCGCATCTCAATGAAGGGTATCGGTAATGGTTTATCCATTATCATCTTCGCGGGTATTGTTTCTAATATGCCAGCAACATTTATGCAGGTATATCAGATTCTAGCTGGTGGAACAACACAAGGTGAATTGTTCTAAATGGTATTCTACAGTTCGCATTGTATTGCATTCTATATCTAGCAATTGTTGTATTTGTAATTATTATGGAGACAGCAGTGCGTAAGATTCCTATCCAGTATACAAACAGTTCCGCAGCACGTAGTGGTAGCGATATTACATTCTTACCACTCAAAATTAATAGTGCATCCGTAATTCCTGTCATTTTTGCACAGAGTATTATGATGGCTCCACTAGATCGTAATTAGTTTTATTAATACTGACCTGTATAATAAACTAAACCAATGGGTTTCCTCATTGAGTACACCAACCGGTCTTGGACTCTATGCAGTATTAACAATCCTGTTCACATTCTTCTATACTGACTTGCAGGTAGATCCAGAAAAAGGTTGCTGAAAACCTTGGTAAGTCTGGTGCTTATATCCCCCGGTATTCGTCCGTAATGAGACCAAGACATATCTGCATAAGGTATTGAACCGAATTACAGTACTTGGCGCAATTGGATTGACACTAATTGCTGTAGTTCCTTTTATTTACTAACCATGTTTACTCCACTATCCCAAGCAACTGCTGTAGGTGGAACTGGTATCATCATTGTTGTCGGTGTCGCAATGGAAACTGTTAAACAATTGAAGGGTCAGTTAACACAGAAGTCATATAAGGGATTCTTGAGATAAGTTTGGAAAGAGGCAATAAGATATGAATATTCTGATCATGGGTCCTCGCAGAGCAGGTAAGGGCACAATGTCTCGACCTAATCCTAAAGGAATACAATATCGCACACATCTCTACTGGCGATATGCTAAGAGAGAATGTGCGTAATAGCACAGCTTTAGGCCTTGAGGCTCAAAGTTATATGAATCAAGGTAAACTTGTACCAGATGATTTAATTAACGCAATGGTTGAAGATCGTATTCAACAACCAGACTGCGCAAATGGTTATCTCTTAGATGGCTTCCCACTGCACATTAGTACAGGCTGAAGTCTTCGACAAGATTGCTGAGAGATTGGAAAAAGAAGTTGATGCAGTTATCGACTTACAGGTGAAGTTCGAAATTTTGAAGAGAGAATTACAGGACGTCGATCTGTCCAAAAGTGCGGGGCAATTTATCATATTCATAATCATCCAAGTAAAGTTGAAGGCGTATGTGATGTTTGCGGAAGTGAACTTCAACAGCGTAAAGACGATACAGTTGAACAATTAAAGGTTCGTATGGAAGCTTATGAGTCAAGTACAAAACCGGTCATTGATTATTATGATCAAAAGGGTGTAACACATATTGATGCTGCACAAGCACCGGGAAAAAGTATTTGAAGATATTAAAAAGCTCTTGAGAAGAATGTTGTGGTCATTGAGAGTTGGAAAGGGATTAAACCTTTCCAGAACTCATATAAAGAAAGTGAGTAAGATGAGCAAACAGGACGTAATTGAAATTGATGGCATTGTGGAGCTGAAAACACTCCAAATGCAAATTTCCTGGTGAAGCTTCAAAATGGTCACGAGATCCGTGCTCGACGTTGCTGGTAAAAACTCGTATGAATTACATTCGCATTTTTACCGGGAGACCGGGTCACCGTTGAGATTTCACCATATGATTTAACACGTAAGGGCAATTACCTACAGACATAAGTAAAAAGTTTTTGGTAGAATTGTCCAGGAGGCAAATAAAAATGAAAGTAAGACCATCTGTAAAAACCAATTTGTGATAAGTGCAGAGTGATCAAGCGCAAGGGCGTTGTTATGGTCATCTGTGAAAACCCCAAGCATAAGCAGAGACAGGGTTACTAAAGGGAGGATAACTCAAACATGCCACGTTTTGTCGGTGTCGATATTCCGCGTAACAAAGTTATCGGCGCATCATTGACACACATTTATGGAATCGGCCTCACAACAGCTAAGAATATCCTGCTGCTTGTCGGGAATCGACGAACACACACGTACTAAACGACTTAACGGATGCACAGGAAACTGCAATCCGTGAAAAGATTGATGCTATTAAGACCGAGGGTGACCTCCGCCGTGATAGAGCATTAGATATTAAGCGACTAATGGAAATCGGTTCATACCGTGGAATCCGTCATAGAAGAGGATTACCAGTTCGCGGACAACGTACTACTGTACAAACGCTCGTACAAGAAAAAGGTCCACGTCGTACTGTCGCTAATAAGAAGAAGTAATAGGAGGGTATAATGGCAGCTAACACAAAGAAAAAGGCGCTGTGATTCGTAAGAAGAAGGCCCGCCGCAATGTAGCAAAAAGGTATTGCTCATATTCATTCAACATTCAACAACACAATCGTTACTATTTCTGATGAAGCAGGTAACGTTATTTCTTGAGCTCAGCTGGTGCTTTTTAGGACATAAGGGTTCACGTAAGTCAACTCCTTATGTTGCACAGTTATGCGCTGAAGCAATTGGTAAAGCAGCTGTTCAACAGGGTATGAAGAGCGTAGAAGTAAATGTTAAGGGACCAGGTGCTGGTCGTGAATCAGCAGTTCGTTCTTTACAGACAGCAGGTTTAGAGATTACCGTTATTAATGATGTAACACGATCCCTCATAACGGATGCCGTCCGCCAAAGAGACCGCGTGGTTAATCATTAGAACAGGAGGATTGAAGCATGCAAAAATTTGAACGCGCCGATTTCGAAGTACAGGAATACGTAGAATCTGAAAATTATGGTAAGTTTGTCCTTTCTCCATTAGAGAGAGGATTTGGTACAACAATCGGGAATGCGCTTCGCAGGGTCCTACTATCTCTACTGGGAGCCGCAGTATTCTCCATCAAGGTTGATGGCGTATACCACGAATTTACATCTATCCCTGTGTGAGAGAAGACGTTTCCAAGGATTATCTTGCAGTTAAAGCAGTTAGTTATGAAGATTGAGGACGATGAGGTCTATACATTACAGATCTCTGCGAAGGGACCATGCACAATCACTGCTGGTGATATTATTTGCCCAGCTCAAGTTGAAGTTATTAACAAAGACTTGGAGATTGCGCACCTAGAAAAAGATGTAACATTAGAGATGGAATTAAAGGCTAAGAATGGCCGTGGTTATATTAGTGCTGATTTAAACAAGCAACTAAACCAAGGTTCCTCTCAAGGAATTGGTACAGTATTTACTGACTCTATTTACACACCAGTTGAAAAAGTTGCTTACAACGTTGAACCAACACGTGTAGGTGAAGATGTTAAATATGATGCTGTTACACTCGAAGTTTGGACTGATGGTTCCATCAATCCACAGAAGGCGATTGCAATGGCAGCTAAGATTTTAATGGATCACCTAGATATCGTAGCTGGTATTAACGATGAAGTACTACAAATGGATGATGTACTTAAGGAAGGTAATACAGAGCAGCCAAGCAAGGGACAGCAGATGATGATTGAAGATCTTGACTTATCTGTACGTTCTTACAACTGCTTAAAACGTGCCGGAATTCAGACAGTTGATGAACTGACACAAAAGACCGAGGATGAAATGATGAGAGTCCGTAACCTCGGTAAGAAATCATTAAAAGAGGTTAAGGATAAGCTCATTGAACTTGGTTTGGGCTTCAAATCTTTGATTAACAGGAGGAAGGTTTATGTGGAATCGTAAATTTCGGCAGAAATGCTGATCACCGCAAAGCTATGTTGAGAAACTTAGCTACTTCTGTCATCATGTATGGCAAGGTAGAAACAACAGAAGCTAAAGCTAAAGATATGAGATCTGTAGTTGACGAGTTAATCACTTTAGGTAAGAAAGGGTGATTTAGCTGCTCGTCGTCAGGCTGCTGCTTTCGTAAGAAATGTTGTAGCTGATGAAAAGACAGGACAGACAGTATTAAAGAAGTTATTTGAAGAAGTAGCTCCTAAGTATGCTGATCGTAAGGGCGGATATACACGTGTTGTTAAGACAGGTGTTCGTCGTGGCGATGCTGCTCCAATGGCTTATATCGAATTAGTTTAATCAAAAGATTGACCGTATATCATTGATATATGGTCTTTTTATCTTAAGATTTGACGGCTTTCTATCCGTATAAGAGTTTAAAGATTGATATAATAATTACATATGAAAATGATTAAAATATTATGCATTACTGCACTATTATTGGCAGGATGTAGTCAGCGCACTATACAACAATCAAATGTAGAACAAACGGTTCAGGTAGATGATTCTACATTAGGAGAATATACTACAGCATTAAAAAATCGTAAGATTGAATCTTCGTGGACAGTAAGTGTACAGTCAAAATATACGATGACTTATAGTGATAAAACACTAGATACATATCTTATGGATGGAGTATTAGAGGTAGATGGTGATACTGCCCATTATGAGCAACATATCAATGCGGATGGAATGTTATCAGAACTAAATGGTAATTACTACGGTGGCAGGTTGTATAACACATATAACTCTGTAAATTACTATGAGGATATGGATTTTAGTAATCTGAAAAAGACAATGCTAGTACCACTTGATCCATATGTATTTGAAGCAGGAGATATCGCAACTATCAAGAAAGATAAAAATGAGTATACGATACAACTTCAAGCAGAACGTGCGAAAGAAATTTTCTTAAATCGATACGATTCCTATGGCTTAAAGAATTTTGATTCATTTGAGGTCACAAGCAATGAAATTCATGTTTCATTTGATGACAATCAGCACTATATTAAAGAAACAGCAGTATTCAATACTACAATCACGACAAATGGACAGGCAGTAAATATCAAATATGAAAGTGAAATAAACTATCTAAAATTTGGTGAAACAACAGTATCTATCAGTGATGAAACAAAACAAGCTGAAAGTGCATATGTTTATTACAAAGACATTGATACAAGTTCAATTCAAACAGTAACAACAGATGATGATTCTGAAGAGGATACAGTTACAGCAACCTTCAAAAAGAGACTGGTTTCACGTCTTAATTACACAAAAGAATCTGAAGATGTCTATAGCAATAAATTCAATGAGAATGAAAGTTATCGCATTGATTTTGCGAACAAGACATTTACTTATAGCAATCGTTCTATCACCTATGTATATAGTTGGAAAGGTGATAACGGAAGTTTAGGTGCATGTCAATATGACTTTATAAATAATAGTCAAACATCAATCTGTGAAGAAAGTACGGTTGAGTTTATTAAGAAGACAAAATTATTCCTGCAGATGGAATTATATTACTGTGGCTTGTCACTAGAAAAATTACAAGCTGAATAAAGGAGATATATGAGAGCGGTCATTACAGTTGTTGGTAAAGATAAACCAGGTATTCTAGCATATATTGCTACAAAGTGTGCTGAACGAGAAATTAATATCGTTGATGTTACACAGAAGGTATTACAAGATTTATTTACAATGATTATGATTGTAGAAGTCCCAAGCAACCAAGAGAAATTTCCGCAAAGGTAGCAGATGATTTAGAGAGTGCTGAGATGAACAACATCTCAAAAGTGCATGTCATGCATGAAGATATCTTCAACAGCATGCATACAATATAGGTGAATCTATGCGTATTGAAAGTGATAACATCCTAGAAACGATTCATATGATAGAAGAAGATTGTCTAGATATTCGTACAGTTACAATGGGTATCTCTTTACTAGATTGTGCGGATGAAGATATTGATCGCTCATGTGAAAAGATTTATAAAAAAATTACAACAAAAGCAAAAGATCTAGTAAAGGTCACAAAAGATATCTCACGCGAATATGGCATTCCTATTATCAATCAACGTGTATCAGTAACACCGATTGCGTTATTACAGAGTGTGTCTGGTGGTGATTGTGTGAAGTATGCAAAGACACTGGATAAGGCCGGCAAAGAGATTGGGATTAACTTTATTGGTGGATATTCTGCGTTAGTGCAAAAAGGAATGACACAGGGAGATCGTGAGCTGATTATGTCCATTCCTCAAGCATTGAAGGAAACAGATATTGTTTGTTCCAGCGTGAATATTGGTTCTACAAAAGCTGGAATTAACATGGATGCAGTAAAGGTGATGGGACAGATAGTCCGTGAATGTGCTGAAGTTACAAAAGATAATAATTGTTTTGGTGCAGCAAAACTTGTTGTATTCTGCAATTCGGTTGAAGATAACCCATTTATGGCAGGTGCCTTCCATGGTGTATCTGAACCAGATTGTGTCATCAATGTTGGTGTATCAGGACCTGGAGTTGTACGAGCTGCTTTACAAAAATTAGGAGAACATGCGAGCATGGATGAAGTTGCGGCTTGCATTAAGCAAACTGCATTTAAGATTACACGTATGGGACAATTGGTTGGTCGTTGAAGCTTCACAACGTTTAAATGTTCCGTTTGGTATCGTTGATTTATCACTAGCCCCAACACCTGCAGTAGGTGACTCTGTTGCACAAATTTTAGAAGAAATTGGTTTAGAAGTTTGTGGTGGACCAGGTACAACTGCAGCACTAGCCATGTTAAATGATGCGGTGAAAAAGGGTGGTGTTATGGCATCCTCAAGTGTAGGTGGATTATCTGGAGCGTTTATTCCTGTATCAGAAGATGCTGGAATGATTTCTGCAGCAGAACAGGGAATCCTAACAATCGAAAAGTTAGAAGCGATGACATCGGTATGTTCCGTTGGCTTAGATATGATTATTGTACCTGGTGATACGACAGCAGAGACACTATCTGCTATAATTGCAGATGAGGCTGCTATCGGTATGATCAACAATAAGACAACTGCATGCAGATTAATACCAGCAATTGGTATGGATGCAGGGGATAAATTGGTGTTTGGAGGTCTTTTAGGAGAGGGTCCAATCATGCCAGTTAAGATGACGAAAGCAGATAAACTAATCAATCGTGGTGGAAGAATTCCTGCCCCGATACATAGTTTGAAGAATTAACACTGGAGGGGAATTATGTCAGAAAATCAGACAATAAAGGAATTATTAGAAAAAGCAAAAGCAACGTGATATTGAAGCTGCGAAAGAAATACTGAGACGTATCTCAGATAAGATGTACTTTATCACTAGATTGTTTGTGGCAGACCATGAGCAGGCTAGAAAAGTAGAACAAGCTGGACTAAAGAAAGTATTCTCAAGCTTAAAGGAAGTAACAAATCCTGAGTGGTTTGAATGCTGGGCTGCTGAAAAGGTTCGTAAGGAAGCGATTGCGCATGTATTGCCTTTAGAAGAGTCTACAACTAACAGCAACATGTATACAGAAGCTGATGAAATTCCTAATTACATGGCAGTTCTACCAGAAACAACTGAGGGTAAGAAGTACCAAGTATTAGAAATGATGGATAAACTTAGCACAGGAGCTAGAGCTGCTTTAGCACTCCACTTATATGATGGTTTATCTGTTGAAGAAAGTGCGAAGTTATTGATGAGTACTCCACAGTCTGTGATGAGTTGGTTAACAGAAGCCAAAGATACACTAATGAGCAGTGGATTCAACTTAGGAACACTCATCGTGTTAATGGATAAGTTAAATCCAGTATCAGATCGTGCAATGGTTCTTAAGATGCAAGATGATCTTGCACTACAATCAGCAGAGGACGATATCCTTAGCGGTGTATTCTCACAACCAGAAGAAATAGTTAAGTCAGCAGAGGCACCATCTCTTCCAACAGAAGAAAGTAAGGAAGTAGTATTCCCGGATTTACCATCCACATCAGGTTCTGATGAAAACACAATGCAGATACCAACAGTATCTGATGAAATTGAGGATACATTATCACTACCAACAGTAAAGGAAGAACCAACACCAATTTCTCATGAACAAGAAATTCGTTCTTCCGCAACACAAGTCATCAAGAAAGAATTATTTGATGAAAATGATGAAGCGGTAGAAGACCTTGAGGAAGAGGAGTCTAAGGGTGGAAGTTTCTTCGTAAAATTCTTGATTGTGATTCTAACATTAATGTTAATAGCAGGACTTGGTTGGATTGTATATGATTCAATGGGTGGAAAGTTTGATTTTAAAGTCACTCTTTGGCTCAAAGAATGACCAAACAAGTGTAGTTGTTAACTCTGATGCGACACCAGAACCTACTGCTACACCAGCAACGCCAGAACCTACTCCAGAAACATTGGGTGAAGTTGAAGTTGTTATCGACTCCTTGAATATCCGTGGTGGTGCAGGTACAAACTTTGATGTAGTTGGTTCAGCAAAACGTGGAGAGAAGTTTACAGTACTCTCCATTGAACAGACAAGTGATTATACTTGGTATCAAATTGGTGAAAAACAAGTGGCTTTGCAGATAAGAACAATCAGTTCTTAACATATCGTAATAGCAAAAGAGACCATAAGGTCTCTTTTTTGGTTTAAAGCAGTTCTAATAAATCTTGTCTGGATAGTGTGGCACTAGATACACCTTCACCAGATAGAATACGGTCAGCTAGATTAGATTTTTCTTTTTGAAGCTGAATGATTCGCTCTTCAATTGTATCCTTGATGATTAAACGGAAGACGTTTACTACATTCGTCTGACCAATACGATGTGCGCGATCACTAGCTTGATTCTCCACAGCAGTATTCCACCAAGGGTCATAATGGATGACAATATCCGCTGCTGTAAGATTTAAACCAGTACCACCAGCCTTTAATGAGATGCAGAAGATAGGGACATTATCTGTCTGAAAGGATTCTACCATTTCAGCACGCTCTTTCTGTGGGGTGGATCCGACAAGTTTATGATAGCGAATACCTTTCTTATCAAACTCTTGGGTTAGGGTATCTAGCATAGAGGTGAATTGGGAGAAGAGTAATATCTTATGTCCTTCTTCAATTGCGTTTTCTACGATATCTAAGCAGAGTTCTTTCTTAGCAGAGTTACCTTTGTAGTTATCGTATATTAAGTGAGGATCACAACACAACTGACGCAAGCGTGTTAACTCAGCTAAGACCGCAATCTTATTCTCCTTGAATTCTTCATCACTTTGTTTTTGCAACATTAACTTGAGGCGTTGAACGCGAGCTTCATAGAGATTTTTCTGTTCATCTTCAAGTTGACCAAAATAGATATCTTCAATCTTGTCCGGTAAATCATGCAATACATCCTTCTTACGTCTACGTAGGATAAATGGTGTTACCATCTTTTGTAGTTCTGCTTCTAAGAACTCATCTTGGTCACGTACAATAGGAAGTTCATAGTTTGTACGGAACTTTTGATACGATCCAAAGAATCCCGGAAGGATGAAATCAAAGATAGACCAAAGTTCGCTTAATCTATTTTCAATAGGGGTACCTGTTAAGGCAATACGGAAGTGGCTGTTGATTGCCTTTACGGATTGTGCAGCTAGTGTAGATGCATTTTTAATATACTGCGCCTCATCAATAACCTGACAAGAGAATTCCATCGTACGATAAACATCAATATCACGCTTAAGAGCATCATACGATGTAATTAGGATATCATTTTCCATGGAAGTGCGAATCAGCTCCTTGCGGATATTAGCAAACCCTGAAATCATCGTGTAATGCATATTTGGTATAAATTTATTGATTTCATTGGCCCAGTTATATACAAGAGAAGATGGACATACAATGAGTGCACGTTTGCGATCTTTCCAAGCCGCAAGTAATGAGATGATTTGGATAGACTTACCTAGACCCATTTCATCTGCAAGTAATCCACCAAGATGATTTTCTTTCAGTGCATAGAGCCAACGGAAACCTTTTTTCTGATATGGTCGTAAGATTGGTTCAATTTCCTGGGGAATAGTGTACTCTATATCTTCGATATCTTTCATATTGCGGATGAGACGTCTAAAGTTTTCCTCTGCTTGGATATCCAAGATAGAAGTCTTTGATAATTGATCGAGGTAGGCTGCACGGTAAGCAGGAATGTCAATTGTTCCACGGGTAAACTGAGCACTACTAAGATTCATTGCGTCTTTAAGCTTGCTAGAGCCTGAATGTTCTCATCAATATCGACAAACTCACCACTCTTTAGACGGTAGTATTTCTTCTTTGGGTCATATTTACTGAGAATCTCGTTAAGTTGTTTCAGATTGATTTGATCACTCAATAGGTTGAGTTGTAATAAGTCGTGATTAACGGATACACCGATCGAAATACGTGTTTGACTATGAATCTTTAGTTTTTTGAGGGATTCAGAGATGAAAACATCGGCCTTCGCTTGCATTTCTAAGATACCAAATTTAATGAAGCGATATACTTTATCGTCATCATCTGCGAGTGTCATACGATGATTGGATGAGTCATAGGAACTAAACCAAGGTGAGAAGAAATGATCCATATTTTTTTCAAATGATAAGTCTCGATTACTTGCATTTTCACTCGGCATGAATACATTGTATTTACCGTGAGAATAAATTGCGAAAAGCTCACCAGTGATTAGTTTATCTTGTGGCATATCTAGATATATCTCAAAAGTAGGGACTTCTGGAAGATATTGTGTAGGATTGAAGCCTTCTAGTTTGAACGGTTAAATTCTTTTGTAAGATTGGGAACACATTCTTTGCAAAGGTTGCGATATCATCCTCTGCAATAAAGATATTTTCTGATTTACCATTATGGAAATAATCGATTAGCTTGCGAAAAGCTTGTGAGGCTCTTACATCGCGATAAATCATCTGCCGATTTTCATCAAAGAAATAGGTGTGTTTTTTGCCTGTGATATATGGTAATACAGTTGTATTAACTGATATCCATCCTCAACTTTCTCGATAGAAGCATTCATAGATGGTTGTCCATCAACTAGAGTATACGGTTGTAAGATACCGTAATGTTCTTTGATGTTGAATGGAAGATCCTTGATTGTGTCCCAAAAGATATCGATTGCATAGGATTTTACCGTTATTGTACGACGGGGTAAATCAGACGCATGCATCATCCGATATCCTGGCATACTTTGATAAAGAGAATAGGAAGTTTCATCATGCACATAATCGACTAAATATTGTACAAGCGGACGATATCGTGGATGAAAGGCCTGTAGTGTGTGAGTAAACTCTAAGGATTTACCATATTTTTTTTGTCTTTTCACCATCCATATTCTCAACAAAATCCGAAATATTCTGAATTGAATAGAGATGCTCATTTAATAAACCAATCTTAAATCCTACTTCAAGAACATCTGAGTGAAACTTTGGGGTTATTTCAGGTTCAAGAATGATATTTAGAGGTCTTTCTATAAAGGTATTTGTGTGTGCTTGATAACTAGATAAGAATTCTTTGAATGACTTATCTGTATGTTTTTTACGTAAAGAAGGTTCAGGTTGCACTTCATCACGTTTTACATAGGCAATCAATACAGCTGCGATATGTTTACAAGGGGTATGGCGATAATCAAAATACTCACAGTCACAGGACATCTTTGTAATCCATTCGTTCCGTGGACTGAGTTCAATGTTAACAACGTGAACACTATAATACTCATCACCTTGAACATTAGCTGTAATTAATTTGTAATGTTCATCATTTTCAGTGATCTCCATGTTAAAGACATTTGCTTCGGTATACTCCTGCATACCTCTGGCATACATTTTTTCACCTATAAAGGCACGTACAAACTCAAGTGTTAACATAGACCCCTCCATTTCTTTATCCTTTCATTCTAACATGTACCGTATCGAAATAATATATTATACTGTCTATATGGATGAAGTTAGATTACAGGAAATATACGATAAAGCCCGTAAGGAACATGTGCCAATCATGTTAGATGATGGTATGGAATTCTTGCTGGAATATATACGTAGCCATGAAGGAATACGTGATATTTTGGAGATTGGAACAGCAGTTGGTTACTCGGCGATTCAGATGGCAAATCTACGTTGGGATATGACAATCGATACCGTTGAGATTAATCCTGAAATGTATCATCAGGCTATAGATAATATCATGCATGCAGGTCTTCATGATAGAGTGCATGCATACTTACAAGATGCTTATCAATTTGAAACAAAGAAGATATACGATTTAATATTTATCGATGCCGCAAAGTCACAATATCGTAAGTATATGGAACACTTCTTTAAAAATGCGAGAAAGGGTACTGTATTTTTCTTTGATAACTTGCAGTTTCACGGCATTGTGGATTGTCCTGAGTTATCACAAAATCGTTCTACTGTACAAATGACACGCAAGATTTTAAAGTTCCGTGAATATCTCAAAACAGATACTCGCTTTGAGACAACATTCCATCTTGATGTAGGGGATGGTATCGCAATCGCAGTGGTAAAATAAAAGGCTTATCCAAAATTGGGTAAGCCATTGTTGTATTAGAAGTGTCCGCTTGTGTGACCAAAGCCACCACCGCTACTTGAGTGGAAACCGCCACCTCCACCACTACTTTTAGCAGGTGGGTTATAAGTACGTGTTTCAGAGCGATACAAGTACATATCTTGTGATCTTTGCAGTCTTAGACCACCTTGTGGTATGTATGCATATGCTTCACGTGAAATTCCTTTTGTCTTATGCTTACTTCTAAAGGCAATAATTGTAACGATAGAAATAATCAATGGAATAATTACGGTAATGCTACCCTTAATTACGTATGGTGTAAGGATTGTACTAGAGCATTCATCTAGGAAGACTTTTGCACCTTCCCCGTATTCATTGTATTTTAGGTGATCATAGACAACTGCACTAGCAATTTTTTCTCTTGCGTTGGCATCAAAAATTTTATTTGATTTTGGACCGTGTACTGTTATATCGAATTTACGATCCTCCATTGTTAGAGTTAGCATAATGCCCTCTTTTTCATCACCAATTCCAAGGCCTTCTGAGTTGAATATACTTTCTGAGTATTGCTCGATAGTCAACGCTCCATGGGAATTCATAATACGGATATAGAAGCCGATATTGTATTTTTCACTATATTCTTTTGCTATATTGTTGAGTGCTTGTACTTCAGCACTTGTTAACAAACCATATTCATCCACAACATAATCATCTGCATCAGCTCTTGTTGGTAGCAAGAAACTTGGTAACATGCATAACAAGAAAGTAAATGCTGCAACGAGTGCTAGTAATTTTTTCTTCATACTGCCTACCTCCTAAAATGCTACAAACAGTAGGATACCAATCAATATCATACTGATGAGTAGTATGCCAAAGAAGTAAAGAACAGACTTTGCACTATCAATTGGTAAGTCATCACCAATCATCTTTCCTGTTTGACCATTCATGGCGAACATGTAAGTTTTGCCTTGCCATTTTGTGGTAAGCATCCAAACAGGCAGGAATGCATAGTGAACTTTATCTTCTCGAATATAGATATTTGAGCGACGTGGGAGTAGGGTATGATATCCCCTAACTGTTTCACGAATTTTATCGGCTGCAGATGTACGCATACGTCTATTAACACGGTCACGATCTTGTTCTGCAGTTACATCGTATCTATCTGCAAGATAGCCTGTCATATAGCCCATTTCGAATGGAATCATATCGTTATAGTTGTATGGTTCAATTGCGTCCATGAATTCATCTGGCATTTTACTAGAGCCATCTGCAGGAACGCGGTTAAACTGTACGGTTCCTTGACGTAAGATAGAATAGTTTTCTGTTACAGTTACTGTATAGTCACCTTCACGGTGGGAATGTGAAATTGTACCACGGAAGGCCATATCTGCATCTGCTGTTCCATCATAGAGCCAGAATGGAACATAAACACCTTTGATTTCCTCAATATGATTACGTTCCTTGAATTCATTTGGTAATAATGGCTTACCGCCATAGAAGTCGGATAACTTCTTGATTGCCTCATCCTTATTCATCTTGAACGGAATCACATAGTCTGGTTTTAGTGCGCCACTAAACTGTGCTGGAACAATCGTAGGATTGCCACAGTATGGACAACTTGTTGCGGCAGTATTCTTGTCTGTGATTAACTGTGCTCCGCAAGAAGGACAGTTGTATGCACGCAAGTTTTGTGCATCTTCTTCGCTCCATTGTAGCGTGTCTTCAGCGCTATATTCTTTTTGTCCTTCTTCAACAGAAAGAGCCACTTGTTTGTCGTAGTGTTCTTCGATTTCAGCAGGAGCAAAAGTACTTCCACAGTTACCACATTTTAGTTTCTGTAGCCCTGGGTCAAAGGTAAGAGGACCATTACAATTTGGACATTGGAAATTTGTTAATGCGTTATTTGCCATAATATTCCCCTTTCAATTGAGAAAAAGAACCCGATAGAACGGGTTCTTATCGTTTTGATTGTTTATTCAGGTTTCTTTGTTCCGCAGTTAGAGCAGAAGTTTGAGTGGTTTTCATTACCGCAATCTGGGCAGAACCACTTGTCACCGCTGTTAGCAGCCTTTTGAGCCTGACCTGCTTGGTAAAGTGCGTTAGCATTTACACCACCAGCACTTTGTGCAGCGTTCATTCCCATGAAGCCCATTGCAGCACCATTAGCATTCTTTGCAGCATCTTGCATTGCTTGTGCTTGTGCACCAACAAGTGTAGCAGCAGCTAAGTTTGCATCTGTGTATGCAGCGTTACGTTGCATTTGCTTGAGCATTTCTTCATCAGCTTCATCAGCTTTGATAGAGGATACGCCGAAGTTTACGATTTCGATACCGCGCTTTTCTCTCCACTTACTGCTGAGTTCTTCATTAAGAGCATCAGCTAATTCAGCTGTATGAGCTGGAATCTGAGAATAACGAATACCTTGTTCGCTTAACTTACCAAATGCTGGTTGTAAAGCAGTGAGTAATTCTGTACGTAACTGATCGTTAAGGTCACTTAACTTGTAGCTATGTGATACGTTTCCACACACATTTGTATAGAATAATACTGGATCACATACACGCAAGCTGTATTCACCAAAGCACTTCATTGATACATCGATATCGATACCTGCACGAGCATCAACAACTCTAAATGGAATTGGGGCAGGAGTACCATACTTCACACCAACTAATTCCTTTGTGTTTACATAGTAGATACGTTGATCTGTAGCTGGTGTTCCACCAAATGTGAAACGGCGACCAAATTCTGCAAACATTCTCTTAACACCTTCACCAAGGCTACCTGTAAATACAGATGGTTGTGTAGATGAGTCATATTTGAATTCACCAGGTTCAGCACAAATATCTACGATTTGTCCTTGTTCAACGATAATCATTGCTTGACCATCAGCAACAGCAATGATTGAACCGTCAGTAATGATGTTGTCGCTTCCGTTATTACCACTGAAGAATCCCCCAGAGTTTCTCTTAACACCTTTTCACAACAAATACATCAGCTGGAATAGCATCACAATAGAAATACTCTTTCCAAGAATCGCTAAGTGTTGAACTAGCGGATAATAAAGCAGTAGAAATGAGACCCATATAAGTTCCTCCTTATAGTCTTCTGACTGTACAATCATATACTAACATCAGTTTGACCGTCAGTCAATAAATAATTTCAAATATTTTAGAATAACTTTTCTGCAAATAATGAAAAAAGGTGTTGCGATGATTATATAGAAATGGTAATATAGTCACGTGCCTTAATAGCTCAGTCGGCAGAGCGAGCGGCTGTTAACCGCTAGGTCACAGGTTCGAGCCCTGTTTAAGGCGCCATATTAAAAGGTATCCACATTCGTAGTGGATACTTTTTCAATCTCTAATACCAATTAGAGATTGAAAGATTTCAAAGTGAAATATGTAAGAATGAAATAGTTGTAAAATTACACAATGTTGGTTATAACAAATATTTCTTAAGAATTATTTAAGAAACACTTAAGATTGGAATATGTTAGTTGAGTAAATATGTAGAATCCGATACCTTATGGAGAGGATGCCAAAGTATCGGATTTTTTATGGTGGTTAACCGAATTTGAGCAAACTGGGAGGAAGCGAATGAAAATTATCAAAAGATTTTTTGCAGTACTAGTAGCTCTAACATTTATGTTAGGTCTATTCTCAACAAATTATAATGTTCATGCTGATACACAAAAAGATGGCTATAACATTACAATCTCAAATGTGGCAGTTTCACCTAATCCGGTGAATGTCGGTGCACTTGCATCTCTAAAGTTTGACTTTAGTGTCTATACTTTGGCACAGAATGCAATGAAGGTGGGAGATACAGTAACACTGTCTACAAACATTGGTTCAATGTTTGGTAATCTTCCAATTACAGATTTACCATTGCTTGCACCAAATGGAGAGCAGATTGCGACTGCAACAATCACTGAAACAGAAATTAAATTAACTGTTATTTCAGAATTCCCAACAGATAAAAACTTCTTCTCAGGAAGTGTATATACTGGTGGTCGTTTAAAGGCTTTAGAAAATGGAGCAGCAGTAGGTGCTCCAGTCACAAAGCAATTAACAATTGAAGATAGCAATACAAATGTAACATTTAATGTTCCAAATCCAGCACCAAGTACAGGTACTGGTGGAGGCACTCCAGATCCAAGTGCTAGAACGATTAACAATCGTATGCTTGAAAAGCAAGGTTGGGCTTCTGGTTATGATACAGCCCATATTAAGTTAATTTCAAACCAAATTAGCTCATTACGCTTATTCAATACTTATAACACGATTGATAGCTCGTTTGGTACATATACAGAACAAACAAACTTAATGGTTGTGGATAAGATTCCTCATGATGGTGTTATTGATGAAAGTACAGTAACATTCACTGCAGTTCGTTATAACTGGATGGAAGTTCCTGCTGCTGGAAATGCACACTATGCTCAAGCAACTCCAGGTACAGTAATGCCAATTGAATCTAGAAGTAACTGGCTACCTGTAAAACAGTACTTCACACAGATTTACCAGTCAGGTTCTGATACATATGATTCTTTCTATGCAAAAGTGAAGGCACAGAAGTTAAGCTACGGTATCTTTAGAGACCCAGCAACTGGTGGCGATACATTCATCGCAAATATGTCTAATGATTCATTGAAGTATACAGATTTAGAACCAAACTTAGCAGGTATTGCTAAGATTAAAGATATCTATGGTGTAAATGGACCATCAAATGGTAACATCGTTACATTCTTTGCGGAGTTTGATACACATTATCCAACTATCACAGGTCTAGAGAGTGTTACAAATACTGGTGAAGTTAAGTCTGATCAAGGAACTGATACAGCTTCTGTATCTTACACAATTGATAAGGCGAACGGTACAGCATCTGTAGCAGCAGGTACAGTTATTGTGAAAGCCTTGTTGATGGAAATGATGACACAACATTGATTCCAAATGCTGAATTCAAGATTCAAAGAAAGATTAACAATACATGGGTTGATTACTTCATTAGAGGACGTAAGGCTAGCGCTACAACAAATGCAAGTGGTATCGCTACATTCTCTGGTTTATCAATTGGAGATTATCGTTTAGTACAAGTAAGCAGCCAAGGTAATTACACATTTAACAACAAAGAATTTAAGCCTAATACTGCTTACGGTACTGCAGGTACATTAGGAGCTACAACAGGTGAGTTCAGCATCACAAGTTCAACACAGCCTGGTTTTGCAACTATCGTTCCTAACTATCTATCTGTTTCTAAGAAGATTACAGGTTCTAAGGAATATGTAGATCAGGATGAAAATGAAATTTCAATTCCTGAAAATACATTTAAGACAGTTCTAGCACAGTTACCTGGTGAAAACTATGATGGTGTAACAATGCCAACAACATTAACAGCCGATATTCAGGTTTCTCCACAAGGTAAAGGCTTCTTCGGATTTGAAGAAATTAAGTTCACAAAGCCTGGAACATTCAAGTTCAGCGTGAAGGAAGATGTAACAAATCCACTTGAAGGTGTAACTTACGATACTTCTGAAAAGACTGTAACAATCACAGTTACAAAGGCTAATGGTGAATTAAAGGCTGAGGTTGATAGTGAGCCAAGCTTTAAGAATGTATTTAACTATACATATGCAAACTTCAAAGTGAAGAAGACACTCACTGGAGATACACCAACAAATGCTGGTGAATTCAAGTTTGAATTAACAGCAGTAAGTACAACAGCAAATGTAGCTGAAGTACCAATGCCAGTTGGTTCTAACGCAGATAAGAAAGAAGTATCTATAAATGGTGCTGGTGATGTTGAGTTTGGTCAAATTAAATATGAAGCTGTAGGTAAGTATGTTTATAAGGTAGTAGAAGTAAATACAAACTTAGCAAACTATACATACGATCAAGCAGAATATACAGTTACTGTTGATGTAACAACAGATGCAGATAACAAATTAGTTTCTACTTATGAAATCAAGAAGGGCACAGAAGTAGTTACTGACATTGAATTTTACAAACAAGTATGAAAACTAGTAGCTCCAGTTGCTCCAGTACACACAAGTCCTAAGACGGGTGATAGCTCAACAAATATGATGTTCATGTTTGGTATGCTAGCAGTTTCTGTGGCACTTATGTTAGTGGCTGCAGGTTACAAGAAGCAATTACGTTAATAAGATTTTTATTCATACATGCATGTTAGATGCATGTATGAACTAAATTGATAACAAGAAAAGGATGTACTTTAATGAAGCACATCCTTTATTTATGACTAACCCATTTTAATTCGTATTCACCAGTACACTCTAGTACTCCACCATCGCTAAGGTCGATAACTTCTTCGTTTTCGTAGTAATCTTTCACTCTACCTAGTGAATCTTTCATATGAAGACCTGCATCACGAATCGCAGTAACTACATATTTACCAGGACGTAAACTCTTTGGAATATCGTATACACCAGGTGTAATGCGAATTAGATTATCATCTGACATATAGATTAAGTGAGTATCCTTATTGTTTCTAGCTGCATTTAATTTTTGGTAGAAACGTTCACGCATGAAAATTAAATCGGAATTTTCTAGCATGTATGTATAGCGTGCAGTTGGGGTAACAATATTAATACGATCTGTATCGCTACGATTGCGTAATGCATATCCCAAACGGTGGCAGTTAACATAGTTTGGAGACAAGAAGTAGAACGCTACATCTGTCTCGTAAAGAATACCTTCAACTTTATGAGAGTTGGAACGTGTTGTAGAGTCGACGATATTCTGAATGGAAGTCTTCGAAATCTCTGCAATTTTTTCGACAGCACGTGTATAAGGAATAGAATCCTTTGAAACTGTTTGGAATGCCTTAACTTTGGAGATGCAATGTTCTCCAGGGTGTAGTGGCATATCATCAACAGGGAAGAACTTTTGCCATCATCTCATTAATATCGTGATTCTTTATATAAGAATCCATAATCATATCACGCATATTCTCTTGTGCAGTTACGAGTATCTGGAAGATATCGTGCTTGAGAGGAAGATTATAAGAAGTTAATATGGAACGACAGTCTTTACAGATATAATGACCGTCCTCTATTTTCTTAGGTTGGTTAAAAAGACCTTTTCCTTCACTTAGGCAGAAAATCACATACTTTATTAGCCATTGTGGGACCTCCTTTTAATAAAAAGACAACATTAAAAAAATACTAACTAGACTTTTTCTATTACTATAATACATATAGCAATGATATTCCATGCTATAAGAATGAACTTTTTGTGTAGGAATTATACGGAGAAAGAAGTTATGAAAAACATTGTAAAACAACATCCAAAATATATTGACTTTATAGATATTAAAAGGTATCATTATTACGCTTAGCGAAAAACTGGCTTTTACGAAAGTAAGGCTTATATTTAGATTAAGGTTTGGCACACTTGGAAATGTGTCATAAAATGAAAAGGAGAAACCGAAATGCCTACAATAAACCAGTTAGTACGCAAAGGTCGTACTGATAAAGTTTACAAGTCAAAGTCCCTCTGCATTAAACAGAGGCGTAAACTCACTTAAGAAGCGTGTAACAAAACTCAGCAGTCCACAGAAGAGAGGTGTATGTACTGTGTTGGTACAATGACACCTAAGAAGCCTCAACTCAGCTTTTACGTAAGGCATGCCCGTGTTCGTCTATCCAATGGATTAGAAGTAACAGCATACATTCCAGGAATTGGACACAACCTCAGGAGCATATAGCGTTGTTATGATCCGTGGTGGACGTGTTAAGGACTTACCTGGTGTACGTTACCACATCATCCGTGGCACATTAGACTGTGCCGGTGTAGCAAACCGTAATCAAAGCCGTTCATTATACGGTGCAAAGAAGCCAAAGGCTGCAAATAAGAGAAGGGAGAATAGAACATGCCAAGAAAAGGTTATATAGCAAAGCGTGATGTACTTCCGATCCAATTTATAATTCAAAGTTAATCACTAGTTGATCAACAAGATTATGATTGATGGTAAGCTGGTACAGCTCAAACAATTTTATACGATGCATCTCGCTCAGATTGAGAAGAAGACAGGCGAGAACCCAATGGAAGTATTCGAAAAGGCTCTCGGCAATGTAATGCCTCAGTTAGAATTGAAGGTTCGTCGTGTAGGGTGGTGCAAACTTACAGGTACCAGTAGAAGTATCTGCTGAACGTAAGTTGACATTATCTTTACGTTGGATCGTTAACTACGCAAGACTTCGCCATGAAAAATACAATGGAAATGCGTCTCTGCCAATGAAATTATGGATGCGGCAAACGGAACAGGTGCATCTGTAAAAGAAGAAAGAAGATACTCATAAGATGGCAGAAGGAACAAAAGCATTCGCTCACTACCGTTTCTAATCGGGGAAGGAGCAATCAATGGCTAGAGAATTCCCGCTCAATAAGATTCGCAATATCGGTATCATGGCTCACATCGATGCTGGTAAAAACTACAACAACTGAACGTATCCTTTTCACACAGGTAAGATTCATAAGATCGGTGAAACTCACGAAGGTGCGTCTCAGATGGACTGGATGGCTCAGGAACAGGAACGTGGTATTACAATCACTTCCCGCTGCGCCAACCTGCCACCGGCAGGATTGCCAGATCAACATTATCGATACACCAGGTCACGTAGACTTCACAGCTGAAGTTGAACGTTCTTTACGTGTATTGGATGGAGCAGTTACAGTATTAGACTCTAAGGCTGGTGTAGAACCACAGACTGAAACAGTTTGGCGCCAGGCTACAGAATACCGCGTACCACGTATCGTATTCTCAAACAAGATGGATGCGACTGGTGCTGACTTTGAAATGAGCGTTGCTTCTATCGGAAACCGTTTAGGTGCTAAGGCAGCTGCAATCCAGATGCCTATCGGTGCTGAATCATCATTCCGTGGAATCATTGACTTAGTAACTATGAAGCAGCACACGCTACACTAACGATAACGGTACAGATATTCGCTAGTGAAATTGATGAACAATTCAAGGCTAAGGCTGAAGAGATGCATTTAGCAATGCTAGAAGCAGTTGCAGACTATGACGATGAATTGATGATGAAGGTTCTGATGGTGAAGAACCATCAGCTGAAGAAGTGAATAGCTATCCGTAAGGGTGTTACGATTTTCGGAATTCTTTCCCTGTTATGTGCGGGTTCCGCATATAAGAACAAGGTGTTCAGTTATTACTAGATGCAGCTGTAGACACTCACCTGCACCTACAGATATTGAAGCTATTAGGGTACATTAGAAGATGGCACACCAGTGAACGTCATCCTCTGATGATGAACCATTTGAGTGCCTTAGCATTTAAGGTGGCTACAGACCCATTCTGTAGGTCGTTTAACATACTTCCGTGTATACTCTGGTATCGCGAAGGCAGGTAGCTATGTATTAAATGCTTCTGGGGAAAAGCGTGAACGTTTTCGGACGTTTGGTTCGCATGCATGCAAACCACCGTGCGGATATCGAAGAAGTTTATGCTGGTGACATCGCTAGTGCAGTTGGTCTTAAGAACACAACTACAGGTGATAGATTATGGATGAAGAACATCCAATTATTCTTGAATCCATGGTATTCCTAGAACCAGTTATCCAGATGTCTGTAGAACCCAAGACAAAGGGTGACTCACAGAAGATGGATGAAGCGTTAGCTGCTTTGCTGAAGAAGACCCAACATTCAGAACTTATACAGATGAAGAAACTGGACAAACAATTATCGCCGGTGTAGGTGAATTGCAGTTGGATATCATCATGGACCGTATGAGACGTGAATTTAAGGTTGAAGCTACATCGGTGCACCACAGGTAGCTTACCATGAAACAACTGCAAGGAAGCTGAAGTACAAGGTAAGTTCGGTACGTCAGTCTGGTGGTCACGGTCAGTATGGTGACGTTTGGATTAGATTTAGTCCTAACCCAGAAGGGATTTGAATTCGTTGATGAAACAGTCGGCGGTTCAGTACCTAAGGAATTTATCAAGCCTACACAACAAGGTTTGGAAGAATCCTTAAACAATGGTTTAGTTGTTGTCATCCAATCGTAGATATCAAGGCTGGTCTTATTCGACGGTAGTTACCATGATGTCGACTCATCTGAACAGGCTTATAAGATTGCGGCATCTCTTGCGTTAAGAGAAGCAGCTAAGAAGTGCGATCCTGCAATTCTGGAACCTATCATGGCAGTTGACGTAACAGTCCGGCTTCGATTACTTAGGCTCTGTAATGTGAGATATCCAAAGCGTCGTGGACAAATTCGTGAACAGGAAGAAACAGGTAATGCAATTAAGGTGCGTGCGTTCGTACCATTAGCAGAAATGTTTGGATACGTAACAGACTTACGTTCATTTACACAGGGTCGTGGTATCTATTCTATGCAAATGGACCACTACGAAGAAGTACCCTAAGAATATTGCTAAGGAAATTATTGAGAAAAACGCAACTAAGTAGTAAAATGATGTAGAATAAGTACCGTTTCTAATAAAATGGAAACAGCTTATAAAGGTAGAAAAACCAGGAGGATAGTATGGCTATGAACATTTCGACCGGTCGCTCGAACACGTTAACATTGGTACTATCGGTCACGTTGACCACGGTAAGACAACATTAACAGCGGCAATCACAAAAGTATTTATCAACACACCGCAGAAGATGGTAAAGGCCAAATTGAAGCTACGGATCAGATTGACGGAGCTCAGAAGAGAAGGAGCGTGGTATTACAATCAACAACAGCACACGTTGAATACCAAACAAATAAACGTCACTACGCTCACGTAGACTCGCCCAGGCCACGCTGACTATGTTAAGAACACGATCACCGGTGCTGCTCAGATGGATGGTGCTATCTTAGTAGAAGCTGCTACTGATGGACCAATGCCACAGACACGTGAACACATCTTATTATCTCGTCAGGTAGGCGTACCTAAGATTGTTGTATTCTTAAACAAGTGCGACATGGTTGACGATCCAGAATTAATCGACTTAGTAGAGATGGAAGTTCGGAACTTCTTCTGAGTATGGATTTGATGGAGATAACGCTCCAGTAATCCGTGGTTCTGCATTAAAGGCTTTGGAAGGCGATCCAAAGTGGAACCAGCAATCAAGGAATTATTAGATGCTGTAGATGCTTACATCCCAGCTCCAGTACATGAATCGACAAGCCATTCATGATGGCAGCTGAAGACGTCATTCACAATCACAGGTCGGGTACAGTAGCTACTGGACGTGTTGAACGTGGTGTTAAACTTTAAAAACGACGAAGTAGAAGTAGTTGGTATCAAGCTCACTCGTAAGACAGTTGTTACAGGAATTGAAATGTTCCGTAAGACTTTGACTTCGCTCAGGCTGGGTGATCAACATCGGTGCATTGCTCCGTGGTGTTAACCGTGAAGAAATCGAACGTGACAGGGTATTGAGCTAAAGCCAGGTTCAGTTACTCACACACACAGTTCAAGGCTCAGGTTTACGTATTAACTAAGGAAGAAGCGGACGTCATACACCATTCGTATCTAACTACCGTCCACAGTTCTACTTCCGTACAACAGACGTTACTGGTGTTATCCAGTTACCAGAAGGCACAGAATTATGCATGCCTCAGCGATAACGTAGTTATGGACGTAACTCTATTAGCTCCCTATCGCTGTAGAACAAGGAACTAAGTTCTCTATCCGTGAAGGTGGACGTACAGTAGGTTCTGGTTCTATCACAGAAATCGTTAGTAATTCAATTGTTTGTAAAAAGACACTCATTTGAGTGTCTTTTTTTTGGTGATATTTCTGTGCATCAAAATTCATAATATGCGTTATACTATTTGGTGTAATGAATTACAGGGGAGAATTTAACTCTATGAATAAGAATAATAACAAGAGAAACATAATCATTCTCATTTCTATGTTATTGATGTTTGGTATGCGTTTTGTGCCTGCATTACCTAGTTTATCCGCATCTGGTATGCAGGTATTAGGAATCTTTGCAGGGACATTATTGCTATGGTTAACCATTGCGATAGATTGGCCATCAATTCTATTAATTGGCGCACTTGCATTTGTACCTGAATTAAAGATTGGTACAATCTTATCTGGTGCGTATGGTGGAACAATCTTTGTATTTTTGATGTTTACTTTTGTGGTTACATACACATTATCAAAAACATCTTACATTAAACGTATTGCACTATTGTTTATTCATTCGAAGTTGGCGATGAAGGGTCCGTGGATGTTTGTGACATTGTACTTTGCAAGTATTCTTGTGATAGGCAGTTTTATATCACCAACAGTATTATTCTTTGTATATCTTCCAATTCTTGAAGAAATATATGCATTACTGGAGTTGAAAAAGGGAGATAAACTCGCCTCAGTGTTAATGATGGGTACAGTAATTATGTGTGGTATTTCATCAGGTATGACACCGATTGCACATGTATTCCCAGTGATTGCCATGAATGCATATACTGAGTTATATGGTACAGTGATTCATTATGGTAGCTATATGTTAGCTGCAATTCCTGTAGGTATCTTAACAGCGATTGTAGCACTAGTACTATTCCGTTATGTAGTAAAGCCAGATACATCATCCTTCGTAAAGTTTGAAGCAAAGAAGATTAATTTAGAGAATGATAAACCAACACGATCTGAAAATCTGGTACTAGCAATATTTATACTAGTTGTATGCATGTGGGTTTTACCAAACTTATGCATGCATATCATTAAGGAAGGACCAATCTTTGATGGGCTTAAATATTTAGATAAACTAGGAACTCCATTTCCACCGCTTGTAGGTATCGTTCTATTATCTGTGATAACAGATGAAGGCAAACCATTATTAAATTTTGGTGAAGCTATGAGTAAGGGCGTATCTTGGCCATCATTAATTATGTGTGCGGGTACAACTGCACTTGGTGCAGCAATCACCAATAGTGATATTGGTGTTACTGCATGGATATCTGGAGGATTATCACCGATAACATCTCATTTACCTGTGATGATTATGGTATTCATTTTTATCCTTTGGGCTGCAATTCAAACAAATTTATCTAGCAATATAGTAACTTCTACAGTTGTTTCTGCCGCTGCTTTGGCGGTGACGGCAAGTATCACAACGGTGAATGTAGGAGCACTAATTGTAAATATTGGTATGATGTCTGCATTTGCGTTTGCGACACCTCCAGCGATGCCTTGTGTAGCAATAGCGGTCTCGAGTGGATGGACCAATACAAAACAGATGATGGTATATGGGTTTATCATTATGATTACGGCAGTGATTTTTATCTACCTGTATTGGATATCCGATAGCGGCAGCACTATTATAAATTGATTAAAATAACAGTATTCATATGTGAAAATAGAGTGTTATTTACATGTATGCCGGTAGACGAGATCTACCGGTTTTTATTGTGTTTTATCGAGTATAGATACGATTATTATACAATTTTAAAGTTTTGTGAAAAAATTATCATTTTTGTATTGACTAACTCGATATTGATAGTTATTATCAATAAGCAAGCTTAAGTTAGACGGAGGGAAATTTACAAATGAAAAAGGTTCTAACAACTTTATGCGCTGTTGCAATGTTGGCAGGTTGCACAGCTGGAGGATCAAAGAAGTCTTCCACAAGTACATCTTCTGCAAAGGAAGAAACATCTGCTACTGTAATGGTTGGTACAGGTTCTGTAACTAATGTAGCAAACAAGGTAAAAGAAGGTGCTGATACAACTGTACAGTTCGATACAGTATTTGCGTCAGTTGTATTAGAAGGTAATGTAATCAAGTATGTATACTTTGACGAAGCACAGGATAAGGTTACTTATGATGCGGTTGGTCACGTTACTTCTGATAGCACAACTTCTATGTCCAAGAAGGATTTAGGAGATAACTATGGAATGAAGGACAAGTCTCCAATCAAGAAGGAATGGTTCGAACAGGTTGAGGCTTTAGAGAAGTGGGCTATTGGTAAGACAGTTGACGAAGTACTCAATATGCCTACAACACAGAAGGATGAAAAGCATACGGTAACAGCTGATAAGGATCTTATGACAGGATGCACAATCAGCGTAACTGGTTTCCAACAGGCTTTAGAGAAAGCTGCTAAGAACGCTGTTGAAGTGAAGGATGTAGCTTCTGTAGGTTCTGCAATCTTAACTGAAGTTTCTGGTAAGGACGCTACTGCTGAAAAGAGTGGTGAAGCAATGCTAGCTCTACATATGGTGTAGTTGCTTTAGATAAGGATGGTAAGGTTGTATTCACACAGACTGATGATAGCTCAAAACGCTGTTAAATTTACAACAACTGGTGCTGTAGATGGAGAGGCAATGGCTGTACCTACAAAGGCTGAAAAGAAGGATGAATACGGTATGAAGAAGGCTTCCTCTATCGGTAAGGAATGGTTTGAACAGAATCAGGCTTTCGATGAGTGGACAGTTGGTAAGACTAGCAACGAAATCAGTGGTATGAAAGTTACTACTAACGAAGCTGGTAAGACTGTAACAGCTGATAAAGACCTTATGACAGGATGCACAATGGGTGTTGATTCTCTACAGAAGGTTACTGTAACAGCTATCGCTGCTGCTTCTAAGCTTAACTAATTCAATTATTTTAAAACTCTAAGAATATCTTTGGGAAAACTGAGGATATTCTTTTTCTATCTATTGATGAAAAGTGAGGTATAGTGGTGACTATGCTATAATGAGTGGCAGGAGAAAATATGGAAGAACTACGTAAAAGTCTTATTTTAAAAAGTATTAATTACACTTGTATCTGGAATCTTGATGATGGTAGTCACCTCATTTGTGATGATTCTATGTAACTTTAAAATAATATCTGTCAATGGAATGATAGGATTGATTTTGTTAGTTACATTACCACAGCTCTGGTCTATTTTAAGAAACTATGAGATTCCAACAACAGCGATATCCTTGGGGATGATCGGTGTTTCATTTGTACTATCTTTAATTTACGGATGGACAGTCGCAAATAGTGTTGCACAATATACAGAGCCAATGAAGATGTTCCAAATTATCTTAGTATATATTCTAAAGGTACATGGACTAGCAGCTGTAATTACAGCGCTCATTGGTTATCGAACAAAGAAACAATAACTAGAAAGGAAGGTTGGCATGAAAGTAATGAGTCGTTGGGGCAAGAATGTGAATTTAAAGAGCCCTTTGCAGGAATATCCTCGTATGCAGTTGCAACGTGGTAGCTATACGAATTTGAATGGCCGCTGGGAATACCAAATTACGGATAGTGATCAAGCACCTCAAGCAAATCTCTGGAAGCCAATCAATGTTCCTTTTCCTTTGGGTTCACAGCTTTCTGGTAGTGATGAGATTTTATTACCTGGGAAAGTAATGTGGTATAAAAAACAATTCTCTTATAAACCAGGAGAATATCATACTCATTTAAATTTTGAAGCAGTTGATCAACAATGTATTGTCTACCTAAATGGTATAGAAGTTGGTAGACACGTTGGTGGATATGAGCCGTTTAGTTTAGATGTATCAAGTTATATCAAGTATCAAAATGCACTGCTCGTGAAGTGTACTGACCCAAGTGATACAGGTGAGTATGCATATGGAAAGCAGAAAATTCAACATGGTGGTATGTGGTATACACCAATGTCGGGTATTTGGCAAACGGTATGGCTAGAAGATATTCCTTTACATGGGGTACATGCATTAAAGATTACACCAAACTATGATAGACAAACTGTTTATCTAGAGATGGAAGGTGATTTTAATCATGCGACAATTACCATCAGTGCAGCGGGGAAGATGATTTATCATGAGATGACTGCTGAGATGCGTAATGAAATCTATTTGGAGGACATGCATCCATGGACATTGGAAGATCCTTTCTTATATGACTTATATATTGAAACAGAGGATGACATCATTAAGAGTTATTTTGGTATGCGCTGTTTCACCTGTGAAAAGGATGAGAAAGGCTATCCTCGTTTCTGTTTGAATCACGTACCAATATTCTTAAGCGGTGTACTAGATCAAGGTTATACGCCAGAGGGGAATTTAACATATCCTGATGATGAGATGATGATTTATGATATTCAGAAAGTAAAAGAGTTAGGTTTTAATATGATACGCAAGCATGTTAAAGTGGAGTCTCGTCGTTGGTATTATCATGCGGACAGATTGGGAATGCTTGTGATGCAGGATATGCCTAATGGTGGTCAACCAAGTAAATTAACCACTTTATATTTACCACACTTGAATATCACGCGTATGAATGACCAAAAGCAAAAACATCTCGGAAGAGGCGACGAGTGGGGTAAGAAAGCGTACTATGATGAATTAAATGCGATGATTCATAACTTGTATAATGTTGTGTCTATCTTTGCATGGGTTCCTTTCAATGAAGGTTGGGGACAGTTTGATAGTGCTAAGGTAACCAAACATATTCAATTGATGGACTTAACACGTTTTGTGGACAGTGCTAGTGGTTGGCATGATCAAGGTGCTGGTGACTTCTACAGTCGCCATGTATATTTCCATACCTATACAAATCCACAGAATCATGAAAAGAGAATGTCAATCTTATCTGAATTTGGTGGCTATTCGTATCTGATTCCAGGACATAGTCTCGCCCAAAAGCTTTATGGTTACAAAAAATTTACAGATAAGTTAAACTTAAACACGGCGATTCGAAAGTTATATGAAGATAGTATTATTCGCAATATTCCAAAGGGATTGACTGCTTGTGTATTTACACAGTTAACGGATGTGGAAGATGAGTGCAATGGTATTATGACGGCGGACCGTGAAATCGTGAAGTTGGATGAGAAGAGAATTCGTAATCTTAATCAACGATGCATGAGGAGGTTAAAGAAATGAGAAATCAAATTGTTATCGCTGATGCGTTGGGTGGTAGTGTTAGAATCCACGCAGTGGATACAACAGATATCGTGGAAGAAGCTAGAAAATTACATCATTGTATGGCTACTTCTGCTGCAGCTTTAGGTAGAACCTTAACAGTTACAGCCATTATGGGCAGTGATTTAAAGAACTCCTATGAAAAAGTAACCTGTATCTTTAATGGACATGGTCCAGCAGGTACTGTTCTTGCGCAAGCGGATGGTAGTGGAAATGTGAAGGGCTTTATTGGAGATCCTGCAATCTATCTTGTACGTGAAGATGGACATTTAGATGTTGGTAAAGCAATTGGTACAAATGGTACATTAACAGTAACTCGTGATATGGGTCTGAAAGATCCTTTCTCTGGTATGGTAAATATCCAGACGGGTGAAGTTGGTGATGACTTTGCGTATTACTATGCAATTTCTGAGCAGACACCTTCAGTTGTAAATGTGGGTGTACTAGTAAATCCTGATGGCAGTATTTTGGCTGCAGGTGGATTTATCTTACAGTTACTTCCAAATGCGACAGAGGAAGTAATCAGTGCATGCGAAGCGGTTGCCGCAAAGATGAGACCTGTATCTACATTAATCAGTGAAGGTATGTCGATTGAAGATATCATTCATATGTACTTTGAAGATGCAAATATCCTAGAACATAAGGATGTTCGTTGGCACTGTGGTTGTTCACATGAACACTACAAGGATGCACTAGCAACTCTTTCTGAACATGACTTACAAGAAATGATTGATGATGGTAAGGGTGCAGATATTCATTGCCAATACTGTAATAAGGAATATCAGTTTACACCAGAAGAATTAAAAGAAGTATTGGAGTTAAAGCAGCGTGGTTAAGATTGGAAATATAGAATTAAAAAATCAGATTATCGCAGCACCTTTAGCGGGTATCTCTAATCCTGTCTATCGGGAAATCATGCATGATTATGGTGCAGGTCTTGTAGTAAGTGAGATGATTAGTGATAAAGCATTACACTATCAAAATGCAAAGACACAGGATATGTGCCGTATCAGTGAGGGTGAGCATCCAGTAGCTTTACAGTTATTTGGTTGTGATCCTGTGACAATGGCTGAGGCTGCAGAATATCTAACCAAGAATACAAATTGCGATATGATTGATATTAATATGGGCTGTCCTGTACAGAAGGTTGTAAAGGCACACGCAGGAAGCTATTTGATGCAGACGCCAGAACTTGCGATATGAGGTCATGCGTGCAGTGGTAACACATACAGATCGTCCTGTCACGGTAAAGATGCGTGCAGGATGGGATAGTGATCATATTAGCTGTGTAGAGATCGCAAAACTTGCTGAGAAGGCAGGTGTAAGTGCCGTAGCAGTTCATGGTCGTACACGAGGGCAACAATATTCAGGTCATTCTAATAATGCATATATCAAAGCAGTAAAGGATGCGGTGAATATCCCTGTCATTGGTAACGGTGATATTCGTACACCGGAAGATGCAAAACGTATGCTAGAAGAAACAGGTTGTGATGCAATCATGATTGGTCGTGGATCTTTTAGGAAGACCATTCTTCTTACAGGAAGTAGATGCATATCTGAAATGGTGGTACTTATGTAGAACCTGATTATAATGAGAAGTTAGATCTTGCATATCACTATGCAGAGAAGCTTTGTGAATATGAGGGTGAAAGAAATGGTATTAGTATGATGCGTGGTATGGCGGGTTGGTATATTGCTGGATTACCACATGCATCAGAGTATAAGAATCGTTTATCTTCTATCTCTTCACTTCGTGAGATGAAAGAAATTATCGAAGAATATCGTGAATTAATAAAGAACTTTATGGAGAAACAATAACCATAAAGTTTTTGTGAATATTATTTTAAACAATATTTTAAATAAAATATGCTAGACTAA